>Ga0315296_10002865_pt1 | contig 14586 bp, 14 predicted proteins | sample YL17G14_18_MG_FD_203921 | JGI IMG/M metagenome (GOLD analysis project Ga0315296, IMG submission 203921) | Sediment microbial communities from Yellowstone Lake, YNP, Wyoming, USA - YL17G14_18 | ecosystem: Environmental > Aquatic > Freshwater > Lake > Sediment | place: USA: Wyoming | collected... | reverse complement strand
GGCTTGGCCGCTGGCAGGAAAGGCTCGATCAAGTTCCACTGTTCATCTGTCAGATCGCTTGGATAACTCCTTCTGTCCATATATCAGTTATCGGACAAAAGGTTACTTTTCATACACTTTCTTAGAGGCTCTAAGACTAATGTTGAAAAACGATACAATTGTTATCAACATTTCGAATGTAACAAATTCCCACTCTTGACTTCAGACTTCAACGACACCTCCCAGTCCGTCAAAGAAAAAGGATACTCTCCCGATTAAACGTTTGATCTCCTTCACGTCAATTTTTGGAGGTAAATTTCTTAAAGCATTCGTACCTTTCGTTGTCCGAGTGTATCTAAACTCCTGACCGGTTGGGTCGTACTCATGAAATGTCAGAATAACTTCCTCTACTTCGCTTAGAATTTCCTGATCTTCTTTGCTTCCACAAAAAGGCTGAATTAGGGGTTTTAGCGTAAGCCACAGCTTTCTCAAATTGTGGTCATTAATCAGGTTTCCCGCCTGATTCAATTGCCCTTCATTCAACTCCTTTATCCAGTACTTTAAGCCTTCTGCGAAATACGTAAATCTATTCTAAATAATGGCTTATAACCATTATTCTGTTGCAATCTCCTCCGTTTTGGCTATTATATAACTGACGAAATAAAAAGGATTTACAGCCAAAACAAAGGAGGTTTTATCATGCAAGAGTTCCAGACATCTTTCTTCTACGACCTGCAAGAGTTGATACGAACTTCACCGCTTCTACAAAAGTACTACCAGATCTTTAAGGCCCTCAATCTTTCAGCATTGCCGGATAGAAACTATGGTGTCGGTGCCACCGGCCACTCCCGTCACGGCATGCTCCGTGCCTTCATCATCAAACACCTCGAAGGTATTAAATCCGTACCAAAACTGATCGAGTACCTAAACTCCATCCCACCTCTACTGGAGATGTGCGGATTCGAATTAGGCAATCTTCCAGACGAATCTCAGTTCTACAGATTCCTGCAACAGACCAAGAACTCCACCCTAAAAGCCATACATCAACAGGCAAACCAACTGCTGATTGAACAAGCTCTGGTGGGTCTGGATGAATTCATCTTGGATTCCAAGCCGGTCATGGCGGCCACCAAAGAAAACAACCTGAAAAACCCAAAAAGAAACACCAAAGACAAGACCAAAAAGCCAAAGCGTAACCCGCGGGCTACTCTGAGCTATTACTCCTGCCAGGTCGTTGACGGCAAAAAAGAAAACCTGATCTTTTTCTGGGGATATAGAACCCACACCATTGTTACCAAAGAGGGCATCTGCCTGGTGGAAAAAACCTTGCCCAACAATATCCCCGATGCAGAAGTGGCCTTTAGCCTTATCAAAGAGCTAAAACGCAGATTCCCCTTCAAAAAAGGGGCGATATTCATAGGCGATAAGGCCTACGATTTCAGAGAGCTTTATACCTTTATCGTCCAAGAGGTAAAATCCCAGCCATATATACCTATCAACCCCAGAAATCAAAAGGATGACAAAACCTTCGGGCCGCACGGCTGCCCAGTTTGCGATGCCGGCCTGGAGATGAAATCCGCTGGCAGATGGACAGAGGCTAACCGAGAACGAGTCAAATTCAGATGTCCCATAAAGACCAGCAGAAAGCTCGCAGCCAAATTCGACTATGCCTGCCCGGCTGAGCATCCTTCATTCGATACCGGCAAATGTTATGGCTGCACAAAGTATCTTGATGTCACTGACGATGCGCGTTCTAAGGTACCCAGAGATAGCAAACAGTTTAAGGAAACCTACAAAGACAGGCAGATAATCGAGCAGTACTACTCTCGGCTTGGTGACAGAGAAGTCGAACAGACCACGCACTACGGTTTTACAGCCGTAAGCAACCAAATGACCATCGCTCATCTTAGTGCCAGCCTTATTGCGGTAGCGGCAGCTATCATCTTGAAGCAGCCGGAGCGGATGCGTTGCTACCGAACATTCGCCCACGTCAAAGCTGGCTGATTTGTCCTGCTTGATGCTGAAAGATTAACTTGTCAAAGAGCTAAAGGTAAGCCATCGAAGATGCCGTGTCCAAAACCAATGTTTTTCAGCTTTAAATCACCTTAACATGTACGTTTCTATCATCGAATTTGATTCTACTGACCAGAATGATTCTTTACCGGATTTCATTTGTCTAAAAGTCACTCATTTTGCAGAAGTCTTCAGTACTTTATCTCCAGCTCCAAATAATGTCTGTAAAGAAATCCTATAGGGCGGAGAAAGGCCTCATACCAACTATACTTCTCGCCTCTTGCCACGAAGTCAACCAGCTCATCGCCTGCCTCTTTGAATGCTATAACGTTTGCCCCATCACCCTCCTGCTCCAAATATTCACGCAATAGTACAGTGTGCGGCGTTTTCATCTTGTTACTCCCAAAATCCAGAAGGAAAAGTCCAAGTGTGTTCGCCAATAGGCCTTCATAAATCATGGCGATGACCGGATTTTATCCGCCGACTTGTCCGGCGTAGTCTTGACGAAGACGGAAGCTTCAACGAAGGCGGACTCGCCCCGCATAGAAAAATACTGCCTTTACAATTTTTACTTTTGCATTTTGATTTTTGATTTGGCTATCGGGGTACCATCGGGCTGACAGTCTTACCTTCTGTCTCGCGATTTTCCCCCAATTTGAGTTCACTATCCAAAATAGATGTCGTCATGACTACGAATTACACGACCGAGAGACATGGCGTCTAACCGCCTGCGGGCCATTTTTATTGCTTCCTGATTGTCCATATTTGCCGGCTGCCGAACTGCTTCTGCATACGCTGCTTTGGCAGCTGTGTGGTTATCTGAAAGTGCATGGGCATCTCCGAAACCTACTAGCAGGGCTGTCCTGTGTTCCGTGACGCAGTCTTGGTAATACCTCCGGCGAGCCCGCTCTAAGTCAGCAAGCCCGTTCTCCTCCTCTCCGCTGCGGATTTTGGCAATACCAGAATACCATAGCGCCGCCCCGACGCCTTTCTTGGCCATCGGCACCATTGCGTGAATAACCTCGTCATACCTTTGTTGGACCAGATCGATATACGCTAGATGTACGGGAATAGAGAGGTTTACCCAAGACTCTGAAAGCGGCCCCTCAATCGATGCCATCTCATTTTGCGCCGTCAAAAGTTTTACTCTTTGCTTTTCCAGGTCTGCGCCTATGCCCGATGTGCCCCGAATACCTGAAACAGCCATCTGCGCTTTGCTCACCAGGTGACCGATTCGACGACCGCAGTGCTGCTCGAGTTCCGCTGAACTTTCAAAAAGCTTCTCTGTGCTCTTGTCCCCAGCGGCCTCGAGAAAGCGCATATAGGCCTCTTCATATCCCACGACACCTCGCATCCAGGATACGTGGTCAGATTTGCCTAGCGATGGCAGCAACGACTTCAACTGAACAAGTTTCCTTCGTGCACCCTTTTGAAACGCCTGACCTGGGCGTCTTCGGTACAGTTGAACCATCTTCAATAAGAGGATGGCACCCAACCTACTGTTGACTTGCGAGTTATCGCTCAGATAACCCCAAGCGGCCTTGAGGAAAACCTCATAAGCAGACCAGTGATAGCTGTTGTATATGGCTTGGCTGTGATGAATCATGCTCTCAGTCGATTCTATCGCATGCTCAACTTCTTCAAAGAGGATGCTTCGTCTCACCTCGTCCAGTCGGACTGGACAGTGCTGCATTTGTCGAGCGAGCCAGCACTTAGCCGCATCAAGTGGTTTAAGCCAGCGGTCTATTTCAGCATCATATATTCGGCAGTTATCGTAGTGAACACGCTTATGACATGCTCGGCAAAGCCCGATTAGGTTGTCGTGCGCGTCTCTACCACCTTTCGATCGCAATATTAAATGGTGGAGATCAGCTGCCAGATTCAGGCAACCTGGCCAGGTACAGCGAAAAGAACAGCGCAGAAGCACATCCTTGCGTGTTCCAAGCGACACCCTCTTTCTTTTGTTCCGCTTGTCTGCCATCAACCAGACGCTGGGATCTTACAACTGCCCTTTTGACACTGATGTGATCAATAAATGCTCATCCTGGTCAGAGCTTACGTCTTCAAATGATTTTGGTCAAGAGTGATTTCCGTCCTTACGCCGAGTAATATCTACATTCCAGTCACTTCCTCAATTCTACTAAGCAAGGTCCTGCGCAAAGGAAAAGGCCGAGTGGGATTAGCACTCGGCCTTTATAAATCCTGGCGATGACCTACTCTCGCCCCGAAGAGCCTGTCCTGAGCCTGCCGAACGGAACTACCATCGGCCGCACGGGCTTAGCTTCTGATTTCCGCAACTTCCTCACGCTGAAATAGACTCTTTTTTTTGAATTCGCTTGTGTTCGATACCCATCAAACCATCAATCGATAAGTCCTCGTCTATAAGTGGCCAATGTATCCCATACCCTGATGGGGAAATTTCATACTTTTCTCTCTCCGCACGCGACGCATCAGCGAGTCTTTTGGAAATGTCCCTTAATGGAAACGTATATTCTTTACCGTCAACCCTTAAAACCAAACTCTCTCTGACAAAAGCGACTTTTTCAATGTCATGACATTTATTCATCACTTTACCTCTCTTGGGAACCTGTCCCATTCACGCTCGATGAACTCAAAGTATTCAAAAATGATTTTCTTTGCCTGCCGCCTATCCTTGTTATTCATATTATAGCTGTATGCTTGTTAGAGGGCAAAATTCTTTCTATCCAGCCAATACTTACATTCCTTCGCCGCCTTTCGACAATGAACATGAATCGGCTTATTCTGCTCATTTGAGTAGAAGAAGAATCTCCAGCCCATCACCAATAAAATGGTCGGCATAAAATTGCTCTCCCTACCGAGAAAACGGGAAAAGGCCGAGTGGGATTAGCACTCGGCCTTTATAAATCCTGGCGATGACCTACTCTCGCCCCGAAGGACTACCATCGGCCGCACGGGCTTAGCTTCTGAGTTCGGAATGGGATCAGGCGTTTCCCCGTACGTATGGTCACCAGGAAGATCGTTTTATCAGGCAAAAGCCTGATAAATTCAAAATCCTAAACTCTAAATCCTAAACAAATCCAAAATCCAAATTCCCAAATGTTCAAAACATTTCGGTTATTTGAGATTAGGAAATTCGATCTTGTTTGGGATTTCGAATTTCGTGCTTCGTATTTCCAACAGAATATGCGGATGCGGATATGAGCGTCATTAGCTCACTGTTCCTAGTTCGTAGACTTTCGATGAACAATGAACTACGACTCAAGACTCTATTCAACCAATGATTGATATGGTCAAGTAATCGAGCGTTAGTACCGGTTAGCTGAGGCGATTTCTCGCCTTACACACCCGGCCTATCAACCTGATAGTCTATCAGGGCTCTTCATCCGACCGAAGTCGAAATGGAATCCTCATCTTGAGGTGGGCTTCCCGCTTAGATGCTTTCAGCGGTTATCCTTTCCCGACTTAGCTACCCGGCGGTGCCCCTAGCGGGACAGCCGGTACACCAGCGGTCGGTGCTTCCTGATCCTCTCGTACTAAGGAAACATCCCCTCAAGATTCCTACGCCCACGGCAGATAGGGACCGACCTGGCTCACGCCGGTCTGAACCCAGCTCGCGTACCGCTTTAATGGGCGAACAGCCCAACCCTTGGGACCGCCTTCAGCCCCAGGATGCGATGGGCCGACATCGATGTGCCAAACCTCCCCGCCGCTATGAACGCTCGGGGGAGATCAGCCTGTTATCCCCGGAGTACCTTTTATCTGTTGAGCGATGACCCTTCCACACGGAATCACCGGATCATTAGGTCCTGCTTTCGCATCTGCTCGACTTATCAGTCTCGCAGTCAAGCACACTTATACCCTTACGCTCTACACGCGATTGCCAACCGCGCCGAGTGTACCTTTGAACTCCTCCGTTACCTTTTAGGAGGAGACCGCCCCAGTCAAACTGCCCACCTAGCACTGTCCTGCGCCCGGATTCACGGGTCGCAGTTAGGTGACTAACATAGCAAGGGTGGTATTTCAACGTTGGCTCTGCCCCGACCGGAATCGGAGCTTCATCGCCTCCCACCTATCCTACGCATGATATGCCAGGCATCAATACCAGGCTACAGTAAAGGTTCACGGGGTCTTTCCGTCTTTCCGCGGGTATGTGGTACCTTCCCCACATCTACAATTTCACCGAGTCCGTCCTTGAGACAGTGCTCCAGTCGTTACGCGGTTCATGCACGTCGGAACTTACCCGACAAGGAACTTCGCTACCTTAGGACCGTCATAGTTACGGCCGCCGTTTACCGGGGCTTCGGTCGCCAGCTTCACCCCCGAAGGAGTTAACCGCCTTCCTTAACCTTCCGGCACCGAGCACGCGTCATTCTGTATACATCCTCTTTACGAGTTAGCACAGAACTGTGTTTTTGATAAACAGTCGCCAGAGCCACTTCACTGCGCCCTCAGCATGCGCTCAATTGGAATTAAGCGCATCTGGAGGGACCCCTTATCGCGAACTTACGGGGTCAAATTGCCTAGTTCCTTAAGGACGGTTCTCTCGAGCGCCTTAGGATATTCTCCTCGCCTACCTGTGTCAGTTTTAGTACGGATATGCACCGTTGTCCTGTTTGAGGTTTTTCTCGACAGCGACTCGTGCTGCTCAGGCATCTTAAATCGGCCCTCGCCGTCCTTCGGTGCCTTTGTGTCGGCGGATTTGCCTACCGACGGCACCTCCGGCAGGATAGCCACGACTAATCGGCTTCCAGCCTCTGTCACTGCGTCACCCCCACAGTTATAGCCTTCGGTACATAGTGCAGGAATATTAACCTGCTGTCCATCGTCTACGCCTTTCAGCCTCGACTAAGGGTCCGACTAACCCTGGGCGGATTTACCTTCCCCAGGAAACCTTAGGCTTTCGGCGAACAGGATTCTCACCTGTTTTATCGTTACTCATGCCGGCATAATCACTTGCTGCCGCTCCACCGCTCGTCACCGTACGGCTTCAGCGCTGACAGCAACGCTCTCCTACCACCCCGTTCTTTCTTTCGCAAGAAAGCACGGGGTCCGCAGCTTCGGTGTCCTGCTTATTCCCGTTCATTGTCGGCGCCAAACTGCTCGACCAGTAAGCTATTACGCACTTTTTAAATGGTGGCTGCTTCTAAGCCAACATCCTGGCTGTCACAGCAGTTCAACTTCCTTTAGAACTTAGCAGAACTTCGGGACCTTAGCTGGCGATCTGGGTTGTTTCCCTCTCGACTATGAAGGTTATCCCCCACAGTCTGACTCCTGAGATAGTCTTTACGGTATTCGGAGTTTGGTTGGGGCAGGTAGGCTGGTGGCCCCCAATCCCCATTCAGTAGCTCTACCCCCGTAAAGTAGTTGCTCAAGGCTAGCCCAAAAGCTATTTCGGAGAGAACGAGATATCGCCACGTTTGATTAGACTTTCACTCCTCCCCACAGCTCATCCCCTAACTTTTCAACGTTAGTGAGTTCGGTCCTCCAGGGATTTTTACATCCCTTTCAACCTGGCCATGGGTAGATCACGTGGTTTCGCGTCTACCGCCTGCGACTAAGACGCCCTGTTAAGACTCGCTTTCGCTACGGCTGCCCCCCTGAAGGGGTTAGCCTTGCCACAGACGGTAACTCGCCGGTTCATTATGCAAAAGGCACGCGGTCAGGCATTACGCGTTGCAAGCAACACGTCATAGCCCTCCCGCAGCTTGTAGGTGCGTGGTTTCAGATTCTTTTGACTCCCCTAATAGGGGTCCTTTTCATCGTTCAGTCACCTTACTTTTCACTATCGGTCGTCCAGGAGTACTTAGCCTTGGAGGGTGGACCCCCCAGCTTCACACAGAGTTCCACGAGCTCCGTGCTACTCTGGTACGCCGGCAGTAACGCAGGGCTCTCGCTTTGGCGTACAGGACTATCACCTTCTATGGTTCCGCTTTCCAGCGGATTCCGCTGGCGATGCCTTTGTAACTGCTTGCCGGCGCCCACAACCCCCAGCACCTATTTTGAAAATCCTAAATCCTAAGCACTAAATCCGAAACAATCTCGAATGGCAAAAATCCGAAATTCAAAACAAAATCTTTGTCTGTTTAAACAGAGATTTTTGAATTTTGAAGATTTGGATTTTGGATGCTTCGACTTCGCTCAGGACAAGTATTAGACTTTGGGATTTCCAAAATAGATGCTGGGTTTGGGCTTTTCCGCTTTCGCTCGCCGCTACTAACGGAGTCTCAGTTGATTTCCTTTCCTGCAGGTACTAAGATGTTTCAGTTCCCTGCGTTCGCTTCGTATGGCCTATGCATTCAGCCATAGATGACAGGAACTGGTTGCCCAGTCCTGTCGGGTTGCCCCATTCGGACATCCCGGGATTAACGGTTGCTCGGCACCTGCCCCGGGCTTATCGCAGCCTGCCACGTCCTTCATCGCCTCTGGACGCCTAGACATTCCCCACGCACCCTTAGTAACTTGACCATATCAATCTTTGATTGATAGGTCACCAAGTCGCCTAATGAGCGCTCATATCAACGAGATTCTCGCCTTTCAGCGAAAAACTCGTTGGGAGTGTATCCCACATCCGCATATTCACTTGTCAAAGAGCTTTTTCCGTGACTCGTGCCCTGTCTCTCGTTACCCCGTTACGAGCCACGAGCGACGAATCACGAGGCACGAACTGGAGACGACCGGGATCGAACCGGCAACCTCCGGCTTGCAAAGCCGGCGCTCTCCCACTTGAGCTACGTCCCCGGGACCCGCTTCACGGGAAATCCTAAATTCTAATATCGAAATCCGAAACAACTTCAAAATCCTAATTTCCAAATGTTCCAAAGTCTTTTGGTCATTCGAGTTTTGGTAATTGAATTTTGTTTAGGATCTCGAATTTAGTGCTTCGAATTTCCGGTCGAATGGGCCCGGGTAGATTCGGACTACCGACCTCACGCTTATCAGGCGTGCGCTCTAACCAACTGAGCTACGAGCCCGATTACATTATTTTCTATTTACTATTGTCTAATAGAAAACAAAGCAATTTTCAATAGGAAATAGTCAATCGCCTGGGGTCGGTTATAACTATGAACTTAAAAAAGAGCAACAAAAAACCGCTGCTCAAAACTGCCAGCGGTTATTGAAATCCTTGGATAAAGGCTTATCCGTGAGCAGTTTCAAGCCAAAATACAAATGTTATCAACACTTCTCTCAAAATTCCGGTCTAACCTTTCTGCTGGGCTATTACGCTCCCAACTCACCTTCCTAAATACATTCTATTATGGTATCGACACACCGTCAAGGTTTTTTTAATGATTTTTTTATTTTTCCTGTTCTTGGGTTTACGCTTAATACCAATATATTGTTCGCACAAATCCAAGATTCACGCCCAAAGGATTTTTCTGGACAGAAAGAGCAAATGCCGTACAATCACCTTCAAATTGCCTGACAGGGCTTTGGGCACTAATAAACCCCGTTTTGCGAGGGTTTTGGCAGAAGCAACGCAGCAAAGCTACAAGTGCGGGCGAGCGGCAAGTCGTCTCGCACGCGGGTTTTACAACAGGTATGGAGGGTAAAAACCAATGAGAAAGGCATTTCTTGTAAATCTGGCTATCGTCCCGATCTTCGCCTCAGTTTGCAGCGCTGAATTTCAGGTGAACACGCACACGACGTGGGACCAGAAAGATGCCGCCATAGCCATGGATGCGAACGGAAACTTTCTCGTCGTCTGGAGCAGTTACAGCCAGGATGGCGGTTCGGGCGGCATCTTCGGCCAGCGCTTTAATGCGACCGGCGGACCACTGGGCAGCGAATTTCAAATCAATACTACGACCTCCGGCAACCAGGCAAGCCCGACAGTAGCAATGGATGCCGCAGGCAACTTCGTCGTCGTTTGGCAGGGGCCCGGGATACGCGACGAAGATATTTTTGCCCAGCGATTTGACCCAAACGGGCTATCCGTTGGCGTCGAATTCCAGGTCAACAGCTACACCGAAAGCCAACAACTTTGCCCTGCTGTGGCGATGAATGCGGGCGGGCAATTCGCGGTTGTTTGGGAGAGTCAGAACATCCCTGAAGACCCGAACAAGACGTCGATATGCGGCCAGTTATATGATAGTTCAGGCTCAACTATTGGACCGGAATTTACGGTTAATAATGAACCAGCAATCTGCCGCTACCCGAATGTGGCGATAGGTGATAACGGTAGCTTTGTGGTTGTCTGGATGAAAGAAAGTGGTAAGAATTCAATAATGGCACGACTCTACAATGCCGACGGTTCTGCCGCGACAGAACCTTTTGCAGTAAACACAATCAGTTTCAACTCGATTACACAGCCTTCTATCGCAATGGCCGGCAGTGGGCACTTTGTCGTAGTCTGGGATGGCGACCCGAACCGTGCGGGCGATGATGACATTCACGCCCGGCTGTATCAGCCGGACGGCACCCCAATGCGCGAACAATTTGTCGTCAATACCACCCGCAGGAGTTCTCAGCAGAATCCGCGGGTGGCGATGAACAACTGGCAGGAGTTTATAATTGTGTGGGAAAGCAGAGTCGACCCCAACGTTAACGAGAGAGACATATTCGGTCAGCGATTCGATAGCGCCGGCCTTCCTATCGGCGACGAGTTTCAGATTAACACGTTCGCCGCAGGTGACCAGAGAAACGCAGCCGTTGCTATGGATGAAACCGGCCAGTTTGTCACTGTGTGGCAAAGTGATGGCCAGGATGGCTCGCGATACGGCATCTTCGGCCAGATCGGCCCAGTGATCGGCTGCCCCGACTTTACCGGAGACGGATTTGTCAACTTTCTCGATTATTGTGTTCTGGCCGCCGAGTGGCAGAAAAAGCAAAATCCGCTGAGCGCAGACTTGGTTGACGACAACTGTATTGATGAGCAAGACCTGGCCGCCTTTTGCCACCAGTGGCTCACACCATGAAAAGGGGCGGGCAATCTGGCGATTCATCTGCCAATAATCGACAATTGGTCAGCGATAATCAATCCAAAGAAGCTGGGCCCGCCAGATATGGTGCGTGACATCGGCCCAAGACAAAAAACCTGCCTGATGGTTTTTCAAAGGGCCACGATTTACCATTCCAGAGCCATCGCAAAGCCGGTCCCTAGGCTGATTTTTCACTTGCTTTCGCCGACAATCGAGAGCATAATACCACTGATGGAGCGCGCGATTATACCGTCGGTTTGCGCCCCCGCTGAACGAGTGACGGGCCAAGTATTTCCCGGTAAGGTGGTCAATTCCGTGGAGACCAAAGATGGTTTGGGATGAAATTGTTAGGAAGGTATCACCGTACGTGGTCAGGGTCGAGACGCAAGGGGGACACGGCACGGGCTTCTTATGTCTCTACAACGAGGATAGATCTCTGTGTGGTATCGCCACGGCTCTGCATGTCGTCTATTATGCCGACGACTGGCAGCAACCCATTCGTATCCGGCATGAGGAATCAACAAAAGTCAGACGCTTGACGGAGACAGAGAGATTCATCTTCAAGGACTTTAAGACCGATTCGGCTGTGATTTTGTTCGCCAAAAGTGATTTTCCCCTACCAGACGAGCCGATCCCACTTCTTCCAACGGCTGAGCGCATTAGTATTGGGGTCGAAGTCGGGTGGCTGGGATTCCCCGCGATTGACCCTTACACATTATGTTTTTTCTCAGGAAACGTAAGTGCTTGGCGAGAGGACAGGCGAGCGTACCTCATCGACGGCGTCGCGATCAACGGCGTAAGCGGAGGTCCCGTCCTTTTTCATACAGGGGTTATCGACCCTCGCATCGTAGGAATCATTACGGCATATCAAGCCAGCAGAGCTGGAGGAGAGGCGTTGCCAGGTCTTTCAATTGCCCAGGACGTCTCACACTTCCACGATGTGATAGGACACGTCCGTTCAATAGATGAAGCTAAGAAGAAAGACGAATTGGCGAAATCCGGGCAACCCAACAGTGGCAAACAGCCCCGCCCCCCAGAACCACCGGCGCCTGCCAGCACTACAGGTGCATCGTGTTACCTGGCGTGAACGGAATTTACGGAGGGCCTTGCACGATGGGCAGAGGTTTTACCCATATCGACAGGATCAAGTCTTCACAAAGGCGATGCATGCTTGAGCGTGGGAATCAGCCACATAGGAGGATGCAATTTCTTTAAGGTCCAGACGTGCCGAAGGATCCCAGATTAGTCTCTAAGCCATTCAGCAAGCTCCTCCTTGACCTTGTCATCGGCGATACCTCTAGCCTCATCAAGCTCGCAAAAACCTCTTCGAACCCCAGCAACAAAATTGATTGGCTCCTGAATATCCTCCCATGACGCATCTTCCGGGAGCTGCTCTATTGTCTTTAGCACTATTTGTTTACTCGTCATACCCAAATTATACACAATCGCAGTTCATGAATCAACATCGATAACTAATCTCGGATACACCCCCAAAACCTGACAATCCTTTCTGAATACTGCCTTGGATCTGTAGATTGCACACCGCCCCCAACCAAAAAGACCACCGCCCCACTACTGTCTCCCCGAATAAACGCTATCCCTGCTGAGAGATAATACTCTGTGGACGAACTCTGGTGGCAGTCTACCCCAACCGGTGCCCCACAAGCTATTTGTTCAGTCCAAGTAAGAGATTGAGCGTCGCTATGACATTTGGACTACCAAACGCTAACCAAAGGTACAAAATCGCTAACAGAACATTGAGGAAGACCAGACCCCAAACGACTCGTTTGACTATGGTACTCCCACGCCACCACTCATTGCGAGGCTCCACACACATCACAATCCCTAACGGTCCGTGAACCTTATCAAGGATTCGTTTGAGATTCTGGTCTCGAATCTCCCAATCGCGTTTTATGAGCTGCCAGAGCAGTAGTATGATTGGCGTTCCAACAACCAAGACGGCCACTCCCACCAGCTTCCCAGCACAATGGTAGGACGCTGCCAGCAATGCCAGTTCGACCACAACGACATTCTGGATCCGGCCCCAACTCAATTGGTCCTGGTGCAGGTAGTATTGTATCAAATACCGGTAAATCTGATCCGCGTTCACGCAGGCCGCCCATTGGCCTATAGGATCAACAGCTCGCCACCATGACGGTTGTTTAGGATCATCATTCGCCATATCCGAGTACCTCCAAATTCGTTTGCTCGTATCAGTCTTGCCAGACGCGCTACTCGCCCTTCAACGTGTTCTGATTTGTTGTCGTCACCTGCTCACTCGAACGTGCCAAGAAGTATTATATTCCACATCCACAAAATCGCAAAGGCATTTTTCGCAAAAATTACGCCCTTCTTGACCTTTTTTATCCTCTTGCGAGGCTTTTACGGGCGGCGGTGTGGCCCCGTTAGTCGGGGCTATGGGTCCTTGTGCCTTGCTCGAATGAAGGATCGCGTTCAACCACGATCCACCGGAGCCTGCCGCAGGCGCCGCATCGCCCGATTGTGTATTTCTTGCCGACAGCCGCGACTCGAATCATCCCGGCTTCACCCGCCGGCTTTGTCTTGCCGCAGGATAGACACCGGATGCGCCAGCCCGGTGCATATCCCTTGACTTTTCGCAGCACAAGGCGGAGCAGCAAAAAGTAGCACACAAGCCCAGCCATCAGCCATAAAACGATCTTTCCAATGCGCGCCCAGTCCATACGCTAAGCCTTTCTGCCAAATGGTTGCCGTGGCCGCAACATTCATAGCCGTCTTTCAGCACACCGCATTCCTATTTGAGCTTTGATACCTTAGCCCGACACTTGATTCTTGCCTTTTAATTTCCGACCTTCCCCGCCCATATTTCTGCCTTGCTTTATCCATTTTTGCCCAGCCGCATCGCAATCTCCTGGAAAATAAGCCTCTTGGCCGTCTCCATTGGCCCCGGCAAGTACGTGCCTGCTGCCTTCTTGTGGCCGCCTCCGCCAAATTTGGCGGCGATCCGGCTGACATCTATGTCGTACCTGCTTCGTAAAGAGCAGCGAATTCGCCCATCAGCCAATTCAACAAATAACACAGAAACCTCAACCGTGCCTATCCGGTGACATTCATTTATTAGATTTTCGGTGTCCTGGTACGCGGCGCCGGTCTGCTGGAAATCCCGCTGCAATAAATACTGGGTCGCGTATCGGCCATCAAAGTGAAGCTCCAGTGTGTTGAGCATGGCGACCATCAGCTTAAAGCGAGGATATGAAAAACTCTGATACAGCTTGTCGTAAATTTCCGCCGGCTTTGCCCCGGCGTCAATCAGCTCACTGCCAGCACGCAGAACTCTACCATCAGTATTACCGAATTGGAACCAGCCGGTGTCACTACCTATGGCGACAAAAAGCGCCTCGGCAATTCTTTCAGTCATAGGCCAGTCGGCATATTTGAAAAAATCAACCAAGATTAAGCCGGTAGCAGCAGCGCCGGAGTCTACAAGCTCAACATCGCCCAAGCCATCAGCAGTCACGTGATGGTCGATTACCAGTACCGCCTTACCAGCCTGCTTCAGATATTGCTCGAATTTCGGCAGTTGGCTGTAACTATTGGTATCGACAATGACAATCAGGTCATATTCGCCCCACTGGCCGGCTATTAGCTGTTCAACGCCCACATCTTCTCCGAGAACAGGGACTTTTTCGTCAAAGAGAAACCCATACCACTGAGG
>Ga0315296_10002864_pt1 | contig 14590 bp, 17 predicted proteins | sample YL17G14_18_MG_FD_203921 | JGI IMG/M metagenome (GOLD analysis project Ga0315296, IMG submission 203921) | Sediment microbial communities from Yellowstone Lake, YNP, Wyoming, USA - YL17G14_18 | ecosystem: Environmental > Aquatic > Freshwater > Lake > Sediment | place: USA: Wyoming | collected... | reverse complement strand
CCGACTAAGGCTACAGCATGATTAATAGGTTCATCAAAAAAACAATGATATACGCCATTCAAATCCCAATAACCAAGACCTATATTGATATAAGCTATAAGAGGTCCCTTCTCAATGAGGTATCTTTTTATATTTTCTTCATCTTGAGGAACTGTTCCAAGATTATCGATTCTCCATAATCTTTTATTCCATGTTGAACATCTATCTGAGCAAGAAGTTGGCCAACCCCACCAGGAGTAAGGAAAACAAGACTCGTCGGTGATACCTTCATCTCTAATATATTCTAGTGCGTCCCAAGGCCATCCACCATTGCAATCGCCAGCTCCACTACACGATAAAACATCCTCTTCGGATAAATCAACATCAAAATCTGGATTATTCCTAGAGATATCAACTTTCGCTTCTACGACAGAAACTGCAGCAAAAGCCCAACAACTGCCACAAATACCTTGGTCTTTTACGGATGTCGTATAATCTTTACCGTTTATATCCCTCCAGTCAAAACTTGATGGTAATGGGGGTAAAGATTTTATTTTCGTATTACTCTGAGTTTGTTCTTTAATTTTTTCACCTATGATTCTATCTATAACAATCGTCTCTGAGGCCTTTTCTCTTAAATTCATCAAATCTGTTACTGCAATCGGTTTATCAAGGATCTTGGGTGCAGTGGCTCTATACAATTGGTTTTCATTTGTTGTAGTTGAAGGGATAAGTTTTTTAGGAATACAAACTGCATATTCGGGTGAAAAAGAATTATTTCCATCAGTTACTGTCTCTATATCATATCCAATTTTGCTACAGTAAGAATATTCTTTACTACATTTACCTTCGAGAAAATCCCAAGCATCGCATTGATTGCCATTGGGAAATATACAAATACCAGTCTCTCCATTTTCTGTATGCGTAATATTGTAAGTATAACCAAGATTCATACAATAAACTGCTGCAGGATTTTTCATACTAGTTACATTTGGCATATGAATAAAAAGGAAAATTAATACCGGTAGAAATAATAATTTATTTTTTGACATAACACCCTCCCCTTATAAGTCTTTGATTGTTAATTATAAATTTATGGGTGATGTCATAATTAAGTGATATTAATAGTGTATATGAATCTTAAAACAACAGAAAAACCCCAATCTTAATTATTTATTTATAAAAGAAAATAACAAATTAATGAACTTAAAAAAATTCTTAAAAATCACCAAAGAAAAAATAATAATATCTATTTTTTTAATTTTAATTTTAGTAGTTCCTTGGTTTTCTGAGAAGATTAAGTGTGGAGTTCCGTGTCCTGGTGGGGTTTGCCCTCCTTGTAGTTCTACTGAATGTGTATGTATTTCCAGGCATTATTCCTTATTTGTAAGTTTTAAAGATAACCAAATTATAATCCCAGTTATTAAATTTTTTGTATCATTACAGATAATCGTTGGTATTATCGTTTCATATTTAAGTTCTTGTCTAATTATTTGGGTTTATAACAAAAAAAGAAAGAAAAAGGAAATTTAGATAGAAATAAGAACTCTTACTTAATGAATCTTATTCCCATTCTTTCAATATTCTCTCCATCCCATTATCTCAAAGTTGTTAGTAACTAAACTAATTAAACATCGGTTGAACATCAAGTCAACACCATGATAACCGTCAAAGTAAGTTTGAAGACCAACATAGAGGAAGATGAAGCCTAGAGCGAAGTAGATATATGAGAATGTTACTATTGTCCAAATATCGTGTTTCTTTTTCATGATTAGATTATGGATTGAAGGGATAAATCGATTAATTTTATGTTAAGTCCCTTTTCATTTCTTCAAATTCTTTCTTTGTAATTTCTCCTTTGGCATATCTTGTTTTAAGAATTTTAATAGGATCTTCAGCGTCTTTTTTATCAATATTTTTTTCTCTAGCATTTGTTATTGCCGTTGACCATTCGGAAAAAAGCGTATCCGCAGGTTTACCCATAGATAATAGAACGGGTTCTTGAAGAACTTTTGTGCCACCGAATTTTATTGTTCTTATTATACCGTCATCATTATATCTGATTATTAACCTACTACAACCCAATTCTTTTGTAGCACTACAACTTAAGATTTGTTTTAATGATATGTTAAAAATACTTTCATACTCTTTTGTGAATATTCCTTTTTTTCTTTTAAAATAAAGCCGATCTGTTGTTAAAGTTAAAAACCCCGTTCCCGGTCTCCAATATTTTATATCTGGTTTAATTTTTTCTAAACGGAATTCGTTTTCCTTTAAAATAGTTCCATGAATTATTTCTTTGTTTTTAGGTTCTTTAATGCTAATTTTTTCTTTTTTGATTTTTCTATAAAGTGAACCCTTTAATCCCATGATTATTCTTTCATTTCCAAGAACAAAAATCTATCTACTTTGCCGAAAAAACTCCTAAGGCATAAAGAGAACTTAATACTACTGCTATAATTATAAAAATAATCAACACAATGAATCCATAAAACAGAATTTTATTTGATTTCTTATTATTTGATTGTTCATTTTTTATTTTTCCTTTATTGTAAATCCATCTACCTATTCCTATGAATAATATATCAACTGCTAAAGATGCCAGAAATTGATAAGGGACTTGATATGGATTAATAAATGGATTAAATAAAGTTTGAAATATTCCCATTATTCCAAAGATTTGTATTAATATTCCTAACATCTGTCTTTTATTCATAATTGAATTATCTTTTCTAAGAACAAAAATCTATCATTCCAGTCTCATCCCAGTTACCAGCGATTGCAACGAACCCTATTTTGGAAGTCCTTATTAACTTACTAGGGAATTTATTGTTTCCTATCTCGCTTTTGGCTGGTCAACCATTCTATGATTGTAAATGAAAGGATAAATCTGACTGATTTGTGGTTATTTGGAAATGTTCTTTAAAATCTAGTCGTTATCTCATCTTTTATTATTTAAAAAACTTGGCAAGGAAGATGGTTTAATTAATATTTTCTATTGTATAAGTGTACTTTATGCGATTCAAACCAAATTTCTATCTTCCTCTTAAACACATAAGAGACAACAAAAGAGATTTTACTAAAGGGTTTACAGTCATATTTTTGATTGAAATAATCCTTGTGGTCATCTTCCTCCTGCCTGCAAACATCAAGAATTATTTTATACTGAATAGATTCAATCCAACTTTAGTCTCAATCTATGCAATGAATTTTACGCATGAAAACATCATTCATCTCGCAGGAAATCTGGTTGTTTTCACTATGATTTCATTCTATGTTCTATTGCTATTGTCCATAATGAGAAAGACCAATTACTTCTATAAACTTCTGGCAATAAATTTGCTGTTGATACCAGTTGTGCTTTCATTATCATGGTTGTATTTTCAGAACAATGTAATCAAATCACTGATGCAAAATACTTTGGGATTCTCGGGAATAAATGCTAGCTTGTCTGGTTCATTGATTTTCATATTCTTTTTGTATATAGTCAAAGTGAATAAAATAGAGTTGAATCTAAACTATGCCTTCTACAGTTTTTTGTTCTTTACTGTGTTTTACTTGTGTTTAATCTATTTTCAGTATCTCAAACAACTTACTCCTTTGATTGTAACTTCAATCCTGTCATTCTCATTCTACCTTCTAATGATTAGAAGCATAAAAGTATTGAATAAAAAGTTAAGCAAGAAGTGGGCAATCTTTCTCGTGAGTTTGTCATTTGTTGTCATAATTTTGTTTTCAAATATTTTATTTCCTGTAATTATAGGCAATACTGATATATTGATACATTATTTTGGTTTTATTCTTGGTATAGTTGTGACTTTTATTTTAAAAATTTAAAATTTAGTCGTTATCTCTCCAGAAAATCCTTGTTCTTGAAGTCTCTTTAATATTTTCTTTTCTTTATCAACATCAGGTTTACCTTCTTTTAATGCTCTTTCTACTTCCTTTTGAGATTTGCCACAGTTAGAACAACCTGATTGAATTTCATATTTTTCTTTTGTTTGATAGAATTTGGTTTTTGAACCAGCAGCTGAACGAGATGTTGCAGCTTGTAACATTGATGGAATAAAAGTAGCATTTATAGTTTTTTGACCACAGAATGGACACTCTAAAACTGTTTGTTCAGGTTTTCTTAATTCATACGTCATCTAATTCACCAATTCTCAACTAATTATTGATAATATAATATATTATTTATAGAAAAAAATAGTTGATAAATATAGAGAAGTGAGAAAAAATGAGCGACGAAGAACAGATTAACAATTCTGCTGAAGTGAGTTTCATCTGGAACTCAAAGGAGATTCTGAGAGATACTTACAAAAGACATCAATATATGGACATAATTCTGCCATTTGTTGTATTAAGAAGAATTGAATCAGTTCTGCTTGAAGAAAGAGAAAGAATAGAAAAACAGATGGAAAAAGGACTTAAAAAACTCAGTCCACAAGATGCAAAAAAAGTAGTTTCAGAGCAAGTTATATCATCAATAGGTTTCGATAATAAATCTAAGTTTACTTTTAAAACATTAGCTTCAGAGAAAGAAACAGCAATTAAAGAAAATTTCAAGAGTTACATAAATGGTTTCACAGAAAATATCAAAAGCATTCTTGAAAAGTTTGGAATCTTAAATGAATTAAACAAATTAGAGCATGATAAACTTCTTTATCCTTTGATTAAACAATATGCAGAATTGGATTTATCTCCAAAAATCATTTCTAACAATAAAATGGGATATATTTTTGAGGAATTAATTAGAGGTTTTTCTGAATTAACTGGTGAAGAAGCAGGAGAACATTTTACTCCAAGAGAAATTATTCAACTTATGGTTAGGATTCTTATTGATGAAGATGAAATCAAAAGTGGAGAGCTAAAATCAATTTACGATCCTGCTTGCGGCACTACCGGCATGCTTGCTATAGCTAAAGATTACATTTTGAATCACATAAATTCCAAGGCTAATGTTATCGTTTATGGCCAAGAGAAACAACCAGAAACTTGGGCAGTTGGGGCATCTGATATGCTCCTAAAAGGAGAAGAGCCTGATAATATCAAATATGAAAATACTTTAACTGATGATCAACTCCCAAATGAAACTTTTGACTATCAGTTATCAAATCCTCCTTTTGGTGTTGACTGGAAGAAAGACAAACCAACAATTTTAAGAGACACAACTAAAAGATTTCCAAAAAACATGCTTCCAAGAGTTACAGATGGAGCTACATTATTCTTAATGCATATGATTTCGAAAATGAAACCAGCATCAGAAGGCGACAGTTCAATAGCAATTGTTTTCAATGGTTCTCCTTTGTTTAATGGAAATGCTGGATCAGGTGAAAGTGAGTTCAGAAAGTTTTTGTTGGAAAATGATTTACTCGAAGCAATTATTGCATTACCTCCAGATTTGTTCTATAACACAAATATCAGGACCTATGTATGGATAATTAGAAACAATAAGAAGAAGCAAAGAAAAGGCAAAGTCCAGCTAATTAATGCCGTTGACTTTTATGAAAAGATGAGAAAAAGTCTTGGTAAAAAGACAAAGTATATTTCAAAAGAACAAATTGAAAAAATTTATGATATTTACGATGCTTTCAAAGAAAGCGAACATTGTAAGATATTTGATAATACTGATTTTGGCTATACAAGAGTTAGTTTAGAATTGACAGATGTTGACGAAAAAGGGAATCCTAAGAAGGAAACATTTATGAAGAAGGTAAAAGGTAAAATGGTAGAAGTTACTCAAGAAGTTAAAATTAATGATGAAGAATATGTTCCATTAAAAGAGGACATCGACGAATTTCTAAAAAGAGAAGTTGAAAAACCCTATAAAATTAAAGATAAAAAAATAGGTTATGAAATTAACTTTACTCAATATTTTTACAAATATCAAGAATTAAGAAAACAAGAAGATGCAATTAAAGAGTTTAATGATTTAGAAAAAGAGACTAAGGAATTATTAAAAGAATTGGGATTAATGGTAAAATGAACAATACTAAAGAGTATACAAAAATAGAAATTAAGTGGTTTAATTCTAACAAATTTAAAAAAAGGAAGTTAAAATATTTAATAAAATTCAATAGGGGAGTTGAACCCGGTAGTAAGAATTATGGTGTTGAGGGTGAAGGAAGGAGATTCATTAGAGTAAACGATGTGGGTAGTGCAAATAAAGATAAAGTTTTCGTAAGCATGGAAACGGATGCAGTGTGTCGAAAAGAAGATATTCTTCTATGTTTGGATGGTTCGCCAGGTATTGTAGTAAGAGGGTTTGATGGAATTTATTCTACAGGATTAAGAAAACTTGAATTAGTGGATAAGAAACTAAATTATGATTATCTTTTCTATTCATTAAAGTGTGATTTTTCTCAAGAATGTATTAATTTTTTTTCTAAGGGAACAACAATAATGCATGCGAGTAGCGCTATCAACTATCTAAAGCAACCTCTTCCTGAACCAGAAGAACAACTGGCTATAACAAATTTTTTAGATGAAAAGACAAAAATGATAGATAAAATAATTGAAAATAAAATATTACAAATTGGATTATTAGAGGAAGTTCAAAGGATATTTATTCTAAATGCAATTTCACTAGGATTTAGAAAATCATCTTATAAAAAATCTAAGGTTGAACACATAGAGAAAATTCCATCAAATTGGGTTGAAAGAAAAATTAAATATTTCGCCAAAGTTCAAAGAGGAAAATTTACTCACAGACCTAGAGATGATCCAAGATTGTATGATGGGGATTATCCATTCATACAAACAGGGGATATTTCTCAATCTTCAAAATATGTTGAAAATTATGAACAAACATTAAATGAAGAAGGATTGAAAATTAGTAAGATGTTTCCAAAAGGAACTCTTTTGATAACAATAGCGGCGAATATTGGCGATGTTTCTTTGTTGGGGTTTGATTCTTGTTTCCCAGATAGTATTATAGGTATTGATATTTTTTCAGACACAACCAACGAATATCTGTATTATGTATTGTACTCGTTAAAACAAAATATTCTCAAGTATGCAAAAATAAATACGCAGATGAATATCAATGAACAGACGATAAGACCCATTGTAATTCCATTGCCCCCAAAGGATGAACAAACTGAAATATTAGAAAAAATAATCCGATTTGAGAAATCTAATGAATTTTTAAGAGAAAAATTAAAACAACAAATCCAAAAACTTGAGGAATACAAGAAAATCCTTATGAATGAAGCTGTAACAGGTAAAATTAAGGTGACTAATTAAATGACTTTACCAAAAGAAGAAAAATTTGAGGATCATTTTTGTGAAAGATTAGAAAAGAATGGTTATAGGAAAAGGAAAAATGGAGAGGTAGATTTAAACTATAATATTGATGATGGTCTATTGCTTGAATTTCTGGAAAAGACGCAATCAGATGAATTAAAAGGAGTCAGAGAAGACGCTGGCGAAGATTGGTTCAAACAAGTTAAGGAATTAATTAAAAAATCTCTTGAAAAAAAGAAATTGTTTGAAGTATTAAGAGAAGGAATAACTATTGAAAGACATCATCTTAGACTTCTATATTTCAAACCAGCAACCACATTAGATAAAGAGGCAACTGAGAGATATGAATCGAACATATTTAGTTATATAAGGCAGTTTCAGTTCAGAGAGACACAAGAATCTATTGACATCGTTTTGTTTCTAAATGGAATTGCGATTATTACAATAGAACTCAAAAGTCCATTCAATGGCCAGGTTGTTGATGATGCTGTTGTGCAATACATTAATGATAGAGATAAGAGATTGCCTATATTCAAAACACCAATTGTTCATATCGCTGCAGATACCAAAAAAGCAATGATAACAACTGAATTTATTTATAATACTATGCAAGACTTCGTGCCATTCAATAAAGATGTAGAGAATCCGGAAGTGGAGGGAGAGTATCAAGTCGAATACCTTTACAATGAAATTCTTGTTCCAGATTCATTGACTGAGATAATTGAACATTACCTATATACTTTCGAACTCGAATTAGTCGATAGAAGAAAAATTCAAACTTTTTTCTTTCCTAGATATCATCAGAGAAGAACTGTAATTAAACTAACAAAAGATATTGAAAGTAATTTCAGAAAAAATAAAAAACTTGATCTAAAATATCTTATTCAACACTCTGCAGGTTCTGGAAAAAGTTATACAATCGCAGTCGTTCAGAAATTCTTGCGTTATCTTCACTTTAACAACAAACCTATCTTCGACTCAATAGTCATTGTTACAGATAGAATTAATCTTGACAAACAATTAAGGGGTACTATTACTGCTACTGAAAGTCAGCAAGGAATTATAGTTTGTGCCAAAGATACTACAAAACTCGCAGAGGCACTAAATAAAAATACAAAGGTTATAATTAGCACAATACAGAAATTTTCTGTAAAAAAGTTAGATGAAATATTAAAATCTCAGAAGGACAAAAAAATATGCTTCATAATTGACGAAGTACACAGAAGCCAAACTGGTAAATTGCGTAGAAATATGTTAGGCCATTTTGAACCAGAGGAGGAAAATGTTCAAGAAAAAATAATGGAGAGCTTTACTAGAAGAAAATTCCCTAGTTTTGTATTTATCGGATTGACGTCCACGCCGAGTGATAAAATAATCTCTATGTTTGGCAAACCTTTCGATGTATACAGCATGGACCAGGCTGAGAAAGAAGGTTATATCTTAAGTGTTTCTGATAATATTGTAACTTATCGAACATTATATGAATTATCTAATTATTTAAAAAACGAAGAGGAGTACCCTCAAATAATTATAGCTAAGAAATTAAAAAATAAAGCCTATGAAGATGATAATGTAATTTTACAAAAGATTGATATAATCCTCAAAATATTTGAGGCACATACAAAATATTCGATAAAAGATTATTCTGCTAAGTCCATGATTGTTACATGCAGTAGAAAAGCTGCTGTAAAGTATAAGTTGCTTCTCGATAAGGTTCTGAAGGAGAAAAAATTGAATTACAAAACACTGGTTGCTTTTTCAGGCAGTGTTCAGTTGAAATGGAATGAAAAAGAATGTAGTTTTACTGAATCAAATCTCAATAACATCAAAGAAGATATTGAAGATGAATTTAAGAAATCTGAATATAGATTTTTAATTGTAGCCAATAAATTTCAATATGGATTCAACGAACCCCTATTACACACAATGTTCTTGGACAAATCTGTTTCTGGAATTAATGCAGTTCAAACTATAAGTAGATTAGATAGAATATTTCCGAATAAAACAGATACTTTAGTAGTAGATTTCACGGATTCTTATGAAAAGATAATCAAAGCATTCAGAAAATTCAAAAAAGAAGTTAATGATTACTATGGTATTACTATTACTGAATTGATGAAATTGCACCAAGAAATAATGAACATGGGAATTTTTACACAAAAAGACATTCAAGAATTTATTAAAGTTTCGTTTAGTGCAGAAACAAATGTTCATTTGGAAAACATTGCTTCAAGAATTGAATCCACCTTAAATAAAAAATTATCTGTTGATGAGAGAAGAAATTTTAGAGCCCTTCTTAATAAATTCAATAATACATATAATTATCTTAACAATTTAATTAAGATAGAAAACGTTAATATTCGAGATTTTGTTCTCTTCGTTTATTATATGTATAATTATCTAAATCCTGAAGGAAAAAGTAGAAAATTGGACGAGGAATTAAAGAAAGTTTATGTCAAAAGCCATAGAATTGAACTAAAAAAAACTGAAACAACTATAAGTGAAACAACTAGAAAAGGTAATGAAAGGATAGTTGTTTATGCGACTGTAAGAGAAGTCGTAGATGCGATTAATAACAGATTTAACATGGTTACTTCTGATAATGAGAAAACATTAATTGAAAATTATATGAATGATATTGTTAATGATAAGGACATTCAAGAAGATTTGTTGGCAAACAAAGGCAAAAATTTAAATGACCTATACGAAAAGACTATTGCCAAAAAGTTAAGAAGCAGATTTATTCAATTTTTCATGTTAAAAAATCCAGAAAAAGTTCCAGATTATCTTAATAGTGGATTGAACAAGTTCATTAACTTTGAAGCATTTAGACTGAGTGCTGGTAAATTAGGTCTTTAAATTCATAATTAAATTCGTAACAGTATTAATTTTTTGTTATTTCAAGTGAATCTATAACAATTATTTAATTTCTACTTTCTCTCCAACTTTCTTCAACAAATGAACCTTATCCCACCATTTATCATAAAAGTTGGCATGCAATGTATGGACAGGTATAACCATCTTGGGTTTAACAGTCTTTACAAAATCCCTTAGCTGTGGACCAGAAGCATGACCAGATACATGAGTTGAATTCAAACTCATGCCAAAATCAAGGAATATTTTTGTTCCACTATCTTCTAGAAGGATCTTGTTACCGCCGATTTCGTTAACACCGCCATAAAAAGTAAGTTTTGTCATAAAAACACTCTAATTCTAATATTATTTTCTTAGGATTTCAGAAATAAATCTATCTTCTATGTGAATTATCCTTCAAACTTTAAAAAATATTATTCTTCCTCTTTAGGTTTATTTTGTTTACATATGCTTTTAGCCTGTTCTAATTGTGTCAAAGCTTGAAGAAAAACATGAGGATGTTTTTCATTAAATTTTTTAATGATTTTTATAACATTTTGCAGTTTTTTCCCATCTCTCTTGTTAAAATCCATCTATTCACCTCCCTCTCTTCATAAAATGTTTGACTACTCTGTAACCATCATACATTAGCAAGATCACAATGAAAATTATCAATATTTGAACCGTGGTCATCTAGTAATCACCTTTTTTCTAGATTTAAAATAATTCCAACCATAAATTAAAAAAATAGCACTAATCAAACTCACAACACCGACAAAAAAATTATCCCACATGGTGATAACGGAAGTTATCATTTTGTTTCACCTCCATATTTCTCCCTCGTTTTTAACCACTTTTTCAATCTCCACTCCACTCTCTTTAATATATTTTAGTACGCTATCTGCTGTCTTCCATCCACCCAACCGTTTAACTGTTTCTATGTCATATCCCTGTTGAATCCAATGAACTGCTCTGCATGAACGCATCCAGTGAGTACTCATTTTTGGATGTTCGTTATCCTTAAACACCTTCTTCTGTGTTGTATAGACTGTCCAATAACTGACACTAAAAACTTTTCCGGTCTTTGTAATAGCAAAGGATTTTAAAAAGTTTAGAGTCGAGTCATGTAAAGTAAACACTTTAGACTCTTTTACTTTGGGTTCGGTTATGGTTATTTTATTATGGATAAAGTCTATGTTGTCTCTCTCCAATGCCAGTATTGCACTAACTCTGGAACAGGTTTCATATTCGAGCATAGTTACTAGTCTGACTTCATCGTTGTCTATTTTATTTATGAGTTGTTTGAGAGTGGCAAAATCAATCCACTTCTGTTTGATTTTTCTCTCTGGTGTCTTCTCCTTTGGTAGTTTAATCCTCAAACTTTCTCTATTTATTAAAACCAACAGCTTGATGAATGCTGCTCTACACATGGTCTTCTGCCTTTCTCCAACCGTACTCCATACATTTATGAGTGTATGAATAATGTTTTCATCACTGTCTGACATCAACTCTTCTGGCGTTTGATATGGTATTTGTCGAATATAGGTAAGGTAATTTACCTTAGTAGTCGTATCAATATCGACAACTTCCTTATCAAACCAATCTTTTAACTTCATTCAAAAATCCCAAATATTATTAATTAATACTTGTTATAAGAATAAATAGACATTAAAGTATATGAATTTAAAGATTTAATTATTATTAAAGAAAATTAAGGGGAGTTGAATAAAAATGGAAAAAGTAACGATGAAACAACCATTCGGCTCAAATAAATTTTATCAACTAGTCAAGAAAGTAGTAGAAAAACAGAAAGGGAAGTTTTGTGGATATAGTTTGATAGATGGTGTTTTAAAGGAACAGGGACTTACCAGAGATAAAATAAGTATGAAGGAATTTAACAAACTCTACGTTTACATCAACTGGTCTTTAAGGATGATGGAAGAGTCTAAAGTGATAAAATTTGTTGCATGGGAGAAAGGTCAGAGTGTTATAAAGAAAAAGATGTATAAGGTTGTACGATGAAAAAAAGTAAGTTGGTCGACATACCACAAGAACATATGTTAGATGTTCCAATAGATAAAATTACAACTATAATGGTTTGTTCAAAATGTGGGAAAGTAAAGTGCAAAAAATAAACAACCTATCTGTTTTTTTCATAACAACAATGATTGTAATTGCCAAACCTACAACACCAATAACACAAGCAATCACAATGTATAACAACACGTTATTATAATTGACTTTATCTTCAGGAACTGTTGTAGTTGTAAAAGAAAGATTCTGAACAGGATTTTCTTCCAAAACTTTGTTCGTGCCTTGTTGAACAATAATCACAACAAGGAATAATAGACATATACCAACAATAGCAATTTTTTCATAATCTTCCATTTTAAATTTTAATTATTTAGAGTTGAAGAAGACGAGTCTCGTTTTGATGGTGAATATGTGGGATTAGTATAGGTAAAACTCGAAGATAGTATAAACAAACAATATACGACTCCTCTCCTTTAAAGTGGGACTCCTCTCCTTTAAAGAAAAAATAGTTTCTTTAAGCACATTAGTGATTGTACTAAAATTATACTCCAAGCTTCGGTATGTTTTTTTCATAATCTTCTTTGACCTGCTTTCTCGATAGGTTCAGGTAAATCTGGGTTGAGCTTATGTCTTTATGGCGTAAAATCATCTGTATGCTTCTCAAGTTTGTTCCTTTCTCACATAAGTGTGTCCCCAATGCATGTCGCAGTAGGTGTGGTCGGAGGTTTGGTATACCAACAATCTTTCCGTATTTTTTACACAAAAAGTGGAGTCTCATGTATCTCAATCTCGTTCCATAGTATGTGATGAACAATGGTCTTCCTTCGAGTCTGTGTATTCTTTCCAGTTCCATTCTTCTCTCCAAACTCTTTGGTTTCCAGCCATCCATGATATCAATCCACTTTTTCAAAACTTTCTCCACTTCCTCGTCAAAATCGACAAATCCCTCTTTTTTCCTCTTACCTTTCCTGACTTTGATTTGCCTTTTCTCAAAATCCACATCATCCACGTTCAAGTTGAGAAACTCGTTGGCTCTCATGCCGGTCTTATACAATACAATGAAAATAGCCCTGTCCCTGATGTTTGGAATGATTGAGATGAGTTTGCTGATCTGTTCTATACTTGGTACATCCAAAACGTTTGACTCTTCGACACTGTTCATGCCTTTCAACTTCTTCTTGAACAAATTCTGTCTTGTTATGTCGTTATCAACACACCACTCAAAGAACCTACTGATAGTCTTCAGTTTTCCTTTAATCGTCTTGAACATCACTTTCTTCTCGTTGTTCCAAGCATAGGCATTTTTTTGGTTTGTTAGAAGAGTACAGTATCTTTCCACATCTTGTTGAGTCACGGATTTTATCTGTTCGTCTGTAATTTCAATCAACTGTCTCCTATCGCCCTTGAACTTTCTCTTCCATCTAACTATCGTCTTTTCAGAAAAAGAGTTATTCTTCGACCTGAAGAAGTGGTTGAGGGTAAACCCATAATCTTTTATGCTGTGGATTGAGTATCCACTGTTACTCTTTTCATCTAAAAACTGCGTCAATCTATTCAACTCTATTCGCCTCCAGACAGTTCTATGTGTTGTTTTGTCATATATGCTATATTTGCTTCCACATACTCTGGGTCTTCCTTCTCCAGAATTTTCCACTCGTTCAACCTGTTCACCAAAGCCCATTCTTTGGTTGCAAACATTAGAAAATTGTATACAGTGTTTAGTTTTTTCTCAAAACCCGGCTCGTTTTTTATTCCCAAAAACTGTAAAATTTCATCCGTTGAAACCCAGCTATGCTTACCACTTTTCGTTTTCTTGCTGGACATGAAGTTCATGATTTTGTGCTGTAACTCCCAAATATTATCAAAATCGGTCTTACTCTTTTCCAAATCCATAAACTTTTGTTCTAAAGTTTTTGTAGCTAAGTCCGACATACCCAGTTCGTCCTTGAGTTTTGATACCACTCTTCTCAATTCCACATTTTCTCTCTGTAAAACGTCAACATCGGTTGTTAAAGGCTTATTTTTTTTAATCAACATCAGCTCGGACATAGCTTGAACTAGGGTTACGGATAAAGTTTTTGCTCCATACTCCTTTTCACCAAAGTTTTTCCACTCATTTTTTGTCTTTTTGTCAAGGAGTATAGTATACATAGGAATTTCTGTCACTTTTGCCTTACTTGTCATAAAATTTATAATAAAACCTTAAGTTTAAATATACATATAGTTTTTATATAATAATTTATATTAGTTTGATTTCTGATAATAGAAATTAGAGGTGATAGTTTGGTTGCAGCTTGGAGGATAATATTAGCAGCTATAGCTTTTTTGATAATATCACAAGTGATCCACACACTCGAAGCTTATGCCACGATGAGCTATTACACTGACCCAACATATGCCACTGTTTGGAGTAAGATAATGATGCCTAAGGCAGGACCACCACCGATGGAATTCTACTATATCTCATGGACATTTTCGT
>Ga0315296_10002863_pt1 | contig 14590 bp, 14 predicted proteins | sample YL17G14_18_MG_FD_203921 | JGI IMG/M metagenome (GOLD analysis project Ga0315296, IMG submission 203921) | Sediment microbial communities from Yellowstone Lake, YNP, Wyoming, USA - YL17G14_18 | ecosystem: Environmental > Aquatic > Freshwater > Lake > Sediment | place: USA: Wyoming | collected... | reverse complement strand
AACAAAATCCACATCGAAAAGAAACTGAACATAATCCTAGACACTGGCAACAGCGTGTCAGGCATTGTGACACCCAAGCTTTTCAAGGAAACAGGCTGCAACGTCAAGGTCATAAACGAGAAACTGGACGGAACCTTTCCTTCACATTCACCTGAGCCAAACGAGACATCCCTACAGCAATTAATGGACGAAGTAAAAAAGGCAAAGGCAGATCTAGGCGTAGGATACGACGGGGACGGCGACAGAGCTGTTTTCGTAGACGATAAGGGTCGGCTTCTCACAGGCGATTTTTCATCAATAATCTTCGCTCAAGACCTCATAACTAAGAGCAATAGGAAAGTTGTGATCGACGTCAGTTGTTCCTCAGCTTTGGAAGACGCAATCAGGGCTAAAGAGGGCATTCCAATTGTGGAACGCATCGGACGCCCCTTCATGATGACCCGAGTCCTGAATGAGAAGGCAGTTTTCGGAGGCGAAAGAAGCGGACACTTCTATTTCCCACACATCTACGGCTTAGACGACGGAACCTTCGCCAGCCTAAAAATGACTGAAATCCTTTCTCGAAGCAACATGCCTCTGTCGGAAATGATCGACCGCATACCAAAGCACTTCTCAACTACCAAAAACGTGCCATTCCCAGACGAACACAAATTCCAAACCATAAAACGATTGAAACCAAAGCTTGAGAAAATGGGCTTCAGCATCCTCGATATCGACGGCGTCAAAGCTCAAGAAAAAACAGGCTGGGTTTTACTGCGTCCGTCAAACACCGAGCCGCTCATTCGTATATTCGCTGAAGCGAAGACGCAAGATAGGTTGACTGAGCTCCTAGAGTTAGCGCAAAAAATGCTGAAGGAAGAGGCTGAGCACATTCAATGAAAGCTGTAGTCTTGGCAGCAGGCCTAGGCAAGAGGCTAGCAGCAGTCACGGTTGACAAACCCAAAGTGCTAGTCAAAGTCGGAGACAAGACACTCATTGAGCACAACCTTGCCAAACTGCGCACCTTGGGCGTTAGCCAAGTAGCTTTGGTGATTGGGTATAAAGGCGAAATGGTTCGGGAAACCGTGGGTGATTCCGTAAACTATTATGAACAGAAGGAGCGGCTTGGAACAGCACACGCGTTCTTACAGGCTCGGGATTTCGTCGATGAACCTTTTTTCCTAGGTTTGAATGGAGACATGTTCTTCACTGATCCGCTGACGAACTTCGTCAAGCTGAAGCCTCCTGCAATTGCTGTCTACAGAGTTGAAGACTCGAGCAGGTACGGCAGATTTGAGATCAAGGATGGCAGAGTCGTGTCGGTGAAGGAAAAGGCAGGTCAGGCGGTTCCTGGGTTCATAAACGCGGGGGTGTATTTGTTCCCTAAAGAGATCTTCAGCTACATTGAGAAGACACCGCTAAGTTCGAGGAAAGAATACGAAGTAACCGATACCATTCAAATGATGATCGATGAAGGCTTGGACTTCACGGCTTACGAGTTACAGGGTTTTTGGAGAGACATTGCCTATATTTCCGACATAGAAGAGGCTCAAGAAGGGATAAAGCGGACAAGAATCAAGCAGTAGGATTGAATCAGGGCTTAACCTCAAGCAGGACTATCTCTGCCCGCATGGTCCTCGTATCCAGCAATGCAACTGAGGGTTTGCCAGTTAGGTAGCCGCAGACTTCGCCAGGGTTTATTATGAGAGTCTTGCCTTTCCTGTACGCCTTGGCCTCATGAACATGCCCGTGCACGATCACATCGTAGCACTCAGATGAAAGCAGAGACTTCAGAAGCTCTGACGGCCCCGCCGCACTTCCAGGCTCTCCTCCATGCAGCAAAGCAATTCGTACTTCGTCAGCTTTAACTTCGGCGAATATACCTCGAATGTCTAAGCCGAATTCCGCGAAGCGTCTTCGTAACAGTTCATGGTCACCGTCATTGTTCCCAAATACGCCTATGAACTTGCCTTTAAACGGCTTGAAACGCGGTATGACAAAGGGTGCAACATAGTCACCGGCATGCAGCACAAGGTCAACGTTTTCATCGAGGAGCCTTTTGACAGCCTTGTCAATCATAGGCAGATTGTCGTGCGTATCTGACATTATTCCAATTAACACTCGCAACACCGCCTTGCATCGTTGAACTCTGAGAAGCTGTCTTAGTCCGTTCCTTCCAAAAGCTTTTTGCCGTATTCGAAGCCTTTCTCAAAAGCTGCAAGGTTAAGTTTTTCAGTGCCTTTTGGAATGTTGCTGAGCAACGCGTTCTTGAAGGCTTCTGGAGTAATTATGTTTGACACGGCAATCAAGGCGCCAAGCATTACAACATTGGCAACTATTGTCTTGCCCAGTTCCTCTGCCATCTTTGTTGACGGAACCTTGAAAATCCGTGCGCTGCCGTTGAAATCATGTCTGGGAACCATATCAGGGTCTATTAGAAGGGTGCCGCCGGGCTTAAGCGTCTTAGCGTAGGTTGTGAACGCCTCTTGCGACATGATGACGAGAACATCCGGTTCTACAACTCTAGGATAGCCAACTTCATCGTCGGATATGACTACCTCAGACTTGCATGATCCCCCACGAGACTCTGGACCATATGACTGGGTCTGAACTGCGTTTTTGTTGTCATAAATGCATGATGCCATAGCTAGCATTAGTCCAGCTCTGATTATGCCCTGCCCACCGAACCCCGCTAATCTAACTTCAGTTCGCATTATCTCACTCACCAGTTTTCTTCTGGGAGGCTTTTGTTCTCATCTCTTTGAGCAATCGACCGTAGCTCGGTTTTTCAATGTCTACGAACTCGCCAACTACTATGCGATTAGGCGTTATTTCAGCCTTAGCTGGCTCTGAGAAATGTTGAACCACTGATGCTTCTTTGAACCATTTCATCATCTTTAGCGCAGTGTCCATCTTGTTGTACCGCCCAAAAATCTCGGGGCATTCGGATATGATTTCTACAAAGGAGAAACCCTCTTTCTGCAACGCCTTCTTAATAGACTCAGTCAACCACCGCGTCTGAAGCGTTGTCCAACGAGCGACATAGACGGCGCCGCAGGCTGCAGCCAAATGAACAAGATTGAACGCTTGCTCAATATTCCCGTATGGCGTCGTAGTTGTCCACGTTTCCATCGGCGTTGTGGGTCCGCCCTGCCCACCTGTCATGCCATATATGAAATTGTTGGCACAGATGACCTTAATGTCCAAGTTTCGACGCGCTGCATGAATGAAATGGTTGCCTCCTATAGCAAACAAGTCGCCGTCACCGCTGATCACAGCAACCGTCAATTCAGGGTTGGCGAGTTTGACGCCTGTGGCAAACGCTATTGGTCTGCCGTGGGTAGTGTGGAAAGAGTCAGTGTTAGTATAACCTGAAATGCGTCCAATGCAGCCAATGCCAGAAACTACTGCAACTTTGTCCAAATCCATGTCCAATTCGTCAAGCGCTCGGGCGAAGCAGTTCAGTATTATGCCATTGCCGCAACCTTCGCACCAAATGTGCGGTATACGATCTTTGCGCAGGAACTTGTCGTACGGATGCCTCAATTCTTCCTCAATCACTTCAGCGTCCCTCGCATGGCCTCCAAAATCTCTTCTGGCTTGTGCGGCTCCTCGCCCAGCTTGGACAAAAATGTCACAGGCGTCTCCTTTGCCGCCCGCTCCACTTCACGCACGATTTGACCGCAATTCATCTCAGGAACAACCATCCCCTTGACTCTTCTAGCCACTTGACCAACCTGCTCATCTGGAAAAGGCCACAGAGTCACGAGCCGCAGTAGACCAGCCTTGACTCCCTCAGCTCTTGCCTTTCTAACCGCACTCAAAGCAGCCCTTGCAGCAATACCGTAGGCAACTACGGCCACTTCAGCGTCTTCAAGCATGTCTTCCTGAACCCGAACTATCTTGTCCTTATTCTTGCGGATCTTGTTGCACAGCCGCTGAACAAGACATGTCTGCGCTTCAACGCTTTCTGTTCGTGGGTAACCGCGTTCGTCATGTGTCAATCCTGTAGCATGGAAGTGGTATCCTTGCCCAAAAACTGCCATTGGAGGAACTAGATCTGCATCGGGCTTGAAAGGCGCGAACTTTGGGTTTGGCGATTCCCGAGGTTTCTTGCGATTGACAATTCTTATGCTTTCAGCTTCTGGGATATTCACGCGTTCCCACATGTGTCCAACTATCTCGTCTGCAAGAACAAATGTGGGCACACGATAAGTCTCTGCGAGATTGAAGGCGTCAACCGTTAAGTCGAACATTTCTTGAACCGAAGACGGAGCCAAAGCTATTATTTCGTAGTCGCCATGTGAACCCCAACGCGCCTGCATAACATCCTGTTGCCCAGGCATAGTTGGCTGACCTGTGCTGGGACCTCCTCTCATGACGTTGACAATAACACAGGGTGTTTCAGTCATGACGGCTAGACCGATATTTTCCTGCATCAGGCTGAAGCCTGGACCGGATGTGGCAGTCATCGCTTTGACTCCTGCATAGGAGGCTCCGATAACAGCTGCCATGGACGCGATCTCGTCTTCCATCTGTATGTAAACGCCGTCGATCTCAGGCAGGCGGCGAGACATGTGCTCGGCGATTTCCGTTGCCGGTGTAATAGGATACCCTGCGAAGAACCTGCAGCCAGCCGCTATTGCGCCTTCGGCGCAGGCGATGTCGCCGCTCGTAAATCGGCGTCCAGAGCGCACGATTTCTTGCTTCTCAGCTACGGGTGTGGCTACAGTCATTCCTTTGAAGTCTCCTTGTTTTCTTTAGCGTTCTTCTCAGTTGTGAATATGGCGAAGTCCGGGCAGATGGCGGCGCAAAATCCACACAACGCGCATGGGTTGTTTGGATTCACTTTTGGGGGGTGCACTCCGCGAGCGTTTATTTCCTCTGATTCTTCAAGGACCTTCTTTGGGCAGAACTCGATGCAGAGCCCGCAACCTTTGCATCTGTCTTTTACTAGGTGAACCTCACCTACTGGAGGCTTGACTTTGTCAGCGTCTAGAGGTTTTCGCCATGTTCGGACTGGCACCGAGATCACCCTTTTCAGCCTCTTTCGGTCATCTTCTTTGATTTCTCAAGTTCCTCTGGGCTCACATTTTGCACTATGCTTTGCATTTCCTTGATTCTTGAAGCGAACCTTTCACCTTCAGCTGCGCTTATCCAAGCCAGCTGCAGCCGGTTCTTGTCCAGACTCAACCGTTCCATCTTCTGCCATAAGCGTTCCACGCGTTTCTTGGTCTGATGGTTAGCATTGATGTAGTGGCAGTCGCCTATATGGCAGCCAGCAACGAGCACTGCTGCGGCTCCACGAGCGAAAGCGTGTTCGACGAATTTTTGCGCAACTCTGCCTGAGCACATAGTTCTGATTATGCGCACGTTAGTTGGATACTGCATGCGGCTTACGCCTGCGAAGTCGGCACCAGCGTAGCTGCACCAATTGCAGCAGAAGGCCACAATCTTCTTGTCGGCGTTCACCTCGGTGGCCGCGTCGACTTGAGCGAATATTTGGGTGTCTGTGAAGTGACGCATAGTTATCGCGTCGAAGGGGCACTCGGCACTGCATGTGCCGCAGCCTGAACAAGCAGCTTCGATCAGCTCAACTTTTCTTCGTTCTGGTACTGGCATGATTGCGTTGTATGGGCAGACTTTGGCGCAGAGTTGGCATCCTGTGCACTTGTCTGAAGCCAGCTTTGAGGTAATGGCTTCCAGTGTGACTTTGCCCTTTGCCATCAGAATGCCGGCGCGAGCAGCTGCTGCGCTTGCTTGCGTTACACTGTCTTTGATGTCTTTGGGCGATTCAGCGCAGCCTGCTAGGAATACGCCTCCGGTTGGCGCGTCTACTGGGCGGAGTTTGGGGTGTGCCTCCATGAAGAAGCCATCGGGCGTTCTCGACAACACGCATAGACGTTGTACGCTGTCGCTGTCCTGTCTGGGTTGCAGACCAGTCGATAATATGACCATGCCTACCTTGGTCTTGTAGACTTCGTGGAGCAGTGTGTTTTCGCCGGTAAGCCACAAGTCATGGGTTTTCTTGTTCTCGACTACTTCTGTGGGCAAGCCTCTGACGAACAATACGCCTTCTTTACGTGCGCGTTGGTACAAGGCTTCGAAGCCTTTGCCGAAGGCTCTAATATCAACGTAATAAGCGTAAATCTTAGTGTCTGGCCAGTGCTCTTTGATGAGCAAGGCGTCTTTTATTGTGTTCATGCAGCACACATTACTGCAGTATAGGTTGGCGTTGTCTGAGCGGCTGCCTACGCATTGCACAAAAGCTACAGCTTCAGGGATTTGCATGTCGCTCGGCCGAATCAGACGCCCCCCTGAGGGTCCACCTGCGTTGATTAAACGTTCAAACTCCAGCGAAGTTATGACGTTGGGATGCTTGGTGTATCCGTATTGAACAAGCTTGGCTGGGTCAAAGACGTCTGCGCCTGTAGCAACGATAATTGTGCCCACGTCGAGCTCTAGTGTTTCTGGCTTCATATTGAAGTCGAGGGCTTTTCGCTCACAAGCTTTTATGCACTTGTCGCAGACGATCACGTTCTCTTTGTTGAGGCAGATATTGCGGTCTACCACATAAGTTGAGGGAACAGCTTGGGCGAATGGTGTGTAGATTGCGTGTCGCGTTGCTAAGCCCACATCAAACTCGTTTGGTGCGATGACTGGGCATACCTTGGCGCATTCGGCGCAAGCTGAGCAGTCTTTGGTGACGTATCTCGGCTTCTTCGAGACTTTGACTTTGAAGTTGCCTATGTAGCCCTTGACTTCCTGAACTTCGCTGTTGGTAAGCAAGTCGATGTTTGGGTGTCTGCCTACATCCGACATTTTGGGCGCGAGAATGCAGATGGAGCAATCCATTGTTGGGAACGTCTTGTCAATCTGTGCCATTCTGCCGCCTATGCTGGGTTCTTTCTCAACCAAGTACACTTTGTAGCCTGTATCCGCCAAGTCTAAGGCTGCTTGGATGCCTGCGACTCCGCCGCCTATTACCAAGGCTTTCTGCGTGATTGACACAACGATTTCTTCTTGAGGCTCAAGCAGAGAGGCTTTAGCCACAGCCATACGTACAAGGTCTTTGGCTTTTTGCGTGCCTTCTTCCTTCTCATAGAGATGCACCCAACTGCAGTGCTCGCGGATGTTAGCCATTTCGAACAGGTACGGGTTCAGTCCTGCTTCTTCGCAAACTCGCCTGAAAGTTGGCTCATGAAGACGTGGTGAACAAGAAGCCACAACTACCCGGTTCAGTTTCTGCTCTTTGATGTCCTTCTTAATCAATTCCTGTCCTTGATCGGAGCAGGTGTAACGATTGTCCTTAGCCACTACGACGTGTGGCAGCGCTCCGGCAAACTCAGCAACTGCTTTACAGTCAACGCTGCCAGCGATGTTGAGTCCACAGTGGCAAACATACACTCCAATACGCACATCATCTTTCTGTGGGCTCGTGCCCTCAACTTCGGTTTTGCTCAAGCTTGATTCCTTCCTTCTAAGACTTGTTCAGTTTCCGGAGGCTTTTCACTTCTCAAGTACTGGTCAATACAGTTGGCTGCTTTCTTGCCTGCTAGGATAGCCTCAATTACCGTTGCAGGACCAGACACACAGTCGCCGCCAGCAAAAACACCGGGCTGGCTCGTTATGACTGAGAAGGGTTCAACTGCTACTGTGCTGCTTTCGGTGACCTCTATTTCTTCTGGCAGAAATGAGACGTCTGGGGCTTCGCCGATTGCAAGAATCACTGAATCAGCTAAAACGGTGAATTCTGAGCCTTCAACAGGCTTTGGTGCTCTTCTGCCTGTTTCGTCGGGTTCGCCTAGCTCCATTTTGACACATTCCACGCTGCTGGCATGCCCGTTCTGTCCGAGAATTCGCTTGGGCGCGACTAGGAAGCTGATTTTGACGCCTTCGTGTTCTGCCTCCTTTATTTCGTAGGGGTTAGCGGGCATTTCGTCCGTTGATCTTCGATAGAGGATTGTTGCTTCTTTGGCGCCTGATCGGATTGCTGTGCGTGCTGAATCAATGGCTACGTTGCCGCCGCCGATCACTAAAACGCGCTTGCCAATGTCAACATTCTTCCCTTCGTTGGTGAGTCTCAGGAAGTCCAATGCGTCAAAGACGCCTTTCAAAGACTCGCCCTCAACGCCGAGTTTTCGCGTTTTGTGAGCGCCAACCGAGACGAATACCGCCTTGAACCCTTCCTGCCTTAGGTCGCCGAAAGACAAGTCTTTGCCCATGGTTGTGCCAGTCTGGATTTTCACGCCCATTCTCTTTATTTGCTCAATTTCGGCATCAACTACGTTCTTTGGCAATCTGAATTCAGGTATGCATTTTCTAAGCATGCCGCCTGCATGTGAAGACGCTTCATAAACCGTGACAGGGTAACCCTTTTTCGCAAGTTCGTATGCAGCGGTCAGTCCTGCTGGTCCAGCGCCTATTACTGCCACCTTCTCCTTAGAGGTTTCAGCTTCTGACGCTGTTCTTGGTTGTCTCCCCTTACTTGCAGCACCATGGTCGGAGCCTTTGGTTGGAAGCTCCAGTTCGGCTCTTTCAGGATGGAGACATATAATGCTGAAAGAAGCTGGAAACGGGATTTCTTGACCTATCAGCTTCAGAGCTTGGTCAAATCCGTTCAGCTTGCCTTGTTCCTTGGCGACTTTCCTTATTTCTAGCAAGATCTCGGGCAGTTTGACTTTTTGTGGACAGTGTCTGTAGCAGCGATAGCACCAAGCGCACAGCCACAAGGCTGGGTCTCTTAGGGCTTCTCTCGGGCTATGATAGATCCTTTCGATCATCATACGTGGGTTGTAAGCGTTCGGAAGCAACTCATTCATGGGACAACTAGCAGTGCAGATTCCACATTCAAAACAGTATTTCAGCTTCTCAGAGTCAAGGAGACGCTCTAAAACTTCATGTGGAATGGAGGCTTTTTGAGGTTTCAACGCGTGTCCCATTTAGACTAGACCGGAGTCCAAGATATAAAAGTTTACAAATGTAAACGTCTAGTCCATGCGCAAAAAAAGCAGCTTCCATTCTTAGGTTGAATGATAGAGAAAAAGAGAGCTAGTCTGCGCCAAAAAGCAGAATACCGCTCGCAGCTGCAAGCCTGTTCTATTTCTTGGTTCCAATCAAAAGTGCGTAGCCTATTCCGCCCTTGTTTACAAAATCAACGATTTCACGGGCTGCTTTAGTTTTTGTTTTTTTCAGCGCTTTGGCAACTGAATCTAGGCTCAGCATCCTTTTAGCGCCTTGGGTGAAGTCAACTGTCTTGATGTCGGTCAGTCCGGCTTTTGTCATCATTTCCACGTATTCGTTCAGGCTTACCGCGCCTCCTACACATCCGCAATAAAGCCCCTTGTCCTCTCTCATAGCTCTGGGCATAGGCGCCCACGTTATAACATCGTGCATTATCACGCGACCGCCAGATTTCAGGACTCTCGCTTTCTCGTTCAACGCCTTCTGCTTATCTTGAATTAGACAGACGACGCACTCGCTTACGACAGCGTCAAACGAATTATCCGGAAACGGCAACTCCACAGCATGCGCTTGGTGAAACTCCGCGATTCCTTCAAGACCCCTTTTCTTGGCGTTTTCTCTTGCCAACTCTATGCCATCTGGTGAGAAGTCTATTCCAACAGCTTTGCCCTTTGAACCGACCCTTTCCGCGATGGCTAGCACGGTTTCGCCGCTTCCAGAACCTATGTCTAGAACCGTCATTCCTTCATGTGGTTTGAGTTCTTCCAAGAGCGCTTCATGCGCCGGCTGCATACTTGCCTGACTGTTAGGTTGGGCTGCGGTTGTGGCCTTAATGCTTGCCCACCGTTTTCCATAGGATTCTTTCACGGCTTCTTCGATGCTCGTAGCTGAACTGGGACCACAGCAACTGGATTCGCAACAGCTTTCCTTTGCGCTTGTTCCACAACAGCTTTTATCTTCACTCATGGTTTATCCCTCTTTGAGTACTGCTACTACCACACGGTAGTAGTAAACTATTTAAGGGTTGTCTCACGACAACTTATCAGAAATCGGAAGGCAACAGCGATGGCGAGCATCAGTGAAGCAACTGTTAGAAAGCGTGTAGTTTCAGAACTCAAAGAACTAGAACTGTCAACTCATGAAGCGCTAGTCTATACTGCACTCCTAGCGCATCCAAACACGACTGCTAGCACGCTCTGCAAAGAAACCAGCATTCCAGACTCCAAAATCTACTATGCGCTAGACGGACTTGTTAAGAAAGAAATGGCCATAGTACAAGAGGGAACCCCAAGCATCTATCTTCCGATTCCTCCAAGAGAAGCCATCAAGAACCTCAAGCACCAGCTAACAGGAAGACTCAATCAGAAACTCAAGGAAGCCGATAGCTTAGCTGAGCAGCTAGCTCCGATATATGACCGAGCTGAAAAGCCTGAGGAACTTGAACTGGCCTACATTTTACGCGGACAAAGAAACATAGCCAACCGAATGAAGACACTAATCGAAGCAGCCAAGCGAGAGATCACCGTATTCATCCCAAACAAGTCAATACTGGAAGAGATCAGAGCCTCGCTAATAAAAGCGAAGAACAAACGCGGAGTCAAACTAAACATAGCTGTGACTCCGGAAGTTCACGCAAGCGAAGACTTTTCGGACCTTGGCAAAGTTCGGCTTCTGTGCTGTGTTCTTGGTTTACTCATATCCGACATGAAAATGCTCTTAACTGTGTCTAACTGGAGCGACGAAGTCGCGGTGCTTACCCAAGATCAGAATCTGATGCGCGTCTGCCGAGACTACTACGACAACCCAGTCTGTTGCAGACCCACCAAACAATGAAACTAACAGGACTCAAATGGTCAGAAATCGTCTGTGAAAATTCGCCTCAATAAGGCGAAAGAGCTTCTTATACTCCAGCAATCTGCGGTGGGCCTCGGATAGAGTAGTCTCATGAAAACAAACCTTGTCGCCAGGCTTCGCTTGACCCAAAACATGCAAGTCAGCCGACACCACTGCTGCTATTTTTGGATAACCACCAGTTGTCTGCGCATCCCGCATCGTTACGATGGGTTTTCCGCTAGCCGGAACTTGAACTGAACCAGGCAGAATAGCGTCTGATATCGTGTCGACTCGTTCGCTGTGTTCTATCAGGGCTCCTTCGAGTCTGTATCCCATTCTGTCCGCTTCAACCGTAATTACATAGGGATTTGAGAGAAATGCCTTAATCCCCTCTTCTGTAAAACTTTCCAACTGAGACCCCAAGACAACGTCCACATCAATTTCAGCGCTGAAATCGGGAATGCGATCCATGGGCAATGAAAGGCAGTAATCAATAGGGTGGACCGCATCAAATCCTTCAATGCAATCTCCGATTCTAAGCTGTCGCCCCTCAATGCCGCCGATTTCTCCTCTCACATAGGTTGAACGGCTTCCAAGGACTGCAGGCACGTTAATTCCGCCGCGGACGGCAAGATACGCTCTACATCCAGTCCGCACTTTTCCAAACGAAATTGCATCTCCGCCCTTCACTGTTAGTGTTCGCCACACCTCAGAATCCCGCCCGTTGATCCGAAGCGAAATGTTGCCTGTGACTGCTATCTGCGCGTCATCAAGCACTTCAAGCTCTGGACCCAGCATGGTTATTTCTAGGCCAGCATCATTTGAATCATTCTTAACAAGCATGTTGGCAAGCTGTAAAGAGAAATCATCCATTGCCCCAGAGACTGGAACGCCGAACCTAAGAAAGCCCTGTCGTCCCAAGTCTTGAACAGTTGTGAAAAACCCGGGCTTGACGACTCGAAAAAGCTTCATCAGAGTTGTCATTCCTGAGCGAATAGGTCGTATTTTGCCCTGGAGGCAGACGCATGGATCTGCCAAAATTCATCAGCAGAGATGGATCTGAATCTCACAGTATCGCCTGGCTGAAGCAAAGCTGGAGGTTGCCACAATGCGTCAAAAAGCTTGATGGGGGTCCTTCCAATTATCTGCCATCCACCTGGTGCCTCTCTTGGGTAGATTCCTGTCTGATCTTCCGCTATGCCAACTGATCCTTCGGGCACTCGGATCCTTGGGGTCTCAAGCCTTGGAGTGGCAATTTCATCTGCTAGCTTGCCCAGATACGGAAAGCCGGCGATAAACCCAATCATGTAAACCATGTAATCATGTTCTGAATGAATCCTTATGATATCACTGTCTTTCAAATTGTGGTATTGCGATACGTGTGTTATGTCTGGGCCGAAATCGCCGCCGTAAGCGACTGGTATGATAGCCCTTCGTATCTTTCTCTTGGGTACGTGTGCTCTTGATGTTTCGTCGAGGTTCTTGACTTTGGAGACCAGTGTCTCGTAGCTAACCTTAGCTGGATCATAAGTCACAAGTAGAGCGCGATAGGTTGGAATGCATTCACTGACTCCTGAGAGCTGAGAATTCGTGATAGCTTCACACAACGCGTGGACCCTAGCGTTAACCTCAGGGTCTATGACATTGCCTATCTCCACTCTGAGAGCTTTGTCCCCGAAGGGCGTGTATCTAGCTGAAGGATACAATCTGCTCGGGATGCTCCAACGTTGCTAGAGAAAAGAGCCAATAGACTGAACGTCGATCTTGGCAGCAAGCAGCTTGGGTTTTAGTGTTATCGCCATCTCCACAGCATTAGGCGTGTCGCCGTGAACACAGATCGTGTGTACTTCTCCCAGATGAACCACTTTGCCATTGATGGCTGAAACTGTTCCGCGTTCGACCATTTCCTTAGCCCTTTCCACGACAAGTTTCGGCTCTTCGATTACAGAGTCAGGCTGGCTGCGCGGCACTAATGTCCCATCCGGATTGTATGCTCTATCCGCGAAAGCTTCCAACGCCACACGCAAGCCCATTCTTGAGGCAGCCTCTGCAATCATAGAATGCGGAGGCCCCAGAAGTATGAGATCGGAATCAACGCTTCGAACGGCTTCTGCTATTGCACTTGAGATGTTCTTGTCTCGTGCTGCTACATCATATAAGGCTCCATGAGGCTTCACATGTTGCAGACTGATGCTTGATGCTTTGGCAAATGCTTGTAGCGCTCCGACCTGGTACATGACGTAGCTCTTGACTTCTTCTGAGTTCGATTTCATCTCTCTCCTTCCAAACCCCATAAGATCGGGATAGCCCGGATGCGCTCCGACTGCAACTCCGAATTTCTTGGCTAGTTCTACAGTATGTGCCATTGTCACTGGGTCGCCTGCATGAAACCCGCATGCCACGTTCGCGGATGTTATGTGAGGCATTATTTTCGAGTCTTGCCCGACTTTGAAATGTCCATAGCTCTCTCCAAGGTCACAGTTGATATCAATTTTCCGTTTCAAGGGCTTCATCTACCTTAGATTCGCTAATGCTGTTCTAAGTTAAAATCGATTTCTGAGGATTCGCCCTCCGAAAGGACGGTAAAGCCCTCCTAATGATCGATGAGAGTCGCAAGTGACAGCATGCGCCGGATTGATAGTAATCTTATATATTGCTCTGTGTAGGTTATACGAAGGCGTGACCATTCATGGGCAAACGGATTCGTGTTCAACGGCGTGGTCGCGGTGGATCTGCATTCAGAGCGGCCACACACAAGAGAGTAGCCGCTGCTCAGTATCCGGCGTTGTCCAAGACAGAGATTGAAGGCGGAATCAAGGGCAAAATCGAACAGATAGTCCATGAACCAGGTAGAGGCTCGCCCCTAGCACTAATAGGACTCGAGAACGGCCAAAGCTTCTACACAGTTGTGCCTGAAGGCGTCTTTCAAGGGCAAGTTATGCAAATGGGTAGCAAGGCGCCAGTTGATGTTGGCAACATCCTTACTTTGGGCGAAGTACCTCCAGGTACGATCGTGTGCAACGTTGAGCTTCAACCTGGTGACGGTGGAAAGGTCTGTCGCTCTAGCGGTGCCTATGCTACTGTAGTAGCGCACACACCTATAGGCACGATGATTAAGTTTCCCAGCGGGAAAACCACGTATCTAAACGACTTGTGCAAAGCCATGGTAGGCGTGGTTTCCGGATCAGGGCGCGTTGACAAGCCATTTCTTAAAGCTGGTCCGCGGTACCACCTGATGCACGCCAAAGGTCACAGGTTTTCGCGCCCAAGAGGCGTGGCGATGATCGCAGCAGTCCACCCATACGGCAGCAGCCACAGAGGCGCCCGAAAAGTCACCACAGTCAGCAGACATGCGCCACCCGGGCAAAAAGTCGGCTTGATCGCCGCGCGCAGTACAGGCCGCAAGAGAAAGAGAAGAGTATAGTATGAAGGATAGGCGTCTGACTGATTTTCTGTCACAGAGGCTTCTGCTCTTCTAGCTTTCTTCGCCGACGACGCATCATCAAGAAAACCACGAGCAAGCCCATTGCGATTATAGCAGCGATTAGAATGGCTGAAGTGATTGGATTGAATCCTCTAACACCGCCATCCTGCGAGACGTAGATCATCTCCTCCTCAAAATGCACCTGAAACCCGTTTTCAGTCAGGAAGCTCTTGGCTTGAACCGAGTCTGCAATATAATCAACCTTTGAAATATTCATGTATTGAATAGTGTTTTGCTGAGTAACTGCGCCTTGGCGAATCGCATTCAAAGGGTCACCGAAACCTCCAGGAACGAACGTCAGATCAACAGGGAGCCAGCCCCACGGCGGAA
>Ga0315296_10002862_pt1 | contig 14591 bp, 10 predicted proteins | sample YL17G14_18_MG_FD_203921 | JGI IMG/M metagenome (GOLD analysis project Ga0315296, IMG submission 203921) | Sediment microbial communities from Yellowstone Lake, YNP, Wyoming, USA - YL17G14_18 | ecosystem: Environmental > Aquatic > Freshwater > Lake > Sediment | place: USA: Wyoming | collected... | reverse complement strand
GCCTGATGTGATAGTCCAGATGGTAAAAGGCGTTGCGGCCGGCTGCCGAATTGCCGGCTGTGCATTGATCGGCGGAGAAACTGCTGAAATGCCCGATATCTACAAGAAGGGCGATTTCGATATGGCAGGCTTTGCCGTGGGGGTCGCCGAGCGCAGAAGAATCATCACGGGAGCAAACGTAAAAGCTGGTGACATCATTCTGGGCCTGGCCTCAACCGGGCTGCACTCCAACGGCTATGCGCTGGCTCGCAATATCTGCTTCAAACGCCTGGGCCTGAAAATGACCGATGTGCTGGATGAGCTCGACGGCGCAGTGCTTGGCGACGTGCTGCTGGAGCCGACGCGAATATATGCTCGGTCGATAGTCAAGCTGCTGGCCCAGTACAAGGTCAAAAAAGTGGTGCGCGGCATGGCGCATATTACGGGCGGCGGACTGGTGGGCAATATCCCGAGGGTACTTCCCAACAACTGTGACGCGGCAATCAAAAAGTTCAGTTGGCCGGTGCACAAAATATTCACGTTCCTGCAAGATAAGGGCCCTGTCGAAGAAGCGGAGATGTTGAGAGTCTTTAATATGGGCATCGGCTTTGTGGTCATCGTAGCCGAGGACTTCGCCGATTCGATAACAAAAAAACTGGCAAGGCTTGGCGAAAAGGTTTACAGGATAGGCAGGATCACCACCGGCACGGGCAAAGTAATTCTCAAATGATTCATTGTTCGTGACCAGTAAGCTAAAAATCGCAAACCACGATACCAGGACGCGCCTGCGTAGATTTATCCTGGCAGCGATAATCTACGGTAGTTTCGTCATATATCTTTATAGCCCATATTTGGAAAACTTCCGCCTGCTGCAGTACCTTCTGGTCGTGAACGTCTGTTTGGCTTCTTTGGGTTGTTTCGTCTTGAGTCGCAGGTGGGTCAGCTCATTTGCCGGCTCTTTTTTCGCAGGAGCAATTTACGGCTTCGGACCGTTCGTCCTGGGTCTGGCTAAATTCCACCCGACAGCCGGTTTTTTGGCTGCAACTGTCCCGTGGTTTTTTTGTCCGGCAACATTTCTCGGCCAGAATCGCTGGCGATGGGCCGCTTTGCCGCTTTCAGCCTTGCCATTTTTGGCCGTCCTGCTTTTCTTTAGGGTATCGGCCGACTATCGCCTATTTGCAGTCCCAATCCAAGCCAGGCTGCGATTAGCCGATTTACTGGGTCTTTTTGCTCCACTGGTTGCGGCCAATCGCAACTTGGCGCCTTTGGGCTTTTATCATGTCCCGATGGGTACACTATTGATGGGGTTTGCTATGCTGATCGCCGCCCGGCGGATCGGCATAATAACTATTCTCTGCCTTGGCACGGTGCTGGCTTTTGGCAGCTCTTTTTTCTGTGTCAGCCCGATATTGTGGCTTAGTATTCCTGCCGTGTGCTGCTCGGTGCTAATCGGCGTGGGCATGCAGGGGCTTACCTCTGCCGGCTTTGCCGACAGAAAATGGGTCCTGGTAGTGGCTGTAATTATGGCATCGCTTGCCGTTTTAGCCTTGCTTCTGGCGACAAAATACTTTCAGATATTCTTGGGTCTGGGAGCAAACTACGCAAGACTCTTTACCGAGACGGGCAGGATGTACATTCTTGGGGCAGTTGCGGCAGGCATAATATTCTTTATTATTCGCGCAAAGCTGCGAGTCACTGTCATTCGGCGGATCATTCTTTCAGCGGCGATGGCGATAGATATATTCTTTAGCGCAAGATTCATCATCGATAAGGTTCTCTGAATCAAGCGTCGAGCGTCCATCACGCATTGAAGGTTTCTCGCTCGATTTGGCCGAGGTAGAATCGCCCATCGTTGCGCATGAATTTGATGATGGCGTCGAGCTGCTGGTTTATAAACGTGGCATCGTTTGAAACTATCGCCAGGGCAATGACATCGCTGGTCTTATTATCCTGGTGATCCACTTCTGCGATGGAGATATTAAACCTGCTTTTGAGCCTGCCCAATAGGCCCTTGACGATGCTGCGTTTTTCTTTCAGGGAGTTTATTCCCTGCATACATATATGAGCTGTCATCACGCCGACAACCATACTGCCTCTTGAAACGTTGATGGTTATTTTAAGCCTTGTCCTGGCGGGCCTGGATTTTCTCCAGCAGGCGCTTGGTGGCTAAAATACCTTCGTCCTCGCTGAGCCTTTTGCCTTCGTATTCGATGCCCACGTAGCCATGATAGCCGGCGGCAAGGGCGATGTCCATCATCCGATAGTAATCGATGGTGGTCTCGTTGTCTTGCTGGTCGAAATCGTAGCTTTTGGCGCTGACCGCCTTGGCATAAGGCATCAGCATCTTAACAATCTCGTAGCGGTCGGTCTTGGGCGGGAAATTGCCGAAATCAGGCAGCGTTCCGCAGTTAGCCAGGCCGACTTTTTCTATCACGCCGACAAGCCACTGCCCGTCGGAGGATAGTCCGCCGTGGTTTTCGACAATCACACTCAGGTTGTGACCGGCGGCGTATTCGCCCAGTCGCCGCAGTCCATCGGCAGCTAATTTCATTTGCTCCTGGTAAGTACCTTTGGAATATGCGTTGACGCGGATGGAATGACAGCCCAAAAACCTGGCGGCTTCGACCCACCTATAATGGTTTTCGACCGCCTGCTTACGGCGTTTGGCGTCAGGGTCGCCGAGATGTCCCTCCTCGTCGCACATAATCAGCAGCGAGGTAACGCCGTGCTCCTCGGCACGCTTTTTCATTTCAGTTAGGTACTTGGCGTCTTCGGCCTTATCCTTAAAGAATTGATTGACGTACTCGACCGCATCGATGCCGAAGCTGCGGGCTTCTCCGGCAAAATCCAGATTATCCAGCTTGGGTCCGCCGCCGGCGGACCGGCCGCGAAGCCTGCGATGCAACGACCACTGAGCCAGTGAGATTTTGAAAGGCTCTTTTGAACCTGCCATTTGCGGATTGTAGCAGGAAATCGCAGTAGCAGCAAGATTCTGCCTGAGCGAAACAGAACTTGAGCATAGTAGTTAACTCTGGTAAACTATTTAGCCCCGCAATCCTTCGACGCGGCTCAGGCCCGCCCCGAGCAGGGCCGAGGGGACGGGTTTATTGCGGGGTTTGATATTTGTGATTCGGAGTCGGCAGATGAATGTGCTTCTAATCGGCGGCGGCGGACGCGAGCACGCGATCGCCTGGAAATTAGCTCAGTCAAAGAATCTCGGCAAGCTCTACATCACGCCGGGTAATGCCGGCACCGCCATGTGCGGCGAAAATGTGCCCATCGCGGCCACTGATGTCGGCAAACTGGTGGAATTCGCACGGCAGAATAAGGTCGGATTGGTCATCGTGGGTCCGGAAGACCCGCTGGCTGGCGGAGTGGTAGACGCGATGGAACAATCTGGCATAAAAGCGTTCGGGCCCAGTGCAGGCGCCGCTCAACTGGAAGCAGATAAAGCCTTTGCAAAGCAGTTAATGCGGGCTAGTGCCATCTCAACCGCGGAAGGCAGAATCTTCGAGAGATTCAGTGACGCCAAGGCCTATATAGCCAGCAGAGATGAGGCAGTAGTGGTAAAAGCGGCAGGCCTTGCGCAGGGAAAGGGAGTTATTGTCTGCGACGACCCGGCGGACGGCATTTTGGCGGCTGAAAAAATAATGGTCGATAAGATATTCGGCCCGGCAGGCGACAAAATTGTGGTGGAAGATAAGCTCTTGGGTGAGGAAGCCTCGATACTGGCCTTTGTGGATGGGCGAAATATCTACGTTATGGAATCGTCGCAGGATCATAAGCCCATCGGGGATGGCGACACGGGGCCTAACACCGGCGGTATGGGTGCTTATAGCCCGGCGCCGGTGGTCACCGAGGAGATGATGGATAGAATCACGCGCGAAATTCTCGTGCCGGTCGTGGATGGAATGAATCGTAACGGCACGCCATATAAGGGAGTACTTTACGCGGGGCTGATGATTACCGGCGCCGGGCCGAGAGTGCTGGAATTTAATGTTCGCTTCGGCGACCCGGAGACCCAGCCGATTCTGGCCCGGCTGAAAAGCGATCTGTTGGAAGTTTGCCTGGCGGTTTGTGACGGCAAGTTAGACGAGGTTACGCTGCGGTGGGACGAGCGGCCGTCGGTGTGTGTAGTAATGGCTTCAGGCGGTTACCCGGGCGATTATCAAAAGGGCAAAATAATTACCGGGCTGGAGCAAGCTGAGCAGCTTGAGAATGTGATTGTTTTTCACGCAGGCACTAAAAAGCAAAATGGAGATGTCGTTACCAACGGCGGCAGGGTTCTGGGCGTTACCGCTCTGGGCCGGACAATCGCAGATGCCAAGGCGCGAGCCTACGAAGCGGTTGGTAAAATACAATTTGAAGGCGCTTACTGGCGCAAAGATATTGCCGATAAAGCAATCAAACTTACAAAATAGTTCGTTGTTCATAGTTCATCGATGTTCGATGAACAATGAGCGATGAACAATGGACCAAGTGCAATGGACAAAGGCCGAGCAATGCGTTGGCTACTGGCAGCTTTAGCCTTGCTTGTTGTCTTAGGGCTTGTATTTGTCTGGATAGTACGTGCTCTGCCGCACATCGCCCTGGCACAAATCAGCGAGCTGACCAATACGAGAATTGGCGCCGAATCGGTGAGCCTCGGCCTCGATGGCTCGGTCCTCATTAGAAACCTCGTGATTAGGCCTGACCGGGAACAAAAATACGATGACGCGATACTCAAGGCCGAGACCGTATATGCTCGCTTTAGTATAGGCAGTCTATTGCTGTTGGGTCCCCGACTTAAAGACATACGTGTCAATGATTTTGTATTTGATGCCCAGTACGATCTGGATGCAGGCAGGTGGAATGTAGCGGCGCTGAAAATCCGTGTCCCTCGGGATGGTTCCGGCAAGATGCCGGCAGTTCACCTTAGCCAGGGGACATTGCAATATAGCAAGGTCTCAAGCGGGCAGGCCAAGGTTGCAGCGTCTGTGCCTGTTCGTGCAGAGTTCGGGTTCGACCAGTGGACACAAGAAGGCTACCGCTTCAATATACGGACGGCTGCACTGTCGAGCGGCTTCGGCAAAAGCAACTTGAGCGGATTCTTCAAGCCCGGCAGAATTACAGCTACAGGCGGTATCTCATCGACGGATATTCCCACACTTGAATGGGCCTGGGCGGTAGATGTATTAGCCGCAGAGTTGGATTATGAGCAGGACCACAACTACTCTGTTAAGCTGCGGGTAAAAGATTTTCATAGCACACATACTCCCGCAGCGGACACCTTTGGGTTAGTCAAGTCGCCATCGCTGGCAAAGTCCCGTGCATTTGATGCTCTGCAGAGTTTCTTCAGCCGATACAGTCCTGTCGGAACAGTCGATATCGACCTTAACGCGTCGGGCAGTTTCGACCGCTTGAGCGACAGCACGGCAAGCGGCAAGGTCTATTGTAAGGATGTTTCAGTTTGCGACCGTCACTTCCCGTACGCAATAGAGCACCTGACCGGCGAGGTAGATTTCACGCAAGACGGCGCAGTTCTGAATGCGCTATCCGGCAAACACGGTGACGTTGACATAACCATTGATGGCTTGGTCAAGGGCTTTGGCCCGACGCAGCAGTATCAGTTCCGCATTACAAGTACTAACATGGTCTTGGATGGTGACCTTTATAGCGCGTTAAGCGCAGAGCAAAAGAATCTATGGGATGCTTTTTCTCCAGGCGGGCAGGTCGCGATAGATCAACGCTTTAGCAGAAAGTCGCAAGCTGATACCAAAACAACCTTGACGATTGAGCTGCTCGATGCCCAGGCTGCCTATAAGCATTTTCCTTATCCTCTGAGAAATCTCACCGGGAAACTCTTTTTTGACCGGAATAGTGTCGTTGTCTCGGATGTAGTCTCGCAGGTAGACAAATGCAAAATCACCTTTAACGGCAGCGTAAGCGGTTATAATACAGAACAACCAACGTGCTATCTTTCAATAAAAGCAGACAATGTCCCGCTGGATTCAACACTTGCAGCGGCACTGCCGGATAGCTCAAGGAGCTTTTACAACCGATTTGACTTAGCTGGATTAGCCGATGCCCAGATAAAGGTTTTTACGCTGCAGCAGGGCCGTGAGTCCGCCGAAGGCGGACCACCCATTCAGCAAGGTCAGGGCAGGCTTGGCACGAGCAGCTTTCTGGCCGATGTCACTTTGAAGGAGGCTTCCTTGAAGGTGGGCGAATCGCCGCTGGTTATTTCTAATATTTCCGCGACGGCTGTCATCACGCCGGATTCGATGAGTATCAAGCAGTTCACCGGCCAATGCAGTCAGGGCGAGGTCTCGATTGCCGGCAGCATCTCGCTTGCGAATCAGGCCCAGCCGTCTCGCTACCACTTGACGGTAGGTGCACAGGGAGTTGAGCTGAGTGCTGATTTGGTCGACTTGTTGCCGGGGTCGGCGAAAAAAATCTTTTCCGAGTCGACGCCGCAAGGCAGAATCAATCTCACTGCCGATTTGAGAAAAGCTGCCGACGATCCCCGCTTTCGCGGGGACAGCCGTGCCCCTGCAGAAGCAGGGGAACCCAGTTACCAGATTGCTGTCGAGTGTTTGGGTGACAGTGTTGCCTTTAAGCAGTTTGCATACCCTCTGAAGAATGTTGTTGGCAAGTTGGCGATAACAAATAAGACTCTCACATTTGAAAATGTTACTGCGGCTCCGGCTGCTGGCCAATCGGAAATCGCAGATCGCAAATCGCAAATCGTCCTGAATGGTCAAGTCACATTAGCTGACGGTGCTTTGGGCCAGGCCCGCCCTGAGCGTGCCGAATGGGGCAGTCTCGAGCTTTCGGCCAGTGACATCCCCTTTGACGAGCAATTAGGAACTGCCTTAACCAGTAAGGGCATTGCTCCTTTTTATGGTAAGCTGCGACCTTCTGGCCGATTTGATTTGGATTCGGTAAATATAAAGATTTTTGCTGCAAAGGATGAAAAAGTGTGTGTTGATTTCGCCGGCGCCGTGAGGTTGAAAGACTGCCGGTTCGACTTATCCGGTACCGAAGCCCAATTAAATGCCTTGTTGAAGGCTAAAGGCTTGTACAAAGTCGGCAGTCCCCCCGCCAGAGGCGGGCAGGGCAGCGGTTTCTCGGCTGGAGCTATCAGCCTTACCGCCGATAGTCTCAGGGTTAAGGGCAAAGCCATAACCAATCTGAACGCAGATATCAATTACGATCCCGACACCCAGAGCTGGCTGGCGGAGAATTTGCTTGCTGATTGCTATGGCGGTAAAGTGGCAGGTAAGCTGGAATTTAGACGCCCAGCGCGTGAGTCTTTGAAATATCTGTTGCAGGTAGGTTTTGACAAGGTTGACCTAAGGCAGTTTCTTGCCGATACAGGCCCCACAGGTTCCACACAGACCGGGCATAGCAGTGGGACAATGAGGGGGGCACTGAGCATTGTAGCCGAGGTTGGTGCCCCCGTGTCTTCTGTCGAAGACAGAAACGGGGGGCAAATCGGTCAATGCAGGCTGGCAATACGCGATATGGAGGTGGGTAAACTCTCGCCGCTGGCAAAACTGCTGTACGTATTGAAGCTGACGGAGCCAAAGGACTTCGCCTTCGAGCACATGGTTGTTGATTCATACATCAAGGGCGACAAGCTACTTTTTGAAGAATTCGATTTATCCGGCCAGGCGATAGCTTTTAGCGGCTCCGGCTGGATGGACCTGGCCAGTGACAACGTGGATTTGGTTCTTACTGCTCGCGGCAAGCGCTTAGCTGCCGCCCCGACTAAGGTCGGGGTTGTGCAGTCTCTGGCCGAAGGTCTCGCCCAGGCCGTGGTCAGGGTAGAAGTAACCGGCAACGTTCACGACCCACAGGTGATAACCAGAACATTGCCGGTCATCGAAGACTCGCTGAAAATCCTCGGTACAAAGCGAAAGTAAATAAAGGGAGTTTTGTCCATGAACAGGCGGCGGTTTCTGCAGATAAGCTCAGGCTCAGCGGCAGCGATGTTTTTGCCTGAAATTCATCTGGGTGCTGGTGAGATACCAAAGGCTGAGCGGCCAAACATTCTCTGGATTAGCTGTGAGGACACCAGTTGCGACCTGGGCTGCTACGGCGATAGTTACGCTGTGACGCCGAACCTTGACGCCCTTGCGGCACAGGGCGTGCGTTACACCAACGTATATACGAACGCCGGAGTCTGCGCACCATCCCGCTCCGGTATCATCACCGGTATGTACCCGACCACCATTGGCACGCACCACATGCGATGCCAGGGTGTGCCGCCGGCAGAGGTAAAGTGCTTCCCCGAGTATCTCAGGGCTGCCAGCTATTATTGCACCAACAATTCTAAAACCGATTACCAGTTCGACCCGCCCCTAACCGCCTGGGATGAGTGCAGCAACAAGGCACACTGGCGAGGCAGGGCTAAAGACCAGCCATTCTTTGCTGTTATCAACCTGACAGTATCCCACGAAAGTCAAAACTGGCCAAAGAAAGGGGGAAAGCTTGTTCATGACCCCGCCAAGGCGGTTGTGCCGCCTTACTATCCGGATACGCCTGTTGTCCGCGAGAACCTGGCAAGGTACTACGACAACGTGACCAAAATGGATGAGCAGGCAGGACGGATCCTCAAGCAGCTTGAAGAAGATGGCCTGGCTGAGGATACCATCGTCTGGTTTTGGGGCGACCATGGGCGGGGTCTGCCGCGAGCTAAGCGGTGGATTTATGACTCAGGCATCAGGGTTCCACTGATCATTTGTGTGCCGGAGAAGTGGCGTAAGCATGTTATGCCCAGCAGTCCTGATGCCGTTAAGCCCGGCACAGTGAACGATGAGCTAATCGCATTCATTGATTTTGCTCCGACCATGTTGTCACTGGCGGGGGCGGTGATTCCCAAACATATCCAGGGACAGGCCTTTTTGGGCAGTCAAAAAGCCAGGCCGCGGGACTATATTTTTGCCGCCCGCGACCGTATGGACGAGGCGTACGACATTATCCGTGCGGTGCGCGACAAGCGCTATAAATACATTCGCAACTATATGCCGCATCTTACCCGTGCCCAGGACATCGAGTATATGAACCGGATGCCGATTATGCAGGAGATGCGCCGCGCTAGCGCTGAGGGTAAACTAAAAGGGCCGCAAAAGCAATACTTCGAGCCAAGCAAGCCCGTCGAGGAGCTTTACGATACGCTTAATGATCCGCACGAGGTCAGCAATCTTGCTGATGATCCCAGATACAAAGATGTGCTCCAGCGGCTGCGCAAAGTCCACGGCGAATGGATGAAACAAACGCGTGACGTCGGGCTGATTCCTGAGCCGGAGTTTGACGAAATGAAACGGCCAGGCGGTCGGTGGCAGAGGACTGCTATGCCGAAATTTGCAAATGCTTTCCACGCGGGCGACAGGGGCACTTCGGTGAGCATAACGTGTGCTACAAAAGGCGCATCTATCGCTTACCGAACAGGCGACCAAGGCAGTTGGAAGCTGTACAGAAAACCCGTACTGGTTCAAGCTGGTCAGACATTATTTGCCAGGGCCTGCCGCATCGGCTTCAGGGATAGTAATGAGGTTGCACTCAAACTGCTCCAAGGCAATATATTTGAAGATGTCAAAGGCCAGGGTGAGCCGACCGAAGAAATTCCGCACTGGAGAGATACCCTTTATAAGACCGATCTATTGGCGCGGCTGCGCAAAATCAAGGCATTGGACTTCGCCGGCGAAAAGGCGATACCTCAGTACCTATCTGCTCTGAAAGATGAATATGCCTCGGTTCGCTACTGGGCGGTGATCGGCTTGCACTATAACTGTAAGGAAGGGCCGGATAGAAAGCAGGCAGAAGCCGCGCTACAAAAAATGCTCAAGGACCCGGCACCGGTTGTTCGGATCGCTGCGGCCCATGCCCTGTGCGACTGGGGCCAAGAAAAGGAGTCTCTGCCGGTACTGGTTGAAGCATTGAAGTGCGAAACAGATAAAGCTCGCCTGCACGCGATGATTGCATTAAAAGAGATTGGCGAAAAAGCCAGGCCTGCTTTAGAGCAAATCAAGGCACACGAAAAAGACCCCGACAACTATGTGCAGCGAGTGACAGACGCGGTGCTGAAGCGCCTTGGAAGCAGTTAGTATGCATAAGCACAGAGGCTTTACGTTAATAGAACTTCTGGTGGTGATTGCCATCATTGCGATATTGATGGCGGTCTTGATACCCGCACTAAGCAGGGCCAGAGAGCAGGGAAAACGCGCTGGCTGCCTTAGCAACCTTCAGCAGTTAGGTCTCGCCTGGATTTTGTACGCGGACGAAAACGACAATAAGATCGTTAACGGCTGCACCGGCAAAGGGGGCGAAAACCCTATACCGAGCAATGAAGACGGCTGGGTGCACTGGGCCGGCTACACGGATCAGACACGCGAAGCGGACCAGATAAAAGCTATCAAAGACGGTGCACTATTCCCATACTGCAAGAGCGAAAAACTCTACAAATGCCCGACCGGCCTGCGCGGCGAGATGCGCACGTATGCTATAGTCGATTCTATGAACGGCTGGCCAAGCGGGCCCAGAATCAAAAATAGAATGGATATTCACAGGCCAGCCGAGAGAGCTGTTTTTCTCGATGAAGGCTGGGTGACATTTGCCAGTTGGAGCGTCCCTTATGACAGGGAGGCCTGGTGGGGAAGCGCAGTGACGGTGGCGGGCATACTTGCGGCTGACAACCGCCATAAGGACCCGCCCCCGGTGCGGCACGGCAACGGCACAAACTTCTCCTTTGCAGACGGCCACAGCGAATACTGGAAGTGGAAGGACCCGCGGACGATAAGCTATGGCAGACTGGAAGTGGGGTCCCGGCCAGACCAGCCGGGCAATCCAGATTTGCACCGGGTGCAAAAGGCCGTGTGGGGGAAATTAGGTTACACACCAAGCCGTTCGTAGAGAGAATGAAAATGAGCTTAACAGAAGAAAAGAATCTTGCCGGTTGCTGCGGTTTGTATTGCGGCCTGTGTCCCCGATATCAGTCAACAGCGGCGAGCAAGTGTCCTGGCTGCAAAGTACTTTCTTTGACGATTTCCTGTAAGCGCTACAACTGCTGCGTTAAGAAAAATCGCTTCGAGACGTGCACAGAATGTGAGGATTTTCCGTGCGAAAAATACGATGAATTCTTCGAGTGGGATAGCTTTGTCACTCACCGCGTCTGTTTGCCGAATATCCAGCAGATTAAGCACCAGGGCCTAACGAAATGGCTGCGCCAGCAGTGCAAAAAACGCCAAGCCCTGGAGAGCATGCTGGCTAACTATAATGAGGGAAGGTCGTGCAGTTTTTACTGCATCGCGGCGGCGCTGCTGCCAATGCCGTTGATAGCCAAGTCCGTCAAGCAAGCGCAAAAGACGATTGCAGCCGAGCGGATTACGGCTTGCGACATAAAATCCAGGGCCAGAATCCTCCGCTCTGCCATCCAGGATTCCGCCTCTAAAGCCGACGTCGATTTGAAACTCAGGCACCCTGGCAAATAGAGCTGTGGCTCTTACCGGCTTTTTTCAGAGCAAGGGTGTAGATTTGCCTTTGGTCTTTGACGTATTTTCGTTCGTAATTAGTGCCGGTTAGTTCGCCTTTTTCTGCCCCAGCGGTGCGGAAAAACTTGATCTCTTTAAGTCTTTCTCCCTGAACTGCTATTAATCGCCGTATCTGATCAAAATAGTCGCCATCGTCTGTTGCAATTCTTAACTGGCCGGCGCACTTCAGGCATCGCAGCAGTTGCTGGAGATTTACCTCGTTTAGAAAGCGTCTTTTGTGGTGACGCCGTTTCGGCCAGGGATCGGGGAAATAAATGTGAAAGCAGTCCACGCAGCCATCCGGCACAAAATCGGCTAAGAAAGCGGCAGCATCGGTGCGGACTATCCGTACATTTGTCAGGCCAGATCGGCCAATCCGGTCCACAGCGTAGCGATAGAATTTATTTGCTCGTTCGATTCCCAGAAAATTGACACACGGCTGGGCTTTAGCCTGGTTCAGAAGGAAGGTAGCTCTGCCCGTGCCGATCTCAATATGCAGTGGCCCGGCACGTCCGAAAACCTGCGCGAAGTTTATCCGCCATCCGCGTGGCGGATCAATTCTGCCCTGGAGATTTTCCAGGTATAGTGCAACCGAAGGATATTCTTTCAGGATTTTTGCCATAGGTTTAGGGTCCCGTAAAACGACACAGATTAACACTGATTAACACGGCAAGAAAATGACGAGTTACAAAACAGCGCAAATCCGTGTAAATCCGTGTCTAACCACATGGGCAAAAAACGCAAATTAGATAAAGAGCAGCAAGGTCACACGGACTTAATTGTACAAGAAGACGACCGGTCAGGCAAAGGCCGGCAGAAGTTCTCGGCTCTTTGGGCTTAAAGTGCAGTCTGAGACTGTTCGATAAGAGGTCTTGAACCTACTTGTCGACTCAGCGTATGGCTTTATAGGACGGAACCTAAAAGGGACCAGAAAGGAACCCTGTAAAATGGTTCTGCATTTACTGAAAAACCGTCGCAAGGCAGTTTTGCTGGATATTAATACGCAGCGCGACTTTCTGCTGGCCGGGGGAAAAGCATGTATAAGGAACCACAGGAGGGTACTATCGCATATTCGCAGGGTGATGGCCTGGGCCAGAAGTAAGGGCATCCCGGTTGTCTCGACCTGTGAGGTTCATCCCAATAACAACAGTCCGCCGATGGCGGATGTGGTCAATTACTGCGTGGATGGAACAGATGGGCAAAAAAAGGTGCCGTACACCCTGCTAAGCAACAGAGTGAGTTTTCCTGCCGACGGCAACACCGATTTGCCGAGAGATATGTTGCGGCAGTATAGGCAGATTATCCTTCATCAGCGCTGCGTTGATCCCTTTGATGAGCCTAGGATCGATAGGTTGCTCAGCGACGTTCGAGCTAGTGAGTTTGTCTTGATCGGGGCCAGCACCGAAGGCGCCGTCCGGGCGGCCGCGTTGGGATTGCTACAGCGGAGTAAGAAAGTGATAGTAGTTGTTGACGCGGTAGGTTCGCACAATAACAGAGAGGCCAAGATGGCACTTCGTAAGATGCAAGCTAAAGGCGCAAGATTGATCGATACCAAAACGCTCGCCGGGACATCACATCTGCGGCTGGTCGGAGCGTGTGGCTGCGAAAGCTGCCAGGGACTGGCCCGAAAAGCACCGGTCGGTGCTCCGGAAGGAAATTAACCACTGGCTGAGTAATTCACATCTCATCACTTTTTACCTCTATTTTCACAAAATGCGTTCAGGCCCCGACTCCGCAGGGGCGCATTTCAAGGGCGCCTATACCCCACAGGGCCGGGTAGCAGTCGCTAATAATACTCACGATGAGGTAGACACCGTTGCAGAGCAACGGTATACTTTGTGTACAATTAGAGAAGGCGAAGTTATTGTCAATTTTCAAAGGAGTATGCAATATGAAACAGGCAATGCAAAGACTGAGGATAGCACGCTTTTGTCTGGTTATCCTGCTTCTTGCTCTGGTCAGGCTGCCTCTGACACCGACCCAAGCTCAGGACCTGGCGGAATTCGAAAAGCGAATGACGGAATTCACGCTGGACAACGGGCTGAAGTTCCTGGTCCTGGAACGGCATGAAGCGCCGGTCGTTTCCTTCCACACTTACGCCGATGTCGGCGCGGTTGATGAGGTTAAGGGAATCACAGGCCTGGCGCATCTCTTTGAGCACATGGCGTTCAAAGGGACAAAGACTATCGGGACCAAGAACTACCAGGCCGAAGCCAGAGCCATGGCCAAGATGGATGATCTGTTTGATAAGATCAAAACCGAACGCAGGAAAGGTGAACAGCCGGATAAGGCTAAGCTGGAAGAGTTGCAGAAGCAATTTGAAGAGGCTCAGAAAGAGGCTCAAAAGTACATCGTTCACGACGAATATGAGGAGGCGCTGACGCGCGAGGGCGCGGACGGGTTCAACGCCTATACCAGCGAGGATGCGACTCAATACATCGTTAGTCTGCCGTCCAACAAAGTAGAGCTCTGGATGACGCTGGAATCGGACCGGTTTGCCGATCCGGTGCTGCGGGAATTCTACAAGGAAAGAGACGTGATAATGGAAGAGCGACGGATGATGGAGAATTCGCCATACGGGCGTTTGGGCGAAGAATTCCAGGCCATTGCGTATCTGGCGCATCCGTATGGCGAGCCGGTAATCGGCCACATGAGCGACGTGGCGACCCTTACTTGTCGCGAAGCGGAGGCCTTTTTCAAGGAATACTACAGCCCGAGCAATCTGACAATCACGATAGTTGGCGATGTGAACCCGCAACAGATAAAGAAACTGGCGGAAGAATACTTCGCCCGGATCCCCAGCGGTCCAAAGCCGGAGCCGGTAGAAACGGAGGAGCCGCCGCAGCGAGGGCAGCGCCGGGTTGCCGTCGAAGACCCCGCGCAGCCGCAGATTCGAATCGGCTACCATCAGCCGAACGTCAACCATCCCGACAGCGCCGTGTTCGAGGCCATCGCCCAGATCGTAGGCGTGGGGCGAACATCCCGGCTGTATAAGAGCCTGGTGAAGGAAAAAAAGATTGCAGTTTCTGCCTCCGCCGGGCAGAGCTGGAGTAAATATCCGGGCTTATTTATGTTCTCGGCGGTTCCGGCCAAAGGCCG
>Ga0315296_10002861_pt1 | contig 14595 bp, 12 predicted proteins | sample YL17G14_18_MG_FD_203921 | JGI IMG/M metagenome (GOLD analysis project Ga0315296, IMG submission 203921) | Sediment microbial communities from Yellowstone Lake, YNP, Wyoming, USA - YL17G14_18 | ecosystem: Environmental > Aquatic > Freshwater > Lake > Sediment | place: USA: Wyoming | collected... | reverse complement strand
GTGCGCCGATTTTTGTCCCGTGTCCTATTGCAACCAGGTCTCCAAGCTTGCTGCCCTGACCTATGATTGTATCACCGAGTGTGCCTCGTTCAATTCCGCAGCAGGCACCAATCTCCACATCATCTTCTATAACCACAGCGCCAATCTGCGGTATCTTGTGGTGAACTCCTTTATAGCTGGCATAGCCAAATCCGTCCTCGCCTATCGTCGAATTCGCATTTATTATCACACGATTGCCTATCCTGCAGCCGTCGTAAATCGCTACATTCGGGTAGATTATGCAGTCATTGCCAATCTGCACACCCCGCCCAATACTCACGCAAGGGTATATTATGCACCCATCTCCCACCCTCGATTCATCGTCTATTGTCACAAAATCATGAATATGGCAGTCCGCTCCAATCTTCGCACTATCCGAAATCGCCGCCCGTGGGCTGATTCCTACCTTCTTATGCTTGCGATGGCCATGAAGCAGCACCATAATCTGCATAAAAGCATAGTATGGGTCCTCAGCTAACAAAAGAGGAACCGATGCGTCTGTTACTTCTTTGCCGACAATCACGGCACTTGCCTTGGTCGTCCGAATCTGCTTCTCGTATTTGCTGTTGGCCAAAAAGCTAATATCCCCCTCACCGGCACGCCCAAGCGTGGAGGCAGACCTTATTATCACATTAGGATTGCCAACAACTCTACCACCCACATATTCAGCTAATTCACCTAAAGTCTTCTCCGTCATACACAATCCTTACTCGCCGTCCACTACATGAAAAATAAACACAATATACGATTTTTACTATTATACCAAAGTAACCGATGTGGTCAACCATCTTAGAAATCTCCCTTTTTTTCTAACATATCCTTACCTCCTGCCGTAAGGCATCCCTTACGGGATTTGGAATTTCTAACGCAAAAAACAGGGCAAAATATCCCTTAGCTCAAAGCTATTGCTGATATTATGCCGTCAAAACCTTCAGAAGCTCCTGTTGCAGGTCTTCTGAAGGCTCACTTGCAAAGGTCTCTGTGGTACTTCTAAATACTGTTACATCTGGCCCAATAGGCCCATATATAACCGGGTCTGTCGGGCCAAAAACAGATAAAGTCTTGATTCCCATCGCAGCAGCTAAATGGGTTATCCCACTGTCATTGCCGACAAAAACATCGGCACAGCTCAATAGTCCCACAACCTCCGTCAGAGACAAATCCGTCAGGCACTGCGCAACACCAGCTATATTTTTTTTTGTCTCATCGCTGAATTGCTCTAACTCAGCCGGCCCTAACAGGAATATCGCCTTGATACCCCTTGAAACAAGCTCTTTTGCCACAGCCTGAAAATTATCCAGATGACAGCGTTTATACGCACCTCCGCTACCAGGCTGGATTACCACAACTTTTTCAGAAAAATCAACGTCTATTTCTTCAAGCAGTTCTCTACCACTGTTTATATCCGACTTGGTCGCCTTTATCAGACAATCACCTCGTCGAACCCGCCAAGGTCGCAAAGTCAGTCCGCTTTGGGTAACAAACTGCTCTATATAAAAATCAGTTATATGGCCTGTCCTGAGCTCAGTCGAAGGAGTAGTTAACTTCCCCGCCGGCTTCATCCCGCCCATCCGAGGGGCGGGATTCATCGATAAAGTTATCACTTCCGCGCTGCGGCTGCAATGAGCCGTGAAAATCAGGTTCTGCTCAAAGTCGCTGTCCGGCTCACCCAAAAATGTTACTATCCACGCATAATCGGAAAAAGCGTTTATCAGGGGGTCCCCGTCCGCAAGGTCAAATGTCTTTGTCTCACTAAACAATCGGTGCAATTCTACTGAATCTATAGACCGAATCCCATCTACACAGCTCCTGCCGGGCAAAATGCCGATATAGTCGGTATGTCCGAGAATATCAACTCCGCCTAATCCAACGCAATCCCTCAAAAATTCCGCTAACGGCAGAGTTAATATACAATCGCCGATAGCACCTGGCTGCAATATCACCCCCCGCTGTGCCCCACGCGCCAGTTCATCGCTCTTCTCCTTGAGCAGGCTTAAAATGTTATCCTCTTGCCTGTCAGACCGCATAAGCAAATCCTAAATCTCAAAATACTCTCACCCAACTCTGCCAATTATACCAAATTTAGTTATTGATTGCCGATTGCCTGTGCCTCACATACCCGCAAAAGGCGGTGGTGAGGCCTTTCTAATCAGTATATTATACGCGATTGTTTCGGCAGTTTTTAACTATAATTGGTATAAGAGGGTTCTCGGGGATAAGCTACTCGGGGATGAAGGGAAAAATTGCAAAATGTTGCAAAATATAAAAACAGAAGTCAGACGACTGATGACAGACGACAGATGACAGATGACAGAAAAATTGGCGGTTGCTTTGCAGGGACCCACAGGGTAAAATTCGGCGGTAAGATTTGGCCGGATATGTTGGAGAAGCACAAAAGGCCGTAACCGAAATCCTAAACCCTAAATCCTAAATCCGAAACAAATATAAATGACCGAAATACGAAATACAAAACGAAAAGTCGGGGAGAATTTTTAGACGCTGATTCACACGGCGATTTAAGAGAAATTATTTGTTGGCGAATGGGCGATTGGGGGGTAGAATTAGGGGACAAGTAAAAAGGCAAAAGGCCAAAATAGGTGAATATCCATAGTTTTTCAATTTTGTCCAAGGTGAAAAATGAAAGAGGCTTTGATAAAACATGTCGAAATTGCGAACTATCGTTCATGTCTAAATTGCTCATTTGACCTTCATCCACGTTTATCTGTATTTATAGGTCCAAATGCCAGCGGCAAAACAAACATTCTTAATGCGATTCTAATTCTTAGAAAACTTGCCGAGCAAGAAGAGCCTTTTCGCTTCAGAAAAGAAAAACCAACTGGTCAATCCAAATTCAAAATGGCATTCAATATTGAAGGGAAAAAAATAATACTCAATATGATAGTGAAGATTGACACCGATGAAAATAACAACGACATAGTTTTGGGTTCTCGCCTAAATTGGTACTTAAAAGATTTCACCGGGAATGCAAAACGTTATGATACCCCTTTAAGTCTTCCAAGATATTTCTATGGCAAACACATTTATTTTTCAGACGAAGAAGCACGCTATCGATATTATTACTCGCGTTTACACCGTTCGTATCGCTCAAGTATCCCAGAACCCGCTTTGATTGCTTTCATGAAAATGACCGATTTCGCAAATGGGATGCGATACTATAGCGCATCTCAGTTTACAAACCCCGGCAATTGCCCCGTTTCCTTCGAAATAGAAAAGGAGGGAATGAGAAGTCGAGGGCTCAAACTGCGTGGGCATGATAAGTTTCTTTTCGATCTATACACAGAGAAAAAAACAAGGAGTTCTGGGTATAAACAATTCTTCGATATAGTTGGCCCAAGAGGGATTAACTTGATCGATGATATTGAGTTTGATGATAGGCTGACATCTTCTCTAGAGTATTCAGTTAGGTCTGGAGGGAAGGTAAGAAAGAGAAAAAGAGATAAAATGCTCATCATCCCCCGTTTCAGAATCGGTAAACACATACTTTCGCCTAATCAACTTTCTGAAGGAACGTTCAAGACAATTACACTTCTGTTCTATCTTGTAACGGAGGCAAGCAGCCTTCTGATGATAGAGGAACCAGAGGTATGCGTCCACCACGGCCTTCTGTCTAGCATAATTGAGCTAATTAAATCTTACTCACGACAAAAGCAAATCATCCTGTCCACCCATTCCGATTTCGTTTTGGACCAAGTATCTCCAGACAATGTTTACAAAGTGTATAGCACACCTAAAAAAGGAACAAAAGTCGCACATATCCCCAAATCTATGTCGAAGAGCGAGTTTGCAGCATTGAAGGAGTATCTGGAAAAGGAAGGGAATCTTGGAGAATATTGGAAACATGGGGCATTGGAGTATTAGAGAATGCAGATAGGGGTCATTGCCGAAGAAAAAAACGATGTAGAAGTGCTTTATGCACTAACATGTAAACTCATTAACGAGCATAGTTTTTCTTTCAAGCCCTTTATCGCGCATGGGTGTAGTCAATTACGCAGGAAATGTATGGTATGGGCCGAAAACCTGTTAAGTAGAGGATGTACTCATCTTGTTGTATTGCATGACCTTGATTGTAATATCGAAAATGACTTAAGAGCAGAATTAAACAGATACGTCCGATTTGTTGGATTCAAAGGATATGTGATACTGATACCAGTGCATGAAATAGAAGCATGGTTACTTGTAGATGCAAAAGCCCTTCAAACTGTTTTCACAATGAAAAGGTTGCCAAAACTTCCAAAGAGACCAGAGGATGTACCTTGTCCAAAAGAAAAACTCAGAGATATTATTTGGAGAGAGACAAAAAAGCACTATGTGAACACCATCCATAATAAGAGGATAGCAGGTGCATCTCGTATTTCTAAAGTGAAGACTTGTAGATCATTTCGTCCATATCCAAGTTTCATTGATTTACATGGGAAACATTAATTCACATCTTTTCAATCCCAACTTTCCCCTCATTTTTTCTAATTTGTACAAGCAACCCAATACAATCGGACAAAAAACAAAGTGGGTTTATGAATAGTTTGGAACGACGTAAAAGATTAACTTTCTCGAAGTAAGGAGGGAATAAGCGTTTGCACCCCGCCGTGGAACGGCGGGCTAAATACGCCGCTGGCGAGGCCGGCGGTATAGGGTTAAGGTTAAGAAGCGAATCTCGCAATGACATTCATTTTATTAGAGGTTCTTGCGGAAAACAGCGGGGTGGTCTAATATATGTAAGATATAAACTAAAATAATGGCGTAAGCCATACTGTGTAAAGAAAGGGTAAAAAGATGGCGGATGTGGATGCTGTCAAAGAAGAGAAAAAGTTTTATGAAGATGTTCCGGCGGAAAAACACGGGTTTTTCCTCAAAGGAGCAAGCGGATTAGACTGGGGAATGAAAAACCGGCTGTCACGGATATTTAATCCCGAAAGCGGCAGAACAGTAATGCTGGCAATCGACCACGGATATTTTCAGGGACCAACAACCGGTCTTGAACGAATCGACCTGAATATCGTGCCTTTGATGCCTTATGCCGATGCAATAATGCTGACACGGGGGATTCTTCGGACGACTGTGCCGCCGTGGCTGACCAAGCCGATTGTGATGCGGTGCAGCGGCGGGCCAAGCATACTAAAGGAACTATCAAACGAAGAATTAGCGGTCGATATCGAAGACGCTATTCGAATGAACGTGGCGGCGGTGACGCTGCAGGTGTTTATCGGCGGAGAGTTCGAGACCCGCTCTATCCATAATATGACCCGCCTGGTGGATATGGGGATGCGCTACGGCATACCGACGATGGCGGTGACGGCGGTGGGCAAGGATATGGTGCGGGACGCAAGGTATTTTCGCCTTGCCTGCCGAATCTGCGCAGAACTCGGAGCACAGTTTGTGAAGACCTACTACATAGACGAAGGATTCGAGACTGTTACGGCCTCCTGCCCTGTGCCGATAGTAATGGCGGGCGGCAAAAAGATACCGGAGCTCGATGCCCTGACAATGGCATATAATGCGGTACAGGAAGGCGCTTCGGGGGTTGATATGGGGCGAAACATATTCCAAAGCGACGCACCAAAAGCAATGATAGAGGCGGTGCGAGGGGTTGTTCATCAAAATGCCAGGCCAGATGAGGCTTATGAGTTATTCCAAAGCCTCAAAAAGAAAGAGAAGAAAAACCGGAAATAAATGCAAGGCAAACAGAAAAACAAAAATCAGTTGACGCTTGTTGCACCGATTATCCGTGGACTCCTGTCAAATCCAACAGGTAATCAAGATATACCTTATGAACCGGTTATTCTGAGATTTTTGACGGATAAAGAATCCGTTGATTTTGCAGCCTCTTGTGAAAATGCCAAAGCAAAGAAATATCCTGCACCTTTGAGGAAAGGCGTAAATCCCCCTCTTTTTTTGGACCCTGTTAATTTTAATGCAGAGCAGGAAAAACTTAGGAAGCAATTAAGCGAGGCAATTTCGGAATACTCGCAGGGGTACAAAAGCAAGCCGGAAATTGTATGCCTTCGAGAAGCAGGGATACTTTACATTGACCGGAAAGATGACAATTCAAATTTGCCTCTTAAGAATAAGGTTGCATTGGTGACCGGCGCTGCCGGTGCCATCGGTTACGGTATTTGTGTGGGCCTGCTGGAGAACGGCTGCTATCTTGCTGCGACCGACCTGCCCAGTGAGAAATTAGACAACCTTACAGCCGACCTGAAGGAAACGGCAGGCGAGCACGTCATCGGCGCTGCTCTCGACGTTACAGACAAAGCGTCTGTCACGCAAGGTTTCGAGAAAATTATTCAGACCTGGGGCGGAATTGATATTGTCGTGGTCAATGCCGGTATCGCAATGGTTTCTCCGTTGAAAGAAATGGACCTCGATTTATTTCGGAAGTTGGAAAAGGTAAATATTGAGGGAGCACTATTGACCCTTTCGGAAGCGGCGCATCGGTTTATTCTGCAGGGAATTGGAGGCGATATTATCATTATCTCGAGCAAGAACGTGCCTTCGCCCGGCGCCGGTTTTGGGGCATACAGCGCAACCAAGGCCGCCTGTCACCAGTTGGGCCGAATCGCCAGCATAGAATTAGCGCAATATGGCGTTCGCGTAAATATGGTAGCACCGGACGCAGTATTCTCGGAGGGCAAGTATAAATCCGGCCTATGGCAGGAGATAGGACCCGGCCGAATGCAGGCCCGCGGGCTTGACGAAAGGCAGCTCGAAGAATATTACCGCAATAGAAATCTGCTTAAAATAAAGGTAACGGGTCGGCATGTCGCTAACGCAGTTCTCTTTTTTGCTACGCGGCAAACACCCACTACCGGCGCCACGATTCCGGTGGACGGTGGCTTGCCCGATGCCACGCCACGATAAACCTGAGGATTATTCCTCCGCTTCGGGGCAGGACATAATATAGTCGAGGATGTCACTTAAATTAGCTGTTGCGACTGCAACAGTACAGTCAGCAGCACCATAATATAGATTGAGCTGATTGGTTTCCTTGTGGACAATGGCACCGGTGGGGAATACGACGCCACCAACATCACCAATACGTTCATAAGTTTCTCTTGGCCCCAAAACCCATTCGTCGCTTCGGCGAAGGACCTTCCAGGGCTCCTCCAGCCTCAGAAGTGCCAAACCGACACGATATATCGACCCTGCGGTGGTTATGCGCACACCGTGATAAAATATCAACCAACCTTCCGTGGTTTCAATGGGCTGACAAGCCAGACCGACTCTATGACTATCCCAGTAGCCGGACCTTGTTCTAATCAGCGTTCTATGGTCGCCCCAGTGTTTCAAGTCGGGAGAGAAACTAATCCACATATGTGCTTCACCGCGGACAATGGGTCTATGAATTAAAGCAAATCGTCCCTTGACCCTGCGGGGAAGCAGACAGGCGTCCTTATCTTCCGGCGGCAAAAGAGCACCAAGACGGGCAAAGGTGCGGAAATTTTTGGTAATCGCCAAAGAAACAACGGGGCCCCCTTCGCTAAAAGATGTATATGTAATGCCAAACTGTTTCTGCTCTTCGAGCCAGATAATTCGAGGGTCTTCCAGTCCCCATCTTTCTTCTCGAGAATTCTGGTCGGCTTCAAGGGTTGGGGAGGGGTCAATTTGCCAGTTGGTTAGTCCATCAGCACTGCGTGCAACGGTCAAGTGTGAAAAACCGCGCATATCCTCGACTCTAATCAAAAGCAAGGTCTCAGTATTTAACTTGGCTGCTGCCGGGTTAAAGACTGCATTTGCCGGATAAGGCCAAACCTCCGGCGTGAGTATAGGATTGCCCTTATACCTTCTGAAAAGCTCGTGAGCTTTTTCCTGTTGTAAAAACTCAGCCACAGTTTTGGTCCTAAAATATCAGGAAATAATGTAAAATTTTACGATATCGGTTCTAATATCACCTAATTTTAATCGGCAAAATGAGCAAACTGCTGTAAATCAAACCATGAATTTTACATACAGATAAGCAAAAAGGATAACCAGCTCAGCCAAATCCGGGTGGCCACAGGGAACTCTAAGGTACAATTTGCCATTTGGTTTTTATAATTATGCCTTCACCAATTGTGTTTCATATAAGCTTTGATACAACGGGCAGGTCTGCATCAACTGTTCATGCTCTCCCTGCGCGATGATTCGGCCGTCATCCATTACCACGATGACATCTGCGGTAATAACGGTGCTAAATCTGTGTGCTATCAAAAAAGTGGTCCTGTCCTTCATAATTTCCTCAATGGCGTTGTGAATCTTGGCTTCGCTGTCGGCATCAACCTGACTGGTAGCTTCATCAAAAATCAGGATTGCAGGGTTTCTCAAAATCGCTCTTGCAATAACAATTCTCTGCAACTGACCGCCGCTAAGGCCGGTTCCCTGTTCGCCAATTATGGTATTATAACCATTGGGCAAAAGAGTAATAAATTCGTGGGCAAATGCACGCTTGGCTGCGGCTATTATTTCTTCCATAGTTGCATCAGGCTTACCGTATGCGATATTCGCTGCGATAGTATCGTTAAAGGTCACCACATTTTGTGTAACCATTCCAATCTGGCTTCGCAAACTAAACAGAGTTGCATCACGGATGTCTTTTCCGTCTATCAACACGCGACCGCTATCAGGGTCAAAAAACCTCGGTATCAAATTTGCCAGGGTTGTTTTGCCTGAACCGTTAGGTCCTACTATAGCAATGTTATGCCCTGCGGATACGGAAAGATTGACTCCCTTTAGCATCGGCTTGGTTGCTCCCGGATAGGTAAAGACAACATCTGCGAATTCGATTTTATCTTTCAAAGGAGAAATCTCAAATGCATGGGGCGATTCCTTTTCTATCGGTTCATCTACGACAGCGAAAACTCTTTCGGAAGCGGCATTTGCTTCCTGTATTTTGTTCCAGATGTCGCTTGTTTTGCGGACGGACTCCGCAGCGACACCGAGCAAAATCACCAGGCCTAAAAATTCGCTGCCGTCCATCCGGTTCTGCGTAACCAGGTGCACACCTAATATCAAAGCAGCCGACCCTGCCGCCATTCCAAGCACCTCCAGCACTGGCATTGTAGCGGCATCAACCTTTGAGATTTTAAGCAATTGTTTCAGTTGCTTTTTGTTTATCTTCTTAAAAGTGTTCCGCTCATAAACCTGCTGATTATAAACCTTCACGACTTTAAGCCCTGCCATTGTTTCCTGAAGCTTTCCAAGCATCTGTGAATTGGCCATCAGTAATCTTCTTGTGGCTTTTTTCATTTTTCTGCCGAAAGCAACCAGCAGGCCCAGCACAATAGGTGCGGCGCATAGAAATACGAGCGTGAGCCGCCAGTTTAACAGAGCCGCAAAGAACAACAGAAACACGGCGTTAAGGGGTTCGCGAAGCGCTTTGCCGAGCATTATTTTGATGGCCCTTCCCATTACATTGGTATCACTGACGATTCTGCTGACGGTATCGCTCGGCCGTTCATTAGTGAAAAAACACATCGGCATATCCATAGCATGTGCAAAAGCATCTTCACGCAGGCGATTTATTCCAACCTGGACTATCTTTTCAGCGAGATAGCTCTGATAAAATTTCGCCAAACAGCGGATTATTGTAACCACTCCTATCGCCAGTATAATAAAGACGATGGTTTTTGTTTTTCCGGAGCGGTCCTGTTCTCTCGGCAGAAAGTTTAGTGACCATCTTGCACTTGCAATAATTTTCTCCTTGGCAGAACTTCCGAAATCACGATACCACTTCATTGAATGACTATCAACTGCGAGCTTACTCAGCACGACTACCGCATCTTCCATCCGGTTATTCCGACCAAGCCGCCTTATCTGCAGCGTTATCCGATTTTCCGCGCTGGCGGCCAGCTCGCAAAGAAGACCGGCAAATGGAATGGCAGGGTTTTCATCTGTAACTAAAAGCTTCCCCACCCCGATAATACGGTCACCAACTTTAAGCCCACAGGCATTGCCAATGCTCTTCTGTTTCACACCGGCAACAAGAAGATAATATCCAACATTCCGCTCGCTTTTTTCTATGAAATCGACCCTCTCAGGGACAGATAGTTCTATTCCGTAACGCCATTGGCAGGTCTTTCTGTCAACCCAGCCGTGCAGACCTTCTTCGCCCATCATCACTTTCATCAGTGGTATGACCGTCATAAAACTTACTGATAAAAGAATGGCGACGAGGAATGCGCTTATCACGACAATAATGATTCTGGGCCATTGCGGCCAGATGTAGCTGAATACTCGCCTAAATGCTTTCATTCGATAATTTCTCCATAAAATAGCATATAGAGCAGGCGGCACTTAGTGTCCGGTACCAATTATAGCCAAGACACATTAACACACTATAGCATACCGGTCAAGACTAAAGGTTATTGACTGTCGGCGATGTTTCTGTTAATACACCGGCAGGTTTTTAAGGAATCGGCCAAATGAAAATCGACCATTTAATTCTGGGTGATTACGAAACCAACTGTTATATCCTGCGCGAAAGTAAAGCTGCCAAAAACTGCCTCATTATCGATACGGGCCTGCAGGCGCAGGAGCTTGTTGATTTTCTTCATCGACATAAATTAAACCCGGTTGCAGTGGTCCTAACTCACGGCCACATCGACCATACTAACGGAGTGGCTCTGTTGCGCTCAGAGTTTCCCGACATAAAGGTTTATGTCCATAAGCTCGACGCAGAAATGCTCACCCCGCCCCTTACCGAAGAGGCGGGGCTCACAGGTGCCCAGAGTAACTTATCAGTAATGGCAGGCATACACTTCAGCACCGGGCCTGCTGATGTGCTCATCGAAGAAGGAGACATAATCGAACAGGCAGGTATAAGGCTTGAGGTGCTACATACACCCGGCCATACACCGGGCAGTATCTGCTTATATTCACAGAATGAGGGGATTGTTTTCGTTGGTGATACTATCTTCGCGAGCTCGGTTGGCAGAACAGACTTAGGCGGTAACATGTCACAGCTTATAAAGAGTATAAGGCAAAAACTTTTAACACTACCTGATGAAACTGTCGTCTATCCCGGCCACGGCCCAATAACAACAATAGCACAGGAAAAAACAAATAACCTTTTTCTGTAATAATCACCTTATGGAGGTTTGTCAGTGAATGGCTCAGGCAACGCACCCGTTGTCGATTTCAGAAATTGTTGTTGAAGTACTCTGGTTTACCATCATCGCTATCGTAATTTGTCGATTCTTTATACTCCGCCCCAACCCTGATACGCTCAATATGCTCAGACTTTTTGCTGTTGCTGTCAACGGTTACAAGAATTGCGTTCATTTTCACATCGCCGGTTGCTATCTCGAAGGGAAACGGCATCTGCGTTCTAAAAGACTTAAGGACGCTTTCAGCTCCTCTGCCGAGCACCGAATCGTGGCCGCCAGTCATACCAATATCAGTAATATATGCGGTGCCTTTAGGCAGAATTCGTTCATCGGCGGTTACGACGTGAGTATGGGTGCCGAAGACGCAGCTTACCCTGCCGTCAAGGTAGTAGCCCATTGCAACTTTCTCGCTGGTAGCCTCTGCGTGGAAATCAACAAATACAACATCAGCCTGCTGCCCAAGTGGGGGCAGAATCCTGTCCGCTGCGTTATAGGGACAATCGGCAGGTTTCATAAACATACGGCCTATCAAAGACACAACGGCTACGGTTGGCCCTTTACTCGTTTTGTAAACCCCGACTCCTCTGCCTGCGGCGTATTCGGATAAATTTGCTGGCCGGGCTATATTATCAGCCACTTCCAGCGTCTGGATTATCTCCCGCTTACGGTATGTATGGTCACCGAGGGTAACCAGATTTACGCCATATTTTAGCAGTTTGTTATAGATTTGCGGCGTCAGGCCCGACCCGCCGGCGGCGTTTTCAGCATTAGCTATCACGCAATCTATATCCAGCTCTTTTACCAATGGCTTTAGCTTGTCGGCAATAATCCGCCTGCCGGGTCGTCCAACTATGTCACCAATACAAAGAACGTTTAATCGCATCTTTGCCGCTCGTTACCTGTCGTCTGCTGCGACAAATTGAGACAATTCACAACTACAACACCTTTTTACTTCGCGTACTCGATGCAGCGGACCTCTCGCAGCAGCGTTACCTGGATTTCGCCGGGATAGGCCATTTCGTCTTCTATTTTTTTTGCAATATCCCGCGCAATTTTCATCGCCGATTCATCGTCGACTTTTTCTGCATTAACAATGACGCGGATTTCACGTCCGGCCTGAATTGCATAAGCGTTTTCAACACCCTTAAAACTGTTGGCGACCTCTTCGAGCTTCTCTAATCGCTTGATATATCTCTCGAGCGTTTCTCTTCGTGTGCCGGGCCGCGAGGCGCTGATAGCATCGGCGGCGGAAACCAGCGGCGTATATGGATTATCAGCCGGTATGTCACCGTGATGTCCGGCAACGGCATTTAGCACAATAGAACTCTCGCTAAAGCGCTTGAGGTAATTTGCGCCTATATCGGGGTGGCTTCCTTCAACCTCGTGGTCAATGGCTTTGCCGATGTCGTGCAGAAGTCCCGCCCGCCTTGCTATTGAGCCGTCCAGTCCAAGCTCATCGGCCATAATTTGCGACAGAAAAGCGACCTCAATACTGTGGCGAAGGACGTTCTGGCCGTAGCTTGTTCTAAAGTTCAAAGCTCCGAGCAGACTTAGCACTTTGTTATTCAGACCTCTGACGTTGGCCTCAACGGCAGCATCTTTTCCGAGCTGCAGCACCTTAAGATTGACTTCTTTTTTGGCCTGAGCTACAAGCTCCTCGATGCGGGATGGATGTATCCGGCCATCCTGTATCAGCCGCTCCATCGAAAGTCGGGCAACCTCTCGCCTGACGGGATTGAAACCACTTACAACTATCATTCCGGGCGTGTCATCAACTATAATATCAACGCCTGTGGCTTTTTCAAAGGCCCGAATGTTTCGACCTTCCCTTCCGATAATTCGGCCTTTCATATCATCATTCGGAATCTCAACTGTCGAGACAGACACTTCGCAGGTCTGTTCAGCAGCAAATCGCTGAATAGCGGTGCTGATTATTTCCCTGCTTTTCTCACCAGCAGTTTCGTTGGCCTCTTCGACTTTACGTGCAATCAACGTCGACATCTCGTACTCACATTCATCCTCGAGCCGTTTCAGCAGCAGCTCTTTGGCCTCCTTGACATCCATTCCTGTGATTTTAAGCAGTTCATTTTTCTGCTGCGCCATTAAAGTAGAAAGTTGCTTTTCCTTGAGGTCAATATTATGCAGTCTTCTATCAAACTCCCTTTCCTGCTGTTTTAGCGTATCCTCCCGGCGTTGGAGCAGCTCCGCCTGCCTCTCCAAGACATCCTCTCGCTTATTTAACCTCAATTCAGTCTCGTGCAGCTCAGCGCGAATTTGATTAACTTCTGCTGTAAATTGCTCTTTTTTCTTAATGCTCTCTGCCGCGGCATCAATCTGAGCCGATTTAATTATGTTCTCGGCTTCTCTTTTTGCACCTTCAATTTGTCTCTGCAGGTCTTGCTCGAAGGTCTTGGCTTTTACCCTGGCGATTATCTGAAAAACTATGGCAACCAAAGCCACTCCCAGAAGGAAGGTTATAATTGATAAAACCGCAGATGGCAGAGTAATAATTTGCGCTACTATGGCACTCATAATTCCCACCTTTCCCTCGCAGTTAATATAGAATTCCAAAACCTCGCTCAGTCATCATTAAGGCCCATATTCTGCGACAGGTCACAAAATTGGACCACAGACAGATTGCAAGGTTTTCACAAAGGAAAGTTACAAAGAAATGGTCGTGAAGAACGAAATCTCTTTCGCCGCACCGAACAATCAACTATTCGGCGGCGGAGTTATACGTAATTGCATATCCTCGGGATTGACCGATTCATTACCTATCACCAAATTCGCCGATTTTATGCTCAATACCGGCATTCCCTCGCTGGTATCCAAAGGTTTTCTCAAGAAGATTTCGTTTCCTCTAAGTTCATTTCTTATCCGCTGCACCGGGCGTTAAATTACAACTTAACAGGTTCTTCACAACGGAAATTAAGAGCTTCTCTGTAACTTAACCACTGCTCAAGAAAAGACTTACAAGTCTTTTCTCTTTTCCCGTCCCTTTACACTCGAGCTTACTTACCACAAATTCGTATTGGACGGCCCATAATCTTTTTCATCGTATTTTATAATATATAAGTATAATAATACAGAATTTTCAATGCGTCAAGGAAAAAACACACATTGAGGGGAAATAGTATATAATGCGCAGGTTGTTTTTTTCGCATTGTTAGCTTTTAGCCTTCAGGAGTAATTATGTCAGGCCATTCGCACTGGGCAGGAATAAAATATAAAAAAGCTGCTGTCGACGCCAAGCGAGGCAAAATATGGAGCAAGTTAGCCCGAATGATAATAGTGGCTGCCAAAAGCGGGGGCGGGGACCCTTCTGCAAATCTGCCTCTGCGGTATGCAATCGACAAGGCCAAAGCCGCCAATATGCCGAAAGATACGATTGAAAAGGCAATTAAAAAAGGCACCGGTGAAATCGGGGCAGCCAGCTTCGAAGAAGTGATTTACGAAG
>Ga0315296_10002859_pt1 | contig 14598 bp, 11 predicted proteins | sample YL17G14_18_MG_FD_203921 | JGI IMG/M metagenome (GOLD analysis project Ga0315296, IMG submission 203921) | Sediment microbial communities from Yellowstone Lake, YNP, Wyoming, USA - YL17G14_18 | ecosystem: Environmental > Aquatic > Freshwater > Lake > Sediment | place: USA: Wyoming | collected... | reverse complement strand
GTCAGACGGCCGGCGGACTACGCGCTGGAGGACATCCTCAAGCCGCACCCGCTCGAAGAGCGTGTCTATCGCCTCCGGTGCGTCGAAGGGTGGTCGATGGTGATTCCCTGGGTCGGGTTTCCCCTCGGCGATCTGCTCAAGCGACTCGAGCCGACGTCAAAGGCGCGGTTCGTCGAGTTCACGACGCTCGGCGACCCCCGGCAGATGCCTGGCCTGGCCAGCCCTGTCCTGGATTGGCCGTACCGGGAGGGGCTGCGCCTGGATGAAGCGATGCACCCCCTCACGATTCTGGCCACCGGCCTGTACGGCGTCGCGCTGCCGAACCAGAACGGCGCGCCACTGCGGCTGATCGTGCCGTGGAAGTACGGCTTCAAGAGCATCAAGTCGATCGTGCGGATCCGCCTCGTGGAGAAGCAACCCGTGAGCTCCTGGGAGCGGGCCAACCCGCGGGAGTACGGCTTCTATTCGAACGTCAACCCGGAAGTGGATCATCCGCGATGGAGCCAGGCGAAGGAACGGCGACTGGGTGAGTTCTTCAAGCGGGACACGCTGATGTTCAACGGCTACGGCGATCAGGTCGCCGGCTTGTACGCCGGGATGGACCTGCGGAAGTACTACTGATGCGGGTCGCTCGGTGGCTGGTCAAGGCGGACGTGCGGCTGCCCCTCGCCTACGGAGCGGTGCTGGCCGGCCTGCTCGGCTTCCGCCTGGTTCGGCGGGTGAGTGGGCGACCTGGACCCCCCAGAAGGTCGCCGCAGTCGGCCTTTGTCAGGCAAAGTTCTTGACAGTCTTCCGCTGATCTGCTACTAACTTGTTCGTGGCAAATTGGTTACCGTCAGGCGAACTAGGCGGCCAGCCGGCCGCGCCTGACCCCGACTCGCTTCAGGCGCATGCGCTCGACCACCTGAAGTTCATTCGCGACACGATGGAGAGGGCCGGCTCGTTCACGGCGGTCTCAGGCTGGGGCCAGGTCGTGGTCGGCGTGATCGCGCTCCTCGCGGCGCTGGCGGCGTCGCGGGCAACCACCCCCGAAGCCGGCGTGCGCATCTGGCTCGGCGCCGCCGGGGCCGCCCTCGTCGTAGCGGCCGGCGGCATGACGCTCAAAGCGCGCGCGACGCGGACGCCGCTCTTCTCGGGCCCGGGACGGAAGTTCGTGTCGAGCTTCTCGCCACCGCTCCTGGCCGGCGCCGTGCTGACGATCGTGACGTACCGCGCGGGCCAGTTCGACTGGCTGCCGGGCATCTGGCTCCTGCTCTTCGGCACGGCGGTCATGACCGGCGGGGCCTTCTCGGTCCGCGTGGTCCCAATCATGGGGCTCTGCTTCATGGTGCTCGGCGCCTGCGCGCTCGTCGCGCCCGCCTCGCTCGCCAACGTGCTGCTGGCCGTGGGCTTCGGCGGCGTGCACCTGGTATTCGGGATCGTCATCGCGGTGAAGTACGGTGGGTAGGCCCGGCACCGTCTCGCAGGAGCATCCGGGCCAGGGGCGTTCGATCAAGGAGGAGCTTCGCGCCATGCGCGGCCGCGCGCCAGCAACGGCGCTTCCCGAGCTCGATCGGCTCATTCACGAGCGGGTGCGCCTCGGTATTGTCAGCGCCCTGGCAGTGAGCGAATCGCTGACGTTCAACGATCTCAAGCGGCTGCTCAAGACCACCGACGGCAACCTCAGCGTTCACGCCCGAAAGCTCGAGGAGGCCAGCTACATTGTCTGCACCAAGTCCTTCGAGGGACGCCTGCCGAAAACCGAGTTCCGGCTCGCCGCGGCCGGCCGGCACGCGCTCGAACGGTATCTCGATCACATGGAAGCCCTCATCCGGGCGATGCGGGACCGGTAGAATCGAGCGCGCAGGGATCAGGGATCGGGGATCAGGAAGGAAAACCCTGTCTCTACTCTGAGTCGCCGACCGCCGCGGGAGCCCTCCCCCGGAGTCTCGATCGCACCCACACGATCATGCCCGGAAGGAGCGACAGGAAGATCACGATCGCGACGACGATGTGGATCCGGCTCTCGATGTCGGGGACGGCGCGTCCGAGAAAGTAGCCGGTCAGCGTCATGGAGTTGATCCACAGGATTGCGCCGATCACGTTGTAGGCGGCAAACCGCCGGTAGGTCATCTGCGCCGCGCCGGCGACGACGGGGGCGAAGGTGCGGACGATCGGCATGAACTGCGCGAGGATGATGGTCTTGCCGCCGTGCCGCTCATAGAACTGGTGCGTCCGGATGAGATGCTCGCGCCGGAAGAAGAACGAGTTCGGGCGGCTGTAGAGCGCGGCGCCCGCCTTGTGGCCGATGAAATAGCCGGTGGCGTTGCCAGCGACCGCCGCCAGCATCAAGCTTGGGATCATCCAGCCGATCGGCAGGTCCCCGCGGGCGGCAAAGAGCCCGGCCGTCACCAGTAGCGAGTCTCCGGGCAGGAAGAAGCCCACCATGAGGCCGGTCTCCGCGAAGACGATGAAGATGATCCCGAACAGGCCGACAAGGCGGATGAGTTCGGGGACGTTGTACACCGTGCGGAAGAACTCCTGGATGAAATTCAACCATCACCATCCTTGCGACCGGCGTATGTTGCGCGAAATCAGCTAATGATACACCGCTTTCCACGGTCCAGGGTTTGATCCATACTCACCGTGTCGTGCCTCCTCGGTTCGGCGCGCTGGGGGCCATTGGCTGCCTGGCTTCACGCCCTTGTGATCCGGCCGACAGCCTGTCGAGGCATCGACGGAGTCCGTCGCGGGAGGGCTGCCATGAACACCAAACCCGCCGTCGGCGAGCATGACGCGCGTCGCGCCAGAATCCTCGAGATGAGCGAGAAGACGGTGGCGATGCTCCGGACCGTGCACGAAGCGTTCCGGACGCAGGATCACGCCACGCTCGCTGCGGCCGAGCAGCTTGGCCGGGAGATTCACCGCCGGGAAAAAGCGCTGATGGACACGCTGGTGAGCGAGGCCGAGGTGTCGACGCGGCCGCCGTCGAAGGAGGACACGGTGTTCGTGCCGATGCACCTCGAGCGCGCCGGGGACAACATCGAATCGCTCATCGGCGCGACGCGGAAAATGATCGTGGAGGGCGTGCTCTTCACCGATCGGGCGACGCGCGAGGTGAACAGCCTGTTCGAGATCGCGCTCGAGCTGCTCGAGTGTGTGCGCGACGCGCTTCGCACCGGCAATCGCACGCTCATCCGGCACATCCTGCTGGCGGGTCAGCGCTGCGAGCTGATGGCGAACGAGTTCGCGCTGTTCCACGAGCAGCGGCTGATCGAAGGCGTCTGCCTGCCCCGGGCCTCGTCGGTCTATCTGGCGATGCTCGACTACCTGAAGGGGATCGAGTGGCACGCGCGCCAGATCGGCGAGAAGCTGGCGCCGGCGCCGCTCGACGAGCTGGAGCCTCCGCGAGCGTCAGACGGGCGCGTGAAGCCTGCTTGAACGGCGCCGTCGGCCTCTCGCGGGTGGCCACAGCTGCTGCTCCGCTCCCTCCTCACGGACCCTTTCCATGGCCACGCCCCTCAGGGGCACGGCCGCGCCAGGATGGTGGTATCGTACGAGAGCCACATGACGCATCCGCGGAGGGGTGCGGCCTATGACACGTGACATCCTGCTCGTTGCGAGCGGCGACTCGCGGCTCTCGGCCAACCAGGTGTGCTGGCCCGCCCAGCAGCAGCTCGAATCGCTCGTGATCCAGACGTTTGCGGAACTCGGTTCCCGCGTCGTCCGCGCGTACCCGGTGGATGCCCGCAAGGAGCACGGATTCCTGGACAGCCAGGCGCGCGGCATCGAGGTGTTTCGCGGCATTGATCCCGACGCGCCGCTCATCGTGGCGGAGGCGGTGTGGCAGTACACGAGCCACGTCCTCCCCGGCCTGACGAAACACCGCGGGCCGATCCTGACCCTGGCGAACTGGAGCGGGGAATGGCCAGGGCTCGTGGGGATGCTCAACCTCAATGGTTCACTGACGAAGGCGGGCATTCCCTACAGCACGATCTGGAGCGAGGACTTCACGGACGCGTTCGCGCGGCGGGCCCTCGACGAGTGGCTGCGCGAGGGGCGGATCACGCACGACACCAGCCACGCGCGGCCCCTGGACGGCCACGCGTGGCCCCCGGGCCTGCGGCTGTTCGAGGCACGGGGGGCGGACCTGGCGCGAGCGTTGAAGAAGAGCCAGGCCGTGATGGGCGTCTTCGACGAGGGATGCATGGGGATGTACAACGCCATCATCCCGGACCACCTGCTGCACGCCACGGGCGTGTTCAAGGAACGCCTGAGCCAATCCGCGCTCTTCGCAGCGATGTGCGAGGTGAGTGACGAGGCGGCCGGACGCCATTACCGGTGGCTGACTGACCGCGGCATGAGATTCGTCTACGGCCCGGATGCCGCCACGGACCTCACCGAGGGCCAGGTGCTGGAGGGCCTCAAGATGTATCACGCGGCCGTGCAACTGGCGGCGCGCTTCGAGTGCGCGACGATCGGGATCCAGTACCAGCAGGGCCTCAAGGATCTCTGCGTGGCGTCCGATCTGGCCGAGGGGCTGCTGAATAACCCGGCCCGCCCGCCGGTGCTCGACGCGGAGGGCCGCGAGCTGTTCGCGGGCCTTCCCGTGCCGCACTTCAACGAGGTGGACGAGTGCGCCGGGCTCGACGCGCTCATCACCAACCGGATCTGGACGGACCTCGGCCTCGATCCGGCGACCACGCTGCACGACGTGCGGTGGGGCTCGCCGTACCGAGGCCACGGCGTGGACGAGTTCGTCTGGGTCCTGGAAATCTCCGGCGCGGTGCCCCCGAACCACCTCGCAGGCGGGTACGCCGGCGCGACGGGGGAGCGCCAGCCGCCAATGTACTTCCCGCGCGGCGGGTCCACGATCAAGGGCGTCAGCAGACCTGGCGAGATCGTGTGGAGCCGCATCTACGTCGAGCGGGACGCGCTGCACATGGATATCGGCCGTGGCGGTGTCGTGCGGCTCGCGTCCGACCAGGTGGAGCGGTACTGGCAGGCGACGACGCCGCAGTGGCCCATGATGCCGGCGGTGCTCTACGGCGTGACCCGCGATCAGTTCATGGCGAAGCACCAGGCCAACCACATCCAGGTGGTGTACGCGCCGGACGCCGAGCTGGCGCGGCGCGGGCTCGTCGGGAAAGCCGCGATGGCGCGTGAGCTGGGAATCCACGTGAACCTGTGCGGCGATCTCGAGGACGCGCTCGATCGTCATCAAGCGCCGGAGTACCGGGGCTAGCATGGTCGTGGCGGCCGTGCCGCTGCGCCGTACTTGACGCGGCTGCGGAGCTGTCGCATAGTCCAGCCACATGGACACCTCCGTCATCGTGGGCGTGCTGGCCATTGGCGCTTGCGCCGCGGCGATCGCCGTCATGCTCGGGCTGGCGCTGCGGCGCCTGGCGGCCCAGGACCCGTCGAAGATGCTCGCCCGCTTCGACGAACTCCAGCGGTCGCAGGAGCGCACCGAGCGGGCGCTCGTCGATGAGATCGCGAGGAACCGGGACGAGGCGGGGACGCTGTCGAAGCAGCTCCGCGACGAGGTCCGCGACACCCTGACGTCAGCCAGCGGTCTGCTGCGCGGGAGTGTCGCCGAGCTCTCGCAGCTCCAGATCTCGCAGCTCGAGAACTTCACCACGCAGCTCGCAACCCTCACGCGGACCAGCGAAGAGAAGCTCGACCGCGTGCGGAGCACGGTCGAGGAGCGGCTGACTCTCCTGCAGTCCGAGAACGCGCGCAAGCTCGACGAGGTGCGCCAGACCGTTGACGAGAAGCTGCAGGGAACCCTCGAGACGAAGCTCGGCGAGTCGTTCCGGCTGGTCAGCGAGCGCCTCGAGCAGGTGCACAAGGGACTCGGCGAGATGCAGACGCTGGCGTCCGGCGTCGGCGATCTCAAGAAGGTCCTCGCCAACGTGAAGACGCGCGGGACCTGGGGCGAGGTGCAGCTGCAGCAGTTGCTGGACCAGATCCTCACGCCCGAACAGTATGCGACCAACGTGGTCACCCGGGAGGGCAGCGACGAGCGGGTCGAGTTCGCGATCCGCCTGCCCGGGCGCGGGCCGGACGAGCACGAGGTCGTGCTGCTGCCGATCGACGCGAAGTTCCCGCTGGAGGACTACCAGAGGCTCGTCGAGGCCGCTGACCTCGGCAATCCCGAGGCGGTGGAGTCGGCCGCGCGCCAGCTCGAGAGCCGGGTGAAGCTCTTTGCGCGCGACATCCGCGACAAGTACCTCAACCCGCCGAAGACCACCGACTTCGGCATCCTGTTCCTCCCGACCGAGGGCCTCTACGCCGAGGTGCTGCGGCGGACCGGCCTGATGGATCACTTGCAGCGCGATCTGCGCGTGGTGGTCTGCGGGCCGACGACGCTGTGGGCCGTGCTCAACAGCCTGCAGGTGGGATTTCGCACCCTGGCAATCGAGCGCCGTTCGAGCGAGGTCTGGACGCTGCTGGGCGCGGTGAAGGCCGAGTTTGCGAAGTTCGGCGACACGCTCGATCTGGTGCAGAAGAAGCTGACCGAGGCGTCCGACAAGATCGACGTGGCGCGCAAGGGCACGCGCAAGATCGAGCGCAAGCTGAGGGACGTCGAGGAGCTTCCCGCTGTGGAGGCCGCGCCGCTGCTCGGCGCGGCCTCCGCCAACGGCGACGAAGGCGATCAGGACCCGCGCTGATGGCTCAATCCCGCCCTCCGTGGTGGATCGTCGGCCTCGCCGCCATCTTCCTTGGCTACCACGTCCTGCTCTTCTACTGCGACCTCCGGCGCCCGGAACCGGACGGCATCCTATTCAGCTTCTCCAACCAACGGATGCTCGTCACCACGGTCAGGCCGGGCACTCCGGCCGAGCGTGCCGGGATCGCCAGTGACGACGTGATTCTCGAGTGCAACGGGCAGAGGATCCGTGGCCGCGTCGACTGGAATGCGCTCCTGGCAAACGTCGAGGTCGGCCGCCCATTGACCTTGACGATCGAGCGCGGAGGCGCCCGGCGCGTTGCGTCGATGACCCTCGCGTGGGAGGGGTGGAGCGACGCGAATCTGCACGAGGGCCTCGCGCGGGTGGGCGTGCGGGCCGTCCAGTCTGTGACGCTGCTGCTGGCGCTCGTCGTCGTGTTCAAGCGCCCGGGCGATGCCGTCGCGCGCATCTGCGCCTGGGTGCTGGCCACGTTCGCCGTCTTCAGCGTCTTCTGGCAGTACCGGCTCGCGGCCGTGTGGCGGGGCCTCGGCTGGCTCGGCGCGCCGCTGTGGCTGCCGTTCCTCAGCTCGGTGGCGACCGGCGCCATCGTCTTCACGTTCTTCGCGGTCTTCCCGCGCGTGCGCGTCCGGTCCGCGGGCCTGTGGGCGCTGGTGTGGACGCCACTCGCGCTCGCCATTGTCCCGCACGCGTACTACATGTTCGACGTTGTCTACCGTCCGGATCGCCTCGCGGAACTCCACGACAGGTGGATCGGCCTGGTCGTGGTCAACTTGGCCTACCTGGTGGCGGCGGTCACGGTGCTCCTCTTCAACTACCGCCGGCTCGACGATGTGAACGAGCGGCGCCGGGTGCGGGTGCTGGCTATCGGGTCGATTGCCGGCTTCGCCACAGGCGGCACGTTCGTGCTGTCTATGTGGCTGTCGAGCAACAACCTGGCGCTCTACGAGTCGCCGGGCGTCACCATCGGCGCCCTGCTGCTGCTGGTCACGCCGCTGTCGTTCGCGTACGCGATCCTGCGGCACCGGATCTTCGACGTCCGCGTCATCATCCGCCAGGGCGTGCGCTACGGGGTGGCGCGTGGCGTCCTCCTGTCATTCGTGCCGCTCCTCGTGGGAGCCCTCGTCACCGACGTGCTCCTGCACCGGTCGCAGCCGATCGAGGACATCCTGACGGCACGCGGCTGGATCTATGGGGCGCTCGCGGTCGTCGCGGTCGCGGCCCATTCGCAGCGCAAGCGCTGGCTCGAGGCGCTGGATCGCCGGTTCTTCCGCGAGCGGTACGACGCGCAGCGCCTGCTCAGACAGGTGGTCGAGGAAGTCCGCCATGCCGGCAACCTGGAGCGTGTCGCCCCTCGCGTCGTCGCTAGCGTCGAGGCGGCGCTGCATCCGACGTTCGCCGCGCTGCTCGTGCCGGAGCCGCACGCCCGCCGGTTCCGGGCCATGGCCTCGTCGCCGGCTGGTGCGGCGCCCGAGGCTCTGCCGTCCGATGGGAGATGGGTGGCGCTGCTCGCGGTGCTCGGCAAGCCGCTTGACGTGCCGGTCAGCGACAAGGGGTGGCTGGCCGATCAGCTTCCGCGCGAAGATCTCGCCGCGCTGCGCCGGTCGCGCATCGAGATGCTGGCGCCAGTGACGGGCGGGACCGATCGCCTTGACGCGGTCCTCGCGCTCGGCAGCAAGCGGTCCGAGGAGCCATACTCGAGGGAGGATCGAGATCTGCTCGGCACGATTGCCGATGGTCTGGCTCTGCTCGCCGAGCGGCCCTCGGGGCCGCCGCCCACGGCCGATACGCTCGTCGAGTGCCCGCGGTGCGGAGCCTGCTACGACAGAGCGGTGACGGCATGCCCGGAGGACGGCACGGCGCCGGTGCCGAGCCGGGTGCCGCGCGTGCTGGCGGCCCGCTACCGTCTCGAGCACCGGCTCGGGCGCGGAGGCATGGGCACCGTCTACCGCGCGATCGATACGGCGCTCGATCGGCAGGTTGCGGTGAAGATGGTCAGGGAAGATCTCGTCGGGCATGCCGACACCGCCGCGCGCTTCCACCAAGAGGCTCGCGCGGCCGCCGCCTTCGCGCACCCGAACGTCGTCACGGTGCATGATTACGGGATTGAGGCGGGGTCACACGCCTACCTGGTGATGGAACTGCTGGAGGGTGCCACGCTCAGGGAGAGCCTGCGCCGCGAGAAGCGGCTCGCACCGCCGCGCGTCCTCGGGATCATGCGCGACGTGGCCGCGGCGGTCGAAGCGGCGCACCGGCGGCAGCTCGTGCACCGCGATCTCAAGCCCGAGAACGTCTTCCTCGTCCGCACCGGCGACGCCGAGACGGCCAAGATCCTGGACTTCGGCATCGCGAAGGCCCTGCGCGTGCCCGATGGGGTCACGACCATGGCTGACACGCAGGCCGGGTGGCTTGTCGGCACGCCCCAATACATGGCGCCCGAGCAGCTCCGAGGCGACGACGTCAGGCCCGCCTGGGATCTCTGGGCGATGGCTGTGATGACCTATGAGATGCTGGTCGGCAGACCGCCGTTCTCGGGGTTCCGGATCGACGCCGGCCTGGACGAGCTGCCCGGCGGGCACCTGTCCGCGATGCGGGCGCCGCTCGCGGCTGCGCCGGGCGCCTGGCGGACGTTCTTCACACGCGTCTTGGCGCACGATCCGGCCAGCCGGCCGGATTCCGCCCGCGCGTTCTTCTCAGAGCTGGAGCGCGCGCTGCGGGGGACATCATAGTTGCCGCGCATGGGTGGCGCCCCGTTCGACAAGCTCACCGCGGGCGTCGAGAACCTCAGGACGAACGGAGGATCGGCGGGCGACAGACGGGCCGTTCGTCCTGAGCCTGGTCGAAGGACGAACGGCAGGTGGCTCGCGCACGAGTCGTGATAACGTGACGGCGATGGCCGAGCGCGACAACGACCGGGGCAGCCTGTGGCCGGGCATGCCGCGCCAGTTTGCGACGACCCGCTGGAGCGTCGTGATCGCGGCGGGGGCGAGCGGGTCGCCGGGCTCGCGCGAGGCGCTGGCGAGGCTGTGCGAGACCTACTGGTACCCGCTGTACGCCTTCGCCCGTCGATGGGGGCATACCGCGGACGAGGCGCAGGACCTCACCCAGGAATTCTTCGCGCGGCTGCTCGAGAAGCACTATCTCGGCGATGTCCGGCCCGAGCGGGGCCGCTTCCGCTCGTTCCTGCTGGCGTCGCTGACGCACTTCCTGCTCAACGAGCGCGATCGCGTCCTCGCGCAGAAGCGCGGAGGCGGGCACGCGCCGATTCCTCTCGAGATCGACACCGCGGAGGGCCGGTACCGGCTCGAGCCGCCCGACACGGAGACACCCGAGACGATCTTCGAGCGCCGCTGGGCGCTGACGCTGCTGGACGGCGTCCTCGGGCGACTTCGTGACGAGTACGCCAAGTCCAACCGGGAGCGGCTGTTCGAGGTGTTGAAGGGGCTGCTGACCGGCCAGAGCGCGACCCCGAAGTACGCCGAGGTCGGCGCAGCCCTCGACATGACCGAGGGTGCGGTGAAGGTGGCGGTTCATCGCCTGAGGCGCCGGTTCGGCGAGTTGCTGCGCGACGAGATTGCGGACACGGTGGCGGATCCCGCCGACATCGAGGACGAGATCCGGTACCTCTTCAAGGTGCTGGGCGCGTGACGGACGTCGCGCGCTGTCACGACTGTGGCCGCGAGAGGCCGGCGGCCTCGCCACCCGCAGGTCCCTGCCCGTTCTGTCTCCTGCAGCTTGGCCTCGACGCGCCCGCGGGCGCCGATTCGCCGTGGCTCGACCCCGGGACCTGGTCGTGCCGTGTCCTCAACGTGCTGGACGTCGAGGACGGGATGACGAGCTATCTGGCCCAGCAGGAAGCCCCGACCTGGCGCCTCGTCGTCCTCACGCAGGTCGACATGAGGCTCGAGTCGGACGAGAAGCGATCGAGGGCGGCGGCGGCGCTCTCGAGGCTTGTTGGGTTCAATCACGCCCTCGTCGCGCGCGTGCTCGGCGGCCTCATCTCAGAGACGGGCGCAATCTTCCTCGTGAGCGAGCATGTGCCAGGCACGCCAATCCATCGGTATTGCGCCCGCACGAACGCGGACGCGCGGCAGCGTGCGTCGCTCTGCCTGTCCGTGGTCGAGGCGATCCAGACGGCGCACGAGCAGGGTATCATCCACGGGAGGCTGGCCCCGTCGTGTGTCGTGGTCACGACGCGCCACGGCAGTGCCACGCCGATCGTGACAGGGTTCGGCCCCGCGCTGATAACGGGCCAGGCCGGCGATCCGCCAACCGACGCCGCAGCGCTGGGAGCGCTGGCGAGGACCCTCGGCCTCGACGTGCCGGCAGGCCCGTGGCCGACGGCGCGCGAGCTGGCCGACGGGCTGCGGACGCTAGCATGAAGAGCGGGCCTTCCCTGGCCTGAGCCCTTCGACGCGCCGCCGTCACCGTCGTCCTTCGAGAACCTCAGAACGAGCGGTGATGGCGGCTTGCTCAGGGCAGGCTCGTCGAAGGCAGGCCCGGCTCACCTCGCCCACCACCGGGCAAAACCCTGGCTCAACCAGGGAATGTAAGTGACGAGCAGCACAGCCGTGAGCTGCACGACCATGAACGGCAGCACGGCGCGCGTGACCTGAGACATGGGCTTGTTGAACCGGTATGACGAGAGGAACAGGTTCATCCCGACTGGCGGCGTCAGGTAGCCGAGTTCGAGGTTGATCAGGAAGATCGCGCCCAGGTGGAGCGGATCGATCTGAAACGCGGCCGCAACGGGCAGGATGAGCGGCACGACCACGAAGATCGCCGAGAAGACGTCCATCAGGCATCCAACGATCAACAGGAAGCCGTTCAAGATCAACAGGAACACCCACCGCGAGTGGATACCGGCCGTCACCCAGGCTGCGCCCTTCGCCGGGATCTGGGCGTCAATCAGGTAGTTGGTGAACCCCATCGCCGCGCTGAGGATGATGAGCACGCCGCCCACGAGAATCGTGGACTCGGTCAGGACCTTCGGCAGCTCGTGCCGGACACTCACGTCTCGATAGACCACGCATTTGATGAACAGCGCGTAGAGCACGGTGAGCGCCGCGGCTTCGACCGTCGTCGCAAACCCGCCGAACAGGCTGACGAACACGACAATGGGCAGCGCGATCTCCCACTTGGCCGCCCACACCGACGCGACGATCTCGCGCGGGTCTACCCGCTTCCAGTTGGCGCCTTCGACGAAGCCCTCACGGATGCAGTACGCCGACACCAGACCGACCAGGACGAAACCCGGCAGGATGCACGCGTAAAACATCTCGTTGACCGGTGTGCGGGCGAACACGCCGTACAGAATGATCGGGAGGCTTGGCGGGAAGAGCAGGCCGATGCTGCCGGAGGCGGTGACCGTGCCCAGCGAGAACCGCTCGGAGTAGACGTCCTTCATCAGAACGGGCAGTAGCAGGCTGCCAAGCGCCAGGATGGTGACGCCCGACGCGCCGGTGAACGTCGTGAAGAAGGCGCACACGAGGACGGCGGCAACGGCCGTGCCACCTGGCAGCCACCCCGCCAGTGCACGAAACACACGGACCAGTCGTTCCGGTGTGCCACCCCTCGCGAGCAGCGTACCTGCCAGCGTGAAGAGGGGGATGGTCGGCAGCGTCGGCTGGGAGACAATCTGCAGCGTCTGCGCAGGCACGGCCATGACCGTGACCGCGTCAGCATAGAACAGCGCGAGGGCCAGGCCGCCGAGCAGGACGAAGATGGGTGCGCCGAGGACTGTGGCGCCGATGATCACCGCCACGAGCGGCCAGCGCCATGCGGCCACCGATGCCTCGGGCACCCAGGCCAGGCTGAACGCGGCCAGCACGACCGCGAGGACGACGAGGCGCCTGGTCCACGCGGCCGCCGGCGCATAGGGGGCCGGGGGTTCGATCTTGAACTCGCTGTGTGGCGGCACCAGGCCCGACTGCCACCACATACGGATGGCGATAATGGCGAAGCCGATCGGCATGATCGCCTCCACCACCCAGAGCGCCACGCCTCCCGACAGCACGGTCATCGACTGCCGCTCGATATCCACGGTGTGATAGGCAGCCCACGCGAGGACCGCCGCGACCGAACAGCCCACCGCCGATGCGACCAGGTCGGCGTACGTCCGGACCGACCGCGACAGGAACGTGGTCGTCGCCAGCGCAAGGTGGCGCCGATCGCGGGCCGCGATGATGCCCCCGACAAAGGCGACCCACAAGGTGAGGTCCTGCACCCACGTGATCGAACCCGGCACCCCCTGTCCCAGGAAACGGCGGCCCACGATCTCGGCAATCGGCAGGACCGCCATCGCGATGATGGCAAGGATGCCGACGCTGTTCTCGAAGCCGTGGAAGACGCGCGACACGAGAGGGGGGCGCCGCTCCATAGCGGCGGCGGGCGCTGAGGACTGGCTGGTCACACGTCGCTCCTGATGTGGCCTACTTCTTCACCGGCGTCTTCTGTGCCCGATACTCCATGACGAGGTTCCTCACCTCGTCGAAGAGCTCGGCGGGGACGATCGTGCCGCGGATCTTCGGATAGAACTTCTCGGCCGTCTGCTGCCATTCCTGCTCGGCCTGCGGTGTCAGCTTCTGGACCTGGAGCCCTCGCTTGACCATCGCGTCGATGGCGTCGGTCTCGAGCTTGCGGATCTGGGGGGTGAACTTGGTGCCCGTCTCCTGTGCAAGCTTGAGAAGCGTCGGCCTGAGCGACGGGTCGATCTTGTCCCACGCCGCCTTCGTGATGATCGTGGCGCCCACGACCGGCGCAAACTTGATGTCCATCATGTTCTTGGCCAGGCCGAACCACTGGTTGGCGAGCGCCGCCGTGGCTGGCGCCGGAAAGGCCTCGATCATGTTGGTCTGCAGGCTCGTCAGAATATCGGTCGGGGCGAGCGGGACGACCTTGAATCCCGCGTTCTTGTACATCTCCTCCGACTGGGAGCTGCCGGCCCAGGTGAACAGCTTCAGCTCCTGCAGCGCCTTGAGCGTCGGGATGGGTTTCTTCGCGAAGTACTTGACCCAGCCCGCGTCACCCCAGTTGAGGACGACGAACCCCTTGTCGCCCAGCGCGTTCTCCAGCCGCGCGTCGAGCTTACTGCGTACGTAGTCAAGCTCGTCGTAGTTCTGGAAAAGGAGCGGAATCCACAGCGCGCTCATCTCCTTGGTGATCGTCTCGAGCCCCACCGAGGTGAACGCCCCCATCTGCATCTGGCCGATCCGCATCTTGCGGATCATGTCCGCCTCGTCCCCCTGGACGCCGCCGCCGAAGATCGTGAGGCCGATCTTGCCACCGGAGGCCTTCTTCCACCTGGCGCCGATCTCCTGGATCACGTCGTACCACGGGGTGCCTTCGGGCGCGAGCGTGCCGACCTTGATCTGAATCTCTGGCGCCTGGGGCGGGGTCGGAGTCTCTGCGCGCGCCGGAACGGCAATCTCCAGCCCCAGCCCAGCAACGCAGACGGACAGCAGCAGAACTCTGAGCTTCATTACTTCTCCTCGAGGAAGAGCGACCCGGCAAGGGCCTTGAGCTGGCGTGCACGTCTCTGCGCCAACAGGTTTGGCAGCCGCGTCTCCGGGTACTTGTCGCAGTCAAACGCCAGGGCCTCGTCCAGGAGCCTGTCGAACTCGGCGCGGTTCTGGGTCGTGATCGAGACGTTCTCGGCCAGCGAGACGAGCGGCGAAATCCGCCTTCCCTGGGCCAGCTCCATAGCCCGGTTGAAATACTTGCGCGCCCGGTCCAGGCTGCCGCCCTGGGCCTCGCCGCGGCTCTCGAACGCGATCATGAACTCGTCGAGCGAGCCGGCCTCCCACGGCTCGTCCAGCTCGAGCGCCCGGTGGATGAGCGCCTCGACGATTGGGACATCGGCCACCAGGTCCATCTGGTCCTTGCCCAGCGAGATGGCCGAGCCCCACGCGGCCGCGGTCCAGTAGAG
>Ga0315296_10002858_pt1 | contig 14603 bp, 10 predicted proteins | sample YL17G14_18_MG_FD_203921 | JGI IMG/M metagenome (GOLD analysis project Ga0315296, IMG submission 203921) | Sediment microbial communities from Yellowstone Lake, YNP, Wyoming, USA - YL17G14_18 | ecosystem: Environmental > Aquatic > Freshwater > Lake > Sediment | place: USA: Wyoming | collected... | reverse complement strand
TGAGGCTGGTGTAACATCTGTGCCCTTCCAAGTCACCGCGCTAATTGTTGATGTTCCGTTCTGAATCCAGTAGGCGGTTCCAGATGACAGGGTTCCACTCAGCGTCGAGTTCGGGTAGGTAATCTTGTAACTGGATATCGCAGCATAGAGAGATGCACCAGAGTTATCTTTCCACACAGGCGTGATCGTGTAGATCCTGCACGCCATCTGCCTTGTCTGGGAGTTCCCAGTGGGTACAAAGGTCGGATTTGAGGCTGCAACGACATTGTTGCCCCACTTTGAGACCTGTTTGACCGTCCAAGTGCCATTTTGGACGAGTGAGATTGAACTTACAGAGCCTCCGGTAAGGGTTACGAGGGTACTATTCGGTGCCAGCAGCTGGATCTGTGTGGGCGTGAAGGCGGTTGAATTATCATTGAATCGCCATGCAAGCGTATAGCTTGAATAGACTTTTGTTACGACCGTGATGGTTCGATCCGCGCCCATCGTCTGTGTAAAAGTTCCATTCACCCAACTATTCTCCCACTTCACCTTGACTGTCACAGAGGGGGCACTAATGCCAGTATAGTTGCCCCACCCACCACTAACAGTTTTCACTTGGTCAGTACCATTGTTCATTGTAGTTTGGGCACTAGCAAGAATCGTGGCTCCATCTGATTGAACAACCTTCAGGTTCAGACTGTAGGCAATAGTGCCATTGAGAATCCCTGTTGCAACAGTAGCCCAACTTGCACTAGGATTAGCCCAACTTGCACTCATTGTTACTGCTCCACTGATGTCACGGTAGTTCGTTTCTGCTCCAGAGTGGGCTTGGTCGACTTCTTGAATTTCGACTTGACTTCCGCCAGGTGAGATTGCAGTATTGCTATAGGAGCCTGTAACCGCCATGAGGACACGTCTGCCCGTTGTTCCCGCCGCAACATTTACAGATACGCTTAGAGCAGATGCTGCTGTTGCAGTTGTGGTTGATTCGAAGAATGGCTCAGACGATTTAACGCCTGCATAGGCACTTATGAGAAGCTCATGAGTTGCAGCACTAGACAGGGTAACATTTATGTTTGCTATGGCATCAGAGGGCATGTATTTGTACCACACTTCTTGGGTTTCACCACCTTGGGCGCGTGTCAGATAGGTCGCAGATGTTCCATCCACCGACAACGATGTGACAGTAATCGTATTGCTATCTATTGCGATTGCAAAAACGCCTAGCCAGCTACTTTTATGATGGAATAAAACCGCTGTGGTGCTACCACTACCATAGTCTTCCACAGTATTGATCAAAGTTACAGCACTAGCTGTTCCTATCTGCGTGGCAGAAGCGGGTAAAATGCCAGTGACGACACCCGCCCAACCTTGGGTGGGATTTGCAATGCTCGCACTCATAGTGGTAGCGGCACTCGCCAGCTTGTAACTGCAATCCATGTAGAATGAGGAGGCTACTGTTGCAGTTCCAATTTCTGTTTGGCCCCCTCCGGGCGTGATTACGCTCGCCGTACTTGTACCATCTATTGCAGAGAAAATAATCATACGGCCTGTTGTGCCTGCGGCAAGTGTGCTTGACAAACTAAGGCCAATAGTCTGAACACTGTTTGTTCCCTCAAAGAACGGCTCACTTGACCGCGTACCAGAGAAAGCAGTAGCAATCCATCCGACATTCATGACTGCGGATGAGCCCACCGTGATTGTTGCCGCACTTGCGGCTGTGGAAGAGAACAAATACCACACATCAATTCTATGACCGAGATAAGCGACTTCTCCGCTTCCAAGAAATGTCGCAGCCACACCACCAATTGTGATGCTGTTGGCGGTATTGCCCGTATTAGTACCAGGGGTCATTCCTATTGAAACTACAATCAAGGAGTTTGCTGGGTAACTCATCTTTGCCGTAAGTGTCGTTGTACTAGAAGCAAAGTTAACTGCAATCAAGCTGTTTAGCTGAATTGCGGCGGCGGTTCCTACTCCAGATGCAGAAGCGGGAAGGATTCCAGTAACCAGCCCCGTCCACCGTTGGGTAGGGTTCGTAATGCTCGCACTCATAGTAGTAGCTACGCTCGCATCCTTGTAGCTTGTTTCTACTATAACATTCGATGCGAACGCCACCTCGCTGATTTCAGCCTGACCTGTTCCTGGTGTGACTCCGTTTGTCGTGGCGATTCCTTCTGCTATTGCATAGAACACGCGCCGATCCGTTGTTCCCGCCGCAAGCGTGCCGGAAAGACTGAGAGCTAGTGCTTGGACAACATTTGTGCCTTCAAAGAACGGCTCGCTAGTCCGTGTACCAGTGAAAGCAGTGGCAATCCAAGCATGACCGAGCGCCTGTGTCAAGGTAACGGAAACTGCTTCATTTGCGGCAGACGCACGGAAGATATGCCAAACTGTAATTACGATTCCATACTGGGAAGTGCCTCCCAAGAACGACGCGCTAACACCACCAACCGTCACACTCGTTACCGTATCATTGAATGTGGATGATGCATAAAGACCAACAGAAATGACCACCAAAACATTTGCCGCATGATTTAGGTTTGCACTGCTTGAACTGCCAGATCCAGAACCATAAGTAGTCACATCTGTGGTTATGGCCGCATATGCATTTTGGGGCAACAGGGCCAATGCGAGTACTAGTAAGAAAAAAATGGGTAAATGACGATAAGCCCGAGGGCGATACATCTTGCCTTCAACCGCCTTTGGCCTATTTAAGGGCCTCAATGTTGCCGTCTCCAAACGATCACAATAGTGCTTACCAGCAAGACAAGCATTAGACCGCTTGAGACCAGCCAATTGTTCAACACTAAGGCCACCAAAGCCGAGAACATTCCTGCAAGCCCAGTTTCTTGACTCTGAGTATCCAGTAAGCCTAATGGCCCCCATGATCCTCCGCTTGAACTTTGATACTCGAAACGAATCACATGAGATGCATCTGATGATAGGTTGAGCGAAGTTGTGTATATGTTCGAGCTTGGTGTCATCGCGTAAGCTGTTCCATCTGCCATGATCCGTACAGCATAGACTTGGCCTTGAGTTATTTGCACTTGGAATTGGACTGGGGACACGACCTTAATTGAAGCGCCCTGCTGAATTGAGATCCAGCTTGGTTGACCAGCCGACTTGTAAGCAAAATTTGCCACTATTGTTGTGCCTCCTTGAAGTGCTGGCGCATAGTTGCCGCGAAGGTACTCAGTCCATCTTGAGTCCAACCGTGGTATGGATTGGAGATTGGTTCGAGCTTGTTTGATGTTCATCGTAACTATCGGGTCAAAGTTGGGCACCTTTCCAGTGAACACAGATGCCAAGTCTCCGCCAGCACCAATTGTGAGATATGCAGTCACATAGTTTGTTCGCAGGGCAGAGGGGTTCTCCCCAATGTCTTCTAGGTTCATACCATCAGACTTCATAGCCGCGAATGTACGACTGAACATCCCGTTGCCGTAGCCATTGTAGAGAACTTGAAGCATTGCAACAAGGGGGTCAATTTGGGCGTGATTGTTGAGGTGAATTTGACAAATGGTTTTGCTTTGTTGCCAATTCAAATCTATACCTGCTTTCATACCCGTTACCAAAGGAAATGGACTCTTGCCGATACCACCGCAGTGCCCTACCGCACCGTCTGCCCACCAGTCACAGGGCCAGCCCGAACTCACCGCCTCTCCTGTGTACAAGTTCATTGTTTCGTGAGCGATAAGCACATACGCCCAACCACCTAGAACCCCGTCACGACTTCCATAGAATGCATCAATTGGGATCGAGATCGATGTTCCAGACGCTTGTAGGGCTCCCCCAGGGGGGGTAAGGTAGAGCTGTGCCTTTGCTGGGAAATTCTCCATTTGCCCGAGATTGTTGCTGAGCCAAGTAGTGACAGCATCAGGGTAGGGTTTGAAGAAGTCAACTTCTGATTTGTGCTGAAGATACAAGCTACATGCGCCCGCATCTTGAATCCACCATTCCCATTTACCACTATCATAAATCTTCAAAGGTAATGTTTCACATCCTGCTACTGGTGGAACTTGGACGTATAGTTGCAAAGCCCCGACGCACTCGCCATCCCAGCCTGATTCTGTGAAACTCACTGTTGTGCTTGCACTGTTCAGGTTTGCCACGGAAACGCTTCGTTGCGTTCCCCACCTAACGAATGTCACACCACTCGGAAGGCTTACACTGAGAGCGTATGTTCTCCCATCAGCGGTTATGGGAGCACGCTCATACCCTTGGCCGTAGTAGGTACCAACACCACCAATCACGATACCCGCACCAGCATAATCAGGCACCACGTAGGTACAAACATAGCGTGACTCAGTAGGAATACCAACGAAATTCGCTGTGACCGTTACGGCGTTGCTTGGCATACTGAATGCGCATGGACTAGCCGATGATCCGCCGCTACAAGATGCGCCCGATATCGACCAGCTTGAGAAACTGTACCCCGACGACGGAGTCGCTATGACGGAAACGGATGTGCCAGCTGCGTATGACCCGCTTGCGGTACCAGAAACGGTTCCACCAGAACCAGCAGAAACAGTAAATGAGTATTTTGTAGGAACAACGGGCACGAAGTTTGCTGTCATGCTAACAGCATTGCTTGGCATAGAGAAAGAGCAAGGACTTACCGATGTGCCACTGCTACAAGATGCACCTGATACTGACCAACTGGAGAAACTGTAGCCTGATGAGGCAACCGCCGTGACTGAAATCACTGTACTAGTCGCATAAGACCCACTTGCTGTTCCCGAAACAGAGCCACCAGCACCAGCGGAAACGGTAAGCGGGTAAGTGCCACCACTTGGCGGGTTTACTGTAATGTAGACGGTATTCGAGGACCCCTTAGACGGATCTACAGCTCGCACATCACGCTGCCCTGTGGGAACATTCGTTCCGATAAGCATAGTGTACGTCCAAGTACCCGAAGCACTCGAAGCCGGATTGAATGAGAAAGCTCCGCCGCCCCCAATTCCAAGGTAGAGAGTCACCGTGACGCTTGCGGAGAAACCAGTCCCCGAAACGACGACGCTGTTTCCTTGCGTGACAGTTGTCGGACTCACAGAAATCGTCGGCGTACTACTGCTCACGAAGCTCGCAGTCAACGATACTGCGTTGGTGGGCATCGAGAACGCACATGGGTTACTAGTGGTACCCCCAGCGCATGATGTGCCAGATATCGTCCAGCCAGAGAATCCGTACCCTGAGGATGGAGATTCTGTGACTGAGATGGCTGTTCCAGCTGCGTACGATCCACTTGGCGTACCAGACACAGTTCCACCTGAGCCAGCAGAAACACTGAACGAATAAGTGCTTGGGACAGATGAAACCAAGTTCAGAACCAGACTGCCAACACAGTAGCCGTCCCAGCCTGAACTCCCGAAAGTAACAGTCGTACTTGCACTTGTTTGGGATGCCACGGTTACGCTCCGTTGGGGTGACCATGAACTGAATTTATAGTTTGAAGGCACTGTCGTCGGGCTGATTGGGTAAACCGTGCCAATTGCAACTGCAACACGTCCACCATCCCCAACGGTTCCAACTCCACTGATTGTGAATGTTCCACCAATGTTGTTAGGCGTCACATATGTGCAAACGTAATATTGCGTACTGGAAGCAAAGTTTGCCGTGAGAGTGACAGCATTGCTTGGCATGGAGAAGGAACATGGATTAGCCGAGGAACCACCGCTACAAGATGCTCCAGAGACTGACCAACTAGAGAAAGTGTAGCTCGATGAAGAGGGCGTAGCAGTAACGGATATTGATGTCCCAGCTGCATAGGACCCACTCACGGTACCTGAAACCGTTCCACCAGTACCAGCAGAAACGGATAGTGTGTAGCCAGTAGGCCCCGCTGGATTGACAGTTATGTAAACTGTGTTAGATGAGCCTTTGGCTGGGTCCACAGCTCGTACATCTCGTTGCCCTGTGGGAACATTCGTGCCGATACCCATACTGTACGTCCAAGTGCCCGAACTACTCGAAGGAGGATTGAACACAAAAGCTCCGCCACCTCCAACTCCAAGATAGAGAGTTACTGTCACACTTGCAGAGAACCCAGTTCCAGTAACAGTGACACTGCCTCCTTGGGTCACAGTCGTCGGACTCACAGAAATCTGAGGTGTACCTCCGCTACCCGCTGTTGTGAATACCCATAGGGCGGAGTGGTCTCCGTACTCACCAGCAGAGTTCTGGGAGTAAACCCACCACAGATAGCATGTGCCCGCACTCAGTGTCCCAGTGGGAACCGTGTATGATGTGCTAGTCCAACCCCACTGGTTGATGACGGTTCCGCTACCGTGTACGCAGTCGCTGGAAGACCAGACTTGGGCAATGTAGGAAGCTGCACCACTTACCGAAGACCATGATAAGGTCGGGGTGACTGAGACCCCCGTGGCTCCATTCGAGGGGCTAATCAGGGTCGGCGGTGGCGGGACCGTCGCCGCCAACACGAGTGGAATCTGTGCATTGATCGCCCCAGACGAAACAAGATTGACTGCGTATGTAGCACTAGAACTTGCACTCAAGATTAGGAGAATCAGTACGATGCTTTTGATCAAGCTGGGCACAGCTTAGTCCACACGGACTATGGGATTCTCACGCTTTTTATGCTTTGTTATTTTAATGAAGGATGAACTGCAATGTTAGCCGCATGACCCCAAACATCGCTAGGACCAGAATTGCCAAGATACCTACCGCAAACGCAACCATTAGGAAATTTGTGATATGCGCGGATTCGACAAGCATCGCCAAGGCTGAAAGCATTAGGATCGCGCCGACCAGTAACTGCACTAGGACTGGAACCGATGTGACTGCCCGCTCCAGCGTAAGACCGAAACCCCACCACGCCAAAATGTAGGCATTCACAAATACGGTTATGCCAAGCAGAAATATCAGAGCGGCTAGCCGACCATCATCGTCCATTTGCAATCTAACCTGCCTTAAGGCATGTCTTCAAGGGTTTTTAACACTATTGACACTACAGTTTGACGACCCCGAGCAATAGCAAAGCGAAGGCAAATCCTGCTCCAAGAAGTAGGCAAACACCTCCCACTAGCCATATGCCAAGCGTTCTGAGACCTGCCCAGATGATCAGTCCTAACAGAATCCACCCTATCACAAACGATACTATCGTATTCACCAGAGATGTGGGGTATGCCGTGAGTGCCGGGATAGCCTTGCCCAGAAGAGCTACGATCAAATTAGAAATTTGCGGACTAATACTGATGAGTGGAGTACTACTAGTTGTGGCTTGACCAGTGAAGTAGCTTGCCAACGCAGTGGCCAGATTCATTCCACCGCTTGTTATCGATGAGATGATGAAATTGCGCACATTCATCGTTAGATACCACCCTAGGTTATCTGATCTCAGTGTTCTTATGCCTTTGCCCTTGACCACTATAGAGGCTTGATGGACATCTGCTTAGGCGGTACAACACAGCTTGTATCGCGTTTAGTATAGCTGGTTCTTACACCGAAAGCAATAGTTGGCCACGATTCGGTTTTGCTCACCGCAATGCGGACATATCTTCATGGAGGAACCTCGGGCTGCGACTAGGTGACTTGGCAGTACAACAGCTGAACCTGTCTCACATGCTCTCAAATCCAACCCTTTCACTATCGCTGTGCGCACCCCATACTTGTTCCTGCGCCACTCTTCTAGGGAAACGCCCCCAGTCACACCTTGGGGTGAGACTACAGCAATCGCCAACTCATGACCGTTTGGTGCCTTAAGATCGTAGATTATCTTGTTTTCAGGATTCGCAAATGCAGTAATAAAACCAACCCTGTCAATTCCCGCTTGCTTTCTCTCAGGTTCAGTTCGCCAAGGAGCAAACTTTCTCTTTGGAGGCATGGCTCCTCACCCTTAAATTAACCCAAGTTGGGCTATATTTGGGTTGGGGTGGCTACCGATACGCAGACGATTTTCCCTTGAGTGAAGGGGGCAAGCGTATTGGTAACGATGGCGACCCCACCTATCATCCGCGACTAGGTGGGTGGCCTTCCTGTTGCAACTGGGGCGACTACATTTCATGCCTTCGCGTAGCTTTCTCTCGGCTCTCATCCTCCACCGCTCTCTCTGCATCTCGCTAACGCTCACTATGCGAAGGTTTGAACGCCTATTGTCCAGTACATCGCCGTTTATGTGCTCAACCCTTGAAGTGGGATCTTTGCGCAAGGCCTCAACTAGGGACTTGAGAAGGATCAAACGAGAAATACCTATCGTGGTAACGAACGCTCCTCCATAGGGCGGGTTCTTGGGTTTCTTCGAGGTAGACCAATGCCACTTCAATGTCTTTACAAGTGGATAGTCTTCGTCATCCACTAAGATAGAGTACGAGTCGCTAAGAACCACTCGCTTCAATTCAGGTTCATATGTATTTAGACTAGGGCATGGAAAAGGGTTAGGTCGAACTCCGACACACTGCCTATTAGATTGGAAGAACAAGAAAAGGTGTGAATCCCGGATGCAGAATGGCCTACATGACCGCACCCCAAATATGAGAAAACGAGCCATTACGATGCCGCCAAAGTCCCATGTTCTTTTTCCAGGTCTGCTCTACAACAGATCGTCGCGCCATTACAATGTTGAGGCAGAGTTGGAGATCCATGATGGCGTATTCACCGTGCGCTACGAGAACAATCGCTTTGTTCTCCATCCGAAGTGTAAAGGCATCTCACTGAGTGTGGCTAGAAGCCACTTACGGATGTACCGTGGATCAGAACCCTTCTTATACGTTGGCCTTAATCCAGATCCACAGGATTCGATTCTTGGGTTCGCAACTGAACCGTTCACAGTATCACGAAATGGTGACTACCTTGAGCTTGAACTCGTACCACTAAGCCTCAAATCCACTTCACACCCTTTCTTCAAGCCATGTTCCGTAAACCATTTCAAGCCATTTTGCGTTACCAAGACCAAAGAGAGAGCAATGTACCGGAAGCGTCACTATCCCGATCACTTCAATGCTAAATTCGCTGGCGAGCCGTCAGTTGGTCAATTTGAGTCTAGAATAAGAAAGATTGGGCCTCAGTGGTTACTTGAGTCGAGAATGGTAGATAAGAAACTCTAGGTAATAGGGTTGTGTGGAGGGCTAGGCGCTTCTGAGGAATAGGATGCACGAAGCAACCAACCTATACAATACGACTTGTATAGCCTTCAGATACAGGGCCTAATGCCACCGTCGCTTGACCAGTACTACCCCTATGACGACCACCACGGCCACTAGAACCACGAGACTTGCAATTGACAGGTAGGATTCGGTGCCAGTAGTCATATCTAACTGTAGGATGGGGCGGTCGCCATTGCCTCCCCTTAGCGCAATTTTGTGCGATCCTTGGGAGAGAGTCACACTCCCAGCATAGCCTCCGTCAGTATTGTCTGGATTCAAGCGACCTATGATGCCCAAAGTAGGCATTTCATAGATTTGCATGAACCCATACGTAGTCTTGAAATACTGGCTGACTTTGCTGGACACTTGAACCTGGAACTGCACCGTCGGATTGATGACTGTGACTTGCGAGTTCAGACCGACCTTGCCACCGTTCACGTATCGAATGAATGTGTCCTCTTGCTCAGGGTATGTGCCAGCGACGAATTGTGAGATCAAACCGCCAGCTTGCGTTTGGTCATTGAGGAAACCTAATGAGGCATGATCGAATCCTGAGATGATCTTGAACTCTTTCGTAATTGAGTCAGGCAACCACAGGTACCATTCGTAAGCGGTGCTAGGAACAGCTGTCGTATCTGCTCCTCCATTGATTATGAGCACATTCGTCTTGACTTGCTGTATAGACTCAATGGTAGAGTGAACCCAAGGCAGACCAATTAAGGCTACAGCATAGTAGTCATCAAAGTGGTGGGTCATCTCGTATGCGAACGCATCAGCACCTGCCGAGTACCCGATGCCGATGATTCGCGTGTATCCTTGCTGCTTCAGCTGAGTGACCTTATCGTGTAGGGTTGTATATGGACTGCCATAATAGACATTTGACAGGTATTCGTGCCCATCCAATCCATTCACCCCAGAAATCACGCATGGAAATACGCCAGCGTGGAACTGATATCCTCCACAGAGGAAAATCCCGTACGTTTTGCTAGCCACTGACAAAACTCCTGAGTAGGAGAGCAGAGGCAGAGCTACAACTAAGAACGCAATCACCAGAACCGCAATCCAGCGCCTTCGCAATCCACTCACCCGCCGCTCTTGTATCGCCGTTATGTACTGCCAGTAAGGATCTCCTTGACGACAGTTACGAGGCCTGCTAGGAATGTTCCTGCGGCGAGAAACATGCTATCCACTGGAAGGCCCGTTGCACGGGCAATGGTGGGCGCAAGATCGTTGAGTAGAAGGAGCAGACTTAACGCGAAAAGATTGTAGCTTATCCATCGGCACACATTTGGGAGAACCTCAATGTTTCGGATGCCGACCAAGTCCTCGAACCAATCGTTGTCAGTGAGAACTATTAAGACGATCCCGAGCAAAAGTCCGCCGACTATGGTGATGGTGTACTGGAACCCAATAATGCCTAAAATTTGAATCTGAAAGAGAGCATCAAGGACTAGGAGACAGGCACCGATGGTCGCGCCTAAAATCATCGCAAGGCCGCGTTTCATCTTTAACACATATAACCTTCTGCCTTATGGCTATATTTGACTTGCCTTCAATTACCTTCGCCATGGCGTCTGTGCCAAATTAGCACCACCACTGTGACGACCGCCAATCCCACGATGCTAGGCACGATAATGTTGCTACCAACAATTTCAGTAGTGCCCTCCAAGGTCAAAATGGCGAGCGGAGCCCAACTGGAGCCCGTTGTCTGGTACTCGAAGCGTACATTATGTGTCCCAACTGACATCGGGATAGGGGCCGTCGCAAAGATCCATTCGGCTGAGCCACCACTGTGTCCTCCTTCTGCCATCGGATAGGGGATACTGTCTACAAGCACTCGCCAGGTGACTGTGCTACTCTGTGCCTTGATCTTGAAGCTCACGGGGGAAAGCACCCTTACTGATCCGCCTTGGGGAACTTGCACTTCATTGCCAGCCACATCTTCAATGAAGAAAAGGGCTTGCGGCGGAGGAGGTGTGATGTATGTTGCTCGGAGTTCTTGCGTTTCTCGTGGAGAGGGAGCGATTAGGTCTTGTTGCATCCTTTTGAGGAGGACTGGCATGTCAATTCCTCCACCAGCAGTGATGCTACACATCAGTTCACCTTTCTCAGCCACACATTCAGGGGGGTTATCTGGAAGCCCAAGCACATGCCCTAGTTCATGTTCTGCAATGACGGCACCGCCAAGGGGCCTGAGGTGAACCTCTGCGTAAGTTAGCATGGCGGTGCCACTTTCTTCATGTATAGAAATAGCTTGCATGTACGATGACGAAAACATCCCTTGTCCTTGGTCACACATTATGAGAAGTTGCTCGCCAGACTGAACCTCCTGCCACTGGATAGTAGGCACGAAGTTGGTCCACGCAGTCATTGCTCGAGTGATTGCGCTTGTTTTGCTCTCAGTCACAGGCGCGAACGTTGTGGGCATCGCATCACATGCGGATTTGTCTTGGAATCTGTACTTGATGGTTGTACCTTCAACTCGCCACATCAGACTTGTTCCTAGAACACTAGCGTGACTTGGGGAAGGAATGACTATGAGAAGCAATATCATGATGCCGCTGGCTACCACAAGCATATTCCGTGGAGAGGGCGACATCAAAACCACAGGCGATTGAATGATACTTCAACCGCCTTTGGGCTATATCTGACTTGCGTAGCCAAGCCTTTTTAGATACGTAGGGGTCAAACAAGGAATAGCAAGTAGCCTCTTGCTTTGAACGGAAACACAGAATCTTGGCCGAGGACGTGTTTGCCGTTGGAAAGCCATTGGGCTACTGGTGAGTATAAGCTTTTCTCTCTAGCGAACAATGGGTTGAGGGGAGGCCTACGTGATGCACACCTATCATTGCAGTAAATGCGGAAAGGACCTAGTTTTCGAGGCGATCTACTGCTTTGTGCCAGTGGTTTGCAAGGAATGTATGGTTAAGCTAGATGCGGAGAAAAGCAAAGGGAACGGTACACTTGTGTGTCGGAGCGCGGTGAAAACGGGGAAATTGTCAAAACCCGCTTAGCCGACGCTTGCAAGTGGCTAAGATCCGCGTCTTCATCCACCCTTAGGAGATACACCGCGTAGTCATAAGGGCATTACTGTTCGATTCTATAGCTTTTAGAGCATCCGACCCCATAACTCTAGGGATCAGCTTTGGCAACAAAAGAACGAACCTCGAACCGTGAGTTTCTCCTATACTGGGCGGGTGTCTTCGTCATCGCGCTTGCCATTGTCAGTGTCATGCTGATGACCTCGGGCCTCGTCACGGACATTCTTTCCACGCAATGCTATTTCCCCTACATATCTCCAATGCTGGGAGTTCCAGAACCTAGTGTGGCTACCACAACTGTCATACGTAATGCGACAGATTCGGGAGGGGGAGTCATCACATCCCCAGAGATGCCGCACCCGTATCCCTACTACTGCTACGGAAATCCAGTCGTGGCAGTGATTCAATTCACATTCAAGTTACTATCGAGCCTCATCTTCATCGGTGTCGGCGCATACATGATCCAGAACGGGAAGAGGCACTAGATTTTAGTTGCCGCTCACTGACAACCTATCGGCTCCCCTAGCAGTTGAGCAAGCCATTTCGCAAACTCATGGTTGCCATCAGGAACCAGCCAAAAGAAAACAAGATGTCGCATGTATAGACTTCTTTCACGTTCCTGCGCGGCATCACACCCCGACTTGCATGGAACACTGTATACTGCAAAATAGTAAGTCGGACCCAGCATGTTTTCCGCAATGAGTTGTGTGCGCGGAACATGATAGTCTGATGTGATGATTAAGATGGTTGTCCATCCTCGAGGAATGAGAAACTGGGTCTTTGCGTAGTAAAGGTTTCCAATCGTATTGACCGAGTTATCCTCTACAAGGATTCGGTCTTCTGGAACACCAAGTGCTACTGCACGCGCCTTCATTTCACCAGCACGTTTCGTAGACGCATCACAGGGTAGCCCATCACTGACGATCATCCAGTCGAAAACTTTCTGTTTGAACAAGTTTACGGCTGCGTCAACACGATCCATACTCCCGCCGAGCACCAAACCGACTTGAAAGTGTTCTTTGATTATCACTAGGATTGAAAGTAGTCCGAGATCAAACTGCGCTCCAGCTAACTCATTAAGCGCTATGTTTGAGACGACCAATAGAAGCATAATCGTTGCGATAATGATAAGCTGCTTCCTATGCCCAGAAAGCATCGTTGATTCATCTTAGTAGAATGGTGCCAGTACTCATAAATAACTTTCTAAGAAAAAAGCATAGCTTCAACCCTTTAAATAGTGGGGCCAAAGGCAGTTGAATTGATCTTGAATAGCCTTCAGTCGAAGTAGATTAGACATGAGTTACAGGATGTGGTGAATCCTTCAGGCACTCGAACCACACTGCTTGCCGTACCATGTCGACACCACGGACAAGCCTTGCCAAGTTGCTTTTCGGCTTCTCGTTTGTTCTTCTGCATCAGCTTACGTTGTCGATAAATTTCCCTAACACTGAACCTTCTGCGCACCCCTACTCACTTCTCTTACGGTAAGGCACGGAACTGTTCCATAAAAAGGAATATGTTGACAATCGATCTAAGCACTATTCAATATCTCTTGAACCGCTAGCTGTCCCTTCGTCGTCTCCAGACAATTAGGATGATGAACATGAGGATGGCTAGGAGAACTATTCCCATGTGCGGAATCTCGTATGTGGAACCGTTGAACCATGCACCAATGGTGCCTATCGATAATCCGCCACTACCGCTAGTACCGCTACCCCAGCTGCTTATTGTTCCCCAGAAGTCACGCAGGGTCTCGGAAAATCCGCCGAATATGCCGAGAATATCCAATCCGCCACTGGGTGTAGTGGCTGGGGGAGTATACCCCCCGCCCACACCCCCACTTGTGGTTGTCGCCGAAGAGGTACTCGTGCTTTCCCCAGAAACGGTAGTTGTGGTTGATGTTGTTGCTGTTGTGGTCGTAACTGTATAAAGCCCAGCAATCGTAGCATAAGTCGTAACCGTGTAAGATCCTGTAGCAGTATCTGTGATTAGATGACCAGAAGCATCTACCCTCGACACAGTCATACCAGTCAGAACATAGATTCCAGAAACAGGAGAATTGTATGTGTAACTGACTACTGATCCTGAATCATACCAATCAACAAAGGGTAACTGAGCAGCGGTCTTAGGTGCTCCGTCGACAGTCACGATGACAGCGGAACCTGTTGCACCAGAGATGCCAGCAGTTTCAAAATCTACTTGGTATTGGATTTGCCAATCAACTTCTTCAGAAATTTCACTGTTCATCGTCACTTGGAAAGTCGTTGCGCTGCCAGTGTAAGAACCGTCACCATAACCGACAACACCATCGTAGACGAATCGAGTATAAGCCATCTCAGGAATAATCAGATCTGTAAATGTGATTGTGACTACTGTTCCTTCAATGTAGGCACCATCAGTAGGAGCTGGATCTACCGTGACATCTCCAAAGTCGGAGTAGATATACAAATCATACCAGATTGCGCCTGAAGCAAAA
>Ga0315296_10002857_pt1 | contig 14604 bp, 15 predicted proteins | sample YL17G14_18_MG_FD_203921 | JGI IMG/M metagenome (GOLD analysis project Ga0315296, IMG submission 203921) | Sediment microbial communities from Yellowstone Lake, YNP, Wyoming, USA - YL17G14_18 | ecosystem: Environmental > Aquatic > Freshwater > Lake > Sediment | place: USA: Wyoming | collected... | reverse complement strand
TTGGCGTCAGGACGGGCGTCAACTGGATGCGTCTTTCCAATGCCCCGTCATGAAGTTCCATTTTGGTGTGTTTCATAAAGAATTGCTCCAGTACCCGGCGCACGTCCTTTACCTCATCAAGGGTATAATTTTGAAAACCGTCCTTTTCCCAGTCGAACCGCCCGAGGATGCCGGGGTCAACGCCGGACTCCTTTATCCACTCCACGAGGGCCTTGTTGGGGACGGCGAAACCGGGGCCAAGCCAGAAGTTATAGGCGACGCTGCCATCCTGGCATTCCCACAGCAGGGGCATTTTAATCATCCCGTCTTTAGACATAACCTTGACGCGTTCCCTGCCCTCACGCGTGACGTTAATCTTTTGCAGCGCCCAGGGGAGTTTCGTCTCTATCGAGATGGCGAAACATAGTCCCTGGTGAGATGACGCATCTATCTGCTGCCCCCGACCCGTGAGACGACGCTGGCAAAGAGCTATCATCGTACCGACGGCCCCGTTCATGGCGCCGATAAGGTGGGCATGGGGATAGCTTGGCGCCAGCGGAGGTCGGTCTGGCTCACCGGTGATATACATGTAACCGGATAAAGCCCAGACCGCGAGGTTACGGTCATTGTAGTTTCTATACGGCCCCTTCTGTCCGAAACCGCTGATGGAAGTGAGTATGATACCGGGATTAATCTGGCTCAGTAACGAATATCCCAGGCCGATTTTATCCAGGTAACCCGGGGCAAAAGACTCGATAACGACATCGGCAGTCTTTACCAGTCTTTTAAATACTTCCCGACCGTCTGCCGTCTCGATATCCAGAGTTATGCTTCTCTTGTTGGCGTTGAAGGCAAACCAGTAAAGGCTTTTCTCCGGGTCGGGGATGTCATGGTAAAAAGGCCCCATGCTGCGGGCAGGGTCTCCTCCTGGCTTCTCGATTTTTATTACATCCGCTCCGAAGTCACCCAGGGCCTTGCCACAGAGAAAACCCTTCTCGTTAGTCAGGTCGAGAATCCGATAGCAGCTGAGCATTGCCTGTCTTTCCTTGGAGTAATTAAAATGCCCCCAATGGAAATCGAATCCATGTTACCGGCTTGAAAGGCCGATGTCCTAGGCCTCTAGACGATGGGGGCGTACGGTTAAGTATAGCAGATAACGCTCATCCGGACAATATTTTCGGGGGAGGGCGTCATAGCTGGCTTAGCTTGCCTGAGAAGCGTCTCTGGTGTAGAATATTATATAGTGGATGAGTTTGTACGAGGTGACATAATATGCCTATTTACGAGTATGAATGCGGTCATTGCCGCCATCGTTTTGAGGTAAGGCAGGGCTTTAATGACAAACCTCAGGCGGAGTGCCCGCAATGTCAGGGGAAAGCCCGGCGCGTCTTTCAACCCTCGCCGATTATATTTAAAGGAAGCGGTTTCTACGTTACCGATAGCAGGAAAAATACGGGAGCGGAGAAGAGTAAAGGGGAACCGGAGAAGAGCAAAGGGGAACCGGAAAAGAGCAAAGGGGAACCGGAGAAGAGCAAAGGGGAACCGGAGAAGAGCAAAGGGGAATCGGAGACCAGCAAGAGTTCAAAGTGAAAGCACTGGTTCAGCGAGTCAGTAAAGCTTCGGTCAGCGTCGCCGGTGAAGAGGTCGGGAGGATAGGGCGGGGACTGGTGGTTTTTCTCGGAGTGGCCAGCGGCGACACGGAAAGAGATGCGCAGTATTTGATGCAGAAAATCATCAACCTGCGCATTTTTGCTGATGCCGCAGAAAAGTTTAATCTCTCGTCCCTCGATATTAATGGTGAGCTTCTACTGGTGAGCCAGTTTACGCTTCTGGCCGATACCCGCAAGGGACGCCGTCCCAGTTTTGTCGAGGCGGCGACGCCGGCTCAGGCTGAAGCTTTATTTAACTATGCCGTAGGATTGGCCCGTGACAGCGGCCTGAAGGTGGCTACCGGACGTTTTCAGCAGTCCATGCAGGTGGAAATCCATAATGACGGACCGGTAACAATCATGCTGGATAGCCATGATAAGTTCGATTAAATCTTTTCGGAGAATAGGGGCTTGGGTTCTCTTTACTTGAGGTTTATTCACGAGTGTCCTTCTTCTCAAGCCAAAACTCGTCTGCCCCTTCTTCAGGATGTTCTAGGTCTTGAATCACGACTGACTCAAAACCGCGTCCACTCGCAAGCATCTCCCCAGCTATCCTTACAGCTTCTTCCTTTGTTGATGCAGTCTTACGCTCACCAACGACAGACGCACCGTCAACTCGTATAAAACGTGGGTCAACTTCAACTTTACGTTTGACTGAATAAGAGGTATCTTTTACAGGCGTAGTCACGTAGTTACCTTTGAAAAAGTCCCTGAATAATCTCCGTTTTCGCAAAAGGGGTAGTTTGCCTATTATCTCGTATGTCAAATCTCCCCCATTGTGAGCATTTGACTAACTCTATCCACAAGCGACATCCCCCTCACGTTGTCTGTTAGAATGGATGACTCCCTATCCGTAACCATTCGTACACCATCGACCTTTGTTATCGTTAGCATTTGCATAGGTTCCTGCACAACATCGGGATAGCGGTCTGCTGTATCATGTATTAAAAAAGAGCAGAGGAGCTTTAGAACGGCAACACTCAATTTTGTCATGTCAATGCCCGCCTCTTCAATCTTTCTTATCCAGTACATCGTTTCTTCACGCATTCCCAAGTAACAACGTTTGTCAGAAAGAAAGTCTGGAGCAAATATGTTTGGGACGTTGTTGGAGATAGACTGAATAACAGAGGCTTCACCTTGTGCATCGTAGCCACACAAGATAAAAGCTATCATTGTAACCCTGCTTCTTAACAAGTCAGCGCCCACGTCCTTTGTATAGATACCCAAGTAGTCCTTCGCATAATGAGTAAACCAATCAACCGTCTTGTCATAGGAGAGTTTAGAAACGTCAACACCGTGCTCTTTCATTGTCGGTTCAAATTGGCGTATCATCCATTCAGATACACCAGCCTGTTGACTCATAACTGCCAGCCCAGTGTAGTCACCAAGTCTATAAAGTTTTCTCACAGGAATCACGCTTGTTACTTTACCCGCATTGATGATAGCATTGGCACTATCAGTTGCCATAACTATGCCATCACTACCTATGAATGCTAAGGCTAGAGTCATCTTAGAACCCCCTTTGCGCACACTGTTAATCTCATCCTGCTCTGCGCAGTCACCTTGTTCTCCGTATGACTCTATTCTACACATAGTTACACCTCAAGTATATAGAACCGGGGCTTGACAGTACTATATGTATAGGGTATTATTACGAATAATTGCAGTTGCATCTTGTTGTGGTTCCTGTAAAGTAGTTGTATATTTAACATGGTTGTGGCGGTGGGGGCATTAAATTTTTTTAACTTTTAAATGCAAACGGTTGCAATTGCATAAAATTGAAAATGTCGGAGGTGCCCTGTGCATATTCCGGATGGCTTTCTCAACGTGGCTACTGTCGCCACGACCTACGCTGTGTCAGCAGGCGGTGTTAGCTATGCCGTGAAAGAAGCCAACAGAAAGTTAAAGGAGAAACATATACCGTTGATGGGGGTCATGGCGGCTTTCATCTTCGCCGCCCAGATGCTCAATTTTCCTATCATCGGCGGTACTTCGGGACATCTTATCGGGGCGGCCCTGGCGGCGATTCTGCTGGGACCCTGGGCGGCGGTGCTGATAATGAGCTGTGTGCTCATCGCCCAGAGCTTAATTTTTCAGGACGGCGGCCTGCTCGCTCTGGGGGCCAATATCTTTAACATGGGTATAGTAGCTACTTTCAGCGCCTATTTTCTCTATCGACTCAGCACTTCGGTGCTCGGCGAAAACAAAAAGGGCAGGTTAATCGGCGGTTTTATCGGGGCCTGGGCTTCGGTAGTCATGGCTTCAGTTGCCTGTGCCATTGAGCTGGCATTCTCGGGGGCATCACCCTGGGCGGTGGTGCTTCCGTCTATGGCGGGACTCCATGCCCTTATCGGTATCGGGGAGGGATTGATAACCGGGGCGGCTCTCAGCCTCGTGCTGGCAACCCGGGCGGACCTGTGGCAACTACAGAAAGTGTAGGAGGAGCGGGACATGAAATGGTGGCATTATGCCCTGATAATAAGTTTACTGATAGCCGTTCTTTCGCCTCTGGCTTCATCTTCGCCGGATGGCCTGGAAAAGGTAGCCGAAAATAAGGGGTTCATCGGTCTGGCGCATAGCGCGCCCTTTCAGGTTATCGCCGATTACGTTTTTCCCGGCATCGAGAACGAAGCGGTGGCTACTATTCTGGCTGGACTGCTCGGTACTATCGTAATTTTCGGTGTCGTCTATGGTATTGGCTGGTTGATAAAATCGAGGCGGACGGAACGCGCCGGGTAATTGAATACCATGAAACACAGTTTTTTAGACCAGTACAGTGACCGTAATAGCTTTGTTCACCGGCTCGACCCCCGGACCAAGCTGGTGGCTGTGTTCCTGTTTATCCTGGCGGTAGCTTTAACGTCGCCAGTCATGTGGCCGGTGTTCGCCGCGTATTTCATTATCATCGCGACTTTAATTGTCCTTTCCAGCGTTCCGGTGCTTTATGTCCTGAAGCGCTCGCTGGTGATTATACCCTTCGTCCTTTTAATTGCTATTTTTGTACCTTTCTTCAAAGAGGGGGAAGCCATTACCAGTTTTAATATATGGACATGGCAGGTTACGGCGACGTATCATGGGCTTCAAGTCCTGGTTACTATTCTGGTAAAGGCCTGGCTCTCTATTCTCAGTCTAATTTTGCTCACCTCGACGACGAAGATTACCGACCTCCTGCGGGGGCTGGAGCAGTTGCGCCTGCCGAGGGTTATGGTGATGGTGCTTTCCTTCATGTACCGTTACATCTTTATTCTGACCGACGAGGTGATGAGCATGAAGCAGGCGCGGGACAGTCGTAACTTCGGGGGGAACCGTCTGTGGCAGATTAAGACCATCGGCAACATGGCGGGCACGCTATTTATCCGCAGCTACGAGCGGGGCGAACGTGTCTATGACGCCATGCTGGCCCGCGGCTTCGATGGGCAGAGTCGGACACTGCACCATTTGAGCTTCGGACTATCGGATTTGTTCTTTGGCTTGAGTTTCGGTTTAGTGGTTATTTTGACCTGTATCTTTAACTTCATACATTGGTAATGTTAGCAATAGTTTGGTGTCATTCCAGCGAAAGCTGGAATCCAGTACTTTCATATTGTCATTCTGACCCCGATACAATCGGGGGAAGAATCTTGGGGAGGGTGGGTGTCTGGATTCTCGGGTCAAGCCTTCAGGCTGAAGCGTTCAGGCTAAAGCCCGAGAATGACGTTATTTAACAATTTTTCTGCATTAGGTAGTGCTTATGGAAGAGGTTATCAGGATAGACAACTTATCGTACGCCTACCCGGACGGTCGGCGGGCATTGACCGATATCAACCTGACCGTGTATAGAGGGGAATCTGTGGCCATCACCGGCCCCAATGGCGCCGGCAAGTCGACGCTGCTCCTGCATCTGAACGGTATCCTTCGTAGCGAGGGTCAGGTGAAAGTCTTTTCCGAGCCGGTTACCGAGAAAAATCTGAAAGAGGTCAGGAGGCGCATCGGGCTGGTATTCCAGGACCCGGACGACCAGCTTTTTTCCGCCACTGTCTTTGATGATGTTGCCTTCGGGCCGATGAACCTGGGTTACTCCGAGGCCGAGGTCAGGCAGGCAGTAACCAGCGCTCTGGAAAAGGTGGGTATGACCGGCTTTGAGCACCGCTCGTCTCATCACCTCAGCCTGGGCGAGCGGAAGCGTATCGCTATCGCCACCATCCTGTCGATGAGTCCGGAAGTCATGGTCCTGGACGAACCAACGAGCAACCTCGACCCTCAGGGTAAGTGGCGGTTGATTGAGCTTTTGCAGAAGCTGCCGGTGACCAGGCTCATCGCCACACATGACCTTGAGTTGGTGGCGGCACTCTGCCAGAGGGTCGTGGTGCTTGACGGCGGGCGGATAGTGGCCGATGATACCGCTGAACAAATTTTACATAATAAGTCCTTGCTGGAAGCTCACGGTTTGTCCCGGCCTGTAGGACTCAAAGTAGCTTCAGAGTCTGGGATTCCATCTCGAGGCTGATGTCCAGGGCTTTGTAAGAATGGGTGAGAGCGCCGATGGAGATAATATCCACTCCGGTCATGGCTACCTGATGGACGTTAGCCAGCGTGATACCTCCCGAGGCCTCGAGCTTCGCCTGCCCGGCGACCATGCTTACTACCTGTCGTATTTCATTGGCGCTCATGTTGTCCAGCATGATGATATCCGCCCCGGCTTTCAGAGCTACGAGCGCTTCCCCGGTGCTGGTGACTTCCACCTCGATGGTGATACCCGCCGGCGCGTTCTGCCGGGCTTTTGCCACGATGTCTTTCAGGCTCATGCCCATGGCGTGCAGCGCCGCGATGTGATTATCTTTGATTAAGACGGCATCGCCCAGGTGCATGCGGTGATTATGCCCCCCGCCCATGCGTACCGCATACTTTTCCAGCCGCCGCAGGCCGGGGGTGGTCTTGCGGGTATCGACGATTTTCGCATTTAGTCCCTTGGTTTCTTCTACGTACTGTGCCGTCAGCGAGGAGATGCCGCTGAGCCTTTGCAGGAAATTGAGGGCGGTGCGTTCCGCTTTAAGGATACTGATAACGCTGCCGACTATGGTGGCGGCGATATCTCCCGGCTGGATTTTCATGCCGTCTTTAATCAGTATTTCAATTGCTAAGGATGGGTCGACGCGTTGGAAAACACGCCCGGCCACCTCGATGCCGGCCAGGACGCCATTTTCTTTCACCAGCAGCGATGCCTTGCCGGAAAGGCCGGGTGGTATCAGCGCCTCGCTGGTGACATCTCCATGTCCCGTGTCCTCATTTAGAGCGACGTCGATAATGGCATCAAGCTGTTTCTCCGTCAAATAATCGTGGAGGTTCATCTATCATCCTTAAAAATTGGTATGGAACAAGTTGTTTATCAACCTAACCCTGTGTCATTCCTATGGAAAAACAACATTGTCTAAAAACACTATTCTCTCTCCCCACCGTGCCTGCCTGCGCGTAGCCGCTTCGGCGAAGGCAGGGGAGAGAGTTAGAGTGAGGGGGATATCTATTCATCTCACCCTCACCCTGGCCTCTCCCATCAAGGGAGAGGGGTGAATAGATATTTTTTAATAACCTCAGGGAAAAGGGATTCACTTTGAATGTTTCTACCTGAGGGAGTGAAGATAATTCATGTTTATTTCTTTATTTCTTCACGGCGTACGGACACGCTGCCTTTGGCGACCCGCAGGGTCGTGCCGGATTCTACCTTGATGACGACGCTGTCCTCGCTGATGCTCTCAATCGTTCCGTAAATACCACCGGCGGTGATGACTTTATTGCCCTTTTGCAGTCCCTCTATCATCGTCTGTTGTTCCTTCTGGCGCTTGCGTTGCGGTCTTATCATAACGAAGTAGAACAGCGCGAAGATTACTACCAGAAAGGCAATCATATACCAGGTGCTGTTCGGGTTTGATTCTGTTGCCTGGCCGTTTGCCGGAGCCAGACATCCGCCGATAAATATCAGGACCGTTATGAGCAGCCCTGCAATGAGGCCAATTTTCCACATTTTATTCATTTTTCCTCCTGGTTCACGTTATTTGATTCTATTTTACCCTGCAGCGACCACGGGCTGGTCTTTTCAATCTTTATTTTTACCAGTTGCCCGAGGTAATCCTGGCCGCTGCTGAAAAATACCAGCTTATTGGTGCGGGTACGACCGTACCATTTCCCCCTGCTCTGGCCTTCCACCAGTATTTCCACCGTCCCGCCCAGTAGACGGGCGTTAATTTCCGTCTGGATTCTCTCCTGAAGCTGTTCGACTTTACTGAGTCTTTCCTTCTTTTCCCGGAGAGGAATATCGTCCTCGTATTCTCTGGCGGCTGTTGTGCCTGTCCTGGGCGAATAGGCAGCTACATGCACTGTATCAAACTTTATCCCGGAGAGCAAGTCCAGGGTCTGCCGGAACTGATTTTCGCTCTCCGTGGGGAAGCCGACGATAACATCGGTGCTGATGGCTGCGTCAGGAATCTTTTCTCGTATTTGCCGCACGAGTGCGCGGTACTGGTCTACCGTATAGCCGCGTTTCATCGCCTGGAGGATTTCATCGCTTCCCGCCTGCACGGGCAGGTTGAGCTGCTCGCAGACCTTGTCCAGTCCGGCGATGGCTTCGATGAGTTTTTGGCTGATATCCTTGGGATGGTTGGTCAGGAAGCGTAGTCGTACCAGTCCGTCGATGTTGTTAAGTTCTGTAAGCAGGTCGGCCAGGTCTGGCTTCCCCTTCAGGTCGTGCCCGTAGGAATCGACGTTCTGTCCGAGCAGGATGACCTCTTTTGCCCCCCGCCTCACCAGTTCCCTCACCTCGCAGGCTATTTCCTGTACCGGCCGGCTTCTCTCCCGGCCGCGTCGGTAGGGGACGATGCAGTAAGAGCAGAAGTTATCGCAGCCCTGGCTTATGGTCACGAAAACACTGGGCGTGGGGTGACGGGGTAATGACGGCGTATCCGTCTTTTCCAGCCAGGGAGGATAGTCCCCCGCTTTGAAAAGATGGTCGATGTGCGGATAGCTCTTCTGCAAAGGCTTGGTATCGGAGTTGACCAGGCAGCCGGTTAGCGCCAGCAGCGTGTCCGGCCTCTCCTTTTTGAGCTTTTTAAGGACATGCAGCTTGTTGATGATGCGGTCTTCGGCGCTCCGGCGCACCACGCAGCTATTGAGCACGATGAGGTTGGCCTCTTTAATGTTTTTCGTGGCTTCATAGCCGAGTTCCTCGAAGCGGCTGGCAATCCGCTCCGACTCCGCTTTATTCATCTGGCAGCCGATAGTCCAGATATGGTATTTTGGCATATTTTTTATCTCTGGAAATAAAATTCCCCTTTCGGGGGAAGTATTTATCATGTAAATGATTTCATGGCGGAGGGGGAGGGATTCGAACCCTCGACCCCAGTTACCCGGGGTAAGCACTTAGCAGGCGCCCGCACTAGACCACTATGCGACCCCTCCGCGTCCTACAGGCAAAGAAAATATTTCGACTATTAATTATATTATAACTGGGGAATATGCTCAATGATGTAAGGGAGAAAATCTAAACTCTAAATCCTAAATCCTAAACGTTTAGAGTTTAGTGCTTTACCTCTCGCCGCCCCGATAATCTCGCCCAGCTTTTTAATCCCCTCTTTTTCCATGAACCGCTTGATTCCCTCCAGGACATCGAGGGAAGCCCTGGGATTGCTGAACGTGGCCGAGCCTACCTGCACGGCGCTGGCCCCCGCCATGATGAATTCCAGCGCGTCTTCGGCGCTGGCGATGCCGCCGCAGCCGATAATCGGCACATCGACGGCGCCGGCTACCTCGTAGACAAGGGCAAGAGCTATAGGTTTTATGGCGGGTCCGGATAGTCCTCCGGTAATATTGCCGATGGCAGGGCGTCGTGTAACTATGTCTATCGCCATGCCTTTAACGCTGTTGATAAGCGATATGGCGTCGGCACCTGCCTCTGCTACCGCTTTGGCCACCCCGGTAATATCGCCGGTGTTAGGAGTGAGTTTTACCATTATTGGCAGAGACGTGACGGCCTTGACTGCTTTAGTGACTTCGGCGGCGGATTCCGGACTGGCACCGAAGGCCGCGCCGCCGGCCTTGACGTTCGGGCAGCTGATGTTGACCTCGATGCCGCTGATGCCGGCTACGCCATCAAGTTTGTGAGCCAGCTTCCTGTACTCATCAACGGTGTCTCCGGCGATATTGACGATTACCGGCACTCGCCAGACCGCCCAGACAGGCGCCTTGTCCCTGATAACCGCTTTGACGCCGATATTCTGCAGCCCGATGGAATTGATGACGCCGGAAGCGGTCTCCACGAGGCGCGGCTGCGGATTTCCCTCCCGGGGTTCCAGGGTGGTGCCTTTGCAGACGATAGCCCCCAGTTTTTGGATGTCGAATAGCTGGCTGTATTCCGTCCCGTAGCCGAAAGTGCCGGAGGCTGTCATGACGGGGTTTTCCAGAAGCAGACCCTTCTTGTGTTGGGGGGCTAATTGAACTGATAGGTCTAAGGACACTTCTCTTTCCTGCCTGCTTTAACTTCTGGCTGAAAGCTTACCAGACTCCTTGATGTGATTGCAAGTTATTTGGGTGAGACCCCCCAGTTGAAAAGGGTATCCGCTTGATTGTACGGTTTATGTCAGACACGTATCATAATAAACGTATGGCGACAGTACCGACTTTAACACCAAAGTCGACGCCTGGCTTTCAGGTAAAGCGACTTCGCCTTGCCAGCCTCCTCTCCCGGCAGGAACTGGCGAACCTGGCTAGTATTCCTCTGGAGCAGGTGGGCCTGTTCGAACAGGATTTACCTTTGCCACTGGATAGCAAGCGTAAGATACTCAAGATTTTATGGGCTAGAAAAAGCAAGAAGTGATGCACTGTGCATCACTTCTCGTCTTTTGCCTGTAATCAGATTCAAATCAGATAGCTGTTTATCTTCAATTGTTCTTTCTGTCTTTAGTTATATCATTTCTCCCGTTCACCCACCTCAGTACAAATTCACGTACTGGCTGATTCTGCCCGGGATAGTACGTTCAAGGGGTAGCACGGGGCCATTGGCAGGTTTGACCTCCAGAGAAAACCTATCGTAGGCACCAATGCTGACATTACCTGAACTCGGTATGGTTACATCGACCTGAAATAGTTCATTCGGGTCCAGGAGATTGTCATCGTTAATGGTGCTCAGCTTTTCAATCGTCCATTCCATGGATGGAATCATGTTATCGGCATCGTTGTATGATATGACAAGGGGGCTGATATTCGCTGAAGATGGATTGAAGTCAACCGGATAACCGGCGGCGGGGATACCCACGCAAAAATAGATATTCGTTACCACACCGTTTTCCATTTTAGCGATGATGTTACCCTTTACCTCCAGCGTGCTCATGGTCGATTGTAACCCGGCATTAACGGCTTCTTTCGCCTTCTGCGAGGAGAACAACCCTGCTGAAAGAACGACATAGGCGAACACCGAAGCAACGATGACAAATGCGATTAAGATAATCGCTGTTTCCAGGCCGGTGATGCCTTCCTGGCTTTTACGAATTTTCTTTATTAGCCTCCACATAGTTTTAACCTCCCCTTTTCGTTAAATAATAATGCCGCTGTTTGTCCACAGTACTTTTTTTATATATGTAGTTATCTGTGGGGTGCCTTTTCACTCTACGACGTACTAAGAATAACAAGAATGTGGTAACTAAAACATAAATATCACGGGCTGGTAAATAAATATTTCATTACACTTTGGTACTGCTGAAGTTTAATTGATGACCATACCTTTTCTTAACCCTACCTCCCTTAATCCCCCTCTCTCCTGCGCTCATTTCACCAGCTCAAAAGTACTCTGGTTAGTAAAAAATCGGGCTGGAGAGTGAAAAGTGTAAGGTAGGCCATCGGCTGGATGAAGACTGTGCCCTGGTTGCATAAAAAGCTATAAATTTCCTCTCCCCTCCGTGGGAGAGGATTAAGGTGAGGGGGACTTACATTTCATCCTCACCCGACCTCTCCCATCAAGGGAGAGGTGATTCTTTATAAAGAATGGGTATTTATGCAACCAAGCACTAACGCTAGCGGCGGCTGAGAGTGGTGCAGGGGTACTGACCGATGGTGCGAACACTAGCGGCTACTGCTTCCGGATTCAGACAGCAGCGCTGGCAGATGGGTTGTTTCCGGCAGACGTCTTTAGCCAGGCGAACGAGCAGCGCGTGGTATTCGTTGAATAGCCTGGCGTCGGCCGGTAGATTCGCCACGAAGAGCTTTTGATAGGCAGAATAGCTGTTGCTTTGGGGAGCCAACCCCATGCGACCGATAATACGGCGGGTATAGGCATCGATGACGAAGATGGGCTTATTGCCGGCATACAGTATTATAGAGTCGGCGGTTTCCTCACCGATGCCGTAAATGGTGAGGAGTTGCCGGCGCAGTGAGTCGATATCCTGAGAAAACAGCTTATCCAGGTTATCGTCATATTGCTCCCCGAGCCAGCGTGCGAAGGTCTTTAGTTTCCGCGCTTTGACGTTATAATAGCCGCAGGGATAGACGAGTCTGGCCAGCTCGAGCTCGGGCAGGTGACGCAATGTCTCCGGGGAAAGTATTCCGGCGTTTTTAAGATTTGCGATAGCCTTCTCGACGTTGGTCCAGGCGGCGGACTGTGTCAGTATGGCGCCGACGATTACCTCGAAGGGTTCCCGGGCAGGCCACCAGTGTTGCGGGCCATAATGGGCCAGAAGGCGGTGGTGGATATCCAGCAGTATCCGGTTTAGCTCTTGGTCATCCATGGTGGCACTCTGGCATCATCTACCGAGTCGAGCCCCGGGATGTATGGCTTAATATCGATTACCGGCGTACCGTCTATAGCATCCAGACCCTGGACTTTTAATACGCTATCCCGGCGTTCCAGCAGCCTGACGGTGGTTTTTCCTATGGGATTGGGGCGGTCCGGGGAGCGACTGGCGAAAACGCCCACCGGGGAAGTCTCTGACCGGTATCTGGGGTGCACTTTCATGGGGGCCGGCTCGTGAGACTGATGCATCCAGTAGATGACGATAATGTGGGAGAATTCATCCAGGTTGTCCAGCGCTTCCGTGAGGCTTGGGTCGAGTACGATTTCAGAAACGACGCTCTTGGCATCACACCTTTCCCGTCGTTTTATCTCGCTGCGGACGATGCCGATGGCTTTCAGGGTTATACCGGGTAATTCGTTCATCATTGCCACAACACCTGTCGTCTGACTTGCGTAAATAGCCGGACCGTTTTCACTAGGCCAGAGGCGTCAGTGTAAGCAGCTTCTTGGCAATTTCCGGATATCTGGCGATGAACTTCAGTTCTTCCTCAACCAGCGGCTTCTGCGATTCTACGTTGGCGTATCTTACCAGTTCCAGAATCTCATTAGCCTCTTCCCGGTTTTTGAAAGAGACCTCAAGCTTGCCCATGACATGGCCGAAGCCGGCGGTGCCGCTATACTGCCCGGCGATAATTTCCCGGCCGGTCTCTACCTTTATAGGGTCGCCTCGCCCCAGCTCTTCATAGCTATAAAGCTCGTAATTACCCGGGTCTTTCAAGACGCCGTCGGCATGGATGCCTGATGAGTGAGCAAAGGCATTTGCCCCAACGCCGGGCTGGTTAATCGGAATGTCCACTTTAAAGGCGTATTCAGCAAATTTGGCTATCTTCGAGGCTAATCTCAGTTTTATCGAACCGGCCAGCGGGTATCTCGTAGCGGTTTCTTTTGATTTGGTCGCGGCGAGGATAACCGCAATAAGGTCGGCATTGCCGGCCCTCTCGCCGATGCCGTTGATGGTGGTATTGATGTAAGCGTCCTGCCCGCCGTCGATAACTCCCATAGCTCCGGCAATAGAATTGGCTACGGCCATGCCCAGGTCGTTATGGCAGTGGAGCTCGATGGGTATCCCGAGTTTTTCTGCCAGTATCCGGCCATTATCATAGATGGTGAAGGGATTATCATAACCCAGGGTATCGCAGTACCTTAGTCTATCGGCACCGTGTTCTCTGGCGGCCAGCCCGAACTCGAGGAGGTAGTTGATATCTGTCCTCGAGGCATCCTCAGCATTGACACCTATAGACTCGGCACCGTAAGCGCGGGCGGCATCGACCGCCTCGGTCATGTCTTTTATGATATCGTTACGCTTCCTTCGCCCTTGGAACTTGCCATTAATCATCTGGTCGGACGTGGATATGGATAAGTTGAGATGTTTGATATCGGGTATAAGCTGGAAGGTGGTCTCCACGTCCTCAACGATGGCTCTAATCCATCCCCCCAGGCGGATATGTTTAAGTACGCCCATCTCGAGCAGCTCCAGATTGGCCTTAAGGTAGTTGATTTCGTGCCTGGTGGTGGGAAAGCCGAACTCGGACTGGAAGACTCCCATATCGTTCAGGTAGATATTAATCATGGTCTTCTCGAGCTTGGATAGTCCGAGCTTGGCCGTCTGTACGCCGTCTCGATTAGTCACATCAATAAGATATATCTCGGGCATGTGGACCTCCCATCCAGTTGACTGTACTACCAGTACAAATCATAACTTTATATTAACATATGTCATAGTGGTGGGCAACCAGATATCGGCAATAATAAGGAAAAGAGTCACTAATTCATTGGGGTGTGTTTAATAATGTCATTCTGAAAGAGTCCCGATGCAATCGGGACGACTGAAGAATCCGTCTTTAACGGGAATGGTTACGGATTCTTCCCCCCGACACGTCGGGAGTCAAGAATGACAATAAACCATTGCTAGATGATATCTTCATTACTGTTTGACACTCGTAAGGGCTGGTGGTAAATTAAAGGTAGAATCAAGCTCGCTTTAATAATATGAACGTCGGTGTCAGCAAGGTTAGCCTGCGTATTCCGGAAAACATGGACCTCAAGGGAAAGCGCCAGGTGTTGAAGTCTATTATCAGTCGTGTTCGCAACAAGTTCGATGTTGCCGTTGCCGAGGTCGATGATAATGATTCCTGGCAGCTGGCTACCATAGGGATTTGCTGCATC
>Ga0315296_10002855_pt1 | contig 14608 bp, 25 predicted proteins | sample YL17G14_18_MG_FD_203921 | JGI IMG/M metagenome (GOLD analysis project Ga0315296, IMG submission 203921) | Sediment microbial communities from Yellowstone Lake, YNP, Wyoming, USA - YL17G14_18 | ecosystem: Environmental > Aquatic > Freshwater > Lake > Sediment | place: USA: Wyoming | collected... | reverse complement strand
GCGCTTCCGCTGCGTGAGCTGTGGAATGACGTTCGCGAGATCCACGAGAGGAGAGTGAGGACGTGGAAGACATCATTTATGCCAAGTTCGAGATCGAGTTTCGTCCAGCGGAGGGCTCTGGCCAGGTGAAACTGACCATAGAGAACGAGCCCGGACAATGGTGCCTCGTCTTCCTGTCTGCTGAAGGAATGCGGGTAATGGTACGAGATCTGGTCGAGAAGGCATACGCCGTAATGGATAGCGCCTCGCCGCGAAGAGAGAGAAAGAGAGGAGACTGACCCCATGACCAAGAACCGTATCCGCTGGATCTCCACCTGCGACTTCGAAGGCGGGCTCGGCGTCGTCCAGGTGGGCCGGGGCGAAGTGCAGGAGTACCTGCCCGGCGATGCGAGCGTCGGTCGCCTGGGGCGTGTGTGCGAGGCGGAGATCCACGGGAAACGTGGCGTCTTGATCCCCGATCCCCGCACTCCGCTCGCCTGGCTGTTTTGCCCGTACTCGAAGGATCTGTGGCCGCGGAGCTGCCCGTTCTGACTCACCCTCCAACCGAATAGCTCCACCTCGCCGGCTGCGGGATCTCCCCCGGAGCCGGCTTTCGTTTCCCCCGCAGGTGCCGGACCTTCGGCTGTTTCACCTAGCGGAACTGTATACTTGTAGGGGTACACTGGGGGTAGTTATTGTCTTGACATTTTACACGGTACATGGTAGAATGTCTGCAACACGGATTGTTCCGCCTGGGCCGCCTAATCAGGAGGTGACAAATGCCCGCCAAGACCGCCGAACAGATCAGCTCCAAGTACCAGCGCCGTGTCGCCGGCGCCGGCCAGGACTACGCCGAAGGCGTCCAGAGCCCGGCGAGGGACTGGTCGACTGCAACCATCGCCGCCAAGGCTCGCTGGCAGACTTCGTTGCAGGAGGCAATGCAGGCCGGACGCTACGAGCGGGGCGTCCAGGCTGCCGGCTCGCAGAAATGGCAGCAAAGGGCTTTGAACGTCGGAGCTCAGCGCTACACGGGTGCCGCCGCCGAAGCCGCCGCCGCGTTCTCTGCACGGGCCGGTGAGGTGTTGGCAGCGGGTCAGGCTGCGGCTCAGGCTGCGGGTCGGCTCCCGAATGCGACCTACGAGCAGCGCAAGCAGCGGGCTCTGGCCGCAATGGACGCCATCCACGGCCACTGGGCCGGGCGGAAGTAGCCGAGGGGAGATGACTCATGTATCGACAAGCTGAGGTCTTCCGAAGCTCGGCAACCTGGCCGATCGGGGGTACCTACCGCCAGGAGCTCCCCGACTCCGGCATGCTGGCGGGAATCTCGATCCACGTGAGCGCAACCCCGAAGACTGACACGATGCTTACCACTGTAAAGTGGCGGCTCGAGGACTTCGTCAGCGAGCTGAAGATCGTCGGCAACGGAAACCGGACGATCAAGGCGCTCACCGGCCAGATGCAGAAGGCGCTGGCCTTCATCGGCGGTGCGCCTTCCCTGCTGGACAAGGCGTTCAACTACGGCGCCTCGACCTGGCGCTTCCACACCTTCATTCCCTTCGGGCGCAATCCGTTCGACGTGGAATGCGGGCTGGACCTCTCGGCCTGGGACTCGGTGGAGCTCCAGTTCACGAACGACGGCAGCTCGACCTACTTTACCGGAGACTGGTCGATCACGGTCATTCTCCACTGGCTCCGGGAAGCGGCGGGGGCGTTCTCTCGAGGGTACTTCAAGACCGAGGAATGGCGGAAGTGGACCACAGTCTCGGATGAATGGAAGTACCTCGATCTCCCGACCGAGAACAAGCTCCGCAAGCTGGTCATGCAGGTCCTGGCAGCCTGCACCACCAATGCCGTCGCCGACTGCACGCCCTACAACGTCGCCTACGAGATCAAGTTCAAGCTGCGCTCGGGGGCGGTGGACGTGTTCAACGGCAACCTGCGGGATCTGTGGTACGACAACGCCTACCGCCTGGGGCAAGTTCCCCTCGTGGGGCTTGAGGCTTACCACACGGCGGCCTATGGCATTCACACCGGCCTGGGCCAGTCCCTGGCAGTCGGTGGGGTGAAGCTGCCTCACACGGCGGCCGAGAACACCTACGCTCCGTCGATCATCCCGGGCGATGACGGCCAGACTTTGCGGCACTACAACGCCTCCTCGGGCGAGCAGGACGGCCTGATCGTGGCGGGCCTGGCGTTCGAGAACTGCGCCTTCTTCCCCTTCGATGTCCCGGACGTTCCCGAGTCCTACCTGGACCTGAAGGCGGACGGCACGGTCAAGCTCGACGTTCACACCCGCTCCGGCTCGGACTACGACAACGGCACGATCCGGGTGGTCCTGGATCAGCTCATCGCTCATCAGGGACCTTCGGACTAGGGGACGACTCACTGAGGTGACGAATGGGCGGAAAAAGATACCCGTTCGACCTGGTGCTCTCGAAGGCGGCTGTCGGAACGACCGACGATCTGGAGACAGACCCGGTTCCCGACGGCCGCCTTTACTGCATCCAGCATGTAGCCGTGGAAGACGAAACCACCTATGTCACCGAGGTCCGCCTGTACAAGAGCGAGCTCGAGCGTGACTTCCTGCTGGCCGAGCAGGACCTGCTCTCGGCGGCGGTGCCCTACACCTACGACGAGCCCTTCTACCTGTCTCCCTACCAGCGGCTCAAAGTCCGATTCACCGGAGCGACCGCCGGCGACGTGCTGAAAGTCTACCTGTCCGGCTGGTGGCAGACGACCTCGGGCCTGGGGGAGGTGTAGCGTGGGAGCGATCGGCGCAGGCGAGAGCCGTCCTTTCAAGAAGGTCCTGACCGGCGAGCTGGCGGGCGCCACATCGGCGACGCAGCTCCCCGACATCCCCTGCCGGATGGTCAAGTTCAAGGCCCAGGCCGACAACGCCGGCGCCGTCTACCTGGGCGCTGCCGGGGTGACGAAGTCGGACGGGACCACCGATACGACCTCGGGCTATGAGCTGGACGCCGGCGACGAAACGGGCTGGCTGCTCGTCGACAACCTGAGCCGGCTCTACCGCATCTGCGACAACGCCGGAGACGACCTGCTCTACGTCGCTCTGAGATAGACCGTGGGAATCTCCGATCCCCTCACCCTGGCGCTTCTCGACGAAGTCCGGTTGCGCAAGCTCTATCAGAAGATCCTGCGAACCGAGCGGGCGAGCCTCATCTCCTACCTGCCACTGCGGGAAACATCGGGAGCAGTGGCCTATGACCTCTCCGGCAACGGATACAACGGGGCGTCCGTCAATGTCACGTTGGGGGGAGCAGGTATAGGGGACGGGTGGCCGTCCTACGGTTTCGATGGCGCCAGCGCTTACGTCAACTGGTACTCGGCGGCTCTGGCGGCGGCGTTCAACGGGGCCGAGGGGACGCTGCTGGCGTGGGGACGGATGCCGGCGGCGGCATGGATAGATGGGCTGAACCATTGGTTGGTAGGGCTTTGGGTAGACGCCAACAACCGCATAGACCTTCGGAAAGCGACTACTGACAACACGCTCCAGGCAACGTACATTGCTGGAGGTACCATCAAGCTTGTTACTTCTGTAGCCCTTGGAGGGCTACTTACATCCTTCTGTATGGGGATGACGTGGAAGACGGCCTCGGACGCATTCGCGTTTTATTTGAGTGGCGTCCAATCGGGCGCTACGCGGACAGGTCTGGGGGTTTGGGCAGGCACGTTGGCGGCGACGGGCACGGTCATTGGCGCACAAACCACTACTCCCACTACTCCCTGGCTCGGCAACGGGGCCCACGTCGCCCTGTGGAGCAAGGCCCTGACGCCCGCCCAGGTCGCCTACGTGAGCAAGGTGTGAGCCATGTCTTACTTCGTAGAGCTGGCGATCCCTGCGAACACCCCCGACACGGCGCCGGCCGTCCAGGAGATCAGCCTCGCTCCGGGGGTGATCCGAACGGTTGAGATCCTGCACCCGACCGGCTGCGTGGGGCTGGTCGGGGTGCGTTTCAAGTCGGCCTCGACCCAGCTCTGGCCGCTGAACCCCGGCGGCTGGTACATCGGCAACGGGTCCCCGATCGTGTTCCATCCCAACCTGACCATCGTCAAGAACGGCGTCCTGGTCGAGGTCCAGGGGTATAACGACGACGACACCTTCGCTCACGCCGTGACCGTGATGATCGACGTAGATTTCGGCGACGACACCCTGGAGCTCCTCTTGGCCCGCCTGGTGGAAGCGCAACAGGGCGGGGTCATGCCGGGGAGGTAGGGGATGGCACGCGGAAGAGTTGATTGGGACCGTGACGAGAGCCCGCCTAGCGCGCAGGTTCCTCGTTTCTTCGATGTCGCACCCCCGCCGGCGCAGTTCAGGGGCGGCGGTCTTGGTCTTGTGCGCTCTGGCCGGAACGTTTTTGCCTCGCGCATGGAGCATGGTTTGCCCGAGTTCTCGGGCGTTGGCACTGTCGCCGAGGACACCTCGACCGGAAAGGCATGGTCCGGTCCAAAGAGCCTCAAGCTGACAACCGCTGCGGGGATTGGCAGCACCTCCGGGATCATCAGGTACTTCAACGCCTTTCCAAACACGCTTCTCGGGCTTGAAGTGACGTGGTTGGCCAACGCCGAATTGGACGAGCGTTTCTGGTTCGGACTGGAGGTGCACCGCGGCGGCCAGAAGTACACGGCCTATCTTGTCGTTGAATGGCTGACTGCGCTGAAGCAACTCTCGTATGGGCCGTGGGGAGGTCCGTTCACACAGGTAGCGGATCTGACCGACGCCTTCAGCGTCGCAGCCTTCAACTGGCATGTTGCCAAGATCGTTGTCGATCTCGCGAACCTCAAGTACAAGTGGGCGATGTTGGACGGCGTCGGATATGATCTCTCGGCTGTGAGCATGGACAACCCAGGAACGTCGACGTCTGTCTTCGTTGCCCTGGGCACCTATATCGTGGCCGCCGCATCCGCCGTCAAGAGCATGTACCTCGGTGGCTTCGTCGTCACCGTCGACGAGCTCGCCGCGAAGCCGGTCTAGACTTCGCGACAAATGGACGAACCCTGCTATACTTGGACGACCTGATCTTCACGATCGACGAGCCGTAGCCACAAGGAGGCAATCACAATGGACGGATGGGAAAAATTCGGCAAGTACATCGGCATTCAGGGAGTCCTGGCGGTCGGCCTGACCTGCGCCAGCGTCGCCATGATCTTCTTGAAGATCGACGTGCCCAAGGAGCTGTGGGGGCTGATGGGCGTTTCCTGGGGCTTCTTCTTCGCCAAGAACGGCGGGAACTACGTCGCCGCCGTCAAGCCGAAGTGAGATCTTCGAAAGGAGCGGCCTAGATGGCTGCCTACGAGATCATCACCACCGAGGACTCGACCTACCTCGAGGGCGGTACACGGGTGGTCAAGGGCTTCGCCGTGACCTTCCGCATTCCCGACCTGGGCGAGGTTCACACGATCGACGTGCCGGCGAACAACCCCGTCGAGATCGACAAGCGGATCAAAGCCGAGGTCGAGAAGTACAAGAAGCTCAGAACCCTCGGCGCTTAGGTAGGTCCAGGTGACTTGGCTCTACCAGCAGGTCCGGGATCTCTGGAACTACGTCAGGAGCTTGCCTGCGCAGATCGCCGCCAGCGCGAACAAGCTCCTGGCGTCTATTGCGTCGGCAGCGCAGGGAGCCTACAACTCTGCCGTAGCCTGGGCTAGCGCCCGTCTGGAAGCCCTGGGGAGCGCCCTGTGGGCTGCCTGGAAGCAGATCGACTACGCCGTAACTCAGGCCCGGGCATGGGTGGATGCCCGGGTCAAAGAGCTGACCACGCTCATCTCCTCGATCGGGCGGAACATCCAGGCTTGGGCGCTCGATCAGCTCGACATCCTCCACGTCTGGGTCAGCGATATTGTCAAGTGGCTCTCGGGCAACTTCTACGCTGCCCTGGAGGTGGTCAGGGCTCGGATCGACGAGCTGCTGGGCGCCTACTTCTGGCCGGTCTGGAAGTGGTTCGGCTTCTGGGCCGACCGGCTGAGCATCTTCACCAACGACGCCCTGGAGATGCTGCACCACTTCTTCTCCAGCCTGTACCGCTTCCTGAGCAAGCTGGTGGATGACCCGGTCGGGGTCATTGCGGCGATCCTGGCCTCCTTCCTCCTGGACTTCCTCGGCGAGCTCCTGGCGACGGCGATGGGGAGCGTCAAGGCCGAACTCGGCCCGGAGCGACGCTTCGGCAAGTATTCGAGCCGGGGGATCGTCGGGGACGGCGCTCCGCCTCCGGGAGCCGGCGGGCTCGGCTCCCCGCTCTCGTCCCTGTGGATCGACAACGGAAACACCTTCGGCCCCGGACACCCCGGCCTGGACCTCCAGCTTGAGATCGGCCAGGAAGTCTACGCCATGCACGATGGGGTAGCGACAGTCCACGATTACGACGCCGACGGTTACGGCAACTGGGTGACGATCGCCGGCGGGAGCTGGTGGACGCTGTACGGGCACCTCCAGAGTGCGGCGATCGGGGACGTCGAGCAAGTCTACCAGGGCCAGGTGGTCGGGTACGGCGACGACACGGGCAACTCGACCGGCCCTCACCTGCACCTGGAGGTCAAGTACAATGGGCGGTACATCGACCCGGCGACGGTGCTCCCGGTGAGCTGAGGAGGCTGCGATGCCAGCAGGACGGGGACGGTTGCGAAGGGCCATCGAGGACTTTGCGGACACCAACCCATTCACGGAGTGGATCAGGGAGCAGCTCGCCATCGGGCAGGAGCGGACGCAGGCTGCACTGCCTCCGCTGATCGAGATTTTGGGACATCCCTTCCGGGCCGGGTTCGCCCTGCCGCTCCGGGCCATCGCTTTGTTCTCCGCGTATCAGACCACGGGCAATGGCGATACCCTGAAGGCGCTGGTAGAGCTCGCTGCCCCTCCCAACACCAACGAGTTCCTCCGGCAGTACGCCCAGTTCTGGAGACAGGCGTTCACCTCGACCGCCGAGGCGGGCACGGTCGAAGCGATCGGGGGCCTGATCTCCGAGCCCATCTTTGCAGCCATCAGCGGGTTGCAGCTGCAAGAGGGCGAAGATCCCGAGTCGTTCCTGCGCCGGATCTACGGGGTTGCGGCCTCGCTGATCATCGTTCCCGGCATGGCCGCCGGTCTGGTCGAGCTCGCCGGGATCGGCCAGCTGGAAACCGCCACGACCATCGTCCAGACCCTCGCTCAGGGGCTCGGGATCTCCGTCCTGGGCGGCGGGGCGGCGGGGGCCATGATGGAGTCGGGGGTCATCCCCGACCTCAGACGGGCGATGCACAAGCGTTTCCGCCCGGCCCGCTTCAGCGTGTCCGAGCTCAAGGACCTGTACACCCTGGGGATGATCGACGAGCCCCGCATGATGGAAGAGGGCAAGGCCCAGGGCTGGCGGGACGACGATCTCAAAAAGTGGATCCACCTGGCCTTCCGCACCCTGAGCGAAACCGACATCTGGCAGGCGTATTTCTCCGAGAGGATGAGCCACGATGAGGTCGCCCGCCGGCTGCGGGCTCTCGGGTACGACCCGGCGGACCTCCCGCTCCTCTTCGACCTGAACAAGAAGCAGGAGATCGTCGAAGCCGAGGCGGTGACGCTCTCCACAGCGAAGCGGGCGTTCAAGGAGCAGGTCATCGGGGAGGCCGAGTTCCGAAGTCTCCTCCAGAAGCTCGGCAAGATCGACCGGGAGATCGAGCTGCAAGTGCAGATCATCCTCCAGCAGCAAGAGGAGGACATCAAGCGGCTCACCCTCGCCCAGCTCAAGGCGGCGTGGGAGGTGAACGAGCTCACCGACGCCGAGGTGTCCTACTGGCTCGCCAAGGACGAGTACAGCCCGGCGCAGGTCAGCCTCCTGCTGCGCACCTGGAAGGCCGACCTGGAGCCTCCCTTCCGCAAACTCAACAAGGGAACGATCCTGGGCGCGTACGTCGAGGGCGTGCTCGACCGGACGCAGGCTTTCCGCAAGCTGGTCGAGGTGGGCTTCGCCGAGGCGGACGCTCGCCTGGAGCTCGACCTGGCCGAGGCCAGGGCGCCCGAGGCATTCGGCAAGACCAAGCCCCAGCTCCCGAAGCAGCTCGCTCCGGGGACGCTCTCGGACTTGCTGGCGGCTGCCCTCATCACGCCGGACGACATGCTGGCCCGCCTGGTCGAGCTCGGATACGACCAGGCCGACGCCGAGCTCCTGACGGCGGCCGCCGTGCTCCGGGCGGCGGAGGAGCCCCGGCCCCTGACGCAATCGGTGGTCGAGCGGGCCTACGTCGCCGGGGTGCTGACCCGTGCGGGGTCGCTCGCCCAGCTGGTCAAGCTCGACTTCACCCCGGAGGCCGCCGAGACGATCATAGAAACGGTCGAGGCCGAGAACCCGGTCGTCTTCGCACCCGAGAGCGTGCAGGCGCTGCGGGTCCCCTCGGCGACCGCCCTGACCGAAGCTCTCCGGGCGGGGATCATCGACGACCTGGCCTACTACGCCCGGATGACCGAAGGCGGGTACGACCGGGCGACCGCCGACATGTACCTGAACCTGGCGATCCGCTCCGAGCGGAAGAAGGAAAAGACTCTGACGGCGGCGCAGATCCTCGAGGCGTACTCCAGGGACTTTTTCAACCGGGCGCAGGCCATGAGCCGGCTGACCAGCCTGGGGTACAACGAGGCCGACGCCACGCTGCTCCTGCGGTTCGAGAAGTCGGGGCTCGAGGACACCGAAGCCTGGAAGCTGCTGATCGCCGGGCAGCTCGACCCGGAGAATGCCTTCGCCCAGCTCTCGGGGCTCGGGTTTACCATGAAGGAGATCGAGGCGGCGATCGCCGCCCTGGAGGGATAGTCACATGGCCGACAAGATCACGCCCGGCTCGTTCGCAGCTGTTCTACAGGCACTCGCAAACGCTCGGCCAGCGCCCGTACCCATTCCGGCTGATATTCTTCGGAGCGGTCCCGGTGAAAAGGGACCGTCCACTCCGCCGGGTGGGACGCCGCCTCCTGGAGCTCAGAAGCCTCCCAAGGCACCGTCAGGCACCACGGGCTCAGCTGGTCGAAAGGCGTGAGAGCCGGGAGGCGCTTGGGGAGAGTGGGGCGGTGCTCTTTGATAACCTCCACCCACTCGGACGGCTGCTTGCCCCTCGCCAGCGCCTCCCGGATCTGGACCGCCCGCTTGAAACGGGCGATCCCCTGCGTGATGTACTGCCGGGCCTCGGCCGAGGGGACGCCCTTGACCACGTAACGGGCGTCGAAGGCGTGGTTGTGCAGCACGTACTCTTTCGGCCCGAGGAGATCGGCGCTCCCGTCTAGCATCTGAGCCTTCCATCCTCCGAGTTCGTCCGACACCGGCAGCGTGCCGCGGGTCATCACGCTGTCGGTGTCGCAGTAGATCAGGTCCTCGCCCTGGCCCTCGAGCGCCTCGAGCAGGTGCAGCCTGGCCTGCGAACTCACCTGGGCGGCGAGCAGGGTGTTGACATAGGCCGGCTGCCGGGTTTGGGGCAAGGGCCCATAGGCGACGATCTCCCCCTGGCAGTAGGCGGTCGAGTACCCTTCGAGCTTCGACCAGTCGGTGTCCCGAGTGCAGAGGATGAGCCGGTTGAGCCCCTTGTCCGGGTTGAGCCCGAAGCGGCCGTACAGGGAGTTGAGGATCAGCTTGACCAGGTCTGCCCGGAAGGGGTCGGTTGCCTGGTAGGTCTTCCTCAGCCCCCATAGCGCCTCGACGAAAGACGTGAAGGGCTCGAAGAGGCGGTCTGAGCCGAGCACCCAGTCGAGGTGCCGAATAGAACAACCACGGGCTTGGGCCGCTCGGAGCTCGGCCAGCGTCCAGCACGCATGGAGAACGCCAGTAGGGAAGAATAGTTTCGCTGAGAACCGTACGGGTAGTGGCGGAATGAGGGTATCAGGCACGGCCACCGTCGCCTCCGCCACTCCCTCCCATTGGTCGAGAGCGGAGGCCATTCCACGCCCCTCCTCCAGCCGGAGGTGGTCCGGGTGGGGGAACTTCGATCTTTGCTGGACGAAGGGGTACAGGCTGTTGGCGTCATACAGGTTCACTCCTTCCACCTTGCCTACGGCGAAGTTTTCCACCCTCCCGCCGTAGAATGCGCCCCGAGCGAGCTTGTTCGCCTCGGGGCTGACGGCCTTCCAGGGACGTTTCTGGAAGCGCCGGCGGTAGAGATCCATCGCCACGCCTGCCAGGGTCGGTTGCAAGCTCCCCCCGAGGCTCAGGAGCTCCTCCTGGAAGCGGGCGATGGCCTGGTAGACGATCGAGGCGTCGGTCAGGCACCGGGCTTGTATTTGATCCTGCTCGGCTTGCGTGTACGTTCCAAGACCTTCGCCCTTACCAAGCCGGCCAAGCAATCCGTCCTCAAGATCTCGCTTAGCCTCGCCGACACTTTCACCCAGGGCACCCACCGACCAGCGGGGGAACAGAGCGAGACTGTCACAAAAACGAGCGGGTCGGGATCGGGTGTCGAAGGTTGCCCAGAGGATGCCGGCGTCTTTGAACACGATCTCTCCATGCCACAGCTCCTCCCCTGCCACGAGGGGCAGGTCGTACTCCAGGTTGTGCGAGAACAGCCACGCGCCACAAGAACCCTTGTCTAAGAGGCTCTCCCACATGGCGGAGCGCTCGGTGTAGAACTCTCGGGCATCCCGACCCACGATGGCGCCGCACACAAAGCCGGCGAGCCCGCCCCCGCCTTCGATGTCGAAGGCGTAGAAGTCCCGGACCTTGGGCGGGGTCTTGAGGGGAGCGAAGACGCCTTTCGCCATCATCCCTCCGGGGTTCGCAGGTCCCAACCCAGGAAAGCCGCCCGGCGCCACAGCCGCTCGATCTTCTCATTCTGGCCGGGAGGCGAGACTGGGTTGCGGCGGCTCAGATCGACCTCGGTGACAATGCCGGGGATCTCGGCCATCCTGCACTTGCCGTACTGCCAGAGCTCGTGGCGAGTCCAGCCGAGGGGCAGGAGCGGACGCTTGACCGCCGGGTTGCTTGTCCAGTGGGCTGCCCACAGCGGGTAGATCCCTGACCAGGCCGGGTAGGGGTTGAGGTACTTGGCCTGCCACCACCACTGCCCGGTGTAGACGCCTACGTTGTCGCCGACTTCGGCTCTCAGACCCTCCAAGAACGCGCTCATCCGGTCGACGAGCGGCTGGCCCCGGATCCCGTCCTGTGTCTCGAAGTCGGCCCACCACCCGAGCCCGGGCCCGTAGTTGTGCCCTTCGACGGCGTCGACGAAGCGGCGCATCTGCTCCTCGACCCTGGCGCTTGCCCGGAAGTAGAAGTAGACCCCGACCGGGATCTTATTCGCCACGGCTTCCGAGTAATTGCGGTCAAACTCCAGGTCCGGGTAGCGCAGGCCGTCCGCCACCCGGATGATCGCCCCGGAGACGCAGGGAGCGACCAGCTCCCACCGGGGGGCGTTCCCGTACTTGACCCGGCCATTGTGCTCAGACACGTCGATAATGGGCTTCTCGCCCTCTGGTAGACTGACGAAGACCTTGGACCTTGCCATGCTCTCACCTCCAGCGTGCTTCTCGGACGGTGTACTCCCGGTGTAGAACAGCGCCGAGGACTTTCTTGTATTCCTCGTCCGTCAGCCTGGCGCCCGTCCTTCGGACGCCGGCAGCGGCCATTCCCTCTGCCATAAAGCCTCCGCTGTGGTGGGAGGGGTCGTACTCCCGACCCCGGCCCCAAGACCACTCCTGGTCCCGGAGAGTGCCGTCCCGGTTGACGAAGATCACCCGCTCGATCAGCTCGACGCTCGGGCTGCTCATAAAGGTTTCTGGTCTGGCCGAGAAGGGAAGGGATTGCATCACAGCTCCCCTGAGCCCGGTGAATTGGACTCCTTCTTCGGGGAAAGAGAGAGAGCCCACCCCGACGAACCGGCCGAAGCTGTCTCGAATGCGGGCACTGTCGAAGTCGTAGCGCAGGCCGGGGATGGCCTCGAGGCTGTTGAGCTCGGGGTACGCGATCGTCTGGTAGGTGCCGTCGGGGAGCCAGCGCCGGATCACCTCGTCGGGATCGACGAACCTCCCGACCCCGGTAATCTCGGTCGTCCAGACCGACCGTCCCTCGGAGGCGATGAGCGTCTCGTCCAGCCGCTCGAAAGAGCCTGCCGGGAAGACCACGGCCTACCTACTCCGAGGCATAGCGTTCGGCGAAGCGGTAGACTTCCTCGGTGATCGGCCTCGGGGGGTGCAGGTTGGGGACTTCGAGCCCTGCGGGGAGGTATTGTTTCCAGAACTTGCCGCCGTACTCCCCGTAGCGGGAGACTTCACGGCCCAGCACGGTTGTGAACTTCCACGAGATCAGGTTGGCGAGCGTCTTGGGGAGCAGTGTTGCCACGGTCAACCTCCTGAAAGGGGCGCCGGGGGACGCCTACAGTGTACGACATCCCCCGGCGAAGCGCAAGACTAGTGCTCTCGACTGATGCCTTTCTGCGGCCTCCATTCCGGGTGAGCGGTCAGGCAGTAGGCGCAGTGCTCAGCCTTCGAGCCCGGCCAGCGCCAATACTCACGCCCGCATACGCAAGTCTCCCGGACGGCCTGCTCCTCGACCACCTCCCGGTAGGGGCCGTTTCCTCGATAGTGATAGCGTACGGGAGGCGATCGCACTAGCATGGCTACTCCAGGACGTAATAGCGCCCGAACTTGCCGCCGGACACCTTGCGGAGCGTGACCTTGAGCGGAGCGACGACGCCGGCGGCGAAAGCCTTCGAGAGGATCTCGACCACCGCGGCCCCGCCGAGGTTCGTGTTGAACAGCTCCCCGTCGGGGAAGGAGGCGCAGGTGCAGAAGTAGACCTCCCCGCCCGCTCCAAGGTTGCTCTCCCACGCCTTCGCCTTCTTGATGACGAACGTGGTGTCGATCAGGTCCTCGGCCTTCACGATGGGAAGGTCAAGGCCGAGGTCGGCTCGCACCGCCTTGAGCTCGACCGGCTCCATTCCCTCTCGGGTCTCGAAGTCGGGGAGGGCGACGTTCTCGGATCCAAACGGCTGGTCAATCATGGCTCGGTCTCCTTTTCGGTAGGTGTTTCGGCGGTCCCATTGGTGCCGGGAGGATAGAGCTCCTCCGTCGGCCACAGGGCGACCTGGACGACGACGGTCATTCCCTTGGCGCCGGCTTCCTGTACCATGGCGTCGATCAGGCTCGTGATTTCTCCGGTGTAGAGAGCCTCCTTTCCCCAGTCGAACCCGGCGTGATGCTCCTGCATCCGCCAGAAGAGCAGCGGGACGATCCTACCGTCGATCGTGGGCATCTGTGCTCCCTTCCTGGCCGGGGCACTCCGAGAAACTAGCGAGCCGCCTCGACTCCAGTATGCTTACCAGGCCCGCTTTCAGTTCTGGCACAGAGGCATTGTCCCAGACAGCCCTTTGCAAGTCGGAGACGTACTCTCGCAGGGCGTCAAAGCATCCGTGCTCGGCCATCTCTACGGCCAGGTCTGCGAATCCACAGCACACCAGGTTGACCAGCATCCTTCGGTAGGCCCCAGCGGGGTCACCCTCACTTGAGCGGGTTGGGCGGGAACCGCTTCCAGCGTGTGCGTCCCTTGCCATAGGCCCTCCTCTCTGCCCGGACGACCGTTTTCAGCGCCTCGAGGCTGTCGCCTTCCACGCCGACCCACACGCCGAGGCCGCCCAAGGGCGTCTTCTCGGCGTACAGCTCGAGCCAGGCATCCCGGCCGTCCAGCAGCTTGTCGAGCTCCGGCCCCTTGACGTAGATCGCCAGGTACTTCGAGCCGTAGACTGCTCGGGAGACGCCGATCACTTCCGGCCTCCTTTCGGTTTCAGCACGGCTTTGCGCTCGAAGCGTCTGAGAGCGGACACGAGAACGGCCGCCTCGAACTCGCCGAGCGCCTGGAGCATGATGAGCTCGGCGACTTCCTTCGGGGGCTTGTGCATCAGGGCGGCGACGTACTGGAGCTTCGCCCAGGCGCCCTCTTCCAGGCTGAAACGGGTCAGGACTTTGGTCATAGGACCTCCTTTCGGTGAGGGTTTCACCAGCGGGTGACAGCCAGGAGACGGGCAAGGGTATCGAAGATGTCGCTCAACGCCCACAGCAGCGCCTCTTTTAGCGACCCGCCAGATGCAGCAAAGCCAGCGTCAAAGAGAGAGGAGCCCAGATCGGATAAACGATTGGCGATCCGTTGTCGGAGCACGTCACCGCCTCCATCGTTCGATCAGCTTGTTTGCCAGCCAGGCGATCGCCATGGCGAGCACGAGCACAGCGGAGAAGACGAGCGTCGCTTCGTCCAGCGGGGGGAGGGGGAAGAGGTGCATCTCACTCCCGGTAGAGATCCAGCGGAAGGTGGGGGAAGAAGGCAGCCGCCTGGGAAGCAAGCAGCTTCTCGCCGTGCAAGGCCACCATCTCGGTCGTGCCGCAGCCGATGTAAGCCGCCCAGTCGAAAACGACCCCCTCGTCCGTGCGGTTGACGGCCGCCACGATCCGAATGGGCGTGACCGGGCTGGTCTCTGTGTAGATAGTCTTGAACTCGAACTCTCGGTGCATGGCGTCCACCTGTCGCAGTATCGCTTTCCGGGCCAGCAGCACGGCTCGATCCTACCACGGTCGGTCAACCCTGTCAAGGGCAAGACGCCATGACACACCCATTCACACCCCAACGCACCCTGACTAGCCCATCCGTTCTATAGTACCAACTGCGCATAGACATGACACACGTAC
>Ga0315296_10002854_pt1 | contig 14609 bp, 15 predicted proteins | sample YL17G14_18_MG_FD_203921 | JGI IMG/M metagenome (GOLD analysis project Ga0315296, IMG submission 203921) | Sediment microbial communities from Yellowstone Lake, YNP, Wyoming, USA - YL17G14_18 | ecosystem: Environmental > Aquatic > Freshwater > Lake > Sediment | place: USA: Wyoming | collected... | reverse complement strand
TTATAAGCAGATTCTGGCGATATTTATAAAAATGTCCGCAAAATCTGCGTTAGGTAAAGCGACATTTTTTGCAGTGTCGGGGGAGACTCCCTCTTGTCTTATATATTAAATGTCGCTTAACCTACATTGTGCGACCTTCTATATATTAATAATAAGAGGTCTAAAAACCCCTGTCAAGCACTTACCCACCGTCAATATCTGTTCAATATTTTGTATCGTTAAAATTAAATAAAAAAAGGTAAAAAATTTTATAATTTTACCTTTTAAAAAAAATGTAAAAAATTGAAAAAAAAAGAACTATTTATTATATTTTATTTCTCCATCTGTCCATTTTCCTTTTCTCATTTTTCCTTTTTTGAACTCTTCAAGAGCTTCTATGACTAACTTTATGTCTTTTTTATCCCAGTATTTTCTTAGATCTTTTTCAATTTTCGAAATATCAATCTTTTCTGGATTATCAAGACAATCCCGACAAAGACTGATATAGTAAATAGTCGTGCCATTATTCTCTCTTTTGTATTCAACGCTCCCCTGTTCTTTTCCTCCCTTCAGAAAAACTCCGCAGGAAAAACAAGATGGTTGAGATTTTGGTCCTCCGTTCAATTTATCCTATCACCTCTTATTTTTTTTATATCAGAATTATGGATCAAAATGATAGTTATGTCAATCCCCTACTCTTTTGCTCTGTCATTTGGGATACATTGATGGTTTGACATAAAACTAAAGTAAATTAAAAATAGAAATTTACATTTTTAAATCTTGAAATAAAAAATAGTCTCTGGTTATGAAAGTCCAAAGACTAAATGATGAAGTCTGCCCAAACTAACTTCTCTACTGCAAACAGGACATTTGACAATCGTGTAATATCTGTTGCCATACTTTATAATTTTTCCCTTGCCAGTAGCTTTTGGTGGTTTTGGTTTTGGTTTGATGCCAAACTCAATAAGCAAATAAATTTCACGAAAGGGATCATCAGAGACACACTTACTCTCACAATGATTTGGATTTTTCTCCCAGCGTTCAAGAATATACTTGCAATATTTCTCAGAATATTCACCTGCTTCTTTTAAACCACATTTAGGACATTGGTAAATGTCCGAATCAATAGGCCAACTGCATTCAGGACAAGTGACTAAAAGTGGCGTTTTTGTTAAATTTTCAAAGTTCATTTCTTTTTCCCTCCTTTATTTTCGATTCTTTCTCCTTTTTTTCCTTTTTTTCTTTTTCTTATATTGTCCTTTTCCCATTATTTATCACCTATCTGAAATATACAATATTTATAAAAGTTTGTCAAATGATGGAACTTCTGAAATAAAAAACCGTTTTAGTTCCCTACCCTAACGGTTTCCCCTCCGTAATTAAACGTCGCACAATATAAATCTATTTTATCAATTCTTTAAATCTTTCCCAAAAAGATTTAGTGACTCCTGGTAATTCTTTTTCCACCTCTTTTTTTTCTTGTTTAAATTCCTCTTCAATTATCGGTTTCCTTTTTTCAACTTCTTTTTTAAATAGAGGCAGAATTTTATTTCTGAACCAATCCTCAATTTTCGACCAGATATTAGTTATAAACCAGTTATACATTTTGTACCAGATGGGCAGTACTTCTTCCTTCCAAATTTTAAATAAAATTTCAGGTATTTTTGGGAAGGCGGAAAGTATCCTCTGCCCTATTTGTTTTAATTCGTCTAAATTTTCCGGCGGAGTTATGGCCTGACCTTGAACAAAACTAAAACTCGGTAAAATTAAACCCACTATTAACAAAAAAATAATTTTATTTTTCAGTTCCATAATTTTTTTTAAATTTTATTTTTTATTTTACCAATTCCCTCGCTTCTTTTAATCTTTTTAAGGTTTTTTCTCTGCCTAAAATTTCAGCTATTTCAAATGGACCAGCCGAAGCTTTCTTTCCGGTTAAAGCTACCCTTAAGGGCCACAAAAGATATCCCCTGTCCCCCGCCTTCGCTAAAGCTTCGGCGGGCAAGCCTGTTTTTTTTGCTATTTCCTGGCTAAATTTTTCTGTTTCAGCTAATAAATCAGTTTCTAAATTTTCTTTTGTCCAATTTTCTTTTTTAATTTTAGATAATATCTTTTCTAATCTGTCAAGAGAAAGAATAATCTCCCTCTCCCCTATCTTATTCCAACTTAATAAGATTTTATCATATTTTAATTTCTTTTTAAAGAAAAAGTCAGTCAAGTCTGAAATTTCCGATAACTTTTTTAATCTTTCTTGATAAATTGAGATAATTTTTTGGAGCAAATCCAAGCTTATCTCTTCTCCGGTTCCTGAAATTTTGTATTTTTGAACTATTTCCCTTGCTCCATAAGCTGGCGGAGATTGGATTTCTTTAAATACTGGTTCAATGAAGCCAGCTTCAATTAGATAAGGAAGACAATATTCAGTTAATTTCTCAACAGACCTTTGTCTGATATAGAATCCGTTTAAGAAATCTAACCGTTTGATATTAAAAACTGCTCCGGCTTTTTGAACTTTTTCTAAAGAGAATTCTTTAATTAAAGAATTCATTGAATAAATTTCTCGCTCTCCGCCCGGATTCCAGCCCAAAAAAGCCATAAAGTTAACTAAAGTTTCAGGTAGATAACCCTGTTTTCTGTATTGAGAAACAGAAGTGGCACCATGCCGTTTTGAAAGCTTGCTTCTATCCGGTCCTAAAATTAAAGGTATATGAACATATTTTGGTTGAGGAAAACCTAAAGCTTCTTGGATTAGAATTTGTTTTGGAGTGTTGGGAATATGGTCTTCTCCTCTAATAATATGGGATATCTTCATTTCAAAATCATCGATAACGCAGGCAAAATTATACAAAGGCGTATTTAAATCTTTGGCAATAACAACGTCTCCCATTAAAGAGGCATCAAATTCTATTCTGCCTCTGACTATATCTTCAAATTCAACTTTCTTTGCCGGAACTCTGAATCTTATTACTGGCGGTTTTCCTTCGGTTAAATATTTTTTAATTATATCTTGGGATAAATTAGCACATTTTCCAGAATAGCGAGGCGGCTGGCCTATTGATAATTGATATTGTCTTTCAGCTTCTATTTCTTCTTCTGAACAAAAACAATAATAGGCTTTATTTTCCTCCAATAATTTTTTCAAATACTTAGCATAATACTCCTTTCTTTCTGATTGACGATAAGGTTCGTAGGGGCCGCCAATATCCGGTCCTTCATTCCATTCGATTCCCAGCCATTTTAAACTCTCTAAAATATCTTTTTCATATTCTGGTTTTGAACGTTTTGAGTCGGTATCTTCAATCCTTAAAACAAAAACACCTTCATTTTTTTTTGCGAAAAGGTAATTAAAAAGAGTAGTTCTGGCAGTGCCAATATGAAGATAACCAGTTGGCGAGGGTGCCATTCTGGTTCTCACTTCCCCTGGCTTAATGAATTTAAACTCTTCCGGAGTCATCTATTAATTTTGAAACAAATTTCTCAATCAGTCAACCCCGCACCACTTTATGTGGATTTACGAATAGTTTATGACTTTGTTTTAAAACAAACTTTGTAAAATTTGTTTTGGAAGTCCGTATAAAGTGGTGCGGGGTCAACCCGGCTAAAAACCTTAATCCGGGGTTAAATAATCCACTAAATAGCCGGCTATTACTTTGGCTGCCAGGGGTTTGGCAAATTCTTTGGCAGCCAGAGACATTTTTTTAAGTTCTTCAGGGTGAGAAAAAAGATATTTCAATTTTTCCAGAAAAAAATGAGAAGTGAAATTTTCTTCTTCCAGAACAACTGCTCCCCCGGTCTTGGCATAAGTATAGGCATTTTTTAATTGGTGATTTTGAGCAGCTTCTGATAGAGGAATTAAAATAGCCGGTTTTTCTAAAGCAGCTATTTCAAAAATAGTTCCGGCTCCGGCTCGAGAAATAATAAAATCAGAGAGAGCATAGGCTTTTGTTATTTCTACTTCATTTAAAAAAGGAAAAGGATGATAATATTTTGCCAAATCTTTACTTATCATTACCCTTGCTTCGGATTTGACTTGGTCAAAATTTTTCTCTCCAGATTGATGAATTAATTCAAAATCCTTTAAAAGTTCTGGCAAAATTTCTAAAATTTTATCATTGATTCTCTGGGCTCCTTGAGAACCGCCCAAAACCAAGATTATTGGTTTCTCTTCGCTCAATTTAAATAAAGATTTGGCTTCTTTTTTTGAACCTTCTAAAATTTCTCTTCTAATCGGGTTACCAACTAAAATCATTTTTTGGGGTGAGAAAGATTCGGTTTCGGGAAAAGAAACGAAGATTTCTAAAGCAAATTTAGCTAAAAACCGATTAGCCAGTCCTGGTGCCACGTCTGATTCATGCAAAAAGATTGGTACTCTAAGCAACCAGCCGGCTATCACTGCTGGAATTGAACCAAACCCGCCTTTGGAAAAAATTAAATCCGGGCTCAGAAAGAAAATGTGAAAAAAAGCTTGGAAAATGCCAATTGGAATCTTAAATAGGACATCAACCAAATTATCAAGAAGACTCTTCAAATCAAAATATCTCCTGATTTTCCCAGCCAAGACCTGTTTTACTTTTATATCTTCTTGGGAAAGTAATAGTTTCTCAAATTCACCATTTGGTCCAAGATAATTAAATTCCAAATCCTCTTTGGTATAAATTTTTCTTATTTCCCTGACAATAGCGATTATTGGTAAAATATGACCACCGGTGCCACCACCGGTAAAAAGTATTTTCATAACTCTTAAAAAGTTAACTTTGTTTTGATATATTCAACAGAATTCCTACTCCAATAAGTTCTGAAATTAAAGCAGAACCACCGTAACTAATAAAGGGCAGAGGTATACCTGATAAAGGCAGAATTCCAATCATTGAACCGATATTAAAGAAAGTTTGGAGAGTTATCCAAATAGTTATACCAAAAGCAGTTAATCTTGAAAATTGGTCTTTGCTTCTCTTTCCTATTTTAAAACCCCGCCAAAAAAATATTAAGCAAAGTAAAAGTAAAATAAAGCTGCCAATAAAACCGGTTTCTTCAGCAAAAATGGCGAAAATAGAATCGGAAATTGATTGGGGCAAAAATTTAAATTTCTGCATTGATAAACCCAGACCCAAACCGGAAATTCCCCCGGAACCAACGGCAATTAAAGCATTTTTAAGATGATAACCTATACCCATTGGGTCTGCTTCCGGATTGAAAAGAACAGCAATTCGATTAGCTCTATAGGGGGCAATTTTGACTACCAAAATTAAAACTCCCAAACCTATCAAACCAATTAAAAGAGTATGCCAAAGAGGAGTGCCGGCTAAAAAAAACATTAAGGTTGCCGTGATTAAAATTATTCCCAAAGTTGAGGCATCGGGCTGATAAATCAGAATTAGGCTGATAAAAAAGAGAATGATTAAAAAGGCAATTAAAGTTTGACTGAAACCTTTCTCTGGTTGGGATAATTTAACTAATTTTGTTCTACTTTCTAACCAGCTGGCCAGATAAAGAATAAAAATAATTTTTAAAAATTCCGATGGTTGAAAAGAAAGAGGTCCCAAGCTTACCCATCGGCTGGCTCCGCCGGAAGTTAAACCGAATTTCGGAACAAAAACCAGAATCAAGAAAAATAAATTTATCAGCAAAAATATGGGAATCCATTTTTTAAGGAGATTAAGATTAATTTTATAAGAGAAATAGGCTAAAATTAAACCTGGTATCAAGCCGTAAAGAACTTGATGGTTTAAGTAGTAAAAACTGGTGCCAAATCTTTCTTGGGAAATAATAAAAGAAACGCTTGATAAGATTAAAACCCCGAAGATTATTAAAATTGCTACGATAATAATCAAAGGGTAATCAGGACGATTTTTTACTTTGACCGTATTCCCTGACATATTTTTTAAATAAATTCCCTTTTTCTTTGTAATCTTTAAAAAGACTGAAGCTGGGAGAGGCGCAAGATAATAAACAGATTTTTCCTTTTTTGGTGTATTGATAAGCTAATTTTACTCCATCTCTCATATTTTGGACGACAATGGCTTTTAGTTTGTGATTTTTCTTAAGCGAAACTATTTCTTTCCAGATTTTATCTCCGGTTGTAGGAAAAAGAATCAAGGTCTTGATTCCACTTTTTAAGATTCTTTTAGCCAAATTTTTAAAATCCAATCCCCTATCAGAACCGCCAAGAAAAATTGTCTGAACTTTGTCGCCCAAACTATCTAAAGCCAAAATTGTAGTTTCCGGAATAGTTGATAAAGAATCATTATAAAAAGTTATTCCTTTGAAAGTTCCGACCAATTCCAATCTGTGTTTTAAGGGTTTGAAATCTTTAATCGCTTTTTTAATTTTTTCTTTTTGAATTTTAAATAATTTCCCAATCTCAATTGCCGCAGCAATGTTTAAAAAATAAAAATTGCCTATCAAGGGAATATCTTTACTTTTTACAAATTTTTTAACAATTTCAGTCTTAATCGGAATTTTTTTAGCTTTGGTGATTTTAGCTGTTGCTTTTACCTTTTCATTTTTGGGATTAAAGATAAAATAATCTTCTTTTTTTTGATAGCGGGTGATATTTTGTTTTGCCCTTAGATATTCATTAAAATTCTGATAATAATCCAAATGTTCAGGGAAAAGGTTCAAAAAAACAGCTATTTGAGGGGATTTTTTGAGATTATAGAGTTGATGGCTGGAAAGCTCATAAACATAGATATCTTTTTTGGTAGCTGAAAGAAGAAAATTTAGTACCGGATTTCCGATATTACCCACTAAATGGACTTTAAATCCTCCTGTTTTTAAAACTCTATAAATTAAAGCCGTAGTGGTGCTTTTTCCTTTGGTTCCGGTAACGCCTATAATTTTTCCCGGACAATTCTCAAAAAAAATCTGAGTCTGGGAGGTGATTTTTCCCTCTTTATAAGCTTTTTCAATTTCCGGTAGATGAATTGGAATCCCTGGTGATTTAACTACAATATCGTAATTTTTAATCGCTTTTAAGTAATCCTTCCCCAAATGTAATTTGACATATTTATCTTTTCTGAGTAAATTTGAAATTTGAAATTTGAAATTTGAAATTTCTTGCCTGTCCCCTATTCCCAAGACCTTTTTCGGGAAAATCTTTCTAAAAAAAAGAAAATTATCCCTTCCTTCTTTCCCGAAACCCAAAATCAATATTCTTGCCCCGTACCACCCCGCTTTTTCACGAAAGAGCGGGGTTGGTGCGGGGTTTTTCTTTTCTAAATTCTTCAATTTCATTCTACTTTTTAGAATAACATAAAAATTAGCCAAAATAAACAAAAAAAGTGGTCAAGAACTGTTCTTGACCAAATTTCGGAGGTCTATTACTAGGCATATGAAGCCGAGTAAAGTTAATACCAGATATGAAAGGAGTTCAAAAAGGCAGATAATAACATTCGGTTCGATGCCAGTAAAAGTTCCACCGCCATGCTTCCAATCTAAAAAAATATTTACAAGTAACGATCCTCCAACATATCCTAAGCCAAAACCACCCAAAATAGATTTTTTATTTTCTTCTATAAAAGAAAATAAAGTATGAATTGTGGTAAAGACCAATAGACACATTACTCCCAAAGTTTCTAGTACTAACAAACCAAAAGTTTTTACTCCAAAATAAAATTCTCCTCTGCTAGAAATTACAAAAATTTCGTACGTCAGAAAACCTCCCAAAATTACTAAAATCAAATCTACCACAATTTTCCTTATTTCTTTTTTTCTAATTTTTTTTTCACCTCTTCTTTTTTTTTAATGTTCTGTTTATATTTATATTATACACCCTATAAAAATTTTGTAAAGCCCTTATTTTAGAATAACATAAAAATTAGCCAAAATAAACAGGAAAAAATGGTCAAGAACAGTTCTTGACCATTTTTATTCAATATATCGATTTACGAAATCGATAGATTGATTTTAAGAGGATTTTTTCCAGTTCTTTTGTTAAATGATGCTGATTTAACCAAGAATTTAATATTTTCTTTGCTTCTCTTTCTAAGTTTGGATACTTTGGTAAAATTTTCTCTTCAAAATAGCTCAAAAGAGAAGGCAATTTAACCCCCCTTCGTCTAAAGCTACGGAGGGCGAGGTAAAATACAACTAAACTTTCTCTTTTTGTTCCAACGCATTCAAATGGTTTGAATTTACTCTCTCCTATTAATTCTTTCATCAAATTTAATAGTTCTTTTTTTTCAAATAAATTTTTGCCAAAAATTTTGACTAATTTTTTTTCTTCGATAAATGGATATAAGATGGCAAAAATAAACAAGCATTTCGGGCAATTTCCGCACCATTTTTTAATTGGTAATTTTGTACCAGAATAGGTTTTAAAAGCTTCATTACAACTCAAAAAAGCATCAAAATATTTCGGATATCGAGAGAATAATCTGGCTATTTGGATTTCGTACAAAGGTCTTAAAAAGCTGAAATATTCAATATTTTTAGCCAAATATTTTTTTGAATATTTTCTGAATTTTTGTTCAAAGTCAAAACTTTTTGAATATTGATGGTTAATGATTTTACCTAAATATTTGACATTTCCTTCATTTGAACTTCTTTCATTGGAAAAAGCAATATATTTTTGCTCAAAAATTACTGCCAAAAAAACACTCAAAAAAGATAAATAAGCTGTAAAAGGAGTGTGACCATTTAAAAATCCACTTTGATTTAATTCTAATAATTTTGGGTCAATTTTCCGGTTGATTAAAATAGGATTTTGACACTTCCCTATTTTCATTATTCTTTTTGTCACTTCAGTCGGATTTAAAGAAAAACATTTTATCTTTTTTTTAGCTTTTTTCAGAATTTCTAAAGTTACCATTGAATCCTTACCCCCGCCGATAGGTACCAAAATTTCTTCTCTAAAGCTAGGGCTAAAAGTTGGCAGAGAACTGTTCTCGACCACTTTTGAAGCTATTTTTAAAAAATAAGGAGTTTTCCAGTTGATTTTGTTTTCATAAAAAAACTGACCCATTCCATTAATTATTAAATCTTTCAACCACCAGACTTGTTCTTTGTTTAAAAAACCGGCCCGAATTTCAATTATCGGCGAACAGGTTGCTTTCCAATAGCTTATTAATTCAATTAAACCCAAATTAAAAACCAAATTGTTTAATACCCTATCCCCTACTTTTTTAATTTGATTTCTATCAACATTTTGGATAACTATTTTTGGATTAAAAGAAATACTTGGCTCAATCTTTCCGCCTTCGCCCAAGGCTTCGGCGGATTCTACTAAAAAATTAAAAGAAATATTTAAATTTCCATTCGTAATTCTCCAATAGTAATTCTCATATACAAATCGAGGATATTTTTTCCTTAAAATATCAACTTTTTTCATCTTTTTAATCTTAACAAAATTTTAAATTTGAGTCGAATAAAAAAAAGGAGTTAATCCTTATTTTGGATAACCCCCATTTAGGATGTACGGCTAAAATTATCAGTTACCTTCGTGTGTCTCTATGAGTTTCTGGTTTTCATCGAAGATATACAGTACCCCGGATTTCGCGTTTCTGACTCCAAGTGCAATAACAGCAATTCTACCTCCGACTATCAATGCTTCCTCCCCTTCTTTTTTGAATATCTCTTCTTTAAGGAAAGAGGAAGCTTCCTTCAACAGCAGAGGAAGTCTGGTCTTTGCGTATTCTTTAATTGAAACCTTCTTCCCATCCGGAAAGATCATTTCTTTCCGGTTGGCGCTGAGAACTTCCGGTACTCCCATAGAAGCAGATTTACGGTTTGGTTTTTTACCAAGCAGAATTCCAAAGGATTTTTGATGTCTTATCCCAGCTCCACTGACAGTTAAGTTGAATTTCGGGGGTAAAAACTCCTTTAATCTCTCCATTTGCTCCTTTCCTTTTTCACTCAATGGTGGGTCAGGTTTGTTTTCCTCAGCAATTCCGTGGGTTACAATATAGATTTTTTTCATTTTTATCCCTCATAACTGATTCTAATTATATAAGATTTAGTAAATATCGTCAATAGTTAACCCAGTAATTTAATGGCTACACCCAAAAAAGCTAAAACAATAGAAATTATCCAAAATCTCATTGTTATTTGATGGGCTGGCCAACCCCTGGCTTCAAAGTGATGGTGAATTGGAGTTGATAACCAGATTTTCTTTTTGCGGAATTTTTTGGATAAAAGTTGCAAAATTATTGAGCCAACTTCAATTACCATAACGCCGGCAATAATCGGTAAAACTAAAACTGAATCAGTTAAAAAAGCCACCACCGCCATTGTTGAGGTTAGGCCCAAGATTCCGGTTTCTCCCATATAAAATTTAGCTGGCGGAATATTAAACCATAGAAAAGAAAACAAAGTTCCGGCAATAATAGCACAAAAGGTTGCCAAATCTGCTTTTCCTTGAGCAAAAGCAATAATTGAAAAAGCGCCGAAAATTGAGGCAAAAACACCGCCTGACAAGCCATCTAAGCCATCAATTACTCCTCCGGCCCAAGAAGCGACCTGAACCAAAATAAAAAGCGGAATATACCAAAATCCAATGGGAACATTTATTCCCTCTGGAAAATTAAAAATTAGAGGGATATGAATTGTATTCCAGTCCAATTTGTAATAGAACCACCAACCGCCGACCAAACCAATCAAAATGACAATTATTAATCTCCTTTTAAAACTCATCCCGCCGCCAACATATTTTCCTTTACCATAAACAGTTAAAGCATCGTCAATCAATCCTACTATTGAACCTGCTACCAAAGTAAAAAGCGGAAGCCAGGTTTCACCTCTTGATAGAAAATTAAACTTTTTTAACCACCAAGGATATTTAATATAAGATAAAAGGAAAAACAAAAGAATTATAAGCAGGACCGAAAACCAGATTAAAATTCCACCGCCTCTTGGAACGCTGATTTCTCTTTCTTTATGCAAAGAGTAAAAAACTTTTGCTTCTTCACCGGTAATAGTTTTTTCTCTGGCTCTTTTTTTCAAAAATTTAATTTTATTTAAAAATTTTATTAAAAAAGGTCCTAAAATTAAAGCCAAAAAAGCAGCTAATGCCGAGAGAATTAAAATCCTTATAACATTGAAGGTAAAAAGAGTTATTAAGGGCATATTAAGGATTCTTTATTTTAACCAATTTACTAATTTTTGCATCTCTTTAGTTCGAGCTTCAGTTGTTTCAGTTCCCAAAATCACATTAATAAAATAATTATCATTTTGTCCCAAAACCAAAATCATGCATCCGCCAGCTTCTTTAGTATAGCCGGTTTTTTTGCCGATTATAGTTTGATTTGAAGTTAATCTAAAGGAATTATTTTTCAGCGGAAAAGCCGGTTCTCTGACCGAAATTTCAAAGATTATTGGAAATTCTTTAAGGATATACTGGGAAAGCTTGGCTAAATCTCTGGCAGTTGAATAGTTAAAAAAATAATCTGTTTCTTTACTATAACTAAGATTTTCTGAATCAAGTCCAGTCGGATTGACAAAATAAGTATCAATCAGACCTAAAGATCGAGCTTTTTTGTTCATTCTCTCAACAAAGTTTTCTACTCCAATTACTTGAGATAAGGCAAAAGCTGAATCATTGCTTGAATAAATAAGCATTAAATCCAAAAGTTCTGCTACTCTTTTTGTTTCTCCAGCTTTTAAATATCCATATTCAGGCGCATCTTCCTGGCTGGCGGCTCTTTCTGAAACCGTCAATATTTTTGAGAAATTATAATTTTCCGGGTCTTCAAAAACAATTAAAGCTGTCATTAGTTTTGTTAAAGAAGCAATTGGTAGTTTTATATAAATTTCTTTTTTAAAAAGAATTTCCTCTTTGTCTAAAAACTGATTGGTTCTGAGTAAAATCGCTGATTTTACCCCAAGAACCAAATTATTTATTGACTTTTCCGGTCTGTCTTCAAAAAATTTTGAAGAGGTAATTTCTTCAAATGGTTTTGAAATCTGAGCATAAAAAAACTTTTCCAGTTTTCCCTGGAAAACATTCATTCCCCACCAAAAAGGCAAACTCAAAATAAAAGTTGTTAAGAAAAATTTAAATCTTTTGCTCATTTCTTAGCTCCTTTTTTATTTTTACCTCTCTTCTTAGGTTGCAATAAAGATAACCTTTGGTCAATTCTTTCCATATCTCTGGGAAATAAACTGGCTTCCCGAATATTTTCCAAACCCAGAACCTGTTTGACAATTCTTTCCGCTCCCAGGGCAAAGCCACCTTCGGGCGGCATTCCATACTTAAATGTCTGTAAATAAAACTCAAAATCTTTAATTTTATTCCCCCATTTTTCAATATTCTCTGTTAATTTTTTATATTCATTGATTCTTTGTCCGCCAGTCACTATTTCCAGACCGCGACACAAAAGGTCAAAACTTAAAGTATAATCTTCATCTTCCGGATCAGGAAAAGTATAAAAAGGTCTTTTTTTGGTCGGATAGTGGGTAATAAAAATCAATTCAGAATTATATTTTTCCTTGGCAAATTGACAGATTTCTTTTTCATCTTCTGGTTCTAAATCTATTTCTTTTCTGTTATCCCTAGCGGTTCTCTTAAAAATGATTTCTTGGGCTTCCCTCATTTTCATTCGGGGAATTTTCTGGCTTAATTTTGGAATTTTAGCTTCCAATATTTTTAATTCTTTTTGATTATTTTTCTCAATCTCAGCAAAAATATTCCTGATGACAGTTTCGCAAGTATCCATTAGCTCTTGCCAGGAATCAATAAAGCATATTTCAGCATCCAAGCTGATATATTCTGAAATATGTCTGGTGGTAATGCTGGGTTCGGCCCGATAAACATGGGTAACGGTAAAAGCCCTTTCAAAAACACTGGCTAAAATTTGCTTGTAAAGCTGAGGACTTTGAGTCAAATAAGCATCATAATTATAATAATCAATATGAAAAACTTCGGCTCCGCCTTCAGCCGTGGTTGGCACGATTGTCGGCGATTCAAATTCAAAAAATCCCAGCTCTTTCATTGTCTTTCTAAAGCTGAAAATTACTGTTTCCTGGATCTTAAAAATCGCCTTGATTTTCTCATTTCTGAGGGTTAAGGGTCTAAAATCAAAAAGAACCGGTAAGCTGACTTTTAAATCCCTTAAATCAAAAGGCAGAGCTTCAGCTCTGGCTAAAATTTTAAGTTTTTCCGCTTTTAGTTCTATTTTACCGGTTTCTAATTCTGGATTTATCATTTCAGCTGGTCTTTTCTTTATCTCTCCTTCAATTTCCAAGACATACTCATCTTTTATCTCTTTGGCTATATCTGGAGTTGAAACTATTTGCAAAATTCCTGACCTGTCTCTTAAATCAAAAAAAACTATTCCACCATGGTCTCTTCTTGAGCTTACCCAGCCCGCAACTTTCACTTTTTTCCCAACTTCTTTTTTGGTCTCTATATTAAGAATTCTTTCCATATATTCCATTATAAATTACTTTCTTCAAAATTAAAAGAGCCCTCTCTCGGGCTCGAAAATGATTTGGAAAAACGATATATCTTATTTATTTTATTCCTAATTTAGATTCCACTCTTTTTAGGCGACGGTCTAATTCTTCCACTTCAAAACGATAGGCCACTCAGTCTAACTTAAGCTTTATTTCCCCTTGCCCATTTTCTAAATTATTAAGCCTTATCTCAATTTTATCAAACCTTTTGTCAACGCCATCAAACCTTTTGTCAACGCCATCAAACCTTTTGTCAACGCCATCAAAGCCCCGTTTTACCATTCCCGCTAAATTATCAAGAGATAAATTTTTCTTAATTTTCTTAGCCATCAATTTCATTTTATTTTATTAAAAAACAATGTCAAACAACTTACCCCATTAAAAAACACTGTCTTTTCTAACAAGGGTTTATTTCAAGTGGCTTTTGACTTTGTTAACTACTTCTTGGGGAGTGTAATTCGTTTTAATCAGGTAATCTTTCACCCCGAGTTTGAATGCCTGTTTTTTCGTTTCCGGGTCATCGTAATTGGAAAAAGCCACTACTGGAATTGAAGAAATTTCCGGGTCTTTTTTCAACCAACTCAAAAAGACCAGTCCATTTTCTGTTGGCAAGAGAATATCTAAAACTATTAAATCCGGTTTTTCTTTTTTGGCAATTTCCAACCCTTCTCTTGATTCAAAAGCCAAAAAAACCTCAAATCCGGCTTCGGCAAATTTATCCCTGTACATTTCAGCTAAAATCTTCTCATCTTCAATAATCAATATCTTTTTCATAGTATTTTTCATTTTACTCTTTATTTAAAGGTAATTCAATATAAAAAGTTGAACCTCGACCCTTGCCTTTTGATTCGACCCAGATTTGACCCTGGTGCATTTCAACGAATTTTCTGGCAATATAGAGACCCAGACCAGCTCCTTCCCGCCACAATCTTTGACCGGCGCTTCCTCTATCAAAACTCCTGAATAAATGAGAAATTTCTTTTTTGGTCATTCCCTCGCCAGTATCTTTTATTTCAATTTTACATTTTTGGTCTTGAATTTTGGTTTTTATTGTTATTCCTCCTTTAGTCGTATATTTAATGGCATTGTCTATTAAATTTAAAATAACCTGCCTGATTTTTTCTCTATCTAAGGAAATTTTTGGCAATTTTTCTTCAGACTTTTCATATTTTAAATAAATATTTTTTACTTGGGCTATGCCTTTTAATTCTTCAACTAAACTTAAAATTATCTCTTCTAAA
>Ga0315296_10002852_pt1 | contig 14613 bp, 9 predicted proteins | sample YL17G14_18_MG_FD_203921 | JGI IMG/M metagenome (GOLD analysis project Ga0315296, IMG submission 203921) | Sediment microbial communities from Yellowstone Lake, YNP, Wyoming, USA - YL17G14_18 | ecosystem: Environmental > Aquatic > Freshwater > Lake > Sediment | place: USA: Wyoming | collected... | reverse complement strand
GGCCGCGGCTCCTTCCTGATGGAGTTCTCGCACTACGAGGAAGCGCCCTCGCACATTCAGCAGAAGATCATCGCCGAGGCGGTCAAGGAAGGCCGGGTCAGGCCGGAAGAAGAAGACTGAGCCGAGACTAAGCCCGCGGGCGCCTCGTCTCCTTGACGAAAAGGAGAAGCAGGCCGGCGACGGCGGTCAATCCCAGCGAAAGATAAAAGGGCACCTGTCTGCCCGCCTTGTCCCACAGGAACCCGGCGATGAGCGAAGCCGGCAGGGCGCACAGCCCGATGACCATCTGAAAGCCGCCGATAACACTCGCCCGGAAGGGCTGGGGCGCGAGCTCGGCGACGATCGTCTTCTGGACCGGGTCGAGGGCGGCCTTGTGGACGCCGTAGAGGATGAAAAGGAAGGCGATGGCCGGGAGGCCGCGGGCGAAGATGACCCCGGCACAGACGGCCGCCCATGCGAAATAGGCCATGAACAGGACGGGCTTCCGGCCGATCCTGTCGGAAAGACGTCCGAACGGGTAGGAGAGAAAGGCGGCGGAGGCCGAAAAGACGAGGTAGAGGACGGGGATGAATCCGGCCTTGAAGCCCGACGAGTTGGCGTAGAGCAGAAGGAACGAATAGGTGAACGCGCCCAGGGCGAAGACGGCGTTGAGGACGATGTAGAGAACGAGGTTCCTGTCGATGTCCTTGAACGAAAGCCCCTTGAAGACGCGGCTGCCGGGGGACTTCGGTTCTTTTATGGTCTTGAGGATGAGCAGGGCGCCGATAACCGAGGGGATGGCGGCCAGGGCGAACAGGAGCCGGTAGCCCAGGACGTTGAAAAAGGCGATGGAAATAAGGATGCCGACGACGGCGCCGGAGTTGTCCATGGCCCGGAGCAGGCCGAAATGGCGGCCCCTGTTTTCGTCGGTCGAGATGTCGGCGACCAGGGCGTCGCGCGGCGCGCTGCGGATCTTGCCGGCCCTATCGAGGACGCGGAAGGGGATGAGGTGCTGCCACACGGACGAGGCGGCGTAGCCGAGTCGCGAAACAGCGCCGCAGAGGTAGCCGGCCCAGATGAAGACCTTGCGCTTCTGGATCTTGTCCGAATAATAGCCGGCCGCCGCCTGGGAGAGGGAGACGATGGCTTCGCCCAGGCCGTCGAGGAAACCCAGGGCGGCCATGTTGGCCTTGAGGACCTGGGTGACGAAGAGCGGCCAGATGGGGTAGATGATGTCCGAGCCCATGTCGTTGAGGAACGAGGCGGCGGCGAACGTCCGGATGGTCTTCTTGGTTTCGTCTTGAGCTTCGGCCATGCTCATCTCGAATAAATACGGTCCGTTCATTCTATATTTTTCTGCGTTTCAAAGGAAGTCAGCGAAAACCAGGAGACTGTGTGCCGGGGCATGTGAAGTCAAATAATAACCTAACTGTGCGCCGCTATGCCTTGTCAAAATTAAATCTAACCATCGCTTTTGGAATATGTATTTGATAAAATATTCCCATGGGGCCCCAAGAGCGGAAAGAACTTGAGAAGAGGGGCATTCTTGTCCTCAAGAAGGGGAACGAAGATAGGGAGATTGAATTCGAACTCCGCTACCTCTCCTCTCTCACTCTCGAGGAGCGTTTCTCAGCGATGCTCGCTAAGAGCCGAGAACTGAACATCAATTTGGCGAAAAATGGACACCGAAGAACTGCTGCGATTACTAAAAGAACATAGAGTCGTCTTCGTCGTCATCGGAGCTTCGGCCTTCCCCGTTTATGGATATGCGCGGGCGACTCTTGACATCGACCTGTTCATCAAGCCCGATCTGAAGAATATCATGAGAACAATGAAAGCCCTGGATCGATTCGGGTATGACCTCGCCGGGCTGACCGCAGTGGATTTCTTGAAAAATAAGATCCTCATTCGACAGTATGCTGTCGAAGCCGATTTTCATCCCTTTGTCAAAGGAATCTCCTTCGAGGCTATCTGGAAAAACCGGATCAAGGCTAAGTTCGGTCAAACCAAAGTAAATTTTCCGTCGCTCAAAGATATGATCCGTATGAAAAAGGCGGCCGGTCGTGCGAAAGACCGGGAAGACCTGAAATACCTGATCAAGATTCGGCAAAAAAGCAAAGCGCCCGATAACTGACTTCACAATTGTCGCGTTGACTTCTCCAAAATCCCGCAGTTATGATACGGGGGAAATCTCAGAACGGAGGACATCATGAACCTGATCAAGCGCGGCGCTTCTTGCATCGCCCTCATCGCCCTGATCATCTCCGCGGCCCACGGGCCGGCCCAGGCCCAAACTCAAGACCAAACCCCGGCCCCGGCGCAGGCCCAAGCCGCCGTCGATAAACCCGACCCGACGCTGACGCTCAAGATCGGCGATCCCAAGCTCAAGGACAAGGTCATGGAGGTCGGGGTCGGCGCCGTCCTTTCGGGGGAAACGGGCGCGGCGGTCGGCTTCGAACGCATGATCCGAGAGATGCGGCCGGCCCGCATCGTCCACGTCGGGGAAACCCACAACTCGATGCCCATGCACGAGATCCAGTTCCAGGTCATCCGCGCCCTCTACGCCCAGGACCGGCATTTGGCCGTCGGACTGGAAATGCTCCCGGTGACCGTCCAGGAGACGCTCAACAAGTGGACGGCGGGCATCCTGACCAAGGACGAGTTCATCCGCGAGGTCGGCTGGTACGTCAACTGGAACTTCAACTTCGGCTACTACGAGAAGATCTTCGATTTCGCCAGGGAGCACCGCCTCCCGATTTACGCCTTGAACATCCCGCGCGAGATCATCACCAAGATCCGGATGAAAGGCTGGGACGCCTTGAGCGAAGAAGAAAGAGCGCTCATTCCTGGGACTCCCGACGTCAGCAACCAGGACCACCGGGCGCTCATCCAGACGGTTTTTGAGTCCTCCGACATCCCCCACGCGATGAAGGGGCCGGGCCTCGACACGGTTTTCGAAGGGCTCTACAGGTCCCAATCGGCCTGGGACGAGGTCATGGGCGCCAACGCCGTCCGGGCCGCGGAGGGCGAGGGACGGCGCGTCGTCGTCTGCGTCGGTTCCGGCCATCTCCTCTACAACCTCGGGCTCAACCGCCGGGCGTACGAGAGGTCGAAACTGCCGTTCAAGACGGTCATCGCCCTGGCCATCCCGGCCGGGAAGAAGAGCCTGACGGTCTCGCGGGCGATCGGGGACTACGTCTTCGGCCTGCCGGAGGAGGAGAAGCCGGCCTTCCCGACGATCGGCCTGAGCTTCAAGAAGGTCGAGAACCTGGAGAACCTGGTTATCGACGCCAAGCCGACGGACGGGGCGGCCAGCCGGGCCGATTTCGAAAAGGGCGACATCGTCCTCTCCGTCGACGGCAAGTCTTACACCGACATCAACGAGGTCCGGTTCACCCTGGCCCGGATGAGGTGCGGCGACGAGGTCAAGTTCAAGGTCCTGCGCGCCGGCCAGGTCAAGGACGTCGCGCTCAAGTGCGAAAAGAGCAAGCCGGAGGAGCCGGCGGCGAAGAAGTCGCCGGATTCGATCATGGGACTGTCCCCCCTTGAGGGACTGTCCCTCTTCGGGGGACAGTCCCCTGATCGGGGACAGTCCCTCTTACCGACGCCGGCTGAAGAGACGGGATACCGGCAATACACCCAGAACGAAGCCATCGCCGCCTTCCTGAGCGCCCTGGACGTCCGGTCGCCCGAGCTCTCCGTCGGGATCGTCGGACGTTCTCTGCCCACGGACCAGTACGGCGCCAGGGATATCTTCCTGGCCATCCTCAGCGAGAAGGCCGCCGCGACGCCCGAAGCCCTCGACCGGACCAAACCCACCGTCCTGTTCACGGCCGCCCAGCACGGCAACGAGCAGTCGGCCAAAGAGGCGGCCTTGTGGCTCCTGCGGGACCTGGCCGTGGGCGACCTCCGGCCGCTCCTCAAACAGGTCAACGTCCTGGTTATGCCCCAGACGAACCCCTACGGCAACTCCATGAACATCCGGCCGAACGAGCTCGACCTGGACATGAACCGCGACCACGTCAAGCTCGAGGCCGAGGGCGTCCGGGCCATCCACCGGGTCTTCCGGGCCTGGATGCCGGAGGTGACCATCGATGTCCACGAGAAGGGCGACGATTACTACCGGGTGTCGATCGGCTGTGTCTCCAACGTCAACATCGGCCGGGATCTCCAGGACTATTCCCGGCGGGTCATCCTGGCCGAGGTCGAAAAGAGCCTGAAGAAAAAGAACTTCACTTTCCACGAATACCTCGTCACCGAGGACTTGGGCGTCGACACGTCGTCGGGCGCCGCCTACGGACGCGGCCAGGCCGGACCCCGAGAGGAGATGAAACGCTTTTCGACGACCGACCTCAACGACGGCCGGAACAGCCTGGGCATCTTCGAGACGCTCTCGTTCATCCAGGAGGGCGCGTCCCGCCACGACCTGGAGACCCTCCGCGAGAGGACGCGCTGGCAGTATAACGGCCTGCGGGCTTTCCTGGAGTCGGTGGCCGGGCACGCCCCCGATGTCCTGAAAATGGTCCGCGACGACCGGGCCCGCCTGCTCGACCGGGCCGCTGCGCCGGCGGAAAACGACGTCGTCCACCTGCGGATGAAATTCGCCCGCGATCCCGCTCAGCCTGAGCTTCTCCTGAAGAGATTCGAGAGGGCGCCGTCGCCTATCCGCGGCGTCCTCAAAGTGGACAAGAAAGCGGGGGAGACCCTCACGGCCGGAGACATCGCTCCCTATCCCGAGCCGCCCACCGTCAAGGTCGTCGACGATGTGGTCAAGCACTGGTTCCCCAACGTCGAGCCGACTTTATCCGTGACCCGGCCGCGCGGCTATGTCGTCCGCGGCGACCGGATGGACATTGTCGAAACCCTGCTCGCCCTGGGCGTAGAGGTCGGGACGTTCGACAAGAGCGGGCTTGTCGATGTCGAAATGTACGAGGTCAGGGACATCGTCCCGGCCAAGCTCGACTATCTCGCGCCCGAGAAGATCGAGGTCGCCATGAAGGCGGCGCAGGCGGCCGTCCAGAAGGGCGATTTCTACATTGCCTGCGCCCAGCCGGCGGCGAACCTCGTGCCGTGCCTCCTCGAACCCCAGTCGGAGTTCGGTCTCATCCGCTACTGGAAGTTCAAGCTTGTGCCCGAGGCCGGCGGGGTCTATCAGATCTTTCGCGTCGCCGGGAGCCCGCGGCTCCCCGTTACTCCCTACAAACGCTGGAAGTCCTGACCTCCGGCTTGACAACGCCCCGCTCGCGGCCGATATTATACGTGTGGGGTGGTCGTCATGAACGCCTCGAAGACTCGCTTTCTGTTTCTGTCCGCGGCTCTCGTTCTCCTGGCCGCCTGCGCGCAGAAGAACATCACCACCAGAGAAGGCCGGTTCTTCTTTGCCGTCAGCGAAGCCTACCCGGGAGGGAAGGAAGGAATCGAGCCCTCCCTCTTTTTGTCAATGGAGACGGAAAAAATATACCCTTGCTGTAATTATTCCATCGAGACTTTTTTCCAGCGTTTGGGCTCTCTTTTGAGCGTGAATGTCCGGGGAATCTATAAACCTGATATCTGCCTGACGGCTTTGGGCCCAGCCTTTTGGGGGGATTTCCTCAAACTCGAAGAAGGGGTTTATTCCTTGGAGTTCTTGGACGGCTTCCAGAAAAGCGTCTTTGAGCTGACGGTCGCCCAGGATTCTGTAACGGTCGCCGATACCTCGGGAGCCGGGGGCGGCTTTGCCCTGCCCAAGTACACCGTTTTTTGGCGTTACCCCAGGAACTCTTTCGCCTTATTGTGCGGGACGATGGACGATACAGCCTGGATATATGAGGACTTCCTGTCAAGGCTCCGGGCCGCAGTCGAGCTTCAGGAGATCGAGTTCCCCGCCTTCGGCGAGCTCGGCTATCCGCGCGCGCCCCAGGGCCACCACGTCAATCATCCAGCCAGATTTTTCTCCTACGCCGAGGAATCGGATTTCCAGGCGGCCGGGGAGGTCTTGCGGGCCTATGTCCGTGACGTCATCGGTCAGCCACTGGGAGTTTCGATCTGGCTCCTCAATTGGAAAAACGAGTCCTTCCGGTCCTGGCAGATGGCCGGGACGTCCGACTGAGTCCTGTCTCGCGCTATTCCAGCTTCCGAACTATCTCCATGATTTCGGCCGACGGCCGGGCGGCGCGGCTGAGGAGCTCGCGCGCCTTGAGCCGGTCCTCGCGATTACCCAGCTTTTCGAGGACGAGCCCGCCGAAGTAGCCGTGGGGCTGGGGCTCGTCCCAGTAGGTCAGGGTATAGTTCCGGATCGCCTGTCGCAAGGCCGCGGCCTTGTCTTTCTCGCCTATCCGATCGAGGCAGAGAGCGATGAGGTAGTCCTGCATGCGGCTGTCGGGATGGAAGGGAGCGCCGGTGCCGAGCTTCTCCGGGTAGAGCTTCGATTTCTCCAATGCTTCGACGGCCGCCGGCCAGTCGGCTTTCTTCATGGCGGCCAGCCCCATCCCGACTTGGGCCCGGACATAGAGGCCGTAGATGTCGCTGGCGCCCTCGTAAGGCAGGGCGGCCACGGCGTCGAGCAGGGTCGCGGCTTCGTCCGGCCGGCCGGCGTCGAGCAGGGTTTCGGCCAGGTCGACCTGGAGCGGCACTTCGCTTGGGAAGTCGGCGGCGGCCTGTTTTGAGACGGTTAGAGCGGCCTCTTTTTGTCCTTGGCGGAGATGGAAGGCGATGAGGGTATGGCGGGCCCGCCAGCTCTGAGCGTCGAGCTCGACGGCCCGTTGATAGTCCGCCTGGGCCCTGGCTGGGTCGTCCTTTTCGAAGAACGAGCCCCGGGCGATGTAGAAGGGCGCGAAATCGGCACCCTCGCACATCTCGAAGAGGTCGCGCGCCTCTTCGAGCCGGCCCTTGCCCCAGAGGATGAGGGCGAGATAGTACTTGGGCTTCCAGTCGGCGGGCCGCGCCGCCAGGGCCCAGGAGAAGACGGCGATCTCCTCCTCGCGGAAGGGGAAGACGAGGTGGGGCGACATAACCGACGCCTTGACGAGCCAGGCGGCGCTTTCGCCCGGGGACGCGTCGCGGAGGAGGTAGACGAGCCAGTAGAGGACCGTCGCGTGGGCCGGCGCGGCTTTGACGGCCGCCACGGCATCGTCGAGGAGACCCAGTCGGACATAGAACATGGCCATCTCGAGCCATGTCTCGTGCGGCAGTTCGTTGCGGATGAGCGCCCGGCAGGCCCCGAGGTCATTCGGGTTTCGGTTGAGGAGGTAGCGTTCGAACCGGGCCAGGTGGTCGAGGGGGTCGAGCTCGATGAGACGCGTTAGGACAAGACCCGCCTCGGCCTTGCGGCCGGCCAGGCGATGGGCCGCCGCCAGGACCTCGAGGGCGTTGACGCTCGCGGCGTCGGATTCGAGGGCTTTTTGGGCATATTCGGCGGCCCGGCCAAAGTCCTTTTCTAGGACGGCGATCTCCGCCGACTGGATGAGGGCCACGGACTTGAATTGGGGCGAGCGGGCCGCCCAGCCGAACGTCTCTTTCGCGTCGATGAAGCGGCCGAGCCGGCGGGCGGCGACACCGTAGACATAATTCGCCTCGGCGTCGTACATCGAAACCGAGAGCGCCCGGCCGGCATGTTCCAGGGACCGGGCCGGCTCGCCGCGACGCGTGTAGAGCTCGGCGGCGCGGGATAGCGCCCGGACGTGGAGCGGCTCCTTCTCGATCGCGGCGAGGTACCTGTCCAGGGCCTCGGCGAGACGCCTTTCCCGTTCGAGGCCGCGGGCCTGGAGGTAGAGTCCCTCGGCCGAGCTGTCGGAGACGGAACGGAAACGGAGCGGCCGCTCGAGGTCGTTTGAGCTCGACGCGCTCTTGTAGACGAGCTTGTCGCCGAGCCGTATCTCGAGATCGGCGTCCTTGTCGGCCGCGGCCAGCGGCATTTCCGTCTTCCAGACCTGTTCCGGCTTCAGGACGAGTCGTTCGCGGAAGACCTCGCTATTCCCCGAGCGGACGATCAGGTCGTCGGCCACGGGACGGAGAGGGAAGAGGCCCAACGCGAGAAGGTTTTCCGAGCGGGCCGCGCTCAGGACGGCGTGGGGCGAGGCCTTGGCCATCGGCCCGATGCCGCGATAGGGGAACCAGAGCTCCTGCCAGCGGTCGGACGAGCCCGGCGGGAAGTCGCCGTGGTCGGACTGGTTGAGGAGACGGCCGGCTTGGGGCTCGGTGTATTGCCCATCTTTGTCGGTCAGCAGGTCGACCCAGATCTCCCCCGAACGCGACAAGTCCCAGATCCAAACCTTGCGGCCGGGCATGTCCTCGTAGCGTGCCCAGTGGCCGAAGCCGGCGTCGGCTTTATCGTACCAGCCGCCGTAGAAATCCTCGTATTCGCCGACGGTGAAGTAGCTCTTGGAGCCGGGGAAGGCGTTGTTCCTGTAGTAGGCGAGGTCGATTCCCTTGCGGTCGACGGGCCAGGGCTCGAGCGGCACGGAATAGTCGTGGCCGATGGACCACTGGCCGGGGAAGATGTACTTCAGATCTTCGGCGGTCTTCACGGCGGCGCAGGACCAGGCGTAATAAGACTGGCTGAACGGCGTCGGGTTGACCCAGAGGGCATTGGTCTCGAAGACAGCCCCATCCTTGGGCAGGGTGATGGTGACGCTCCAACGGGTTCGCGAGGGCAGGTCCATCGTCCCGACGACACAGCTGGCGCTGCCGTCGGGATTCTGCTTGAGGACGTAATCGACCGGAGTCGCCGTCGATGGGGCATGGCCGACGACGCCGAAGTTGAATTCGATGCCGCCCGAGGTCCACGGCCCGCGCAGGGCGATCTGGCGGAACTTGAGGACGTGGTTCCAGTAAAGGAACTCCCGGCCCGTCGCCTTGTCGGACGCGCCCCAGACCTTGCCGCCGGCCTCCGGCAGGACGGCTACTTCGATGTAGGGATTCTTCAGGCGAATGACGGTCCAGGATCTGTCGACGGGCTCGGCCGTGAAGCGGTCAAAGACGAAATAGGGATAAAGGCGCGCGCCCTGGCCTCCCATCGAAGAGCGGGCGAAGATCGGGACCGGGTCCGGATCGGAGAACGGATAGGTCCGGATGGCCTCGGTTCTCTCCTCGACGACGGCGTCACCGGAGGGCTTTGGAGCGCAGGCCGTTCCGGCGACGAAGGCCGCCGTCAAGACTGCGGCGGCGACGAGCGTGGAATATGGGGTTCGCTTGGATCCGGATCGGGGCATGGGAGGCCTCCTTCGTGTCGCTTTTTGCGCCTCCTCTTAATATCCGGACGGCGGGGATTTGTCAACGCCGATCAAGTATGGTTCATCTCCCGCTCTAAGGGAAGTCCGTCGTGAGGCGGCGAAGGATGTCGCCCCGACCGGCGGGAAGCGGAGTCATCGGAGCGACCAACAGATTAGCGGCGGAGCAACTCGGAGCCGCTATTCTGGGTAATATCTGAATTATGTATTAATTACTGCTTCCGGGGGGCTAGGGGCGATATCCTCCGTAAAGCCGAGCAGAGGACTTCCCCCGAATCGGGAGATGAGACCTATATATTGATGCGGATGGGCAGGATGACGGTGGTGATGCCCTTCCAGCGCAGTTCCTGCTGGATGGCGAAGGCCGTTTCGTTGTGGAGGATGCGGTTGACGATGCCGGGCCGGCGGAATACGGTCTGCCCGGCGAAGACGGTGGACTTGGGGAACTCGCGGGCGACCGATTCGCAGAGGGCCGAGGCCGTCTGGACGACGTCAATGCCCATGTCGTGGCGCGACTCGGCCGGGAAGCCGAGCCGGCGGGCCTGGTCGACGTACTTCTTGAGGGCGTCGCAGGTCGAGCCTTTCAGGCAGGAGACAGCCTCGGAGCCTTTGAAGGCCCCGGCGTCGACTTCGGAGACGGAGACGAAAATGAAATTTTTGTAGAGTCCCGGGAAGCCGCGGATGATCGATAAGAACGTGTGGACGCCGAAGCCGTTGTAGCCGCTGACGAGTTGGATGGCCGTCATTTCCTTGGGGTCGACAGGTTCGGTGTTGTAGGAGCCCTTGTGGGGTATGGACACGAGCATGTCGTCGAGCTCACGCACCCCCTTGCGGACCTTGTTGTAATGGCCCTTGATGAGGTAGCACAGGGCGACGACGATCGAGGTGATGAGGAGCGTCAGCCAGCCGCCGTGGGCGAATTTCTCGAGAACGGTGACGGTGAGGATGGCCAGGCAGACGGCCAGGCCGACGAGGTGGACGGGCAGGTGCTTTTTCCAGTGGGGGTCCTTGTGCCGGTTCCGGATGAAGAACCGGGACATGCCCAGCTGGGACAGCGAGAAGGTCAGGAAGACGTTGATGGAGTACATGACGATGAGCGTCGAGATCCGTCCGCGCGAGTAGAGGAGGAGCAGGATGGCCGCGCCGCCCATGAGCAGGACGCCGTTCTGCATGGTCAGACGGCTGGATAGGGAAGCGAAGCGGTGGGGGAACCAGTAGTCGACGGCCATGTTGGCCATGACGCGCGGCCCGTCGACGAAGCCCGTTTGGGCGGCGACGAGAAGCAGGGCGCCTTCGGAGAAGATGGTGATGAGGGCCAGGACGCCGCCGAAGCTCCACCCGCCGAAGACCTCGCCGGCGAGCACGGCATTGAGGGTCTTGCCGGCGACCGGGCTGACGCCGAGGAAGAGGTAGCAGACGAGGATGCCGCCGGCCGTCAAGGCCAGGGACACAGACATGTAGAGCATAGTCTTCTTGCCGTTGTGGACGCGGGGTTCGCGGAGGATCTGGAGGCCGTTCGAGACGGCTTCGATACCGGTGTAGGTTCCGCCGCCCATGGAGAAGGCCCGGAGGAAGAGGAGGGCCATGCCGCCCAAACCGAGCGTGGCCAGGCCGCCCCGGAATCCGGAACTGACGTTGCCGGCCACAGCTCCAATCTCGGGGATGTGCTTGAGAATGCCGTAGCCGATGAGCAGGACGTGGGTCAGGATGAAGACGATAAAGATCGGGGCCAGCATGGTCACCGATTCTTTGACGCCGCGCAGGTTGATGACAACAAGGAAGAGGATGGCCATGACCTCGAACGGCGTCTTGAACGGCTGGTAGGAAGCCGGGAAAAAGCTGAAGATGGCTTCCCCGCAGGCCACGATGGAGACCGTGATGGTCAGCATGTAGTCGACGAGCAGGGCGCTGCCGGAGAGGACGCCGGCCTTCTCGCCCAGCGTGTGCGTGGCGACGATGTAGCCGCCTCCGCCCGACGGGAAGTATTCGATGATACGCGAGTAGGCGTAGGAGATGATGAAGACGGTCAAGGCCGTGGCCACGGCCAGGGCCAGGGCCAGGTACGTATGTTTTCCCAGGACTTTGAAGGCTTCCTCGGGGCCGTAGGAGGCCGAGGACAGGCCGTCGGCGCCGAGCCCGATCCAGGCGAGGATCGGGATGAGCGCGAGCTTGTGGAAGAGCGACGGGTCCTTGAGATCGCGCGGCTTGCCGATCAGGGTCCGCTTGATCTTGTCGCCGATGCCGCCGTTGTCTTCGTACATTGTCTAGACCTGTATTTCAAACGCTGAGGGGTTCATGATATTTCCTGCCGATGAGGCCTGTTCGATGCGGGCCATTATACGCTTACGGCCGCGGGAAATAAAGGGGAAGGGCTTGATATGGGGACATGTACCTCGGGTACGTGTCCCCGTTCTTTAAATTAGGAATTCGCTCTCTGCCGCAGGGGGTGCTGGGAAAAAAAGGGGGCGAGGGCTCGACGCCCCGCCCCCCTGTGAAAACGGGTCTTTTTAGAGCTTGGTTTCCTCGACGGTCTTCTGGACGACGCCGACCGTCTTCTGGAGCATGGCCTTCTCTTCGTCGTTGAGCTTGATCTCGAAGATCTTCTCCATGCCCTTGGCGCTGACCATGCAGGGCACGCCGATGAAGAGGCCCTTGACGCCGTACTCGCCTTCGCACAGCGCGGCGCAGGGGAGGATGCGGCGCTTGTCCTTGAGGTAGGACTCGGCGATGACGATGGCGCTCCAGGCCGGGCTGAAGAAGGCCGAGCCCTTGCCGAAGAGCTTGACGATTTCGGTCCCGGCTTCGCGCGTCCGGGTGGCCAGCTTATCGATCTGTTCCTTGGTGGCGATCTCCGCGAGGGGGACTCCGCCGACCGTGGTCAGCCGGGGCAGGGGGACCATGTCCGGGCCGTGGCCACCGAGGACCGTCCCGGCGACGTCGCTGACCGATACGCCGAGCTCCATGGCGACGAAGGCGCGCCAGCGGGCCGTGTCCAGGGTCCCGGCCATGCCGATGACCTGGTGCCGCGGGAAGCCGGTGAGCTTGGAGAAGGCGTAGACCATGGCGTCGAGCGGGTTGGTGACGATGATACAGAACGCCTTGGGCGCGTGCTCCTTGACCCCCGCCGCGACCTGCTTGATGATCTCCAGGTTGACGGCCAGGAGGTCTTCGCGGGTCATGCCGGCCTGGCGGGGCTTGCCCGCCGTGACGATGACGACGTCGGCGCCGGCGATGTCCTTGTAGTTGGACGTGGCGGTGATGTTGGCGTCATAGTTGCCGTGGGGGGCCATCTCCATGAGGTCGAGGGCCTTGCCCTTGGCCGGGTTCTCGAGTTCGGGGATGTCGAGGATGACGATGTCCCCGAGTTCCTTCTGGGCCGCGAGCATGGCCAGGATCTGGCCGATCTGCCCGCCGCCGACGAGTGCGATTTTCTTGCGCATTTCACTCTCCTTTTTTGATATCAGGGGCTCAGCCCTTGACGTAGCCTTCCCAGGTTTCCTTGAGTTTGGGGTTCTTGACCCAGTCCATGACGTAGTCGGTGAACGCGGCGCCCGTGACGCCCGTGGCCCGGCCGGTGATGAGCATTTTCTTCTCGTACTGGCCGGTGATGTCGAGGGCCATCTCCAGGGCCTTGCCCTTCTCCGGGTATCCGACGTGGCCGAGGAGCATGGCCGCGGCCCGGATCATGCTGCAGGGGTCGGCGTACTGGGCCCGCCCCTCCTTGACCATGCGGGGCGCCGACCCGTGGATGGCCTCGAACATGGCGTACTGTTTGCCGATGTTGGCGCTGCCGGCCGTGCCGACGCCGCCCTGGAACTCGGCGGCCTCGTCGGTCAGGATGTCGCCGTAGAGGTTGGGCAGGACCATGACCTGGAAGTCGCGGCGGCGCTTCTCGTCGACGAGCTTGGCCGTCATGATGTCGATGTACCAGTCGTCGGCCTCGATGCCGGGGTAGTCCTTGGCGATGCGGTAGAAGTTCTCCAGGAAGCGGCCGTCGGTCGTCTTGACGACGTTGGCCTTGGTGACGCAGGTCACCCGCGTCCGTCCGTTCCTCTTGGCGTCCTCGAAGGCCAGGCGACAGATGCGGTCGGAGCCCGGGCCGGTGATGAGCTTGAAGTCGATGGATATGTCGGCGTCGACGTCGATGCCGAAGGGACCGAGGGCGTAGAGGTCTTCCGTGTTCTCGCGGAAGAACTTCCAGTCGATGCCCTGCTTGGGGACGCGGACGGGCCGGACGTTGGCGAAGAGGTCGAGCTCCTTCCGAATGGCCACGTTGCAGCTCTCGATGTTCGGCCAGGGGTCGCCCTTGCGCGGCGTCGTCGTCGGGCCCTTGAGGGTGACGGGGTACTTCTTGATCTCGGCCAGGACGTCGGCCGGGATGGGGCAGCCGTGGGCGGCCCGGTTCTCGATGGTCAGGCCCTCGATGTCGGCGATGACGACCTTGCCGGCCTTGACCTCGTCCTGGAGCAGGAACTCGAGGACGCGCTTGGATTGGGCGGCGATGTAGACGCCGATGCCGTCCCCGGCGATGATGCCGATCTTGAGCGGCGAGAGCTTGGAGTAGTCGATCCAGTCCGGAGAGGCCTTGACCTTCTCCATCCGCTTCATCTGTGTTTCGAGGAGCTTGCCGAAATGCTCTTTGGCTCTTTCGATGGCGGCCATGTCCATGCTGCTATTCCTCCGTATCGGATTTAATCCTGGGATTGGATTGAACCAAGATTCTAACGGTTTATCCTGCCGAAATCAATAGGTAGCTTTTGACAAAATAAGCTAAAAACTCTATATCTAGGGGGCGCCGGACCGGCGTGAAAATCGCACACCTGGAGATGAACCATGTTGGATTCATATTTCGAACAGGAAAAGGAGCGGGCCAAGATCGGTCTGCCGCCGCTGCCGCTGACCCCGGCGGAAGTCGAAGAAGTATGCAAGGGCCTGGAGAAGCCGGAGCCGTCCCAGGCGGCCGTTCTCCGCGGCCTTCTCGAGAATAGGGTCGCCCCTGGCGTCGACTCCTCGGCCAAGGTCAAGGCGGCGTGGCTGGCCTCGGTCGTCAAGGGGAAGGTCGCATCCCCGGCGGTCTCGAAGGAGGACGCCATCCGGATGCTGGGGACGATGCTCGGCGGCTACAACGTCGAGCCCCTGGTTGAGGCCCTCGCCGACAAGGAGCTCGCGCCGGCCGCCGCCGAGGCCCTGAAGAAGATCGTCCTCGTCTACAGCCACTTCGATACCATCGTCAAGCTGGCCGGGACGAATCCCCAGGCCAAGTCGGTCCTCGAATCGTGGGCGAAAGGGGAGTGGTTCCTGTCCCGCCCCGTTTTCCCCGACAAGCTCGTCCTGACCGTCTTCAAGGTCGACGGCGAGATCAACACGGACGATTTCTCCCCGGCCGGCCACGCCCCGACCCGGCCCGACATCCCGCTCCATGCCCAGT
>Ga0315296_10002851_pt1 | contig 14618 bp, 12 predicted proteins | sample YL17G14_18_MG_FD_203921 | JGI IMG/M metagenome (GOLD analysis project Ga0315296, IMG submission 203921) | Sediment microbial communities from Yellowstone Lake, YNP, Wyoming, USA - YL17G14_18 | ecosystem: Environmental > Aquatic > Freshwater > Lake > Sediment | place: USA: Wyoming | collected... | reverse complement strand
CGGTAATCTTAGAACTCAGACAATAGAAGAGATCTGGAACGGAACAAGATTTCAAAGTTACCGGAAACAGTTTATTACTGGCGAAATTCCCTCAAGCTGTGAAAATTGCCTCAGGAATGAGAAGCAGGAGAACATTTTGCAAGGATTACACCAAGATGTTTCATAAAGATACTCCTTTGCACAGGAGATTCGGCCAGCCTTCGGTGAGCATAATCATAGTTACCAGGAATCATCTCCAGTATGTAAACGAATGCTTGCAATCGGTTATGAATTTGGGATATCCTCACCTTGAAATTATCCTTGCTGATAATGATTCAACTGATGGTAGCCCGGATTTCGTCCAGGAAGAATTTCCTTCAGTGAAGGTATTAAGATTTAGTAAAAATTATGGTTTTGCTGAAGGGAATAATAGAGCGATTAAACAAGCAAAAGGAGATTATATATTTTTGCTCAATCCAGATACAAAAATAGAACCAGACTGTGTGGACAAATTAATTAAAATTATAGAAAACGATGAGAGCATTGGAATTTGTATGCCCAAGATGCTGATGTTTGATGAGCCATCTGTAATCAATAGCGCGGGGATCATTGCCAATCAAATACTACAGGGGAGAGACAGAGGAGCCTGGGAACTTGATACTGGCCAATACGATAAAGACAATCAAATTTTGGGTGCCTGTGGGGCAGGTATGTTCATCCGCAGGTCTTTATTTGGAAAGATAGGGTATTTCGATAAGGAATACTTTACCTATTACGAGGATTTAGACTTTAGCATCCGTGCCTGGCTGGCCGGCTATAGAGTCATTTTTGTTCCCGAGGCAATAGTTTACCATAAATATAGGCCTTTTCGAAAAGACATATTCAATGAGTATATAGACCATCGAAATCGCTTGAGGATGATGCTAAAGAATATGTCATTCCTGACATTAGGCTGGATGTTACCAAAAAGTCTATATACGGACATCAAGTCGATATATCGCCATCTCAGGGGGAAGAGACTTAGATTGGCTTACTACAGATTCAGGGCACTAGTTTGGAATTTGATTATGCTACCAGATACTCTAATAAAAAGGGCAAAAATCCAGATGAAAAGAGTCGTTAAAGATAAGCCAATTATTTCCTTCCTGGAAGGCATAGAGAGAATAATAGAGGCGCCACTACCAAACTATGATGTAAAGTATCAGGCGACAATAGATAAAGATAGTTTAGATTTTAGTGTTAAGATGGGCGAAAATGACACCAGACATCTTGGATTTGGCTGGTATGATGTAGAGACCTGGCCAGAAAGAAATATTCGGTGGACCACTAACTATGGAATAGTTTTCCTGAAAAATTCACTTCCCGGTGGAGAAGAGAAAAATTTGGAAATTGAGGCTTACTCCCATTTCTCCACAGAAGGAACGGTATGGATAAATGGGAAAAAGATTGGTGAATTCGTCATTAAGCCAGGAAAGTGGCAAAGATTATGCTTTAAGTTCCGGGATAAAGAAGAGGTCCTGAAAGTTACAATCAAGCCTGAAGGGACTTTTATACCAAAATTTGCTCTCAGGGTAAGAGATAATAGGACTTTAGGAATTGCTATTTCAAAAATAGGCATCTCCAATGTATTAATCGGGATGAAGGGATAGTTACAAATGTCATTGCGAGCAACTGAAAGGAGCGTGGCAATCTCGAGTTTGCTTCGTCGCTCAGCTCCTCGCAACGACATCTGACCGAGTACCGTTAGAACTTATCCATCCTAACAGCACAAACGACTTTTCTTCACTGGCAGGAAAAATCTGACCTGACCAGGTTAGAACTTGTTCTAACGGCACGAGCGACTCCTGCAACTATCCCTTCATCCAATTGGGAAAAGTGGAACTAATGTAGGGGTTAGATTAATCGAACCCCGATTGGCAAGTTCCACCTGAATAAATTGAGCTCCTACATATTTACTTTATCGCAAATTTTAGGTGTAATTAGACCAAAATTTAAAGTAAACTGCTTACTTTAAAAAGTGCTTGACAAAATTGATTTCCTATGGTATACTTATGCCTGAAAAGGACCTATATCCGCGTAGGCCCTAAGGTGCCCTAAATGGCATCCCGACTTTAGTCCTTTTCAAAGGGAAAAGAGAGATATGACCTCTCGGAGATGCCCATTCGTGCCTTGCACTGGGCATAAGTTTAATATAAGAGAATTTTATAGTTTGGGTCCTCCTAAAGTTCCTATAGGGGTCCGGATTTGTCGGAGGCAGGCCCAGGCTATGATTGATCCGAGCTGCCGAAGGCTCGCATAGCCAAGGGAATTTAAACCTTGGCTTTTTCGGTAGCTCGGATTTTTTTTGTCCCCAGTGAGAAGTAAGCAGTTCACTTTAATTTACTCAAACCCTCTCCCCTCGTGGGAGAGGGTAGGGGTGAGGGAAAACAAGGAGGTGAAAAAGATGACCAGAAGCGTGAGATTAGCTAATGGTCTTCTCAGGATTGGGGAGATGGCGAAAGAGGCAGGAGTATTGGTTTCCACCATGAGGTATTACACCGACATTGGTCTGTTGAGAGTAGCCGCCAGCACACAGGGTGGTTATCGGCTCTATGACAGAGAGGACACGCTGGAGAGAATTCACACGATTAAGACCATTAATGGCCGAAAGTGGACACTTGCTGAGATTAAAGAAGAGTTAAAGAAGCGTAATCAGTAACAGCAAAGCGCAAGCCTTGCACAAATTGAATTTATGCCTACAATGGTTTCGCTGTCATTGCGAACGAAGTGAAGCAATCTGGAGATTGCCACGCCCCGATTTTCAATCGGGGCTCGCAACGACGTTTGTAGACACGGTTTCAACCGTGCGAGCAGGAGCTACACATCAACTGAAACTTGTGAGGAGATGAAGATATGCCTCAGCAGAAAACGGATAAAAACTTGCTTAAGATTGGTGAAATAGCCAGGGTAGCAGGTATCCCCCTGTCAACCGTAAGATACTATACGGATATAGGTCTTTTGAAAGTAGCCAGTCATACAAAGGGAGGCTATAGACTTTATGATAAGGAAGAGACCGTAAATATTATAAAGAAAATAAAACCAGTAGTGGACAGACGAAGAACCTTAAAGCAAATCAAAGCAGATTTAACTAGATGACCATGTAGGTGTCATGCCGAACTCGTTTCGGCATCTCTTGAGAGAGATCCTGAAACAAGTTCAGGATGACACTAAAGTGTCAGTTCAGGATGACAAACAAGTTCGGGATGACAGAATGGCCGTGTTGTCCAGGGCGAAAGGAGGTGGAGTAAAAGTGGTTAGAAAGAGATTACCGCCGAAGGATTTGCTAAAAACTGGCGAGGTCGCCAGGCTGGCGGGTGTATTACCATCAACTATAAGGTACTATACAGAAATCGGTCTATTAGAGCCAGCTGGTACCACAGCCGGGGGTCAAAAGCTATACAGCAAAGAAGATGCTTTGAGTAAGATTCGGATGATTAAGAACATTGAAAGGCGACATCTACCTTTACAAACAATCAAGAAAATTATTGAAGACCATAGAGCAAAAGCGCTGTAAAATATGGCACCATAAATGGTGCCCGACCAAGGAGAGCCAAAAATGAAGAAAACTTTAACTCTGTCTATTGCTTTAATTCTGGTTGCTGGGCTTATTTCTCTGGCAAAAACGACCGATATTGGCACCAATGTCTCTGTTTCCCAGGCGACTGATTATGCCGAGGACAGAAATGTAGTTCAAAGTGACAATATATACTGGCTTGTGCACGAATCTCAATATGATTTTTTCAGAAGTTATTATGATTCAGGTGGCACAAATCAAGAGGCTTATAAAAGCAGCCACACATTTGATACTTGGCAGGATAATCCGACTGGAATGGTTTATTATAATTGTACCGTTGCGATTTATCCACAAGTTCTTATTCTGGAGTGTATGTAGAAGAGATAGCAAACCAAAGGAAAAGGAGGTAGAAAGATGTTTAAATTAAAAAGTCTGGTAGCTGCAACCTTCGGGTTGCGTAGTTTGGAACAGGAAAAGGAGGGAATAAAAATGCTTAAATTAAAAAGTTTAGTTTTATTGGTGGTAGTAGGGGTATGTATTTTGGCAGTTTCAGTATTTTCAGCGGTTCCTCTGAGAATTAACTATCAGGGGAGGTATTCGGAAAATGGCACTCCAGTTATAGGGAGTAGGTATTTTGTTTTCAAGATTGTTGAGAATAGTGGCGGGGGCGAAGTATACTGGACATCAGGTAGTGTCTCTATCAATCTTCAAAACGGCCTATTTAACTATGTTCTGGAGCCTACAGGAGTTGACTGGCCGAATGTTGAACCCTACTTTGAAGTCTGGGCAGGTCCATCGGCAGGTAATGAAACTATGCTTTCACCGCGTGAGAGGATAAATGCGTCAGCGTATGCAATTTACACCTCTTCTGCTGGCTACGCCTTTAATGCTCTTCAAAGTAATGTGAACAGCACACTACAGTCAGGGGTTACACTTTTTATTAATGGGGAGATTTCCACCACAGGGGAAGCAGTAACCATTTCCACCAATGTGGTAGTAGAGGGCAAAGTCAGTATTTTAGAAACAGGTGGAACTCCAGCCTATTACAGTATCCTTCAAGGCGGGGACCAGACGGGAAATATAAATTACACATTACCTACTTCTAGTGGTTCTTCGGGAAATATATTAACCACTGACAGCTCTGGTAATTTAAGCTGGACGAGTGCAGGAGCTGGCGATGTGACCGCCGCTTCGAATATAACCGACAACCGTATTGTCAGGGGGGATGGTGGAGCAAAGGGTGTTCAGGAGAGCCTGGTAACAATAGATGATACTGGCCATGTTTTACCTAATTCCGATTCTGCCCAGGATTTAGGTACTTCTACCACATATTGGGCTAATATCTATACTGATAGACTCTATCTCAACACCACCGGCTATTTAGATGGAACAAAATGGGCAGAATATGGATATATTGCTTTGTCTGGAGGTGGTTTTGCACCAGAAACCGATAGTGTTTCAGAGTTGGGAGGTTCTGGCAACTATTGGGTAAAAACTTATACCGACCGCCTCTACCTCAACTCCACTGCTTATTTAGATGGGGCGGCGGCAGGTAATATCAACGGCGTAGGCAATCTTCAAATGGGGACTGCATTTAGTGGCACTTCTCAAGCAGTGTTAGAAGCCAATGCCAGTGTTGCTGGTGTAACATATCCTCTGATGGCAAGAAATATCCGCCACGCAGCCGATGCATTATCTGCGGTAGGCTTGAAGTTGCAGTTAGGAGGAGCAGATACTGCCGCTGAACTCTATAAATGGGCTGGTATAGTGGCTCAAGCTACTTCCACTTGGGAGGCTCAGGTCAATCTGGATATATATACCAAGAATACTGCATCGGCTGATGCCACAGCGAAATGGAGATTTTCCTACGATGGTATGCTCCATCCAATAACTGATTCTGCCTCTGACCTTGGCACTACTGCTCTCTATGTGCGATATATCTATGGAGACAGATATTACCTCAACTCCACTGCTTATTTAGACGGGGCAACGCCTGGAGTGGCTGCCTTAACTGGAAAAGTAGGCATTGGAACGGCGACAGTTCCTCACGGCGAAGTTGGGGCGGTCAAGTTTGCCATAGAAGGGGTAAATGCATCTGCAAGCGGTCCGCATACCGCGTGGACGACTGATGCGGACGACTATCCACTTTTATACTTTCTACCCTACGCCCACGATGTTATCAGCATCAACTTTGATATGTTTTGGGATTCTACCACTGGATGGAGGTCATCCGACGCTGGTAGCAACTTTCAGATTGAGAAGTATGCGGATAAGGTTCGCTTTGACTATGATAAAGATATCGCCGTTGGTGGTGTAGTTGCACGGCACAACCTAATGACACTCGACTTCTCGACTACGACAGCCGTGGTAGGCGTTAGCACAAATCTTGCTTTAGCTGCTACTCAGAAACTCTTATTAGACGGTATAGCCGGTACTGGCGATACCTATATCACTGAATCTTCTGCTAATACAGTTGATATAGTAACTGCTGGTACTTACCACACGAAACTTAGTAGTACGGGAGACTTTTCTGTATATGCGGCTGGCGTCGGTGGCGGGATAGTCGTCTATGAAAACAATGTCGCTTGGCCGACCTTTTCGGCCTACTCTGATAGGAACACTGGGATGTATTTTCCAGCGGTGGATACACTTGGTTTAGTGGTTGGTGGCACAGAAAAGTTCAGGGTAGATGCCAGCGGAATATCAGCAAACAGCCGTAAGCTCATTGACATATACGATTATGCCGTTTGTATTACGACCCCGGCTGCACTGGGGACAGTAATGACACTCATATCTCCATTCAGGGGCTATGCGGTAACGATTACAAATATAACTGCAAGAATTATTGGCGGGACGAATGTAGTTTTTATGATAGCCCAAAAGTCAACTGACCTTATTACAAGCACGAATATATGGACGGCTAATGTTACAGCTAACACAACTAGCTGGACAGGTGGCACTGCTAATGACTTTACAGTTCCAGCAGACTATGCCCTTTTCCTATTACCGGTCTCTGTTTCGGGCAATGTTGATAGATTGATGATTAAATACCGAATAACAAAGGACTAAGAATGAAGAAAATAGCTCTTTTATTCATGATTCTGCTTTTTCTAGATAATGCTATCTACCCGGTTACCGTTGACCCTAATTTCGGATACGAAACGAAAGGAGCCTCTACCGATGACAATATATACTGGCTTGTGCACGAATCTCAATATGATTTTTTCAGAAGTTATTATGATTCGGGTGGCACAAATCAAGAGGCTTATGAAAGCAGCCACACATTTGATACTTGGCCGGATAATCCGACTGGAATGGTTTATTATTATTCCACCGTTGCGATTTATCCACAAGTTCTTATTCTGGAGTGTAGAAGAGATGGCAAGGAAAATTATCGTTAATGGTCAAGAGATAGACGACAGAAGTAAAGGGAAAGACAGAGCAGTTTCCTGGACTATCTTTGTCTGGGCATGGGGAGTCCATCCGTGGACTGTGGCAACTGCAGGAAAGTGGCAATCCGAGTAAGAACAGGAGGGGCGCCGGTCGCGACGAATAAGGAGCGACGACCGAACGGAGTGAGGGAAAGGCGCGGGCGCGAGACGGTGAGCGCCCCGGGTCGCCGGTCGCGACGAATAAGGAGTGTTCCAGTTCGTAGTCCACAGTTCATAGTTCGTAGACCCAATTGATGATTGCTATGAACTACGAACTAATGACTATGAACTCTTTTGAGGAGGCAGGTAGCGACTTGCGCGAAGCGAAAGGAGGGTGTATGGTAAAAAAATCTAAAAGTGGGGGAGTTAAGGGATTTAATAGTGGCGTAGTTGTAGCGTTAGGCAGGCTGGAGGTTCTTTTGTTTTTTGTCTTTATGCTACTCACTCTATCAAGTCAACTAAATTGTCTTTATGCGCAGCTGGAGGGCGAGCGGGTTCTTGTTACGGTTGATGGACAGCCGATAACCCAGAACGATTTATATCAAGCTATTATTGAATCGTATCCACAACAGTCACAGCAGATATTAAATCGCCTGATTAACGAGCTCTTGATTTTAAAGGAGGCGGAAAAAAGAAAAATTGAAGTGTCAGAGGATGAAATCAAAAAAGAGGCGGAGGAATCAGGGATAGTAGACAGTTTATCCCCAACGATAAAACGAATGATTGAGACATCAATACTGCTTGAAAAGATGATTGCTGATGAAAATAAAATACAAGTAAGCGACGATGAGATTAAGAGTTTTTATGAGAAGAACAAAGACCGATTGGGTGAGCCGGAGCAGGTGCATATAAGACAGATTTTTGTTTTAAGTGAAAGGGAGGCGAACGATATTCTCATAGCACTTAACGCTGGTGCCGACTTTTCAAAGATGGCGGCTATTAAATCCCAAGACGCCGCAAGCCGTGAGAGGGGAGGTGATTTGGGTTTTTTTGCTCGGGGTATGTTGGCAGAACAGATTGAAAAAGTCGCTTTCGATATGGAAGTAGGACAAATAAGTCCGGTTATAAAGACACCTGCTGGTTTTCATATTGTTAAGGTAGAAGAAAAAAAGGCGGAAAAGAAGGCAAAATATGACAAAGAGATGAGAGGACGGATTAAAAGGTTACTTTTTAAAGGTAAGGTACAGGAGGTCTTGCCGGGCTGGCTTGATAGTTTAAGGAAGAAAGCCGATATAAAATGAGGAGCAAGAATTATAAGAAATAGGCCACGATAAAGAAAACATCAAAAAGGTGCTAATTTATCAGAATATTAATGCAGAGTGTTCGGAATGGATAAAATTGTGAAAAAAATTGGGATTTCACTTCTTTTTCTTCTGCTATTTTTTGCAGCGGAATTAAAAGCAGAGGCGATTTCTATTCCGGTAAAGTCAGCGGACTCGAAAGAAATAAAAATGGAGGTTTTTGACATTGCCGGAAGTTCGATGACGGATACCGGCAAAGAAATCAACTATTCACTGGGTGAACCCGGCGGCATTACTACATTGTCCGCAGGGGATGCTGAGTTAGAAGCCGGATATCCTTTCTGTGACTTTATCTCGCCAGCAGCAATAACCGATTTAACTGGATTATGTAATAGCGAGACAGGCGATGTAACCCTTTCCTGGAGCACTCCTGGAGATGATGGCTGGACAAATACCCTTCCTTCTGGAAGTGAATATAGAATTGACTATTCAACTTATTCTAAACAATGGAGCAAAGATACCTACGAGGTCTCCATTCCCACTTCAGGAGTAACTCCCTACACTGAAGTTTCCCGTAAAATTACCGGCCTCACCGGCGACACCACCTGGTATTTCCAGATTTGGACTCGGGATGAAGTTCCCAACTGGTCAGGCCTCTCCAACGGCGCTACGGTCTGGGTCTGCCCCATTATAGGCGTCTCCATTTCTACCGACACCTATGATTTTGGAGAAGTTCCCCTGGGTAATTCGACCCATACAGTGTCCATAATCATAGTTACTAATGACGGAAATATAACGGAAGATTTCGGACTTTCTTGCGCCACCACTACTCCGGGAGGCAGTCCCTGGTATCCTGGATTGGTCGGAGAGTCATCCGATTATTACAATAGATTTATCCTAAGAGGAGTATTCAATGCAACTGAGGTAGCAACGGACGATTTCGGTCCCGAAGATACTATTGAAGCGAATATTCGATGGAGCCAAACCACGAGCACATTTACAGTGACTGGTTCATACACCGGGGTAAATGTAGAAGCAGATGATAACCGTAACATTTGGTTCCGTTTGGATTTACCCACTACGTCGGGTACCTCAAAAGACCAGCAAATAACGGCAACGATTACAGGACGAAAACACGAGTAGGAGGATATGAAATGTATTTGCCAAAAAGTAGTGTTCAAACAGATTCAAAATTAAGTATCTTTTTTCGTTATTTATCTACTTCCGTATTATTCGGGGTGCTTGTCGTCCTTCTGATCCACAAAATCTATGACTTTGATATTTGGTGGCACCTGAGAGCTGGGCAGTACATCGTTCAAAATCATCGCATCCCGGGCTACGATATTTTTTCCTATACCGCATCAAACAGACTTTATACGGATTTGCATTGGTTGTTTCAGATTCTCGTTTATGGAATATGGACACTTTGGGGAGCCTGTGGTCTAATTGTGATGAAAAGTGTGGTGCTAATATCTACATTTGCATTGCTGTTCAAGATAGGATATCGAAAGGAATGGCATATCGTGTCTATTATATCCATCTTTCTTGCGATTCTGGTGGCGAGTGAGAGATTTGTGGAAAGGCCAGAAATTTTCACATTCCTTTTTACTGGGATATATCTGGTAGTCCTTCACCAATACAAGTACGAAGGTTCAAAATTGATCTGGTTTCTACCCGTTCTACAAATAGTGTGGACTAACATGCAAGGTCTATTCATCATAGGGCCAGGGCTGATATTCGCATATGCCCTTGGAGAATATGCTACTAATAGGATGCCTATACTTAGATACTGGCGAGCAGAATCTACGGTAGAAGGGAAAAGATTGCGCATGTTGTTGACTATTTTGTTGCTGACGGTCCTGGCATGCTTCATAAATCCGTATGGGTTTAGAGGAGCGGTGTTTCCGCTAGTGCTCTTTACCAGGATTGGAACTTCCACGAATGTGTATGCGCAGACCATAATTGAGTTTCGAAAAACGCTAAGTATTCATCCAGCTCCCTTTAGCATATATTTTTACAAAATCCTGGCCGTGAGTTCTCTTCTCTCCTTCGTTCTGAATGTTAAGAGAACAGACCTTTCACGGTTCTTGGTTTATATAGCTTTTCTTTATCTTTCGGTTTTGGCGAGAAGGAATATTGCACTCTTCGCCTTTGTCGCTACGCCAGCAATGGTCTGTAATGTCAATAGTTTTTTGGATTCGCAAAAAGGAGCTAATGTGCTGAAAAGTAAATTAATCAAGAATGCTCAAGCCATTGTTTGTTTATTTATGAGCTTGTTGATGCTCTGGCTCACTGCAGAAGTGAGTTCAGGGAAGTTCTATAGGAGGACCCGCATGCCCAAGGAATTCGGCTTTGGTATCTCGGGAATGTTTTATCCTGCGGGTGCTTGTGACTTTGTGCTGAAAAATTCTATTTCGGGCAATATTTTTAACGACATGGCCATAGGAGGATATCTAATATGGCGGTTATATCCTCAGAAGAAGATATTCATCGATGGGCGACTGGAGGTATATAGTAAGGACTTTTTTATGTCTTATTTAAGGCTTTCTCAGGACTATGATTTCTGGAAAAGAACTATGGACGATTACGAGGTCAATTGCGTTATTTTGGGGCATGTAATCCCTGGCACTCAGATTTTGATCCAGAGATTATCTCAAGATAAGACATGGAAAGTGGCATATTTTGACCTCACGGGTATCGTTTTCCTAAGGGAAACCGAGGACAATCGAGAAATTATTAAAAGAGGGATGGAACTTTCCCAGTCATATGAGCCGAGGTATTCATGGGAATGGAGGCAGTTGGCAGAGGTATTTCGGATGCTCGGGTGGACTCAAAAAGCTATAGCATATTACAAAAAAGCGGCTGAACTCGACCCCCAGGACATAGCAAGCAGGAATAATCTGGGCACATTCTATCTGGGCGAAGGAATGAACGAGGAAGCGCTGGAAGTCTTAAAAGTAGCAGCAAATCTTAAGCCCCATTTAGCGGAGGTCTATAACAACCTGGGAATTGCTTATTTCAATTTGGGTGATTTCGATAGTGCGATTAGAATCTACCATAAGGCTCTGAGATTATCCCGGGGAATACCTGAACTCCACCTGAACTTAGGCTCAGCATACGAAGAAGTAGGCGAGCTTGATAAAGCTGAGAAAGAATATCGCAAAGCACTTGCACTGAATCCGAATTACACGAAGGCACACGAATCTTTAATGGAAATTTTGGAGAAAAAATTAGGGGAAGAAAAAAACAGAAAGGAGGAGAAATGACAAGTATTTTTAATCGGATAGTTGTCCTGGCGTTAGTATTGGTAATCCCTCTCATCATTTGTGCAAAGATGGACGATAGTTTTAATCTTCCAAAGTTGACATTGTTATATCTGGGGGTCATCACATTCTGGGCGGCGTGGCTGATTAATGGGCTAAGGCAGAGACGCTTTGTATTCCGGCGGTCTCCACTCGACTTGCCTCTGGTTACGTGGCTTATTTTGAGTCTAATTTCCAGTTTTCTGTCGATAGATCCGACAAGGTCATTTTTCGGTATACACGGTTTGCAGGGGTTTGGTTGGTTTCCGATGCTGGCATTTGCAGCTCTTTTCTGGGCGGCAGTCCAGGTTGCCGATAGGCGAATGGAGAGAGTTCTGGCGATTGGTGCTGTTGGGGTCGCCAGCCTCACCGCAATATATGGATTGCTCGAATATTACGGTTACCAAATTTTGCCCGGTATGCCAGATTTCACGAGGATGCCCATTCTTTCAACTTTTGGGAACCCGATTTTCTTCGGATGCTATATGATGTTGGTCATTCCCCTTGCCGGCGGATTATTTATAGAGACATTGGAACGGCTATCACAATCAATGGGGAAACGGTGGAAGATGCTACTATCTCTGGGAGGCTTAATCCTACTTCTTTTCACCCTCATCCTTACTTTTGCTCGTGGCCCCTGGGTAGGTTTGGGAGTAGCCACCGTTTTTTACATAGGGTGGCTTCTGAAGTCGCAGAAGAAGGGTTTCCTGGGAAGAGAATTCAAAAAGAGAATCCTTCTGGTGACTGAATCCATGTTTGTTATAGTTTTGATTATATTTCTTATCTATCCTACGGCTCAGCGGGCATTTCGTGGTATTTTCGATTTTAAAGAGCCCAACATATGTTCCCGCATTGAAGGTTGGAAGAGTGGGCTTCGTGCTTTTTTGGATCGTCCTGTTATAGGTAGCGGACCGGATACGTTCGGTTATGTCTTCCTAAAATACAAAAGCATTCGTTTTATGGAAACGGCTGGATGGAGCTCAATTCAAATGCACGCTCACAACGATTTTGTCCAGATGGCGACAACTACCGGGGTAGTAGGGCTTTTGGTTTACTTATGGTTGTGGACAACAATATTGGTCAAGGGAGGGGACCGATTAGGAATTCAGGGAAGAGATAGTCCGGCGGTGGGAGGGTCACTTGATTCTGTTATGCTTCGGGGAGCATGGTATGCCTCTCTACTGGCACTTTTCGTCCAGAACCAGTTTAACTTTTCCACAGTCGGCACTTCGGCTATTGCTGCCATATTCGCGGGGATGCTTTTTGGTAGCAATGGTAGAGACGATCGGTTAATCAAATGGGAATGTAGTTTTTCAACTAATTCCAATGTTTTGTCTACGCTAACTGGGGTCGTGTTGTTAGTAGCAATAGTATTCTCCTGGTTTGCTCTTAGACCAGCGTGGGCTAGTCTGCTTTACACAAAGGGGCTAATAAAAAAATCCAATGGCCAACGGGGCTATGCAATCCAGGATGTCCAGAATGCGCTCCATTTGGTTCCCAATAATGCTATATATCGGGACCAGTTGTTGAGAATTTATCGCTTCTGGGTAAATGACGAAACAGATATGAATAGAAAGCAATTGTTTGTTCGGGTGGCTGTTGCGCAGGCGCAATCTAATGCTCGCCGACACCCTTACGACTCTGGTGTTTATAACAACCTGGGCTCTACTTTAATGTGGGCAACTCAAGTAACGGGTGATGATTACAGGACTGAAGCACGGGACTCATTTCATCGAGCAATAGAATTGGAGCCAAACTTTCTTACGAGCTGGGTTAACATTGCTAAACTTGCCGATTCGATGGGTGACCGGCATCGCGCGATTTCCATTTTGGAAAAAATTCTGAAAATTAACCCCGATGACAAAGAGGCTAAAGAGCTAATTAAAAAATTGCGGTAGGAAACGGCTGCCGTGCCGTCCAACCGAAAAGGAGGAGAAATGAAGTACATTAAATCTAAAATTGCCTTAGGTATGGTAATGGTGATGTTGTGCGGACTGATGGTTCCGCCCCGGGTTCATGCAGCTGGAGTTGCCGTCCAGTTTGCCGACGTTGTCCTGTCAAAGTTGGAACCAGGTGGAGTATATAATCTCCTGGCATTAAGAGGACTAACCTTTACTGTATTGAACAATTATGAGGAAACACGGGATTTCCAGGTTCTGGCGACAGTGCCATCGCCGGGACAATTGGACAAAGGATACGAACCGATCCCTGACCCCTCTTGGGTGAAGGTCGTACCGGATACATTCCGTCTCGCCTATCGGGAGAATATCTGTTGTGCCATCATCATATCCATTCCTGAGGATGAACAGTATCGTGGCCGTCACTTTCAGGTGAGGTTGCTTACAACCGTCAAGCCTGACCCCTTTGCGAAAGGCGTATCTTTAGTCTCTCAGGTGGAATACAGGTTACGTTTCAGTGTGGGAATTGAGGCTCCAAAGACTATAGAAGAGCGAAAGAAAAAAGAAAAATTCTTAAGCCTGAACTATCGTCTCGAGCCGGAAAGTATCTACATTCGCGATGTAGAGCCTGGTAGAGAAATCAAGTTAGGAGAGAATGGAATCCCTGCTTTGAAAGTTGTCAATCTTGGTCCCGAGAAGGTAATTCTCCGAATTAAGAGCGTCCCTTGTGAACAAAGGTTTGGGCTTGTGACTGACTATGAGCGGACTCCTAACCCAGATTTCTTGGAATGTACCAAAGATGCGATAAAGGTTAAATCAAATCGGATAATGAATGTACCCCTGATTTTGAAGATACCGGATGAACCAGAACATCGAGGAAAGAAATACGCATTCATCATTATGGCAGAACTTAGAGATACTGAAGTTCCCCTGGAGATTTATAGTAGAGTCTATGTCGAGATAAAAGAGTAATACGAATTTGGAGTAGCACATTTCAATGTGCGTGAGAAAAATTAGCGAGGAAGGTGGAGTAGCACACTTCAGTGTGCGTGAGAAAGACGCAGGCTAAAGCCTGCTAATCCGAAAGGAAAGGAGGGTCGCTGTTCCGACGAATAAGGAGGAACGGGGTAGCGACGCCTGCGAGTTGGTGAGCAGGCAGGTCACCGACTGAAGTGAAGCGAAGCGAAGCGAAAGGAGGGTCGCTGTTCCGACGA
>Ga0315296_10002850_pt1 | contig 14619 bp, 12 predicted proteins | sample YL17G14_18_MG_FD_203921 | JGI IMG/M metagenome (GOLD analysis project Ga0315296, IMG submission 203921) | Sediment microbial communities from Yellowstone Lake, YNP, Wyoming, USA - YL17G14_18 | ecosystem: Environmental > Aquatic > Freshwater > Lake > Sediment | place: USA: Wyoming | collected... | reverse complement strand
AATAGGCCTGTTCGGGATTTTTTGTCTTGTTCTGGGATTGTTTCACCACTATCGTCATGATTCGACTCGCGGTCGTCATGATTTGAGCCCGGATCGGATTTAACGAAGTTTTTTGCCGAAAATCGCATATCCCCAAAAGAGGAGATTCCTGTCAGAGGATCAATTACGGGACTTCTCAATTTCGCTATTATTTCTTCGTTAAATCCCTGTTCGAGTGCCCCCTGATGCGTGAGAAGATCTCAATACTCTTCGGGGACTTCAGCTGCATCTAGGTTGGGCAATGGTATCGTAGTATTTCTGTTTGTCAATCTGTCCAAATGATGCGATCCTTGCTTCGTCATCGCCGCAGAAAACTACGCTATCCCTGTCATGAACAAGTGCTGATTTCACCGCCTCTGACACGAATTCCTCAGTTGACTGGAGATCCTCAGCTTTGAGAGGCCTCTTGATTCCTGACAACCCGCCAAAGCGTATTCTCGCAAGGCCGATATCCGTGAAGAACCTGAATGTGGATCTGTAACCTTTGAACACAACACATCCATGTTCGACTGCAAGTTGAGCGAGGCTGCCACTGTGACATGCCATAGTGCTCACCATGCATCCTCTAAGCATGTGCACGTTGTTTGCATCCACAATCTTCTCGTCGCCTTGCCCTAGCAGGGTCTCCCATGTTCCGTGACCACAGTGTTCATACCACAAGGGGCGAAGGCGTTGGAAAACAGTCTCCATGTTCTTCCTGGTTGCGTGCTCAAGCCCTAGATCGACTACGGCGACTTTCTCTCTCAAGACGTTGATGATTTCGTCCGTGAAGGCGTATGCGACACACGTCGCCTCATCATATATGGGACGGGTGAAAATGCCTACCGGATCTCTCTGTATCGGTCCTGCAGAGGTCTGGATTACTGCTTCCTGCACGATCGCTTTGTTCAATGCTCCAACTACTCTATCAAGATCCCATCCGAGGTATCTGCTCTTGATTCGGTCAAGATACTCCTGTCGAAGTTTCTTCTCCGCACATCCAAAGTCGGTTTCACTGCGAACCTGAATGACCCGTCCGGGTATTGACATATGTTCCAGATACGCAAACGGATCGCTCAAGAAGCTCACGACCATGCCTTGAGAAGACTTCAGGGGCAGGGCATCTATATCAGGAGCCTGTTGTGCAGTGAGCTCCGTTCCAACTCACTGCTTTCTTGCTTGAGTTCATGACAGGTCAGCAAGCGCTGTTGCCTGAGCACAGTTCTCCTCCGCCACAGCCCCTCATGCGTCTTTTGTCGAAGAATTGTCTCAAGGAGATTCGAAACGCGTGAGGGGGCTTTTCGAAACGTTGCGCTGCCCGTCAATTTCAGTGTCCTAGGCCATGCGACGTCGCATGAGTTTTTTGTGAAGCCCAGCTGAGTCAAAGGCTGACAACCTGTCCGAGACGAGAGTGATCCTAGTTTAGGGAAGAGCAGGACGAGGGACTGTGATCGAGGCCTAGCGACCTAGGGGATACGAGGCCCACCTCACCAGCCTCTGAGATTGGCAAACATTCGATCGTAATCAATGTTCTGGATTCTCAGGCTAAGAAGTCGTTCTCTGCCAAGATGTATTTCCCACTTGGGCTCAAACCTCAGGCGCCCCTGTCTCGCCATAGACACTATTTCGTCAACCGTGTTTATCCAGCTAGGATCCAAATCCTTGACTAGTTCTTCGCGAGGGATAATGACCAACTCAGGGCGCGAGCCCTCGAGCTTTCTGCTTGGGTTCAGATTGTATACCAAGTAAACAAAGTAGTTCTTCTCCTGCCAGAGCTTCCTCAGGCATCGATGGTCAAGAATGAGCCAATACTGTCTGGGACGCGCTGGCTTGACTTGCTTCTGGCCCTTGACCTCGATAAACCGCCCGTCTGAGGATATATCGCACCCTCCTTCTTTCATCGGTCTGGGGTTCCTGCCACAAGATCTCTCGTACCTGAATACGAATTCTACCGCGAGCTTCTCGATCGAAAACAACATCCTGTCTCCGAGAGGTTAGCAGGCGAGATCATCCTGTCTTCGCTTTTCTAGTTAGCCTATGAGCATCGATTGGTCAAGCCTATATCCTGCAGAACGAGCCTTCCAGGCAGTAGACTGTGAGTTTAGCCCTCTCCGGGCATTTTGTCCCCAGGTCGCATCTGAGGCAGAGTCGGGAAACGTCTTTCACATCTAGGGTGCCCATTTGGTCGTGCAGGCCATAGAGCAACTTGAGGTACTTTCCCTCGGCAATCCTCGGTACCTCATATCGTCTATCCAGTCCATACCACTCGTACAGCCGCTTGTCGCCTTTCGAAGAATTGCAGCTCCTGCATACCCACACCGCGTTGTCGGGCAAGTCAGGTCCGCCTCTGGACCTCGGCAGAATATGGTCAAGCGTCAAGTCCTTCTTTGCACCGCAGTAGATGCACTCCTCTGGCCTCTCACGCTCCTTCACATACTCCCTGATAGAGGTCGACCAAGAGACCTCTCCCGTGGCAAGTTTCCTGAACCGGTCCATCACGAACCCGTACTGTCGCTTCCCCACGCCAGCAGACTCGGAGATGATCTTCGCGTACTGCCAATAGATCAAGTCACGAATAGTCTTGACCGCGGCGGGTGGCATGAAACTACCAAGTTCCACATACATTCGGAGGGTTTGTTATCAACGCTACGTCTCAGGGGTTACGGCCAAGAGTGCATGGCCTTGCATTTTCGAACTTGTGATCTCAATATGACCCCCTGACCGCATTAGTTCCTATGCCTAGGGCGTTTGCCACCGTGGGGCAAGCCCCGCAGCGTCATGAATCTCACTTAGCCAAGAATGATAAAAGCGCTGGAAAGATGAGTACAGATAGATAACCACATGGGCTCTTCTATCGTAGAGACTTGGATACACTCCACGATGCTCATCGAGAATCAATGGGGGCAGAAAGGTACGGGTTTCCTAGTAGTCCGAGCGATAGATGACAAGCATGGCCGAGGTTTTCTTGCAACAAATAAGCACGTGCTTCATAGGGACGCTCAGATGAGACAGAATGCCACTCACGTAGTCCTCCATTTGAATATCAGGAATGAGGGCGAGTCTGTTCGTGGGCAAACGCTGCACCTGCCTCTGGACCTTGGCAACGGCTCCAAGATATGGCGTGAGCATCCTGACAGGGACATCGATGTTATCGCTTTCGACATTACCCCTCTGCTTTCACAGTATCCAAGAATTGAGAAGCGATGCCCTGACTACTCATTCTTTGCTGATGGAGCCAAGCTCGAAGAGTTGGATGTAACGATTGGAGACGATGTAGTGGTGATTGGCCATCCTTTAGGGCTGACGCACCGTGGAACGAATTTCCCGCTTGTCAGGGCCGGCATGATAGCCAGCCGTATCGGAGAAAGCTTGGAGGACGAGTACGAGGAAAGAGATGGTACAACGCGCAGACGTGTGCTCCGCGGCTTCCTGATAGATGGTGCGACTGTTCCGGGATCAAGCGGAAGCCCTGTCGTCCTCAGACCAATCGCTGGGCGTCTTGTCAAGAACGCTATAGTCATCGAGCCTCCACGGCCAATACTCTTAGGCATCGTGGCTGAAACGAGATACGCTCCCATTCGAACACCTCAAGGAGAAATTCTCTCCTACGCAGGACTAGGACTTGCGTTTGATGCAGAAACCGTGAAGGAAACGATCGAACTGTTCTTTCAGTAGATCTCCGCAATCGGGCTTTGCGGAGAGTCTTCGAGGAATGAGGATGTCTGAAGGAATGAGTCTGTGCCTAATCCCCCAGATGTTCTCGAGATCTTCGTCTAGACTCTCGCTGTTGAACCCATTAGTGTTCAGTACCTCTCTTCCTTGAACGACTTGCATCAAGAGCAGGGAGGTTCGAGCATCATGAACCCGTGGGCGGATCTCGACTCCGTATAGAGGAGAAGTACCTTCTAGTTTCTTCCCCGATCGTCCGTATGTACCTTTCAGGATCTTGTAGGTCGATCCGGGTCGGGTAGACTATCTTGTTGTGGTATTCTTTGTAGATCGCAAGGACCTTCTCTGCCTGCTCATCGTTTCGGAAGAGAAGACGGTGCTTGATGTCGTACCCCATACTACGTAGGGTCCTGAGAAATCTCGCAACTCGACTTGGCTCATTGCGGAGGGCGGCTTGCCTAGCTTCTGAGACCGTGATGACAGACGGCCTGACCTTCTTTATCAGACGGAGTACGTCTTCGACGGATCCTAGGTCTCCGGTCTCTGCTTTCCTAAAGGGCGAGTAACACTCCGCTCGAAACTCGTGAAAATAGGCCACATCTATGTCCAAGAGTGGATCGGACGCTCTGCGGAGTTTGGGGAGAAGGCGAATGAGTTTTCGTGGAGGGCTCAGATAGACCGCCGCCAATGTCCGATGCTGGCCTTGTCCACAAGTGTGGACTCGGCGCGGCTCAATTCCGTAGGAGTGAGGCCCATTTCGGGGTAGGACGCGGGCAACGTATCGCTCCCAATTCTCTCCGCGTCACATTATTCGAGTATGGCAATGCGGGTTCTCGTACGTAGGGGATGGAATCTCAGACTTTAATTCTTGCGAGCGCGATTAGAATGTGATGTTTTCTGCTGCGGATGCATCATGAATGAAATCGTCCTAGTGGGCGATGTTCACGAGGGAATCAACTTCGACATTCGTCTCGACCCGCAGACAGGAGTCTCTGAGCGCGCACTCGACATGCATCGGAACCTCGTAAGATCGGTCACCTACGCAATCGACCACAAAGCGTCGCTTTTCGTAATTCTCGGCGATCTCTTCGATCGCACTCACGTCGCCCCCATCTTCAGAGAATACGTGAGGAACGACGTGATCGAGCCGCTTGGGAAGGCGGGAATAAAGGTCTACATTCTCGCCGGAAATCATGATCAGCCTAGGGAGTTTCGCAGAGGAACCTCAATAGACGATTTCCGTGGGTATCCTCATGTGCAAGTCTTCAGGAACCCCGAGTGCAGAATTGAGAACATTGCGGGAAGAAGAATCTGCTTCCTGATAATGCCGTTCTTGCACCCGGACAGTCTCATAGGCCAGTCCGGTCAAGAGGTTGCAGGAGTTCCCGAAGACCAGAGGCGCGAAGTTGGTCGTGAGATCCTCCGAGAGCTGCTTCTGAAGTACTCGAAACAGAAGGCGGACGGCAGAATCTTGCTGGCCCACTACTATTTCGAGGGCGCCGACCTGAGTTCCACGGTCGCGCCGGAGGTTGAGCCTGGAGAAGTGGAATTCAACGAGTCGATGATTCCACAAGGGCTCGGCCTAGGAGTGTTCGGGCACGTCCACCTCGCCCAGACCAAGCACGTTAGGGACGTTCCACTCATTTTCCTGGGCGCTGTCGAGAAGATCGACTGGGGAGAGCGGGAAGGTGAGAAGCGTTTCCTCACCGTCGACCCCGTGGACATGAAATGGGAATCTCAGAAGCTGCCAACCCGAGACATGCTGCGCATTCGAGTGAAAATCGAAGCTGGCGAAGTGAATCCGACTGAGAAGATACTTGGCGAGATCCCCGGTGACGTCAAAGACAAGATGGTAAGAGTGGAGATCGAGCTCCCAGAAGGAGTGAGGAGGTTGCTGCAGGAAAGCAGGCTCGCTGACAAGCTGGCGCCCGCATTCGACTACAAAGTCAAATGGATCACGATCATGGCGAATCCTGTGGGCAGTCCAGACACGGAAGTCAGTTTCCTGACTCCGGAGACCCTCCTCGAATCATTCATCGAGCTCAACTACGCAAAGTACAAGCGGCATGATGAGCTGCTCGCCCGGGGCAGAGGGATACTTAAGGAGGCCCTCGAAGAGTGAGTGCGCCCGCGGGCTTTGTCATAAGCGGCCTAGAAATGCAGGGGTTCATGCGATACAAGGATGCGACGAAAGTATCTTTTCCGGAGAAATTCACAGCCATAACGGGGCCGACGGGCTCTGGCAAGTCTTCAATTCTTGATGCGATAACGTTCGCCCTGTACGGAGCGTCTTCGCGTACGGATGAGCGGCTAAAGGTTGAGGAGTTCGTCGACAAGAACGGCTACGTCCGGCTCGAATTCTACCAGGGCGGCAACAAATTCGAGGTAGTCAGAGGTCGCAAGGGAAGCCGCAGCTACCTGACGCTGAACCAGAATCTCAAACCGATCGGAGGCAGCACCAGTGAGATTCAGCGGGAGATCGTAAACGTTGTCGGTCTCGACTACGTCGGGTTCAGGAATTCCACGTTCATCCGCCAAGATGAGATGAAGGCCATCGGCTCCGAGACAGGGGCTGAAAGACTCGACATCTTCCAGAGACTCTTCAGGCTTGAGGTGTTCGAAAAGGCGCAGAAGATTGCGGAGCAGCGGCTCAAGGAGGCAAAAGAGGCGTCAATTGGCGCCGAAGCGGAGATGAACCAAAAGCGGGAATTGTACGAGAAGACCCTGCCCGAAAAGAGGCGCGAACAACAGGCCGCCAAGGAGTCTGCGCGCAGCTTCAAGAAAAGCGCGGACGAGCTGAGACGAAAAGAGACTGCACTGAGCGGGCAAATCCAGAAGTTGCAGCCTCTCCACGATGCGTATGCAAGGGTTTCCGATGCCATCGTCACTCTAAAAGCCGAGATCACAAAGAACGGAGAAAAGGTCGAAGAGGCTGAAAGAAAGGACGAGCAGCGTAGGGAGCTTGCGCGGGACATCGAACGTCTCAGGAAGGCTGCGGACGAATATTCGAGGCTGACGCAAGAGCAAGCTCGCCTTGGAGGAAAACAAGAGAAAGTCAAGGCCCTTGATGAGAAGATCGCAATTCACCGTAACAACATAACGAGAATCAACGATTCTTTCCGCGGGCAGGCTGAGCGCGTTCGAAAGAGACTCGGCGAGTACGAGAAGCGGTTGAGGTCGGTCAAGACAAGCCTACGCAAAGACGAGGCATTCGACCTCTTGCGCCTTGAAGGAGCACTCGGAGAGAGGCTTCAGAGAATCGACAAGGAACTGGGTTGGCTCAGTGAACAACACCAGATCGTGGAACGGTTGAAAGACGAGCGGCTCAAAGCCCAAAAGCAGCTCCCCGAAATCTCTAGGAAGACCAAGTCCATTACTGGAGATGTCTTTCTCAAAACAGAGATAGAATCGTCTATCAAACGCGCTGACGAAGACTTGGCAAGAGCTCGCGACAAGGCGACCAAAGACATTCGGAAGGAGAAGAGCGCGATAGCTGGACTTCAGTGCGAGAAACACTCTCTCGGGTTCACATCGGGAATGGAGAACAGGCTGCGGCAGGTGCGTGAGAGATTGCGGCTGATCAAGTCTGATGCCACGGCCTACCCAAGGCAACGCGACAGACTGGAAGGCTTCCCCGACCAGCGGGCGCTAATACGCTCGCTCAGACGGGACGCTTCGAGCAAGAGACGAGAGCTGAAAAGACTCGTGGGACGGGAAGAGAAGCTCCGCCCGCAAGAGCGCGAGTACAACGACCTCTCAAGCCAATTCGCCGAAATGCACCAGAAGGTGAGCGATGCCGCCGAAGAGGCAGGGACGGCCCGAGGCAGGTACGAGGGACTCCGGAAAGAGGTGCAGGATCTGCAGAAACTGAAACCGAAAATCGACGAACTCCGCGAGAAGACCGAGAAACTCGCTGCGGAGCAAGAGCTGTATACGATTCTCAAGGAGGAGATATTCCACAGGAAGGGCGTCCTAATCTACGCAATAAACCAGCTTCTGCAAGGGATTGGTCGCGAGTCCTCGTACGTTCTGGGCGAACTTACCGACAATCGCCTGAACAACATCCGGCTGACTCCGTACACCGACACCAGGGGAGGCGGAGTGAGGATAGAGGTTGAAGGCGTGGACGGCCTCTTCCACGATGTCTCGGTGTTCAGCGGCGGGGAGAAGACGCAGGTCAACGCGGCCCTCCGGTTCGCAATCGCAAAGGAGCTGGCAAGCATGCCGCAGGTAGGGAAATCCTACGGGAACATGAAGACGCTGTTCATCGACGAGGGTGACCTCGGCTCGCTCGACACGGAACAGAGCAGAAAGCTGTTCATTCGGAAACTGTTCACGCTGGGCGATCTGTTCGAGAAGGTGATCCTGATCACCCAACTCACCGATGTTGCGGAACAGTTTCCCTCCCGCATCAGAGTCTACATGACCCCAGAGCAATTCAGCAGAGTGGAGGAGGCCCCGCACAGTGGATAACAACGTTCCACATCTGAGCGATATCGAAAGAGATGTCAAAAGGGCATTCGAGATCATATCTAGTCACCGTTCGAAGGGTAGGTCCGAAGCGGAGCAGAAACTGCCGCAGATACAGCTAACCCCGTTTTCGCTCGCCGAAGGCTCAACGGAGCTTGTAGCGATTGACGGATCGTATGCCCCGATTTTCAGAACGTCCAGTATCTGGATAGTCGCAGTGCGAGCCGTAGCCCTCACCTACGAATTCAGCGACAGCCGAGGCTACAACATCGAAGGATGTGACGTGAACGAGGCGGCAGAATTAGTTACCACAGACAGAGACGTCGCTTCTCAGATAGGCGGCTTCTCAATCGAGCTGCAGAGCCTCACTGCGAGACGGCGAGGGGAAGCCCCGGGCCGCATGGCAAGGTACGCATGCATTCTCCGCGAAATCGAACTGGCGGCCTCCGTCTCGAAGAAACGCAGCGGCGTTACGATAGTTCTGGACGGAACTCTGACCGTTCCACCGCTCAAAACCATCAAGACCAGGATGGAAGAGACGATAGATGCATGCGAGAAGAACGGAAACGCCCTAGTCGGAGTTTCCAAGGATTCCAACGTGAACCTTTTCGGCTGCGCAATCGCGGACGAAGAACTCTTGCAGTATGTGGCGGAAGAGGGACTTCTGTATGTCACGCCGCCCCAGCAACGCAAAACCGCCCTCGGCCCGCAAGGCACAACCTACTTCGTCAAGTATCACCCGGAAGCACCCAAATGGTTCAGGACGGATGTCATCTCGCCCGACGCTGAGCCAAGCAAGCTCTTCGGGTGCCTTGCCCAGTTCGCTCGGTCCCAAGTCTGCCTGGGTTACCTGTATCCTCTAGTGGAGGCACACAAAGCGGCAGTCGAGCTTCGTAAGTATCCGAAGCTCTACGATGAACTCCTGTTCAAGGTCGCGGCCGAGACCGGCGTGGACGCTGTTGAAGCCGTGTGGGGACGCACAAACATAGACGGAAGAAGACGTGACGCCTTTCATGCATATTTGGACGTGATCAGCAAGCCTGGAGGGAGGAAGAGATGACTGAGCCGGAAAACCGAGTAATCGGGGAAGTGGTAGACGCCTCCGTCCTCGGGGGCATAAACGTGAAGCTGAGCCTAACGAATCCCGAGAACATAAAGACGGGATACCCGGTAATCGCAGAGGGCGAGAAGTATGACTTCTACTGTGTTGTTGCGGACGTGTTCAACCCGGCGGTTGACGTGGTGGATAGTCTGGCGACTTCGGATCTCGGCAAGCTCTCAATCCCAGCAGTGTCTCCGGGCTTGCAGAAAGGATACTTTGGCAGCGTCTTCCACTCTAAGGTTCTACTCGAACCGATTCAACTGATCGACAAGAAGAACGGAACGCTGACCGACGTGGAGACCATTCCGCCGTACTTCACGAAGGTGCGCCTCGCCACTCCCGGCGATGTCAAGACGATCTATCAGCCCACTAGGACATCGATGCCCATAGGAAACCTCAGGGGCATACCCGAATTCGAGATTCCCATCGACTTCGAGAAGCTCACTCAGAAGGCTTTCGCGCTTCTCGGACGGACATCGGCGGGAAAATCCTTCCTCAACAAGATAATCTGCAACTTCATCCTGAAGACGGGGGTAGCATCGGTCCTTCTCTTCGACATGCACAACGAGTACGGTACTTATTCTGCCACCGACAACTCGCGTGGCCTCAAGTTCTACTTCCCCGAAAAAATCGAATGGCTCACGCTTGATCCTGAGAGGAATAAGGAAGCGGCACCGTTCTTCATAGATCCCAATTCGATAACGCCGGAGGATCTGATTCTTGCTATCACGGACCTTACGGTGCGTATGCAAGATGCCATCTGGACAGTCAATGGGGTGCGCGGCCGCAACGACCTCCTGACAGCGATCAAGAACACTCAGCAAGGAACCGTGCCCACTATTCCCGATTCCACGCTCTTGGGGCTGCAAGCTAGAATCGCGCGGCTCGACAGGCTGCGGTTCCTGAGGCCCAAGCCGAAGTCTGCAAAGGAGGACTCCTTCACCATGATGCTTAGGAAGATCAGGGAGGGGAAATCCATCGTTCTGGACTTCGGAAAATACGGCAGGGAGTCGATGGTCTACCTCTTTGTAGCCAACATAATCTCGCGCAGACTGCACGAAATCTACACAGACCGCGGCGAAGAGCTGCCTAGGCTCGTGGTATTCCTTGAGGAGGCCCACAAGTTCCTCGACCCAAAGGTCGCCGAACTGACGATTTTCAGCATTCTCGCGCGTGAGATGCGGAAGTTCAATCTCATCGTTTCGATAATTGACCAGCGCCCGAGCAAGATCGACGACGAAGTAATGAGTCAGCTCGGCAACAGAATGATACTCTCGCTCAAGGATCCCAAAGACATCTCGGCCGCCCTGGCCGGCATCCCGAAAGCAAAGGTGTGGACGAACATCGCCCAATCGATCCCGCTGCGGACCGCACTCATCGTCGGCGACGCGGTCAGGGTGCCCACAGTGATCGACATACTCGACTACTCAAAGATCGATGTCATGCTCAAGACGGCTGGCAAAGGGCGGATGACGAGCGAGGAAATCAAGAGGATCGCCAAGGACGCAGATAGGATAGTCAAATCGATCAAGTGAACACGGTTTGACAGGAGCAGAAGACCTCATCGAAAACTCGCATGCACAGGTACGACTCGGACGGCTGGCGACTTTTGGGAAAACCTCCTTACTCACGTAGATCTGTTCCCATGACTGTACGCGGACAATGCTCTAGGGCAGATCTCTCCCATGAATCGGCACCCTCTAGCCTATCCTCTCCCCTTCATGATTCCTGGCTCAGTTGTCGGTAGCAAAGCCTAACTCGCGTAAAGATTACATTCTATCCACGGGTCCTCGGCGGTCGAATGTCATGCAGACCCAGAAGCTGCCTCCTGAACGCCTGCTGGAATGGTACACTGCAAGAGCCCCCTATGATGAACGCAACCCTGCTTTTCAAAAGGGCGGAGATGGTTGCGTCGCCTTTGTAGAAACGCGGCAGGCGTTAAAGGTTCCCAGCATGCTTAGAGGATGCAGCTGGCAACGCATCATCAGGCATCTCAGGAGCCAAAGGATTCTCCCGTGGCTGACAGACCAATTAGAATTGAAATACGGGCTGTAGATACACTCAATCGTCAACAAGATTAGCATTTGTTGAGCGCAACAGGGATATCCATGATATGGTCAAGACCAAAGTCTAGGCCGATCGGCAACTCGCAAAGAGATTCACTGCTATGAAACAAAGCGAGAGGTTCTGCAAAGCGCTCTGCAACTATGGCAAGTCGCTACAAGGACAGCGAGACCCGGAAGAAGAAGGTGAAGAAGAAGTACGTTCTCGGTCGTGCGCGAGCAGCGATTCGAATGATAAGGCAGTTTGGCGGCCAGCGGCAGGGTGCCCCGCGCAAGATCAGGTTAGGAGTCACCGCCTTTGAGGAGGTGCAACGAGTGGCTCGAATCGTCGAGGAACACGAAAGGGGAGCCGCGCCCAAGTTGAAAGCCGCTTGGGTATGATGCACTTGTCAGCAAGTAATAGGTTGAGATTCAGGATCCGTCGCGGAGCATTCGAGGTAGAACTTGAAGGCGAATTCGATTACGTCATGGACAAGTTCGAGGAGCTGATCGCAAAGCATTGGCGGCCATCAACTATTGTAGAAGACGAGGAAGCGCCAGACGCGCTTGGCCGCGGGGACCTGAGAGGTATTCTTGAGACTGGAGCCGACGGAAAGCCTCACTTCGTAATTCCCTTCGACTCAGTGACCGCAAAGGAAGCGATAGGTCTAGTACTCTTCCACACTCAGCCGACCGCACTTGGAGACAAGGGACTCAGCGACGTGCTCAACGAAACTTGGAAGTCAACAAGACCCGGCACTGTAAGAGCGAGAGCAAGCGAACTCCATAAGGATGGAAAACTCGTAAGCGAGAAAGGGCGTTACGTGCTGTCCGGGGCGGGTTTGCAGTGGGTGAGGGGGGAGATTATTCCGTCACTCAGAAGGGCTCGATCATTGCAGTGAGATTGTGTCGTTTTCCGAATGATGAAGCGGGAACATCAGGTTGCGATGCCAAGCGAACCTCCCGTTTTTCGTGTCTTAGCCTCCCCCTTCCTCTCCCTGACACGACGTGGTTTTGCCCTCCTATCTTATGAGGTGGGTCCCACAGATCTCTATCCACCTTGAGCTCTAGGGTGTTTCGGGGGCCAGAAGCAGAACTCAGACCGGCGTGTCGACCATTGCAGCAACTAAGTGATGCAACTATGGGTCATAACCAACCCAACGATAGACCATTCCGTCCTTGGTATCAATTTCCCTTGCGGTGTCCTCCTCATTTTGCTCGCTACTGTCTGCTGGAGTTTGGGGTGAAGAGAAGAGCTGTCGCGGCCCTTACGTTCTGCGGGACTAAAACGACGAATCTCGACTGGACATGACACAGACCTTTGAATTAAGATGAGGAAGTAAGTCGATCCGATGAACGATAACGGAATCACACAACGCCGGGTCAACGGAGAAGCGATCCTAATACCTGCTGGTAAGAGGAAGTGCATTATTACTGGAGAACTCCACAGGGATAACGAACATGAGCGAAATCTGCAAACCCTTGCTGAAAGGCTGCTCACTGAATACGGTTATGCGCGAGAACAACTGGCCAGGAAGTCCATCTCAATCCAACTTGGCGCGAAAAGATACTTCCCTGACATAGCAGCGTATCACAAGGATTCCCCACGTGAAAGGGAAAACATCAATTTACTCGTGGAGATCGAACCTGGAAGTACAGAACCTACTGACCCAAATCACGGGACCGGTCAAGTGGAATCGTATCTGAGAATGCTTTCAAATTGTAGGTACGGGATGTGGTACAACGGAACTCAACAGATCAGTTTCTATAGAGAATCACCTAGCCTAGAACCTGTCGAGATAAATGACATCCCTCCGTACGGTTTGGAAATCGGCGATATCGAAAGACCGGATTTCGGTCAACTCCGCTCGGCATCAGAACTCAGAAGCGTGTTCAAGAGATGCCACAACTTCATTGCTGGAATAGAGGGACTCAGAAAGGAAGAAGCCTTCAACGAGTTGTTGAAGATTATCTTCTGCAAAGTGCTAGACGAACGTCTTTCGACACATGTTCAGTTCTATGTTACGAATAGAGAGAGGAGGGAGAATCCCGAAAGGTGCAAGTCTCGAATTGACACTCTCTTCGAACGAGTCAAGAAGGTTCACCAGGACATATTCGAGAAAGATGAGAAGATCAAGCTTGACGCGAATGTTGTTGCCTACCTGGTTTCGCAACTGCAACCCTTCACGTTGATTGGGACCGACACCGACGTCAAAGGAGCGGCATATGAGGAGATAGTCGGCGGCAACTTGCGTGGGGATAGGGGCGAATACTTCACACCCCGTACCGTATGCAAGGCAGCGGCCGAGATGCTCTTCCACACTTTCTCTGAATCGGAGTGGGACGATCTAGCGATAATCGATCCCGCGTGTGGTACTGGAGGATTCTTGATTGCGATAATCAACTTTCTCAAGGCTAGGTTTCTTGAGATGGAGTCTGCGAAATGGCAAGATGTTGCGAAGGCAAAAGTTCAGACAGCTGAGAGGATCAAAAGCTACTGCGAAAGGAATCTTCACGGGATGGACATCAATCCCACACTGGCAAGGGCAACCCAGATGAACGAGGTTATGCACGGAAATGGGCACGGAAACGTATTTCCTTCGAATAGTCTCAGACAACCTTCTGAATGGCGCAAGTCAGGGCGACCTGTAATAGAGCTCGGCAAGTTCTCGCTGCTATTCACGAATCCACCATTTGGATCAAAAATACCAGTGAATGACCCCGAGATTTTGAAGCATTTCGCTTTGGGACACATATGGGAGAAGAGAGACGGTACGTGGTTCCCTACAGAAAGAACGAGCGCGAGCGTACCTCCAGAACAGCTGTTCATAGAGAGATCGATTGATTTCCTGAAACCAGGCGGTAGGGCGGCAATGATCATAGCCGATCACATACTCACCAATCCTGGATACGAGTTTGTGAGACAGTGGATTTTAGACAATGCTCGCGTCTTGGGCAGAATTTTCCTCCCCGAAGACACGTTCGAACCCTTTGTTGGCACGAAAGCTCACCTAGTCTTGTTAGAAAAGAAGAAGGAAAGCGAAAAAGGGCGTGGAACAGTCCGTTATGAGAGCTTCGGAGCCATCGGAGATTCGATCGGCCACGACAAGCGTGGGCAACCAGTCTACTTGCGCACTCCCGAAGGGGAGGAGATTCTGTGGGAAGTAGAAAAAGAGATCATCCGCGTTGATGAAGGGAGAAAAGTTGCCGAAAAGGCGAAGATTACTGAGAAGATTATCAACGACGATATGCCCGCGATAGTTGAAGCGTTCAAAGCGTGGTGGCACTAGATTGAGAAACGATGTGCCTGAAATTCTG
>Ga0315296_10002849_pt1 | contig 14621 bp, 8 predicted proteins | sample YL17G14_18_MG_FD_203921 | JGI IMG/M metagenome (GOLD analysis project Ga0315296, IMG submission 203921) | Sediment microbial communities from Yellowstone Lake, YNP, Wyoming, USA - YL17G14_18 | ecosystem: Environmental > Aquatic > Freshwater > Lake > Sediment | place: USA: Wyoming | collected... | reverse complement strand
CCGAGCCGCCTCCACCGCCTCCTAAACCCCAGCCGGCCGAGGCGCCCCCTACCGCGTTCGCTCCTCCCCCGGGGTTCGTTTCCTCCGGCATTTCGTTTGAATCCCTGTTCCCAGAGGTAGCCGCACCCCCCGAAGCCAAGGGTCCGGACGTGACCATCGAAGAGGCCCCTGGGCAACAGGCGCCAGCTGCAGGGACCAAGATCGATGAGGTTTTTGCCGCGCAGTTTGGGGAGGAAAAGAGGGTCAAACCCGAGGAGGCCGCCCCGGAGAAGCCTTCGGAGGACTGGGCCGTGAGTGTGGAATTGGGCGAGCTTTTGTTGGACATCGGTTCCACGCAGGAGGCCACGGAGCAGTTCCACAGGGCCGCCGAGGGCTATTTCAATGCCGCCAACCTGGAGAAGGCGCAGGTCCTTTACCGCCGGATCGCCGAGCTTCAGCCTCTGGAGATCCGCACCCGCCAGAAGCTGGTCGAGATCGCCCTGAAGAGGGAGAGCCGCGAGGACGGGATCGAGGCCTATCTCGGGCTGGCGGAATGCCTTCTCCGCCGGGAGCGCAAGGAACAAGCGAAGTCGGTATATCAGAAGGTCCTGGAGCTCGACCCCAAGAACGAGGCGGCTTTAGAAAACCTCTCCCTCATCGCTCCCGCGGCTCCCGTTGCAGCCCCAGAGGCTCCTGCGGTAAAAGAAAGGGTCGCGGAGCCGGTTCCGCCCAAGGGGGTAGCCCCGGTCGAGGTGGGGAAGGAGGCCCCCAAGGAGCACGTTCCGCTTGCCCCGAGCCTCTTGGGGGGAGAGGAGGGACCGCCCGGAGAAGAATTCGTGTCCCCGCCTGCGGTCGAGACAGCGGCTGAAATGCCTGAGGGGCCCGCTCCCCTGGCCCCCAGCCTGCTCTCAGAAGAGGAGAGGCTTCCCGAGGCGGGAGAGCCCATCGAGGCGGAGAAGGTCGCCTTGGGTCGGGAGATCGTGGAGGGGGGCCGGAAGTCCCACGTCAAATTCTCGGTGGCCGAAACCGAACCTGCCGCCGCTTCCGAGGAATCCCTTTCCATCGGGGACATCATCGAGGAGTTCAAGGAGGGGGTCTTCAAGACCGTCTCCCAGGAGGACTACGCCAGCCACTACGAACTGGGGATCGCCTATAAGGAGATGGAGCTTCTCGAGGAGTCGATCATGGAGTTCCAGATCGCGTCCAAGGGCCAGGCCGAGAAACTGAAAGCTCTGGAGATGCTCGGCATCTGTTTCCTGGAGAAGGAAGAGCCCCAGTTCGCGGTCCGTCAATTCGAGCAGGGATTGGCGGTTCCGGGCCACGATCCTGAGCACTACCTCGGCCTGCATTACCACATGGCCACGGCCTGCGAACGGCTCGATGACCTCGAGAACGCCGTGAAGCATCTCGACGAGGTCTATCTCGTGGATGCCAAGTTCATGGACACGGCGGCCCGGCTCAAAGCCTTGAAGGCCAAGCTCAAGAAAGCTCACCCGAAGCCGAAAGCTTCGGTGACCGCGGAAGCCGAGGCCCGTTTGGACGAGATCCTGACCGAGATGCCCGCCCCGGCAACGGCCCCAATTCCGGAAGCGCAGGTTCCTGTTCCCGAACCCTTGCCTGCGACTGCGGAGACCATTGAAGCGCCGCCCGTGCCGCCCGAGGAAGTTCCAGCCGAAGAGTTCCTTTCTTCGGTGCACGAGATGCTGAAGACCGCGGCGGAAGCCCCTAAGCCTGCCCCTGCCGCCGAGGTGTTAGAGGAGATGCCACCTGCAGAAATGCCCCAGCCCGAGGCCGAGGTTCCTCCTCCGAGCCCCGAGCCCTCTCCGGAGCCCGCTCCCGAGCCCAAAGTCGAAAGAGCTCCCGAGCCTCCTGCTGCGGAGAAACCCAAGCCCGAAGCTCCGAAGAAACGCAAGATCTCTTACGTATGAGGGGCCTCTTCCGGCCTTTTCGCGAAAGCCTACCCCCGATTAATGTTGGGGGCCTTTTTGCTGGCCTCGGATGAAGGATAAGCTCATTTCGTCGAAGGACTCGGATCCGGCTTCCCGCGAGGCAGAAAACCTTTCCGGGGAGAGGCCCGGACGGATCCTGGTCGTGGATGATGACGAGCACGTCCGTAAGTCCCTGACAGAGTTCCTGAAGCTGGACGGCCACGAGGTGGTCATGGCCTCGGATGGAGAACAAGCCTTGGGCGAGGTGGCCAAAGACCCCCCCGACCTTCTGCTCCTGGACCTGATGATGCCCGGGATGGATGGGCTGGAGGTCTGCCGCAGACTGAAGGCCATGGACTCCACCCGCCTCATCCCCATCGTCATGGTCACGGCTTTGCAGGACAGGGCAACCAAGGTGAAGGCCCTGGAGGCCGGGACCGATGATTTCCTCGGCAAACCTTTCAACAGGGTCGAGCTCCAGGCCCGGGTCCGCTCCCTGCTGCGGCTCAAGCGCTATACCGATGAGCTGGAGAGCGTGGAGTCCGTGCTCTTCTCCCTGGCCCGCAGCGTGGAAGCGAAGGACGCCTATACCGGCGATCACTGCGGCCGGCTCTCGACCTACTCCCTCGCCCTGGGGAGATGGGCCGGCCTCTCCCGGGAGAAGCTCAAGGCCCTGGAGCGGGGTGCGATCCTGCACGACATCGGAAAGGTGGCGATCGCGGATGCCATTCTGCTCAAGCCCGGCGAGCTCACCCCGGACGAGTTCGAGGCCATGAAACAGCATACCCTGATCGGCGAACGCATCTGCCAGCCCCTCCGCAGCCTCAGGTTCGTGCTCCCGATCATCCGCTCCCACCACGAACGCCTGGACGGCAGCGGGTATCCCGACGGCCTGTCCCGGGACGCGATCCCGATCACCGCGCGGGTCCTCCAGATTGCGGACATCTATGACGCCCTGACTACGAGGCGTCCGTATAAATCAGCCTGCTCCTCGGAAGAGGCCTTCGAGATCATGCGGTCCGAGGTGAAGAAGGGCTGGCGCGAGGAGCAGTTCGTGGAGGGACTCTACGAGGTGCTTCGCATAGAGGGGAACAGGGGAGAGATTTTGATATAACGATGTTTTTTCAGAGCTCTACGGGGTCGCCATAAAAAGCAGGATCCTCTGATCCCGCCCTTTTTCTTTAGGCTTTCGCTTTCTGCCTACGGCCTTCTGTTTTCGGTTCTTTCCGGCTCGGAGCGGGACGTGTGCAGGCCGTTACTTTAACTGCCGCGCCTACGTAGGGCCGACAAAGCTCCGTTACGTCAAAAATGCCCTCATAGGGGGAGGGCCGCCAAAGCTCCGCAACCCGGGAGGGGTTTCCGACCACTTCACGCCCAGTTCACGCCCACTTCACGCCCTCCCCACACCTTGTTGCAGGAACACACGGCTATGGGTGTGTCTTTATCTATAAAAAGGTATCTGTTGCCATACCCGCTTTAACCGGCTGGGCGTAAGGGCCACGATGACAAGCCGATACAATCCCTCGACCTGTTTTAGCTCAGGAATCGTCAGAGGAGGCGCTGTATAACCCCATCAAAAGCCTCATGAGCCTTATTTTCATTCCGGACTCCGAAATTAACAAAAGGTGCTTGACATTCCGTTCCTAAAATCGTATAATACCTCTGTTGGAAAGGAATTCAAGAGCCGGGGATTGAGCCGCGCTCTTTGTTTGGACAATCGCCGGCCATCTCTCCCTTTCCGCATTCCGAATGCCGGCACCAAAGCCCTCATCAAACGGAGGTGACGCATGCGTTTTCTAAGATTTTCGCTGGGACTGTTCCTGGGGGTATCGGTCCCCTGCCTGGCGTCTGCCGGGTGGTACAACCAGACCCCGTTCAGGTCTCCTTACGCGTTTCACTCGGTTCAGTTTCCGGGGAATGTCACCACCGGATACACCGTCGGGTTTCAGGGCGCCATCCTGAAGACCACGAACGGCGGGGCCAACTGGTCTATCCTGCCCAGCGGAACCCCCCAAAGCCTGAACTGCGCCTCTTTCCCGCTCGACGTCCAGACCGGTTACGCCGTAGGGGATTCCGGCCTCTGCATCAAGACCACGGACGGCGGGGGAACCTGGACGATCCACAACACCGGAACCCAAAACATGCTCTACGGAGTCAGTTTCCCCCCGGGGAACGTCCAGACCGGATATGCCGTAGGACTGAACGGCACCATCGTCAAGACCACGGACGGCGGGGTCAGCTGGGTGCCCCAGAACTCGGGCACCCCGTATTATCTCCTCGCGGTCCATTTCCCGGTGGATGCGAACACCGGCTACGCCTCCTCGAACAACGGCCTGGTCGTGAAGACCACCGATGGCGGGGCCAACTGGGCCCTGCTGACCACCAGCACGCCCAACTGGCTGGGAGCGATCTATTTCCCGGGGAACACCCAGACCGGCTATGCCGCGGGAGGGAACGGCACGATCATCAAGACCACGAACGGGGGAGCGAACTGGGTGACGCAGAACTCCAACGTGGCCAATGCGATTTACGGAGTCTATTTCCTGGACGTCAACACCGGGTATTTTGTGGGAGCGCTCGGAAACATCTGCAAGACCACGGACGGCGGGACGAACTGGATCTGGCAGGACTCGGGCACCAACTTTTTCCTCTGGGGGGTACACTTCCCGCTGGATGCCCAGACCGGTTACGCCGTGGGGGTGAACGGCGCCATCCGCAAGACCACGGACGGCGGGGCCACCTGGCTCCTGCAATCCAACCTCAAATTCCGGGACTTTTTCTTCGTCCAGTTCCCGGTGGATGCCCAGACCGGGTATGTCGGGGGGCAGACGGACAGCTTGTACAAGACCACGGATATGGGGGCAAATTGGCGGACCCAGGTCGCGGGCCCGGGAGGGGTAAGTCGTTTCCTGGCCTCGGCCTGTTTTCCGGTGGATCCCGTCACCGGCTACGCCGTGGGGGATCAGGGCATCATCGTGAAGACCACGAACGGCGGCTGGAACTGGACCCAGCTGACCTCGGGCACCCCTCGTCACCTTCGCTCGGTCCACTTTCCGACGAGCGCCCAGACCGGTTACACCGTCGGGGACTCCGGCACCATCCTGAGGACCGTGGACGGGGGGGGGAGCTGGCTCGTGCAGAGCGCGGGAACGAACCTGGCTTTATACTCGGTCCAGTTTCCCGCGGATGCCCAGACCGGCTATGGCGTGGGAGCCGGCGGGACCATCCTCAAGACCACCAACTCCGGGTCAAACTGGGCCTTCCAATCCAGCGGGACCGGCAACGTCCTTAACTCGGTCTGGTTCCCCCTGGACGCTTTGACCGGCTACGCAACAGGCGAGTTGGGCACGCTCTTAAAGACCACCAACGGCGGCGCCAGCTGGGCTCCCCTGAGCTCGGGCACGACCAATACCCTTCGCTCGGTGAATTTCCCCGCGGATGCCCAGACCGGGTACGTCGCGGGGGCCATGGGCACCATCCTCAAGACGACGGACGGGGGGACGACCTGGGGCCGCCAGGCCTCGGGCCTCCTCAACACCCTCAATGCCGTCCTGTTTCCGGTGAACGCCCAGACCGGGTTCGCGGTGGGGGATTCCGGAACCCTCCTGAGGACTTCGGATGGCGGCGGGGTAGGGGTGGAGGAAGAGAGCGGCCAAGGCCTGCGGGTCCTAAGCCAGACCTTCGTAACCGTCCCCAATCCATTCGCGGCCTACGCCACGGTCCCGGGACATGAGTCCGAACGTTTCGTCCTCTACGACATCTCCGGACGCCGGGTCGGAACATACAAAGGCATCCGCATCGGAGAGGGTCTCACTGCTGGCGTGTATTTCTTGAGGCCTGAGGACAAAACCTCCCAGCTGGTTAGGATCGTCAAGGTGAGATAAGGCTGGAAAGACGTTCCGGTTGCGATCAAAGGGGCGGGATCTTAAGAAGATCCCGCCCCTTTTTCATCTTTTCGCGGACGGAAGGCTTGAAAAACCCTCAAGATTTATGTATAATTGCCCCATGCTCAGGACGAAAGCACTCTGGCGGCTCGCTAGGCCCTTAGCCCTCTCCCTTTTCCTGGCAGGAATTGCCGGGGCCGGACAAATATCCGGCCAGGCGGGATTAGCCCTCTACGATTACCAATCTCAGGTTCTTGATACCATCGGCTCCTCCCGACCGACCTCCTCCAACCATCTTATTTCCAGCCAAGTCCTCAACCTGGACATCCGTGATATCGGGACGTACGGGCTCACCTTCCATGCGTTCTTGCGAAATACAAGACGTCTGGCCCCCTCGGATTCCACGGGCAGCTTTTTCCGGCTTTATGGCGCCTACCTGGACTACCGCCGGGCCGGCGCTCCTTTTTATCTCCGTGCCGGGAGGCAGTACGCAGTGGTCGGGATCGCCAGCGGAACGATGGACGGGCTTAAGGCCCGTTACGACCTTAACCGACGCGTTTCGCTGACTGGGTTCGCCGGCCTGGAATCCCCCTACGATTCCCTGAGGGCCTCCTCCTGGAAGGAGGGGGGGATGGCGGGAGCAGAGGTCTCCCTGAGGTTGCCCCGCGAGAGTTATCTCTCCCTTTCCGGATGGCAGTTAAATCGGTATGGCGCGCTGGCCAAGCGAAGGGTGGGGGGAGATTTGGTTACCGGAATGGTTCCGGGGACCGACCTTTCGGGCCACCTCGAAGCGGACCTGATCAAAAACCGGCTGCACCGCGCCGCGTGGCGAGCAGAGTATCATTCCTGGCAGAGGTTTTCGCTCTTCGCGCGATACGAGTATCGCAAGCCGGTCTTCGGCGAGGGCTCGATCTTCAATACGTTCCAAGTCTCGTCCAACCAGGAGGCTGGCGCCGGGCTGAGCCTCAAGGTTTGGAGAGGACTGGCTTTGTCCGGGGAAGCCGCGAGGGAGTTTTTTGACCGCGACTGTGCCAACCGCTTATCCTTCACCGCCCAGTCCGGGCGAGGTTCGATCGCCTATATCCGCCGAACCGGATGGAGCAGGCGCTCCTGGGACCTCGCCCTGAACGGAGACCGCCCCCTGAGCGACCGGGTGGATGTCGGGGCGACGTTAAATTACACGAAGTACGAGGACCGAACCGATCCCGCGATCCTGGATTACACCCTTACCGGGATCGCCCGACTGGGTTTCAGGATCTCGAAAGGACTTCTGATCACCACGGACGTTGAGAACCTGGTGAACCCGAATTACCTCCAGAACACCCGGTTCCTGGTCCGGGCGCTGTACGATTTTTAACGACTCTATGGCTCGTTTTTGGCGAAGGCGTTTATGGTCCCTTTTTCTTTTACTCCTGATAGGCTTCCCCTCGGCGTGGGCCGGGCATCGAGTCCCGCGCAATTCCCATAAGCTTCACGCCGAACAGGGAATGGACTGCACCGCTTGTCACCCCAGCATCGAAGAGAGCACCCTGGCCTCGGACGACAACTCCCCCAGGATGAAGGCGGAGTGCCAACCCTGCCACGCGGACTGGATGGACAAAAAAGAATGCTACCGCTGCCACTATAACCCCGTGGATGCCACGACTCAGGCGCCCTACGAGAACGTGATCCCGAACTACAAGCTGAGCCACAAGGTGCATTTCGCCGAGCAGAAGATGGCCTGTAAGGACTGCCACCCGAACGGGGAAACCGCAGATTACGGCGTGCTCGTCACCACCTCCAAGAAGGCCTCCTGCCTGACCTGCCATGATGACCGAAAATCGTCTTCGGCCTGCGCTTACTGCCATCCCGTCATCCCCTGGCCCCAGACGCATAATGCCGCCTGGCGAAAGACCCACGGCATCCGGGCGAGGGCGAACCCGGCCGATTGTCAGACCTGCCATCCCAAGGAAGACTCCTGCCTGGTCTGCCACCGGTCCGGAAACGAGCGACCGGCCAGCCACGACCGCAACTACGTCTATAGCCACTGGCAGAGCGCGCGGGGCAAGGAGAACGATTGCGCCACCTGTCACGATACCCGGACGTTCTGCCAGCCTTGTCACATTACGACGGCGAGCATCCAGCCCCGTTCCCACGTGTCCTTCGACTGGGTCCCGAGCGAGCACGTCCGCCAAGCCCGGATGGACTTGGAGCGATGCGCATCCTGCCATGACACCCGAAGCCCGGATTGTCTGAGGTGTCACAAGAACCAATAGCCGGATGGAGGCCAGGATCATGAAACCCATGCGCACGAAGATCGTCGTCCTTCCGGCGCTGCTCCTCGTGATCCTTTTTTCCCCGCGATGCAGTCGCAGGAGGGATATCTTCACCAACCCTAAGTCCCCTCATGTCGCGGGATGGAACGACGAGTTCTCGCCCAACTTCCACGGCATCTTCGTGAAGCGGGATGGAGGTCCCTTCGAATGCATCACCTGCCATGCCGTGAGCCAGACGGATTCGTCCAGCTACTGCTTCAACAATTGCCACTACGGCCCCTCGGGACGGCCCCATCCTCCGGCGTGGACGGATTCGTCCACGGCCGAGTTCCACGGGATCCGGGTGGTGAACTACGGACTGAACACCGTCGTCAACGGCCGGACCCGGCCCTGTCAGGACTGCCATTACGTGGACAACAAAGACACCCTCTCCTGGTGCTTCCGGGCCTGCCACGACGGTCCCGTGGGTGCGAACAAGCCCCCCAGGAATCCAACGCTTCGGGGCCACCGCGAAGCCTGGAAGACGGCGGCCAATCCCCGCTCGCTCATCTTCCACGGGAACTACGTGGCCTCCGTGGGCTTCGCTTACTGCAAGGACTGCCACGGGTCCGATTTCCAGGGCGGGATCGGCCCCTCCTGCGGAAAGTCGGGCTGCCACGACTTCGGGAGCGGCTACATCTTCTTCCCGCACCCGTCCTACTGGAAGACGGATTCCTCCTCCCAGGGGTTCCACGGTCGCTTCGTGCTTCAAAAAGGGAAAAGCATCTGCCAGGCCTGCCACGGAAGGGATTTCGATGGTAAATATAATCAAAAGCCTTGTTTTCCCTGTCATGATTATCCGCATCCCGAACCGTCCGTCTATGATGACACCCTCCAGGACAGATTCCACGGAAGACAACTCTGGCGTTTCGGCAACGAAGCCTGCAAGGTCTGCCACGGGGACACCTCGACCCTGTTCCGAGGGGGACGGGTGAATGTGGGCTGTCTCACTCTCGCCTGCCATCCCGGGGGGTCGGCCCATGGTCTGCCAGGACCCTCCACGCGTTGGAAACAAGGGCCCCGGACCAATCCTCTCTGGCATGGGAATCAAGTGGGGCGGGATGGCTTTGCAGCCTGTCGTACCTGCCATGGAGCCAATTTCGATTATAGCGCGCAAGGCGTCATGAGGCAGGGATGCGCATACTTCAGCCCTCCCTGCCACGATCCCTACCACTTTAAACAATACGGGATCAGTCCCCATGAAACACGGGCCTGGAACAGCGGCGACACCCTTCCTCCGCCTCAGGATACGACCCATGCCTGGTGGGTCAACGCAGTCCGGAACCACTCTTATACCGATTGCACCTATTGCCACTTCTCCGCGACCCATTACTGGCGCGACGGAACCCGGGTGTCCAGTTGCCAACCCTCCTGTTGTCACGTATTTTGATAGGCGCATTCCCACTCTGGCAACTATCCCTGGCCTGGCTCCAAAACTAATTCCCCTCCCCGGTCTGTAAAGGCTTTCGGGGAGGGGAAATGGGGGTCTTCTGCGCCTTCTTAAACCATGTACAGACCTCTCCTTGGTACGATGTCTTGGTGCTCCAACCGAAGCCACCTGACAAATCCTGGTGTTTGTGTTACTATACTAAGATAATGACTTGATTTCCAGTCGGGTAGGCGACCCATGCCTGGTGGGTCAACGTGGTCCGGGGACGGGATTCAACCGATTGCTCCTATTGCCATTACACGCCGAATCATTACTGGCGCGACGGAACGCTGGTGACCAGCTGCCAGTCCTGCCACTGATCCGGCAAGGAGAAGGATAAAGGACCCCGTTATCTTGGTTGAGGAAAAAAACCATATCCTCCTCTTGACAAAACGTCGTTTATAGGGTACAATTATTAAGTTCAAAAGAGAATGGGCAGGGGGAAGTTTAAAAAGGAGGAAGAAATGAAAAAAGGCTTATCGTTCCTTTTGGCCCTAGGCCTGGTTTTAGCCATCGCAGGCCCGCTCACGGCGCACGTGTGGCTGGTCGGCTTTTCCGGAGCCCCGGGAACATACGGAGTCTGCAGCAGAAGCTGCCACTGCTATCCCGGTGGAACGCTGATCGTGAACGGCTTTCCGGATCATTACAGTCCCAGCCAGACCTATACCATCAGCGTGACCCACATCGCGGGGGACTCCATCGAGAATTTCAATTGCTCCGTCCGGATCGGGCAAACGACAGAGAATGCCGGGCTGCTGGAAGCCGGTTACCTCACCGAGACTACCTTCGACAGCGTGGAGACCAACGGGGTCCACGCCCTCGCCCGGTGCGACAGCTGCGATTTCCTCTGGACCGCCCCGCCTGTGGGCACGGACACGGTCCGGCTCTATTTCGGGGGGATGCAAGGCATCGAGGGGGAGTGGGGCCGGAATACGGAGTATATTTTGACCTCACCGGAGCTCACCGGAGTGGAAGAGCAGGCAAGCCTTCAGCCGAAAAGTGGATCCTTCGACCTGCGCCTGGCGGGCGCGAACCCGGCTCGGAACGGGGTGGCCCTGGCCTACCGCCTGGACGGAAAGGGCCCGGCGCAGCTCAGGGTCTACGACCTCGCCGGACGGCTGGTGAGGTCCTTCGCGATCAGAGGCATCTCGGGGATCCTGCGCTGGGACGGTCGCGACGCCCAGGGGGCGCTCTCTGCGCCGGGAGTTTATCTGTTGCGTCTGGAGCAGGGGAACCGCTCCTCGACCGGAAAGGCTGTGCTGATCCGATAGGCTTGGGAGTTCATAAGTGAGGCCGCCTTTGGGCGGCCTCACTTTTTTTCTTCCGTTTTGACAAAATCCCCGTTATTTGTTTTAATAGGCTCATCTCACTATCGAGAGGGTACCCTGAACGATGAGTCTCCATAGCAAAATGGGCCGACTTCGGGCATTTTCGCCAGCGGGTCGGCCTCCGGGCCGCCTCGTGCTTTTCCCTCTCAGGGGTTGACAAACTACCGGGGCGTGGGATATAGTAATTGGATGCCTGCGAATGAGATGATCAATGACAGGACCGTTGCTTCACCGTTTCTGGGCAAGGTGGAAGGGGAGAAGGGAAGGCTGGATGTCGCCTTGATTCGGAAGGCCCACGCCTTTGCCCGAGAGGCGCACCAGGGGCAGTTAAGGCGTTCCGGGGAGCCCTACTTCGTGCACTGCGAGGCTGTGGCGGATATCCTCCTGGACCTTCGCCTGGATTCGGGGACCCTGGCCGGGGGCCTGCTCCACGATGTCCTGGAGGATACCGAGGCGGGCTTCGGGACTCTGAAAAAGGAGTTCGGGCCTGAGGTCGCGGACCTGGTCGGAGGGGTCACCAAGATCAGCGGGCTCAAGCAGGCCGACCTCGAGGACCAGAGTGCGGAGAACTATCGCAAGATGCTCCTGGCCATGACCGGGGACCTCCGGATCCTCCTGATCAAGCTGGCCGACCGCCTGCATAACATGAGGACCCTCGAGCATCTCGAACCCGAGAAGCAGCGCCGGATCGCCCAGGAGACTCAGGCGGTCTACGCCCCCCTGGCCCACCGCATCGGGATGGCCAAGATAGAATGGGAATTAGAGGACCTGTCCTTCCGTTTCCTGGAACCCGAGGCCTACGCCCGCCTGGCCCAGGCGGTTCAGTCCGGGCGAACGGAGTACGAGCGGTATATTCAGGACTTCTCCGGGCATCTGGAAACGCGGCTCCGGGACGAGGACATCCCGGCGCAGGTCACCGGGAGGCTCAAGCATCTGGCCAGCATCCACCGCAAGATGATTGCCCGAGGGAAGCCCCTGGAGGAGATCTACGATCTCATGGCCTTCCGGGTCATCGTCCAGGAGGTCCGGGATTGCTACCATGCCCTGGGGGCGGTACACAGCCTCTTCTTGCCCGTGGTGGACCGGATCAAGGACTACATCGCCACGCCCAAATCCAACCTGTACCAAGCCCTGCACACCACGGTCATCGGCCCCGGGGAACGCTGGGTTGAGATCCAAATCCGCACCCGGAAAATGGACTGGGTCGCCGAGGATGGGATTGCGGCGCACTGGGAGTACAAGCTGGACGGTCCCGCCGGGCCGCGCATCGTCCCGGATGAGCGCGAGCAGGTGGCTTATCTCAAGCGCACCCTGGCCTGGGTCCAGGACCAGCTGGACCCCAGGGAGTTCATGGACCTCCTGAAGGTGGACCTCTACCGGGGCGAGGTCTTCGCCTTCACCCCCAAAGGGGCCCTGAAGCACCTGCCCCGGGGTGCGACCTGCCTGGACTTCGCTTTCGCCGTGCACAGCGACCTCGGAATGCGCACGACTGGGGTTAAGGTGAACGGCAACATGGTTCCGCTCTTCCACGAGCTTCAGAACGGGGACGTGGTCGAGATCCTGACCGCCAAGAGCCAACATCCCTCCCGGGACTGGCTAAAACTGGTGAAGACCTCCAAGGCCAGGACCCACCTAAAGCAACACTTCCGCGCCCTGGACCGTCTAAAGAATATCGAGCAGGGCAGGGACCTGCTCGCCCGGGAGGCGAGAAAGGTTGGCCTCACCCTGCCGGACCCCGAGGAGCTCGGAAAAGTCGCTCGGGACCTGGAATTTCCGATGCTCGAGGATCTCTGGGCCGGGCTCGGAGCAGGAGACCTCACTGCGGCCAGGGTTTTGAGGCGCCTTCTCCCGAAGGAGGCGGGGGCCAAAAAGGATAAACCCTTCAAGATGATGGATTCAGGGGTGCAGGTGGACGGCCTCCGGAGGGTGTGGGCCACATTCGCCAAATGCTGTCAGCCCCTGCCGGGAGAGAAAGTCGCAGGGACTCTGTCTCGCTCCCGGGGAATCGTGGTTCACCGGGAGGATTGCCCCTCCCTCCAGCAGGCCCGGGCCCAGCTCAGGGTGGAGTGGGACGGGGAATATGGTCGCAGATATCCGGTCATCGTGACCCTCGAGGCCAAGGACCGTCTGGGCCTTCTGACCGAGATCTCCAGGACGATTTCCGAGATGAACCTGAATCTTCGCAAGGTGGATATCGACTCCAAGGTTGGAAGGGCCGCGGGGAGTATCGTGCTGGAGGTGGAAAACCTCTTCGGCCTGGAGCGCACCCTGGAGCGGCTTCGAAAGTTGCCGGGCGTCCTGCGCGTGGAGCGCAAGCAAAAAAGACGTTGAAAAAACGACCGGAGTGTGATATGATATTTAGCTTGGATGCAACGAGTTGAACCGACCACGTCTAATATAGGAGGAATCTCTGATGGTAAAGACACTTGGCATCGTTTCGTTGACCGTCGTGGCCCTCGTTTCCCTGGCCCAGGCCGGGGGGGTCAGCCTGGGGATCAAAGCGGGTTTTGCCGATCCAGGCGGTCTTGCATTAGGTGGCTTAGTTCGCGGGACTCTCACTCCTAATTGGAGAATCGAGGGTAGTTTGGAGTACTTCGGAGAGGACTTCTGGCGCGACGTCTCGATTAACGGCACGGGTGCTTACGAGTTTCCTGTTTCAGGTACAGTCCAACCTTACCTTGGTTTCGGGGCTGGCGCCCACATTTTTTCCTGGGAGGAAGGTTTGCACTATTGGCATGGGCATGACGACTATTTCACGAGCCATTCGCATACCTACTTGGGGTTACATCTCCTCGGTGGTGCCGATTTCGAGATCAGCAAGCAGACAAAGATCATTACCGAGATAAAATACATTATTATCACAGATCACGACGGAGCGGACGCCCTGACCATCACCGGCGGGGTAGCGTTCAAACTTAAGTAATCTCCGAGGGGGAGGAAATAGGATGAAGAAAAGTGTCGTTCTGCTGATCCTTCTGGCGGTAGCCGGAGCCTCCTGGGCCGGGATCGATTCCAATGCCGGCACGGCGAGCTTCGCGTTTCTGAAGATCGGGGCCGGGGCCCGACCCGTGGCCCTGGGCGGGGCCTATGTGGGCGTGGCCGAGGGCGCGAACGGCCTGTACTGGAACCCCGGAGCTCTCACCCGGATGCCGGGCCGGGAGTTCTCGGCCACCTACATGAATTACCTCGTGGGCATGCAGTCGGGGTATGTGGCCTATGCCCAGCCCTGGAGAAAGAACGCGAGCTTCGGGGTCTCAGTGAACTACCTGAACGGCGGCCAGGTCCAGGAGACCACCCTGGATAATCCCACCGGGGTGGGCCTGCCCAAGTTCAGCCCCGGCGACATCGCCCTGGAGTGGGCCTACGCTCAGGCTCTTTCTCCCTCTCTCTCCCTCGGGGCGGGGGTCAAGATGGTCCGCGAGACGATCAGGAACTATTCGGCGATGGGATTTGCCCTGGACTTGGGGGCGTTCTATGTCCCGAACATCAGAGGGCTGACCCTGGGGGCCTCCCTTTCCAATCTCGGCAAGAAGACCAAGGCCTTCATCACCGAAAAAGAGCCTCTCCCGATGGTTTTCCGGGCCGGCCTGGGCTACCGCATTCCGAGATTCAAGGACAAGGTCCTCCTGGCCCTGGAGGCCGACAAGCCCTCGGATAACAAGTTCAATCTCCACCTCGGAGGCGAGGTCGGAATCCACAAATACGCCAGTCTGCGCGCGGGATACGCCTCCACCGGAGGGGACCTCAGGACGGGCTCGGACACCGACTGGCTGGGCGGG
>Ga0315296_10002848_pt1 | contig 14623 bp, 17 predicted proteins | sample YL17G14_18_MG_FD_203921 | JGI IMG/M metagenome (GOLD analysis project Ga0315296, IMG submission 203921) | Sediment microbial communities from Yellowstone Lake, YNP, Wyoming, USA - YL17G14_18 | ecosystem: Environmental > Aquatic > Freshwater > Lake > Sediment | place: USA: Wyoming | collected... | reverse complement strand
TACCAGCACGGACAGCGGCTTTGGGGTGGACACGAATAAAGTAAGCATCATTGACCGCAGTGGTAAAATAGAAAATCTGCCCCTGCTGACCAAGCGCGAGGTGGCGGAGAAGATTCTGGACAGGGTGACAGCACTGGTCAAGAAAACAGGGAAATAGAGAGGCACGGCGACACGACAATTATCAAAATAATTCCTGAAGGGAAACAACTCGAAGCTAACTAGCTTTGAATTGTTTTTAGAATTATGTTAAGTTTGAAGCTGGGCGAGGCTGTTGGAGCCGAGAAGGGCGGAGAGTTCACCCTCACCTTGCCTCTCCCGTCGAGGGAGAGGAACCATTCTAGAAATTAATTAGGGTTCCCACTAGGGAGATTTGACACCGATGGCACGCTCAGGTCAAGACTCAAGACGCTCGGTTAAAGTGCCCAACCTTGAAGATTGGGCTAAAGCTAAAGAGCGTGAAGACGAGAGACTGTCAAAACTGCCGTTCATCAAGAAACTCAGGATACTGGAGCAGATGGAAGAGATAGTATGGGACAAGGAACGATAAAGCGCGCAAGCGGGAGGTGGCGGAGAGGATAGTGGAGAGGGTAATAGCGTTAGTCAAGAAGGCAAGGAAATAGAGAGGCACGGCGACAATTATCGCCAAAAAAGGAAACAATTCGTGTCTGGCTAGCTTTGAATTGTTTTTAGAGTTATGTTAAATCAAATGGAGTTATGTTAAGTCAGTTTGAGCCAAGAAAGCCGGGGGTGGGGGAGGCTTAAAGCAGAAGAAGCAAAAGGTTAATCAGAATGGAAAAGCCTCAGACTAACTATGCGTTTATTGACGGAAATAATCTACATCTAACCATGGTGAATTTGGGTTGGGCTTTAGATTATAGAAGATTCCGGATATACCTCAAAGACAAATACCATGTAACGGAAGCGTTTTATTTCATCGGAAAGGTTCCGGGAAACGAACAATTATATTCAAATTTAGAATCCTATGGATACAACCTGGTGTTCAAACCGACGCTTCACATTCCAGGCAAGGGATACAAAGGTAATTGCGACGCTGAACTGGTGCTAGAAGCGATGAAGCGCCTGGATGAATATGATAAGGCGGTAATCGTAACGAGCGATGGTGATTTCCGATGTCTCGTTGAGCACTTGCTTCAAATAGGGAAGTTAGAGCGGGTTTTGGCTCCCTGTAGGGTTGGGTGTTCTGTGTTGTTGAGAAAGACCGCCGGTGCAAGGATAGACTATTTTGATAATCTTAGGGAAAAACTAGTCTATGAAAGGAAGGAAGCACCCCATGAGGACGAAACCTCATAGCGTGCTTCTTAACATCGTGATACACCAGAAGTATAGCGCAAGAATGACTATTTGTCAATAGGCAGGTGGTGAAGGTAGGGAAATGGTAGGAGAAAAGGCGGGAGGTAGCGTATGTTGCTGATAGATGGTGTCAAGTATCAGGAATGGGAAATCTCAAATGAAGATGAACTAGAGCAAATGGTCATCGAGCACGCGCAGGACATATTTGGTGAGAATTCAGTATATTTTGATAAAAAGCAGAAATTAAAGTCTCTCGCAGGTGTTGGCTCCATTCCTGATGGACTGGTGATTATGTTCGGGAGCGTACCACAATGGCACATAGTTGAAGTAGAATTGTCATCTCACGACCCTTACGACCATATAGTTCCTCAAGTAGATAGATTCATCAATAGCATAGATAACCAAAACACTCGGAATAAATTAGTTGACACGCTATACAATTTAATAAATAGTGATGAGCTTCTTAGACGAAAGACACGGCAAGCGATTGGACTGGATAAAGACTTTCATAAATTCCTTGCTGACCTTATCTCACGGCCGCCTACAATAACGATTATAATTGAGAAAGATACAGACCAACTAGAGGAAGCTCTCAGAAAATACGCTCAGAAAAAAGTAAAAGAGTTTCAAACTTTTGTTAGAGAGGGAGTGGGTCTATCAGTTCATGCTCATTTGTTTGAACCATTAATATTCAAAGAGGTGCCCAAACCACCACCCAAAGGAGGGAAAGTATATCCTGTCCCAACCATAGAACTACTCAAAATATACGGAGGCAGACCTTCTAACCTGCCAGGAATGACATGGCAACAGCTGTGGGAAAACAATCCTAATAATAATTTTAGGCATTTCAAAGTGCGTGTACCTCTTATTAAGTTAGACAAAAAGGAAAAGGGGAAATAGCACCAGTCGTTATTCACTGAAAACCTGAATTGCTATTCTTACACGATAGTCATGTGTTAGAAAAGAGGTCTTCATGACAACCACACCGTCAATTGAATCTGAAATGCCCAAGGTGTATGAGCCGGGGAAGGTGGAACGGCACTGGTACCAGTTCTGGCAGGAGAAGGGCTACTTCACGCCTAAAATCGACCCCAGCCGCAAGCCCTTCACCATCATCATGCCGCCGCCCAACGTCACCGGCGGGCTGCACCTCGGGCATGCGTTGACGCACACCATCGAGGATATTTTCATCCGCTGGCACCGCATGAAGGGCGAGCCGACCCTCTGGCTGCCCGGAGAGGACCATGCCGGCATTGCCGCGCAGGTGGTCGTCGAGCGCGAGCTGGCCAAAGAAGGGCTGACCCGCCAGAAGCTCGGCCGGGAGAAGTTCACCGAGAGAATGTGGCAGTGGGCGCAGAAGTGCCGCCAGACCATACGGGAGCAGAATATGCGCCTCGGCGTTTCCTGCGACTGGACCCGCGAGCGCTTCACCCTTGACGAAGGACCCAGCAAGGCCGTGCGCACCGCCTTCGTCAACCTCTACAACAAGGGCCTTATCTACCGCGGCGAGCGCATCATCAACTGGTGTCCCCGCTGTGCCACCGCCCTCTCCGACCTGGAGACCGACCACAAGGACATCGGCGGGCACCTCTGGTACGTCCGCTATCCGCTCGCCAACAACCCGAACGAGTTCATTACCGTGGCGACAACCCGACCCGAGACCATCCTCGGCGATACGGCCGTCGCCGTCAACCCCAAAGATGAGCGGTTCAGCAAACTGGTCGGGCGGAAAGCCGTCCTGCCGGTTTTGAAGCGGGTCATTCCCATAATCGCGGATGAGGCGGTCGACCCCGCTTTCGGCACGGGCGCGGTCAAAATCACCCCGGCCCACGACCCCGTCGACTTCGAGGTCGCCCAGCGGCACGGTCTGCCTTTAATCAACATCCTCAAGCCGGACGCCACGATGAATAAGGAAGCCGGTCCTTACGTGGGGATGGACCGCTTCGCCTGCCGTAAAGCTATCCTCGCCGATTTGGAAAAAGATGGCCTTCTGGTCAAGACCGAAGCTTACCAGCACTCGGTCGGGCATTGCAGTCGGTGTCAGACGATGGTCGAGCCGCTCGCCAGCAAGCAGTGGTTCGTCAAGACGGAGACAATCGCCAAACCGGCCATCAAAGCCGTAAACGACGGTAGAATTCAGATTATCCCGGAGCACTTTACCAAAATCTACCTCAACTGGATGGAGAACATCCGCGACTGGTGCATCAGCCGCCAGCTCTGGTGGGGCCACCGCATTCCCGTCTGGTACTGTCAGGACTGCAACGAGCTTAGCGTCTCGGTCGACGTGCCGAAAGCCTGCGCTAAGTGCGGCTCGAAGAAAATTGAGCAGGACCCGGATGTGCTCGATACCTGGTTCTCTTCCGCCCTCTGGCCCCACTCCACCCTCGGCTGGCCCGATGACACCGAGGACTTGCGCTATTTCTACCCGACAACGGTCATGGAGACCGGCTATGACATCCTCTTCTTCTGGGTGGCCCGGATGATTATGATGGGCATCGAGGATGCGGGGGAGAGCCCCTTCCGCTTCGTCTTTCTCAATGGACTCATCCGCGACGAGAAGGGCGAGAAGATGAGCAAGGTTCGCGGCAACGTGCTCGACCCCCTCGTGCTGATGGACAGGTACGGCACGGATGCCCTGCGCTTCGCCCTGACCACCGGCACTTCCCCCGGTAATGACATCAAGCTCTCCCCGGCCAAAGTTGAAGCCGGGCGCAACTTCGCCAACAAGCTGTGGAATGCCGGACGGTTCGTAGTTAGAAGCCTCGACCAAAGTCCCGCCGACATCAAGATTAAGTCGAAAGACTCCCTGCCGCCGGAAGACCGCTGGATTCTGTCTCAGCTGAGCCGGACTGTTTCGGACATTACTGCATTGCTCGATGAGTTCCAGCTTGGTGAAGCCGAGCGCACCGTCCACGATTTCCTCTGGGGCGAGTACTGCGACTGGTACATCGAGCTGGCCAAAATCCGCCTGCGCCTGTCCGCCACTCCTTCGGAGCTCTGGAAGGCGGGCAGCCCGGAAGCGCCGTCTCCTCTCCCCGTCCTCATCCACGTGCTGGAGACGTCCCTCCGCCTCCTCCACCCCTTCATGCCCTTCGTCACCGAGGAGCTGTGGCAGCAACTGAAGAAGCGCCTGCCGTCTAACTGGCAGTCGACGGAGTCGATTATGACCGCCGCGTACCCGGAAGCGGACGCCGGCGCCATCGACCCCGGGGCGGAAGAGGTCATCGGCTCGCTGGTGGAGATTGTGCGCAGTATCCGCAATGCCCGCGCTCAGTACAAAGTCGCTGAGGATAAGTGGGTGGAAGCACAGGTCCACTCGGACAATCTGATTTCGTCTATTAAACCTTACCTGGATACTGTCCAGACCCTGGCGCACGCCAAGCCGGTAACTTTCGTCGGCAAGCGGTTGGGTGAAAAGACCATCGAGAAAGCCCTCGTGATGGTGCTGACCGACGCCGACGTCGTCATCCCGATGGCGAGCATGTTCGATATCGAGGCGGAGAAGAAACGCACGCAGAAAGAAATCGAGGGGTGCGAGGGGGAAATTGCCCGCCTCAAAGCCCGCCTGAGCGACAACAACTTCACCACGAGAGCGCCCGTTGAGGTCGTCGATAAAGAGCGCGATAAGCTGACCACGCTTACCGATAAGCTGGAGAGACTGAAGCAACAGCTAAACAAGCTGTAAAAGGAGGGGGAAGATGTACGAAAGAATTTTGGTGCCACTCGATGGTTCGAAGGTGGGTGAGACCGCTCTGCCCGCCGTGCAAGAGCTGGCAATGAAGCTGGCGACTAAGGTAGAGGTCATCCTGCTCCAGATAGTTACCTCGCTGACGCACTACGTCATCGCCGGGGAAGCCAGCACCTCGGTCCCTTACACGGAAAAAGAAATCGCCCAGATAAAGCAGAGGGCGACGGAGTACCTGCAGAAGACCGCCGATAACCTGCGGGCGAAGGGTATTCTGACCCGGACCGTGGTGACCACCGCCAACACCGCCGCCGAGGAAATCCTGAGAGTCGCTGGTGAGGAGAGGGCCGACCTGATTGCCATGTCCACGCATGGTCGGCATGGTCTGAGCCGGTGGGCGTTTGGCAGTGTTACGGATAAAGTGGTCCGGGAGTCCTCCATACCCATGCTGGTGGTCAGGGTGCCTAAGCCCATTGCCCCGGGCTAAGCGCAGCCGGTGAAAGTCGCCCGCTCTCCCGCCAGGCCGCTGATTTTCCAGTGCTGGCCCAGGCGTTCGAGGGCTTTCTTGGTATCGCTGGCCACTTTCGACTTCTCACAGTGGCCGAGGCGGTATTTGAACAGGTAGTAGGTGAACTCCTTCAACTCCGAGATGCCGATAGACTTGAGTTGGGGATAGCCTCGCTCCTTGCGGAAATACCGGAGCAAGGTCGACCGTGTGGCACCGTAGATGCGCCGGTAGGCTTCATCGATGGCGTCCGCTTCCTTGCCCAGTCCGAGCATCCACCGCTCCTTGTGCACCTCTCCCTGCACCGCCAGGATGAGCGCCATCTCGACGGTGATGCCGTAGAAATAGTTGAGGTATTGCTTGTACTTGGTGCTGCCGATTAGCTCCCTGACCTGGTCGACCGTCAGCAGCAAGGGCGGCCGGCCGTAGAAGAGGAGCTTTTCTTTCTCTGCGGCGGGCAAGCCGTCCACTTCCTCGCACAACCGCTCCGCGAGAAGAAGCCAGTCGAAGGCTTCGCCGGCGATGAGGAATTGATAGTGCCGGCCGTTGCGGTCTTCCTCGGCGGAGCCCCACCGCCCCATCGCCCCGAGGAGCGCCCGGTACCAGTGCTCGCCCGCGGCGATGGACTGCTTGAGGTAGCTGATTGCCTCCGAGTCCTTTGTGGTCAGCGCTTTTTCCGACTCAGACAAGCCCGTCATTGCCTACCCCTTGTCCCCTTTAACTTCCGCCTTCAGTCTCTCGTAGAAAGCCAGTTTGCCGGTAGTAATGAGTTCCGTAATCTTTTTGGCGATTGCCTCGCCCACGCCGTCAATTTCCTTCAGCCTGCCCTCCGCCGCCAGCTTCTCTACCGGCTCCGCCAGCGCCTCGATGGACTGCGCCGCCTTCTGGTAGGCCCTGATTTTGAAGATGTTCTCCTTCTTCCGCGCCAGCCGGTCCGCGATATCCTGAAACACTTTAGCGATTTCAGCGTTGGTCATATTAACCTAGGCTCAAATCCGCCAAAAGGTCTTTAGCTTTTTCTTCTGAATAGCCAAATTTCTCCGCCAGTACTTCGCGCAAAGCTGATGGCGGACTAAGACGGAATCTTCTGCTTCGTAAGGTTTCGCCGGCGGAACCCACTAACTCAATGGCATAATCGTCAAAAACTACAGAGACGAAGTGCATTTTAGCAAACAGGCTCTGGTACATTGGTCTAAGCCAGACTGGTTTTCTGTACCGAATAATAATGTATGCACCATAAAAACACCAATTGGCAATCAAGACCCAATCACTGTCTGGCTTTCTCCTATAGTACAGGTGTCCGTCATCACGCCCGCCCCTGGCCCAATAAGCGTAGCTACCCTGAGTTAGTATGAATTCCGTGTCATAACTGCTCAAAAGAATAGTTGCTGCTATCTTGTGTATAGAATCATCTGCTAAGTCGAAATCGCGAGATTTGATAGTCATCGCTAGAATTTAACCTCAGCTAACTTAAGGTCATTCTTCTGGTCATTTACTTGGTATTTCAACAACCTTACTGTCTTCTCTTCTATCATTCTTCTTTTCTGGACGTATTCAAGTACTTTGTCCTGGAAATCAGAGGCGACAAGTATGCTCTGAACCATCTCATTATCACCACCAGCAAGTTTCCTGATTAGCCAGCTCTCGTATTTTATAATCTGGTTCAAGTCATCTTCAGTACCGACCCCGGTTTTCAATTCAATGCAGGTGAAATTGTGAAGAATATCTACGCCATCAACTGAGGTAACATGGGTCAAGAAGATGTCCATCACTTTGTTGAAAGAGGTGGGAACATAATTCAGGAAGTCAGCATAATCGCCAATAATCTCCTTCAACTTGCCACTGACGAAGCTCTGCATGAACCAAGCGTTCAAATAGCCTTCGTATTTTATCCGACCATTCTTGTCAGTTGCTAAGGTGATGGGCAGACTGATGTCTTTTGGCGGATAGGGTTTGGGTATTTTTTTAACAGATTGAAAAATGGGATTATTTCTAAGTAACAGTCGGATTAGCTCTTTGTTTTCGTCGGCGGTAATTGGATTGTGGTTCTTCAGCCGCATGGCACTCAAATCAAAAGTCCAAATCTTACCCTTATCCTGCAAATCCAGAATATCACTGAGAGCTATAGGCCGTGGGAAGCTCCTGATTGACGGTTCAAAACAAACTCTATAGGGGTAGTCCTGGTCTTTCTCATGCCAGATATTGGTTTTGTCAAAGAACGGCAAGCACGTAGCTTTCCACAAACCATAGACACCAATATTTCTAACATAGAAGAAAACGAAGTCGCCTGGCTTAATGCCTTCAAAACCCGCTATTATCTCGGAGTTAATGCGCTCAAGGTCTTGAGAAACTCCGCCGTAGACTCCCAATTCCAAGATGGTTTTGAAGTGGTCTTGACTGGTGAGGAAAATATGGCTTCCCATTGGAGTCACCTCCCAGCTAATTTTACTCCTCTATCTCCTCTTTCCCGTCCCAGCAGTCCAGGCGGCAGGCGTAGCGGACATCGGTGCTCTGCCAGGTCGCGTCCGTGCCCGACCGCATCATCACCCCCTCCGTCACAATCACCGCCGCCTCACCTTTCTTCATCTTCTTACCGCACTTATCGCACGTGGTCACCGCCAGTATCGCTTCCATGGCTTGCCTCCTACATCCGGAAGCCGCCCATCCCGAACCTCGCTCTCAGTATATTAGACATCAGGAACATCAGCAAGGGGCGCCTTTCCCCCCAGTCAATCAGCATCTCGTAGAGCGTGGTATGGTAAAGCTCGGAGCTTTTGTTGTCCCCCTCCTTGGAGCGCTTTATCTCGGTCAGCAGGCTCTTCCTCACCTGCAGTTTGCCGCGCCAGCTCCGCTCTTCCTTCGTCAGCGGCTTCTCCGCTTGCGCCAGCCGCTTCAGCTCATCATCCGTCTTCTTCAGTTCCTGCTCCACATGCTCGTTGCTTAACATCTTTCACCTTCCATGACAATGCTTATACTTCTTACCACTGCCGCACGGGCAAGGCTCATTGCGACCGACCTTTTTGGCCGATTTCACCGGCTGTCTGGCGCTCGGCCGCGGCGCCACCGCTCGCACCATCGGCGATGGGGCAGGAGCCGGGGCTTCCTTCCGCTCTACCCTCACGTGATAGATAGCAAGGGCGACGTCATGCCGGATGGTGCTCAGCAGTAACTGGAACTGCTTGTAGCCCTCGTTCTTATAGGCATCCACGGCGCGGGTCTGCCGCAGGGTCTGCCACCCCGCCTCCAGGCGCATATGCTCCATCATCGTCAGGTGCTCAATCCACAGGCTATCGATAATCCTCAGCATCACCAGCCGCTCCAGGATGCGCATATTGTCGGCGCCAATCTCCTTCTCCCGCACCTCGTAGAACGACTCCGCCAGGTCGATGAGCTTCTCTTCGATTTCCTTTAGCGACATCTTGCCGAGCGACTCGGCATTGACGTCCGGCGGGAGAGGGAATATGGCGGCGATGTCCGCCGCCACGCCATCATAGTCCGGCTCGTAGCCCGCCAGGTGCACCCCGCACGACTTCTTGACTTCCTCTGTCACCATCTCTAGGATGTTCGATTTCAAATCGGCGCCGCTCAGGATTTTGCGCCGCTCATCGTAAACCAGCTCGCGGTGCTTGTTGACCACGTCGTCATACTCGACCAGGTGCTTGCGCATATCGAAATGGTACCCCTCGACGCGCTTCTGGACATCGCCGATGGTCTTGTTCACCAGCGCATTCTCGATGGGCGTGTCTTCGTCCATGCCCACCCAATTCATAAACCCCTTGATGCGTTCGCCGCCGAAGCGACGCATAATGTCATCTTCCAGCGAGACAAAGAAGCGCGAGCTGCCCGGGTCGCCCTGACGGCCTGAACGGCCCCGCAGCTGGTTATCGATGCGCCGTGCTTCGTGCCTTTCCGTGGCGACGACGTGCAGACCACCCAGCCCAACCACTTTGCCGTGCAGTTTCTGCCATTCGGTCGGCTCGATGCCATCAGTGCTGCCGCCCAGGATAATATCGACGCCGCGGCCGGCCATATTGGTGGCGACGGTAACTGCCCCCGGCTTGCCCGCCTGTGCGATGATGCTCGCCTCTTTCTCGTGGTGCTTGGCATTGAGCACCTGGTGGGGCACGCCCTGGCGCATCAGCAAATCGCTCAGCCGCTCCGATTTCTCGATGGATACGGTGCCGATGAGCACCGGCCGCTCCGACTTGTACATCTGCTCAATATCGCGGACGACGGCGCGGAACTTACCTTCCTCGGTCTTGTATATCTGGTCGGAGAAGTCCTCCCGGACCATCGGCTTATTGGTCGGAATCTCCGCCACTTCCAGCTTATAGATTTTGTAGAACTCCTCAGCTTCGGTGACCGCCGTGCCGGTCATGCCCGCCAGCTTCTGGTACATCCGGAAGTAGTTCTGGATGGTGATAGTGGCAAAGGTCATTGTCTCCTGCTGGACTTTGACGCGCTCCTTGGCTTCGATTGCCTGGTGCAGACCCTCGGAGTAGCGCCGGCCGAACATCAATCGACCGGTGAACTCGTCAACGATGATGACCTCGCCGTTCTTGACGACGTAGTCGCGGTCGCGTTGGTAGAGGGCACGGGCCGTCATTGACTGGCGAAAGGCCTGGTCAAGGTTATCAAGCTTTCTCGCCTCTTCGGGGGGCAGAGACTCACGGTCCTTCGAGAAATCATCCACCTTCATCCCAAAAGCCCGTGCTACCTTCTCCTGCCCGAGATGCGTTGACTTAGTTCTACGCTCTTTCTCGTAGGCGATGTAATCATACTGCGCTTCCAATGCAGCTTCCTCATCCTTTTCTTCGGTGGTCACCGGCTCGCGTGGCAAGGTTTTCATTCGCATCCTGCTCACGACTCTATCCACGGACTCGTACATCGGAGCTGTGGATTCGCGTGGACCGCTGATGATGAGCGGCGTCCGCGCCTCATCGATGAGCAGGTTATCCACCTCGTCCACAATGGCAAAGTTCAAAGGATGGCGCTGGACGCACTGTTTGAGGTCGACCACCATATTGTCCCGCAGGTAGTCAAAGCCGAACTCACTGCTCGTGCCGTAGGTAACATCGGCTTTGTAGGCTTCCTGCCGGGTAATGGTGCGGAAATGGCACCACGGGTCTTTTTCTTTGCCGGAGTCATAGGAGGGGTCGAAAAGGCGAGAGGGGAGGTGCTCATCAGGAGTCTGGGGATAGATGCTGGCCACGCTCACGCCGAGGGCGTGGAAAATGGGGCCCATCCAGTAGGGGTCGCGCCGCGCCAGGTAGTCGTTCACCGTCACCAGGTGACAGCCCTTGCCCGCCAGCGAGTTCAAATAGAGCGGCAGAGTCGCCACCAGGGTCTTGCCTTCGCCGGTCTTCATTTCGGCGATTTTGCCTTGGTGCAGGACGATGCCGCCCATCAGCTGGACGTCAAAATGGCGCTGGCCGATTGTCCGTTTCGCCGCTTCGCGGACGGCAGCAAAAGCTTCAGGCAGAAGCTCAGCAAGAACTTCATTCTCCGCTTCTTGGCACTCTTTATCTAACTGGTCAATTCTCGGCTGTAGGCGTTTACAATTTGTGTTTTCTTCTTCTTCGTCAAAATCGTTCTGTGCCTTGGCAAGCCGCTGTTTGGCTGCTTCCAACTCTCCACGCGTCTCCACCAGTTGTTGCCGAATCCCGGCGGTGGCTTCAGCTAATCTTCCCTTGAAATCGTCAGTTTTGGAACGAAGCCCAGCGACGCTGAGCTGCTCAAAATCAGACTCCAGCTCATTGATGCGGTCTACTAATGGCTCAAGCCGCTTGATTTCTTTTTCGTTGGAATCAACCAGTCCGCCCAGCCACTTAAACATTGCCGGCACCACCAATCAACTCTCTCGACTCATCGGCCATCGATTTGCGGACCATAACACGCACCTCGCCCATACCATCGACGGTAAACATATGCACGGAGGGCGCGGCGTTCGATTGTAACAGGCAGGGAATATCGTAGCTCTCCAGCAAGCCCTTGATAACCTGAGCTTCCGCCTCACCCCGCGCCCGGTAAACCTCAACCAGTTGTTCGTTCACAGCCACCCTACTCAAACATTGCGCCTACGGAAAGCCCGGTATGGATACGGTGAATGGCTTCGCCCAGCAGCGGCGCGATGGGCAAGACCGTGATTTTGTCAATCTTCTTCTTGCCGGTGACCGGAATGGTGTCCGTGACGACGACCTCTTTCACCACCGAGGCGGTGATTCTCTGGATGGCGGGGTCGGAGAGCACCGGGTGCGTACAGCAGGCGTAGACTTCCTTCACACCGCGCTCAATCAGGGTATTGGCCACGTTGACCAGCGAGCCGGCCGTATCAATCTCATCATCCACAGTGAGCGCCACTTTGCCCTCCACCTCGCCGATGACGTTCAGGGTCTCCGACTTATCGATGTTGCCGATGCGCCGCTTCTCCATAATCGCCAGGGGGGCGTTGAGCTTCTCCGCCAGGTCGCGCGCCCGCTTGCTGATGCCGATATCGGTGGCGACGACGACCAGGTTCGCCAGCTCTTTACTCTGGAAATAGTTCCCCAGAATAGTGAGGGCCGTCAGCTCATCCACGGGAATGTTGAAGAAGCCCTGAATCTGCGCCGCGTGCAGGTCAACGGTGAGCAGGCGGTTAGCGCCGGCCGCCGTCACCACATCGGCGATGAGCCGAGCGGTGATGGGGACGCGGGGCTGGTCTTTCTTGTCGCTGCGGCCGTAAGCGTAGTAGGGCACGACCGCCGTCACGCGGTTCGCCGAGGCGCGCTTGAAGGCATCGAGCATAATGAGCATCTCGACCAGGTTGTTGTTCACTGGCGAACTGAAAGGTTGAATGACAAAGACATCCCGCGAGCGCACGTTCTCCAGGATGCGGACAAAGATGTTCTCGTTGCTGAACTGAAAGACTTCACACTTACCCAATGGTATCCCCAGATACTCAACGACGGCCTGGGCGAGAGCGGGGTGGGCATTACCGGTGAAAACCTTCAATTCATCCATCGATTGCAGACTCCTTCTTAGCCTTTATTTCCATCTAGATTATAGCACTTTGGGAGGACTGGCTCACTATTTGGTCAATGAAGAGGAAAAACGGAGAAAGAATTTACCTTCTATAGACGCTAGCCCTCTTGACAAGTCCGGGAAAACGTGGTAAATAGTAAGTGATTGTTTACTTTGCGGGTCTATGTTTACTTACTTAGCGTCTCATTGTGAGACTGGGCGCAATCTGGATATTGACTCCAAGAAATGAGGAGGAGGTAGGAAATGCAAGTAGAACCAGGAACAGCACAGAACATCCCCCAGACACTCAGCTGGGTCATCTTGGTAGTGGCTATCATCACTGTTGCCACTGTTTCTGCTTGGGGCCGAATTTTCCCCTGGTTCATCGGGTTATTCCGAAAAAAGTAACGCCGGCGGTTCGGGAGGGAAGTGATGGACCCCTGGGTAGTTCAAATCTACTGGCTCACCCTCAGTTCGATGATGGTCATATTCCTTAGGCATTACTACTAGGGGACCTGCCCTCTTCATAAGGCCACCGGCCAGGTCACGAATATGACGTCTGGTTTGAAGTAGTGGCGAATGTCGCCAGGGGAGGAAGAAATGCAAAACGAGCCTGCCGTTCAGGAACCAAAGAAGAAGAGAAAGGGATGGAGTCGTTTCCTCAACTTCTTGATTTATGGGGGCTGGATTCTGATTATGTTTCTCGTCGCCGGAATAATCATAGCCATCTCCTCAATCACTGGCTGCTAATTCCAGAGGGACCGCAATTAATACACGGGTGAAGAAAGAATGTTAGCACAGATCAACCAGGTGGCCGAGCCATCAGCTCTTATTAAATGGATGTACGCTCTAATCATAATTGGAGTCATTCTTGCTGGTGCCGCTATCGGCTACGGCATCAGTAAACTCATCAACCGTATCCGCCGAAGCTAGACGAGACCGCCAAAAGTGCAATGGCGAGAGGAGGGGCAAATGAAACTAAGGATTGACCAGGAATTGGAGCGGGCGAAAGAAGGGGCTCAGGAAAGCGAAAAGCCACAAGAGAAACCGGAAAGCAAGGCCAGCAAGATATTCAGGGGCATAATCACTGTCATCTTAGTGGTGGGAATAATCGTTTTCATGGTTTACCTTTTCCTCAATCGCTAAATTCTCGGCAAAGCGTGTCAGCGCAAAACATCTTATTTGAGGCCAACCGGCAAGTATTCCTTCGGAAACGGTGTTATCTATGAGAGGCCCCCTTAACATATTACGTGATGTGCTATAATATTGCTGAAATGGTTAGCATACGTGAGAAGACGACAGTACGGCAAAGACAAATCGTAGATGCCGCCCGGAAAGTAATCATCAAATACGGCAGTGAACACGTCACCGTACGGAAAATAGCTGAAGAGACCGGTGTCTCAGAAGGCGCAATCTATCGCCATTTCAAAAGCAAGCGGGACATCCTGTCCTTGATGATTTATGATGTTGAAAGCATCTTGCTGGCTGACTTTAAATCCTTACCGCTGAATGAGCCGTTAACACTGGAGACTCTGGAAATAGTAATGTCTAACCATATGGCTAGTGTGGTGCAGAGAAAGGGTGTATCTTTTCAGGTCATCGCTGAGGTTGTTAGCTTTGGTGACAAGAAGCTGAACAGACAAGCATCTGCTGTCATAAATAAGTATACGGAACGCATAAGAGCTATCCTGTCGGAGGGAGTCAAAGCTGGAGCAGTAAGAGAGGATATTGACCTTAAAGCTGCGGCAACCCTATTCTTTGGCATGACGCAAGGTCTAGTTAATAGCTGGACTTTGAGCCAATACAGCTTCAACCTGGAAGAAGAGTACCTTTCTCTGTGGAAGCTATTCCGCGAAGCTATCATCAGACGCTAGACCAAGTATTCCATTGCCTCCTGAGGATAACCGGGTTTTCCCCTGAATCACCGCGTCATTGCAAGTCCTTCGGCGGAAGGACGTGGCAATCTCAACCAGTAATCATAGAGATTGCTTCTCCTTCTTCGGAAGGATCGCAGTGACGACTTAGAGAGAAACCGCGCAAAACCTTTTAATCATTCTTGGTAGGTGGTATAATCCCCTTAGAAAACAGCTAGGGGGTGTTATATGTGGAAAATTATTAAATCA
>Ga0315296_10002847_pt1 | contig 14628 bp, 13 predicted proteins | sample YL17G14_18_MG_FD_203921 | JGI IMG/M metagenome (GOLD analysis project Ga0315296, IMG submission 203921) | Sediment microbial communities from Yellowstone Lake, YNP, Wyoming, USA - YL17G14_18 | ecosystem: Environmental > Aquatic > Freshwater > Lake > Sediment | place: USA: Wyoming | collected... | reverse complement strand
ATGTTAGAGTGAGGAGGTTGTCCTCGCCGCTCCTGCGCCTCTCGGGGTAAGCGACTCTTCAAACCCCCCTCGTGGACTTCCTGTATTTTTCACTCGAAGCCTAGGTACTCCACGGCTCTCATAGCGTAGGTCTCAAGACTGTTCGGTTTTTACCGAACATTTATATCGTGGACACCATTTTCATAGACTGGTGTTACATTGAAGCTGACCTCAACAAAAGCCTACAGAGTGGTTCAGTACGTCCTCGTCAACACAGAGTTTACCCAAAGAGAGGTGACAAGGAAAACGTCGGTGGGACTCGGGCACGTCAATGAAGTAATAAACTATATGGTTAGCATCGGCGTTGTCGGTAGATCCGGGAAAGGCTACGTGCTTCGAGACCCCGTGAGGCTGCTGGAGAAGATAAGCTTCGACAGGCCCCTGAATAGTGTTGAGGTTTCCAGATTCCGCCTACCAACGACCACAATTGATGAAACAGAGAAGATGGTCGTCACCAAACTAACAGCCTTAGGTGCAGGTTACGCGTTCACCGTCTTCAGCGGATTAAGAAGGTACTTCGAGTACCACATCAGCTACCCGATGGTCCACTTGTATGTCGGGGACGGCTCGGCGTTAGAACATCTTGAACTGGGTGAAGGACCGGTACAGGTAGTTGCGCTGAGACCTGACATAGAGGGCATATTAGAGGACTCTATTGAAGTCGGAAAAGTCAAGGTTTGTAGTAGAGAACAGGTAATCATCGATCTCTTCTCAAGCGGCGTCGGGAGAGACGCGGCTATCAAGTTCCTAGAGGCGATCTAGATGGAATCGCAGAGTCCTGGCCGAACATTCCTACGAAGAGCTGATGAACCTGCTCGACTGGTTCGCCCGAAGAGGACCGATCCCCACGATAATAGGAGGCTGGACAGTCTATTTCTATAACTCCTACCTGGGCTCAGCCGACGTCGACCTCGTAGGCTACAGCATGGGCGGCTTGTTCGATGAGACCTTATCTAGTTTTGAGAGAAGCAGGGGATACGAGGAGGTGGCTGGGCCGCTGGGATTAGTTTCAAGCTACAGAAGAAAGATAGAGATCGGTGGGAAGATAGCGGGTTACATCGAGATCGACGCATGCAGCTACGAGTCCGACCCCAGGGTCTTTCACGAGGATGAGGAAAAGGAGCTGCTATACAGGCTTTGCAGCAGAGAGGAACTTGTGACGCGGGTGAATCTGGACGACGGACGTGAGGCGTTCATCCCCAGGAAGCCTCTCCTCTTCCTCTACAAACTGAAGGCGTTCAGGGACAGGATGCACGATCTGCGGGTAAGAGGGGCCGTGTTATCTGCGAGCCGCAGAGAGTGGCTCAGGGCAAAGTGGATCAAGGACGGCTCCGACATGATCGCCCTACTGGACCCCAAGCCGGCCACCTTCATCGTCGGGGAGGAGTTCGATACAGGCATCTTTCATCGTGTTGTCGAGGAGTTTAGGCTGGATTTCGCGTTGGAGAGCGTCAGGCAGCTGCCCTCCCTCGTCGAATCGACTTCTCTCTATCCTTCTGCGGGGGAAGATGAGATCAGGGGCTGGGTCGACGATCTGCTTGGCTAGTTCCTGATCATCGGCCTGTTTGGGCTACCTTCCTTAGCCTTGACGAGCGCCAGGGCGATATCCCAGAAGCGGTCGTCGTTGATCCCCTTTGAGCAAGTGAAGGTTATGCCCCCGGTCTTGGTGAACTCGTACTTGGTTTGAGCCGTGGGTTCGTGTCTCTACTCGGGGTCCTGTCCTTTTGCCTGTATCTGAGCCCTGATGTCCTCCGGTAGCTGCCTGTAGACGTCTCTCATCTGGTTCCAGTCGATGATCTCCCACCACTCCGGCCTTGTGAGGGTGAGGCCGGGGTTGGCGACCTCTATCTTGACTATGTCTCCGTCCTTGAATGGAAATCCGGGGTCGTCGAGGAGACTCTGTGGGATGTAGAGCCTGGCGCCGGACTTGGAGTAGTACCTGATCTGGGTGGTGGCCGCCTTCATGTCTCCTCATTAATGGTTTTTACTTAGTAATAAACGTTTTACTAAGTATCAATTTTTTATTACCGTTGGTCGCATGGTTCAGCATGGGTTCGATGGATGAGGACCCCGAGGTTATTGCTGGACTACTCGCACTGTACCATGCATGCGGCGGCTCGGTCCACGGTCACGTGCCCACTGAGGCTTTCAGGAGAAGGCTGAGAAAAGAGTACAAGCAGTACGCGGCTTCGATGCTGAGAAAATTGAGAAGGAGGGGCCTCATAGACGTCCACAAGGGTCGGCAGGAGTCGTACTCGGTCAACATGAGAGGCGTGGAGCTGCTCAGATCTCTTGGACTGCTTAGGTAAATAATTGTACATGTGAAAAAAAATGCTTTGTGGACTATCATTTAGCGGTCAGAACCCCATCCACCAGACCACACAAACCCCTCACATGTTAACCAACATATTATAGAGAGCCACCTTACCCGCCAGCTCCACCACGATGCCCCCAAGCTCCTACCCATGGCGTTCTCCCCGAAAACCCGCTTAAACGTCGAATAAGCGGTCTCCACAGCCCACCTCCCACCGTAGCCGACCAACTCCGCCCAGGTCCCATAACCCAGCTCCCTGATCTGACCCACCGCCAGCCTCCTCGCCTGAGGCCCAACACCGGATCTGGCGTTCACTCTGGGCTTGATCACCGCCTCGATCCTCCGCCTCTCCAGCTCCTCGTAGACCTCACAGGAGTCGTATGCGCCGTCGCCGAAGACCTCAGCCACACGGACGTTCTTCTCCGCCTCGTCCAGGTCCGGCTTGATCTTGGGGCTCTGGAGGAGGAGTAGCCTCTCCGGCAGGCCCCTGCCGTCCCTAACGACCTCATAGGCTGCCCTGCCGTGGATGCTACGCTTGATCTGAGCGTCGTAGAGTACCTTGTCCAGGTTGACCCGCCTGTTCACCTCATCTATCTTTTCCTTGATGACTGCGTATTGCTCCGGGGTCTCGGCTTCCAGTATGGTCTCGAAGCCGTTTGCAGTAGCGAAGTATGCGTTCGTCGTTATGCATTTTCGGGTGAGCTCGTCCTGCCTGAACCAGCGGTAGTCCTGGTTCATGCCCTCGTAGTAGGTGCCTGTCGATGGGGTGGTTGGGTATGTGTTCTTGGCCTTGGGTTTGGCCGATGCTTTTAAGCCGAGTGTTTGCTTGATGAGGGTTCTAAGACTCATTTCCCAGCCTCTGTAGTCACTGATATGTGCAGTAGAAGAAGATGTTAAAAAAGGTGGTTGAGAAAAGTGCGAAAAATACTATTTATAACTAAAATAATAAATCGTGTACTAAAAACATAATTAAATTATCATATAAATATATTAAAGAGAACTTCGTCTAATATCGTATTGTATAGTTTCTCCTCCTTAGTTAAAATTATAGTTCAGTGAAACTACAACCACCATAGATTTCTTCAAATCGTCCCTCCATAGAGGATTCTACCAGTACATAGAGAGGCTGGGCGACTATCAAACTCAAGCCAGATTCTTTCATTTACTAGACCATCTTCCGCCCTATAATCCAGCCCTTCTATCGCAAAGATGACTCCTAAGACGCAGACTCAACATCGAGCTCGTCCAGATGGTAAAGAAGCCGGAGTATGGTACGTCCTCAGCGGCACTGAACTGGCAGGCTGAGTGTGTGATCACCTTAGCTTCTAGCAGTTCATTGGATACCCTGAGCAGATTCTGGGATTATACTTGATCGGGCGACTTACTATCTTTTTTTAAAAATTTGCTAAACCCAGAAAAAAAAGCGACTATAACTTTTTTTGTTACACCGAGAGAAAAAGGTAGCCAGGATTCCCGAAAAACGTTTCTATTACCCCTTTTTAATATTTTAGACCGTCTAATAGCTTACTCAATGTATGTTTCAATCCTGGTTATTATAGATCGCCTTCTTCATACATATGATCTTATTATTAGATCCTTCAAGAATTTTTTAAAGGCTTAAAGAATAAGAGTATCTCCCCCAACCTTCTTCAGCCTATTAAAGCCTATATCTCTCCGATAGGTGTTTCCCGCGTCAACGAGAACCCGAGGGATGTATCCCAACTCATCACCGCCGTTTATCCCTATCTCCGAGGAGTACCTCTCTGGGATGGAGATCACGTATTCGTAGAATCGGCGCCTCAATGCGGAAAATCTCCTCCTCCTCTCGGTGTGGTCCTGAAGTGCCTTCACCTCAAGGTAGCCTCTCCAGACCGTCTCCGCCTCCTCGTCCAGCTCGACGAATACGTCGATCTTAGGTTGGTCATCCTCGATAAGGGAGAACTCCTCGCGGAGCTTTTTGAAATCTAGCTCGTTGAGGCAATGAAGTATTTTTTTCGCGTCGTCAGTGGATGATGAGCCTTGGAGTAGGCGGTAGTACCTTTCGACGGTTTCGAGGAACTCGGCTTCTAGGATGCTGTTTCGGCCCTCCAGCACCTCTTGGGTCTTGGTAAGGGGGACTTGGTCCTTCCCGTAGATGTACTCGTGGATGAGCCTTCCCCTCTCGTCCCTGAGTTTACGGAGCTTCACAGTACCCCTCCCCGAGGCGGCGTTCCGGTTGCACCTGCCAGCCACCTGGTTGATAGAGTCGAGGGTCGCGAAGTCTCGGTAGACAACGTCTACGTCGAGGTCAACCCCCGCCTCTACGAGCTGGGTGCTCACAATCACCCTCCTTCCCTTCTCAACCATCGCAGCTCTTATCCTAGCGAGCCGTTCAACCGGCGCCACCATCGTGCTTAGGTAGAAAAGCGGTGTGTTCTGTAGCCCCTTATTCATGATCGCCTCGTAAACCATCTGCGACGACTGTATGGTGTTCAACACTATGAGGAAGCTCTTCCCCGGGTTCTCCTCGATGTCACTGATTACCTCTTCGATGAAGTCCCGAAGCTCTACGGACTCAAGCTTTGGCTGGAGCTCGACGCGGTCCAGCCTTTTGAAGTACCTGTCCTTGTCTGGTACGAGCTCCCGGATCTCGCCGGGTTCGAAGATGAGTGGCTGTGTCGCCGTCATGTAGATGAAATATGTGTTGAAAAGGCGGCTGAGGGTGAGCGTGAGTTCCCGGAAGAGGAGCCAGTACCTGTGGGGGAGGGATTGGACCTCGTCGAGTAGGATGATGGAGTTGGTGAGGTTATGGTACTTCCGCGTCGCCCTGTTCCGGCCGCTGAGTAAGGTCTGGAAGAGCTGTACGAAGGTGGTGACTATTATCTCCGAGTTCCAGCCCTCCACCAGGAACTGGCTCTTCTCGGCGTCGAACTCATTGTCTTCCTGTTGCCACTTGGAGAGGTCCGCGAGGTGGTGGTGCTTCAGGAGCTGGCCACTCTCAGGATCCCTTCCTGTCGCCTCCCTGAACACCGACTCGAAAACGCTATAGTTCTGGTCAATGATGCTCACATAACTTATGCAGTAGATGATCCGTGGTGTAACACCAGTCTCTCTCTGGAGCCGGTCTCGGAGCCTGAGCGCGAACCCGAATCCGGCGAGGGTCTTCCCGGAGCCAGTCGGGGCATTCAGGGAGTAGACGCGGTGGCTAAGGTCTAGTCGGTCCACCTGACCCATGACCTCTCTGAAGAGGCTGTCCCTCACCTCGTCCATAGGATTATTCGGCCGGTCGAAACCCCTTATAGAACGATACTTTTCCACCAAATCACCCGGCACGGATTCAGGCCTCCTCTCAACTGTAAGCTGGGAGGCATCCTCCTTGTCCGCCGCGATGAGAAGGGAGAAGCAGAGGCTCGCTACAACCGCGTACCCGGAGCCCGTGTTTTCGAGGTACTTGATCCTCCGGTACGAATGTTTAAGACTGGAGAGCACCTCGTCGAGGGAGCCCATGAAGCGGGTCACCGTCCCCTGGGGAAGAAGCCCTATGTATAGGGCCTCCGCGTCCTCGATCTGGATCGATTCTAGCTGCCGTCGGAAGATCGAGACAGCATCTCGTGTAGTCATGGCGTCCTGAACCAGGTCGCCGAGGTTGCCGTGGTGTCTCCGCACCGCCTCGAACCCTATGAGAGGCAGAAGCTCTGCCGCGTCTCCTTGAATTCCACATAATTTCTCTCGGATGCAGTGAAAGGCAAAGACGGCGGAGATTAATCCGTGTTTGGACTCCTCTTGGGATTTGAGCTGTTGCTTCCGTTTCGGGTCCGTCTCGTGGAGGTACTCCTGGAAGAACGTGGTCGCCTTCCCGAAGTCGTGGCAGACGCCGGTGAGACGGACGACCTCCGCGAGATCGTCTCTGGTAATACCGATCTCCGAGAGATCGAGGATCTTTGAACGGCAGGCTGTTTGAGCCGCATCACCGACGGCTGAGAGGTGGTTCCGGAGCAGCCTTCCAGGGTGGGAGAAGAGGTCAGAGGGGGACGATACGCTCACCCGTCTCTAAGAGAAGACACGAGTCTACATGGGCTTTGAGGGATTGTTTATTCCTCTCGAAGATGATGGAGGCGTACTCTGTGACGCTACGATCCGGAGCCATCTCTATCGGCATCGTTTCCGAGACGTATTCTCTATTATCCTCATAAACCATGTCGAGGACACGTTTCTCCGGTACAGCAGAAGCGATATACTCGTGCTCTCTAGGCACCTCCTCCGCGGCCTCAACCTCTCCAACGTACCGGAAGTCCGCTATGTGCTCACTCAACCCCAGGCACGGCGTGTACACACACTTGTGCTCGCAGAGCAACTCCCTGAGCCTGTTCTGAACCGCCTGATCCTTGTGGCTGAAAAATATTCTGAACGAGGGGTCCTTGAGGAGCTCAAACCGGATCTGGGTTCTCTGACTGATCTCGTTCATGTGACGTCCCGCCTTCTTAGTGTCGATGAGGTTCTCGGCGAGACGCATTTTCTTCACTGGGTGCATCAGCCTCACAGCTATCATAGCTTGGCTTTTTGAGAGTTTGGGGATATAGTCTTTTTTTCCGTATCCGAGGATTGCGCCAATTAATCCACTCAGGGAGGTTCGTGGGGGGATCGAGAAGGTGAGGGGGGAGGTTGTCGTGTAGTATTTCCGGAAGTGGGCGTACTCGCCCCAGACATCGAAGACAAGAACCTTCCCCATGCTCGGCACCGTCAAAGAGGTATGTCCTTAATGGAGACCCCGACAGTTCCCAGGGCAGCCTTCAGGTCAGCCACGACGCCACCTGTCTCGAAGACTAGGCTCTCATCAACGGCTACACTGATCCCCATGATCTTGGAGGCATTCGCCTTGAGGGTGGAGACGAGCTCGGTGATGTCGAGTCGGTATTGGGACGGGTCCCTGATCTCCTGATCTGGGATACTGGTTTTGAGCCGAATAAGGCTGCTGAGGCCTCCGATGTGGTAGTTAGACTCCTTATAATCGACCTTTAGTAGAAGGCGAGGCATCTGCCCTACTTTGCTCCGGCTTATGAGATTCTTCGTCCCGTTCCAGAGCCCATCGAGGAGAAGCTCAACGTCAGCTTCCGTCAACCCCGTGGTCTTCGCCGCGTTCTCGTTCACGATACCGTAAAACCCTATGAGAGAGTAGGGGAGGATATACTGCTCAGTGAATGTTCCCTGCTTTGCACCCTCCTTAGATGGCATTACGGTAGTCCCTTTCATGAAGGCCAGCTTTACCTTGTGGAGAGAGCGACCAATCTTGAACTGGACTGGCCCGGTGAAGGTGATAGTTTTATCTTTAATAGCTGTTGTCGCACCGAAGAGACGCATATCCACATACTGTTCAAGAAGTTTCTCAGCGCTATCGATCTTCTCCTCGTCGAGCCTGTTCTCCTTGGTTTTCAGGGTACCGTCCTCCTTCCGGCTCTCTTTTATAAAGACCGGTACCTCCCGGTAGTCGTTCAGGTAGTCCCTCACCGTTCTCTTTAATCGGACATCGGTGACGAGGTTGACCATAGTTTCCTCGTCTATGCGAGGCTTGTTCTCGTCAAGAGGGTCCCCATTGGGGTTGTTATCCTTTACATCGTAAAGGAACACTATCTCGGATCTGTTCGATACGATTTTACTCATCTAGTTATCCACCTCACTTTTAACTGTCTTGAACGCGCTTGAGAGGTTCATGCCAAGTACGAAATAGAAGCTGATCTCGTCTTTGCTTAACTTCCAATCTTGGCTTGCTTTTAAGAAATAGCTTGAGGTTAGATGCTCCAGGTCCCTGTAATAGTTCTTCCCATACTCTTCCAGCTTGTTCTGAATTTCAGGGAGAAGACTTTGAACCTGCTTCTGATCTAACCTGAGCCCCTGAAGCTTTACTCTGAACGGAGTAGCGCCCCGCTCCGTGAACTGGATATCCATCAGGAGCTGAGACAGTGCCCCCACAAGGAAGACAGCGCGTTTAGCATCACAATCGAAAAAGGCGGCGTAGCCGCCGAATATCTCCTCTGCTTTTCTTACTCTCTCTGACTCTGAATCTTCAACCAATTCTTTCACCTCTACTCTACTTAATTCCCTTTTGGGGTACTCGCCCAAAAGTTCGAGCTCCCTCAGATACATGATTGTGGCCATTCCGCGCATCACTGACTCCCGCGTCGGATACCCTTGGGCAAACTGCCTTTCTAGTCGGGAAGCTATTCCCCCCATGAGAAAGGAATAGCTGACGGGGCGGCCGGAGAAAACTCTCCCAACGATATCCAAGAAGTAACCGCTTGTATCCTGCTCTTTCTCACGGCCAAAGAAGTGCCAGAAGCACCCGAAGTTGAACTCCAGCTGCTTCTCCCCTGTTTTCTTCCTATCAGTGTAGACGGGAACGGTGACACCCGCCAATAACTTATCCTCGTCTACCCGCTTCTTGGCTTCGAAGAGCATGGCGAGACGGGAGGGGAAAACGCCTTCAACCGATAGCAGTATCTTGAATTCGCTGTTCTTCTCCTTGAAGACGAGGATATCGTTGTTGAAAGAGTTCTCTTCGACCGCGAGGTCCTCAAAGATCTCTTCCTTGGTGTCGTCTAGGAGGATACGGTGCTGGGTGGTTATCTTCTGCGTCTTCGCCTCGTCATGATAGTTTTCGAGGACCGTGTATACTCTCTCGTCGAGATCCTTTCGGAGGGGCTTCGGTATCAGGTAATAGGGGTAATCGTAGAATTGGAAACGAGCGTACTCGTCGAGGTACTTTTTTCCCTCCTCAAGGGCGAGAGCGCAGTGTCGGCATACGGGATAGTTGCGCCAGGCCTTGCTTTGGTCGAAGCCTCCTGCGACCATACCGGGTTTATCGACGGTGTAGAAACTGTATGTGCTCACGAAGCCGTAGACCTCATCGGATCTAGACTTGCATATTGAGCAGGTTTGGTTTTCGGCTTTAGAGACCTGGTTGTACTTGTTATAGTATTTTTCCAGAGCTTTAGCTGTGAGTATCTTCTTAAAGACGGAAAATTCGCCGAGGTACTTCTTCATATCGTCTTCGATGAATTGGAGTGTCAAGATGGCGTTTTCCCGGTTACGTTTAATAGGCTCATAGACAGCTTGGATGTCCGTCAATATCTTTTCTAGATTAGACAATAGGCAGGCTTCGATCTGCTTAATGAAAGCCGCCTCCTCAGGGGTTATGCCTGCTTTACCAATGAAGTCATCTTTGAACCAGCCGAGTATCTTGTTCTTCATGGTTTTCTCTGGCTCAGTGATTCTCGCGATGGGAGTCATGTCGGGGCCGTTAGCTGATCCCTTTCGGTAGAGGTACCACGATATCCTATCCGATGAGTAATCCTCTACGCTGACCCATTTATATGATACGTCATTTGTTTTTTCTAGCTCTATTGTGATTATTTTTCGATATGTATCTGAACTCTTTGGGTCTTCACACAGGACGCTGAGAATTCCAGCGGGATCATCGAGGTTGATGCGTTTCTTCTTTAACGCGTACTCTCCGATGTTTTTAATAGCCTCAATCAAAGCTGAATGTAATGTATGTTTTCGGCTTATAATTGTTTAGATTCGAATTTATTTTTCACATATCCTATCATAACAGCAGTCATGGCATTTCGCGCGGCTACGAGTCGGCTTAGGGTAGGTTCCCGTCTGAATGATCGTAAAAATTGAGTTTACGATCTCGATAGCATCCCCCTGAAGCTTCTCGGTGAACTCGACCTCCTTAAGCGTGCTTCCCCCACGGATATAGCAGACGTACCCCCTTATCACGGGTACCTTGAAACGCTCCTGGATCAAGAGCCCGTAGAGCGCGGATTGTATCCTATGGGTTTTGAATAAAAAATTACGGAACCGGGTGAACTTAAAGTCTAGGGGCGCCGCGGTGCCGTCTTCCAGGAAGAGCACCTCGTCGACGATGCCCCTGATCCGGAGCTTGGGCGAGCTGAGGTAGACCGAGGATTCCTTCCGTGCGACCCCGAGCTCCTTCCGCAGGTACGCGGTGTTACTCTTCCCCCGTTTCTTGTGTAGCTCTCTGCCCTTAAGAACCTTGAAGCGACGGCCTTCCCTCTGGGGGATGCTGAGCACGTGGATGAAGTAGATGAACCGGGGGCAGAACAGGTATTCGATAACGTCGGAGGCCGTGAGGCAACCCTCAGACGAAGTAGACTCCAACCCTGTCCCTCACGAGGTCCCTGTCAAAGCCCTTCCCGATGAGCCGGGTCTCCTTAAAGCAGCCGTCGCACACCGGGAACACGAAGACCGAGTCCTCCTCAGCTATGATCTCTTCGCATTCGACGGCAAGTGAGTCGATCTGGTTGCCGTTGATGGTTCCGAGGAAGGCACTCTTCTGCACCCTGTAGAGACCGTATTTCTTGCAGACGCCGGCGACATGACTACGGACCTTGTCGTCGGATATGTCGTAGATTACCCAAGTAAGCAGGCTAAGCCGCCTCCAAGAGCCCGTTCGCGGTGGTATGCAACTCAGCCTGGAGGATGTTGCGGACCTGCATCCGCCTCCCGCGGTGGGTTTCCTCCTCATCGAAACGCGAGTTGATGGAGGTTATCAGTACTGCTTTTCCTTCTTTACTGAGTGTTACGCCTCCCTCGATCCGTTCGAAGTGCTCGGGTCGCATCTGCTTCCGAGTGAATAAAAAGACGACGGTCTCGTCCACGTAAATCCTGTAAGGCTCTATGGCGTCGAACACGAAGCTCTTCTTGTTGTAGTTGTCCGTGTGGAGAATACCCACGTAGGGATCGAGCCCGGCTATGATGCAGGCTTTCTCCACCAAGCTGTATAGGATTCCGTACCCGTAGTTGAGGGTGGCGTTGAAGGGGTCTTTAGCGGGCTGTCGGCTGCGCCCCTCGAAGCGCCATTCCTCAGGGAGGGAGAATGAGATTGCCGACCAGTAGGCTCGCGACGCGTTCCCCTCGAGCCCCAGTATTTTGTGCCTGCTCTCATCCACCGTTCCAGTGAGGGTTTCCAGCTGTTCCGCCATGGCAGTAATCTCTGCTAAAGCCGTCTCGTACTCCTCGGCTTTCCCTGGGCGTGTGCGTTTGAGGCGTTTCAGGAAGTCAATCTGGTTTCGAAGCTTCTGAAGGCTCCACTTAGCCACTATCCGGATCCCCATCTCGCTCTCTGTTGCAGTGAGCTGTCTCCTCCGGATCAGCGTCGTGCTCCCCATCTTAGCGTGCCAAACTCGCGCATAAGGGTCACCATATTGGTCCAAGAATACGAGGTCGATGTTGTTGTCCACCGCGCACTGTATGGCGTCGGTGGAGAGCATCGCTGACGTGGCGATGAGGATGCTATCCACCTTCGCTACGGGTATCTCGACGTTCTTCTCCTCCAACTTGACTTGGAAGCAGTCTCCCTTCTTCCGAAGGTAAGCGCCGTAGGTGTTGAGAACGAGCTGCGAGTCACTCCACCTCCTCAAGAGGTTTCACCAGCCCGAAGCCCCGCGATACCGATTTACCTAGCCCGAAGAGATCGGGGATCCGGAAGTTGACTGTGAAATCTCCGCGGAACCCGGTTACGGGGACGCCTTTCAGCCGACAGGGCACTTGGTGCAGGTGTCTGAACTCAGCGTTTATCCGGGACGGCACCGTATAGGAGAGACCCTTCGAGGCGGAGATCAGGTTCCCGACGAGTATTCTGGATAGGAGTTCCCACCGTTCTGTCTCGCTGGAGGTCTTGAAATGGGCATAATTTTCTTGGCTCAGGGCGAGCCACGGAGAAGCAAATCTGTAATGGTGAGGCTTTTCAGTGGAACCGTACTCAACAAAGCTGACTTTGATGCTCCGCTCAAGGATTTTATAATTAGAATAGCCCATCACAATGCTAGTGAGTAGCGGATAGATCTCTTTCAGGGTATCGGCGCCTTTCTCGTATCCTAGTATGGTAGCGGCACCATTAAGCACCGTATAGCGTACTAGGGGATAACGGTAGGCGACCCCTTCTTCTTCGTGTTGGTGGAAGATCGTCTGATTATGGAATGTTGACCCGATGAAGCCTCTGAGATGATCAGGCCTCGGAGGTAGAGGTGTGTTAGACTTTAAGGTGATTACAGCGGACTTGAGCTCCATGTATCAAGTGAGGATTACAGTCAATAAGAATTTACCGCGAACCAAGGGGATGTCTTTGCATGAGTTTATAAAGGGTTGAATAAATACGGATCATGAGTGAAAGAGCTTGAAAAGGGGTTCGAAAAAAGCTTTAAATCATTAAAGAAGCTGAAAAACTATGCTCACGCAGAGGTCGATCCAAGAAAACAAGGATTGAAACATCTTCTAAACACCTTCTCCGGCTTCTCCTTTAGCTCACGCAGAGGTCGATCCAAGAAAACAAGGATTGAAACATATTTAAGGGTTCCCTTGCTCTCCTTCCCTCCCCCACGCAGAGGTCGATCCAAGAAAACAAGGATTGAAACACGACCTCTGCGCTAGATATTTCAGCCGCGCCGATCACGCAGAGGTCGATCCAAGAAAACAAGGATTGAAACATCTTGACGGTATGCTGCCCGGGGGCTACCTCGTTCACGCAGAGGTCGATCCAAGAAAACAAGGATTGAAACAGGAGCGGTACGTGCCCCCTGAAGAGAAGGGGAAGGACACGCAGAGGTCGATCCAAGAAAACAAGGATTGAAACACATTTCATTAGGGGCGTAAGGCATAACGGGAAAAGCCACGCAGAGGTCGATCCAAGAAAACAAGGATTGAAACAACAAAAACAGGATGAGTCACATCTAAAAGGACCCGCACGCAGAGGTCGATCCAAGAAAACAAGGATTGAAACTTGAGAAGAATCCTAGAAAAGGAGGATAATTAAGTACACGCAGAGGTCGATCCAAGAAAACAAGGATTGAAACAACAAAAACAGGATGAGTCACATCTAAAAGGACCCGCACGCAGAGGTCGATCCAAGAAAACAAGGATTGAAACGAGATCATGGGTTTGAACCTGACCACTACACTCCAGCGCACGCAGAGGTCGATCCAAGAAAACAAGGATTGAAACTCTATTAATTCGCTCTCTATCTGGATAACCGCCAACTCACGCAGAGGTCGATCCAAGAAAACAAGGATTGAAACTTCTTCAACCGAGCCTCCTACACCGAGGAGACCATGGACACGCAGAGGTCGATCCAAGAAAACAAGGATTGAAACTCAATAACTATTGTTTGAGCGCCCTTGGAGATTAATTCACGCAGAGGTCGATCCAAGAAAACAAGGATTGAAACTTTACACCCCAACCTGTTGGAACGTGAGTGTGGTCTAGCACGACTCCGGCAGCATCAGCGAAGACACGCAGAGGTCGATCCAAGAAAACAAGGATTGAAACACGCATACGATAAAGTAATGGATGTATGGGTGTATGCGCACGCAGAGGTCGATCCAAGAAAACAAGGATTGAAACTTAAATAGGTCACTATTGGATAACCAATATAACATCACGCAGAGGTCGATCCAAGAAAACAAGGATTGAAACAATACTTCAACGCCCCCTTCAGACACGCGCAAAACGCACGCAGAGGTCGATCCAAGAAAACAAGGATTGAAACAGCTCCTTGCTCTCCGGCTCAGGAACAGGCTCGGAGGCACGCAGAGGTCGATCCAAGAAAACAAGGATTGAAACAATACTTCAACGCCCCCTTCAGACACGCGCAAAACGCACGCAGAGGTCGATCCAAGAAAACAAGGATTGAAACAGAACCGCTCTCATAAGCTCAGGTATGTGAGCCTCCGCACGCAGAGGTCGATCCAAGAAAACAAGGATTGAAACTATATCGGCAACGGCTCAACCGTTCAAGCGTATCCTCACGCAGAGGTCGATCCAAGAAAACAAGGATTGAAACAAGAAATACGGCATCAGCAAGAAGGCTTGGGCGGTATTCACGCAGAGGTCGATCCAAGAAAACAAGGATTGAAACAGATGTATCGCCTTGGGATGCTCCCATTTTCTACTTCACGCAGAGGTCGATCCAAGAAAACAAGGATTGAAACAAGCACTAGCAACTCGCATCTGTTCTGGTTCATGTATGCACGCAGAGGTCGATCCAAGAAAACAAGGATTGAAACAGGTCAAGGAGATGGAGGTAGAGTTCGACAGCGCAATCACGCAGAGGTCGATCCAAGAAAACAAGGATTGAAACTCGACGGTCAACTTTCACCTATGAAAAAGGTTCCCGGTCGGCTCTCCTATGCTCCGCCTTCCAGCCAACCTTATGATGCTATCCGTTTCATCTTCTTAAGCTTTGACCTGTACAATCCCTCCTTAACCTGCATGTATGG
>Ga0315296_10002846_pt1 | contig 14632 bp, 14 predicted proteins | sample YL17G14_18_MG_FD_203921 | JGI IMG/M metagenome (GOLD analysis project Ga0315296, IMG submission 203921) | Sediment microbial communities from Yellowstone Lake, YNP, Wyoming, USA - YL17G14_18 | ecosystem: Environmental > Aquatic > Freshwater > Lake > Sediment | place: USA: Wyoming | collected... | reverse complement strand
ATAAAATATGAGGTTGATCCTGACGAGTTCTTTCATGCGTTAGTCTCGGCAGGAGAAAATCAAAAGTCTACGTGTGGAGGTCTTTCGATCGAATGTCGCGGTAAAACACACGATAGAGCTACCTTTCTGATCTTGAAGGGCTCTGAAGTTGTCGCCCAATTTCCGATATCCACGGAATCCCTGTCAGCACAAAGCAATCCAATCAAGAAGTTCACGCAAACCGACATGATCCGCAGATATCTTGCTAAGAAATACAGGAAGGCACAATCTCGTCCCATCAGAGATTTGCGAACTGGAATGAGCAATGTTAGTCTGAAGGCTAAGATTCTGGAAATTTCAGGGCCGAAACCTGTAGTTACGAGGTTTGGAAACTCCGCCAGCGTGGCTAACGCTTTGATAGCAGACGAAACTGGAACGATCAAACTGTGCTTGTGGAACGAACAAATAAACTGTGTCTCCATAGGAGACACCATTCAAGTCAAGAACGCGCGAATGTCTACATTTAGAGGCGAAAGGCAACTGAGCATTGGAAAAAAAGGAACACTCAGTGCCATTACTGATGCGAGTGCCCAACTAGAAGTACTTAGCTCGTAGGCATTTTTCTCCAAGGACAGAAATCAAAGCTGGAAGGCCTTTATTGACTCGTTACTTCGCGTCAGGATAGTGGGGAGAAAAATGATGGTCATGCTTGGGAATGGCAAGAATGGAAAGCGGGGAAAGCGAACGAGAGGTAAAGGAATGGGGAAAAATGATTACACACGTGCGGTTCGCTTTCCCCACTTCTCCAAAGATTAGTCTACGGTGTGATTTGATAATCTTTCGCATGATATTCAACGCAAAAATGCAGGAAGGAATATTCATGGGAAGGTAAGCCGACTCAAAAAGAAGCTTGGTTTGATTCAAGAAGTTTCATTTGAAACAAGCTCGTGCAAGCTTTCAGAGACAACATAGACAGGAAATGAATGGGTTATGGGAGTGGTGTTGTCCGAAGTGTTTAGCTGTCATACTCATATCTTCTATGTTTGCTTCACCGTCACTATTCATATCGACGAGAAAATGAGAGACTTGGTAGTTTTATAGTGGGCTGAAGTTCACCTTTCCAGCATTGTCCGAAACATGTGCCAAAGGAAGGCTCGGAGAGTTGAAGTTGTTGGATGAGTTGAAGGATTACTTTCCAGAAGATGACTACGAACATGTCGGCAGGCCTGGAGACACCGACATCATTGCTACACCAAGGTACGGCAGTTTTTCCTTGAATCAGAAAGTGCTTATTGAATCTAAAGAAAACAACAGTGGATGGAGCAGAGCCTTTGTTGATAACGTCTCAAGACATATGCAAGGTCGTTCAAGTCAATTTGCCATACTTGCGGTAGAAGCCATGCCCAGAGGAGCCAAGGGATTTCTCGTTGAACATTTTGACCAAGGCGCGATTCTTATCACTAGTAGAAAAGATGTTTGCATAGTATATGGAGCTCTTAGGTCTGTTTTCATTGCAACACATCCTTTTGGAATCAAGACTACTGATCTGAGAAAATTACTCGAGGAGAAAAGGATTGAGGAAGCTGCGAAAGATGCCATGCACTATCAAGAATATCTGAGGAAAATTAGAATCAAGGCTACAAGGATTATTTCAAATGCTAGAAGCATGATTGAAATTGCAAATGATCTTGATATGCATTTGAGAAAATGTTTAGAGGAGCTTCAAAAAAGGATAGAAGGGGCCGTCGAAGAGATTGCTGGAATTCAGCCCTCAGCCCACGTGGAGGGAGAAACCTTTGATCAACGTTCGCTCTTGTGAGCGACCTTCGATATGAACCAGAGCCCTTTGGACTCAATAAGCTGATACCCCCGCGCAGTTAGCTGCTTGTTGATGCCTGTGATGACCTCGTTCGTTTCATCAGCGAAGTACCATTTTGGATCAGCGGCACCGCAAGCAATCGTGAAGACCATCTGAGGCGTGACGTTAGCCCTGAGCCTAAGGTTTTTTATTAGTCCGCAGATCTTTGTGAACTCCCCTCGCATTGTGTTAACAAGACTATCGGTTATCGGTGATCTTCCCTCTCCGAGGTAATGTAAGTTGTAGTACAGACCTTGCCTTGGGTATAACCTTAGCATGATAAGGTTGTCTCCACGATGCACAGAAACGTGTGACGCGCCAACATCGTGATTCTCAGTGTCTCGAACGCTAAACACTTCCGGTCTATCTCTGGCAAGTTCGAGAACAGTCTTCGTTAAGGTCAACCGATCTACGGTGCTATGCCCTTCACGTGCGTGGAAGTTCCTGAGCACTCCAACTCGGTCTACAATAGAGTCAATAGAGACGTCTTCCCCTTCTTCCACCAGATACGGCAATAATAAAGAAACAATCTCGTAGATGCGCCTTCTAGATTCCTCAGTAGTCACTGTTTCTCCTAACACGCTTTTCTCTAATCGAGCTACTCTGCTGGCTAAGTCAAGAGACGTAAATTGTGCCAATTGTGCTCGTATCTCGTCAATGGTGTCTGAGAGGACATCACGGCGATTGGGCCTCCTTAGGCCGAGCTCTTGGCTCACTCTCTCACTTCCGGCCCATTCTATTGTAAGAAGACCTTTATTTCGCATGAGTTTAAGGTTCTCGAGTTTTTCCATGTTCGAAAATGCAATTTGCCGTTTGGATCCTCTTCGCACTTTCACAAACGGCTTTCTATCCGGACTTTGGTCAAGTTGTCTTACGAGTTGAGACCATTCCTGCGTCGTTGGGTTCTTGGCTATCATCTTGTAACTAGAGTAGTCAGCAAAGGTATTCCTGCCAAGTTCCTGAGTTAACCAAGAAACGAATTCCTTGAAGTCCATTCTAGGTTCCAACCGGATCAATGAATTTGCTGATTTTCCCTATGTTAGCTTCCAATAGGCCGACCAATACTCCCAACGGCTTGAGGTTGACGACTTCGTACTTGCCATTCGCATATTCAATAACGCCTTTGTTTTCTAGAGCGTAGAGTATTGCAGCTTCTTCCCCAATCTTTCCTTCAGCCGAAATCTCTTCCTCTTCCAATAGTTCGTTACCTACACGTTCCACTACCTCTTCATCCGTAGACTGTCGGTAGAACAATTCAGCCGCCAAAGGATGTACGGCAGCGATTTCAGGTTCTAGGATTGAGGTTGGCAGAAATCTCTTTACGATGTCCTGCATCTGAGACTCTAGTTTGCGTGAGGCAATTATCTCTTTTCCGTCATCAGATATGATGGTGGTAAGTGGAAACTCATCGGGGTATTGAACAGACATTTCTCTAATATATTGAAGTGATCTTCGGCCATATTTCGTCACTAGTCCTTGAGCACTGAAGAATGGCTTTGCCGCGATCTCGTTGACAATCTGTTCAGCGTTAGTCGGTACTGGTAGCCCAGATGGTGGATTGTAGATGTCGACGTCAGAAGGTCTCCAAGGAGACACAGCCGGAATCCCCAACTTCGACCTATCGGTGTTGTAGAATTTCACCAGAGGGTAATGCAAAGGGTCTATATGCGTCGACGCCACAGTTGATACGTCAGGAGCTCGCGCCGACGTCAGGATTCCACTTTCACGCAGGATGTCCGTCGCATCCTTCGCAACTCCGATACGCGAGCGAATCCAAGGGTTAGTTTCTGTCACGACCGCACAACCAAGCGTGGTCGAGATTCCCTTGAAGTACGTGTTGTCCAGCTGGAAGTTCGGAGAGCTTGAGAGTGTGGTCACCAAGTACTCAAGATAGTCATCACGCAATTTCAGTTTGGAATCGTTATGCTCTTCAAGTAGTCGGCCCTTGATTCTCGGCCAGAATGCGTTGACCTGTCGTATTGCTTCGAGTCTACTGGCATATGTGGGTATCTGGTTGAACAACTTGTCGTAGTGCTTAACTGTTGCCTCATGGAGGATGTCTTCTCTCGTCGGAGAATTTGACCTTCCATAGGCATTGACCATCGCGACAGCCACCTTCGCAGGACCAGCCTGCTTGTTTCTGAGCCACATCCCATTGGTGCCCAACTCTGGATTTTGATTCAGCAAGAGTACCAATCTTGCAATCCGCAAGTTCGCAATTTCGGGCTTTAGGCTCAGGACGCCCGCCAGATTCCCGATTAACTCACGAACCGACGACGTGTATCCCACCTTTCATGTGTATGTGCATCTCCTAGAATGCACATACATCTCCAGACCATTATAAAAACCTGTCGGTAATTTACTACCTTTGCTTTGCAGGGATCCAAACCTGTTGTTTCTATATCAAAGGTCAGTACCATGTAAGATTGCTTTGAAGGCTTCCAAGTTTAAGGTTTTATAAACGCGTGCTAGTGCCGAAGCTATAGCGTTTGTGAACATTGGCACTAGAGAGAATATGCAGTCGAAGTCGAACAAGTTTAATAAGGAACTAAATCAAAACCCCAAATGTGGTGAAAAAGTGTTCGCACTAGGTGTAACAAGGAAATTTGGCGAACTTATTGCTGAGGCAGAAAGACGTATTATCAATGAGGTAAGAGACGGAAAACTAGAGACAGAACCTTCGATAACCGACCGTTTCCTGGCAAGCCAAAAGGCTAATCTAGGGCTGAAAAGAGAAACCATGGCGAGTTGAGAAGGTGAATACCACCAACGTTTCACTTGGTCCCGCAAGCGAGATTCGATTTAAAACTGTTCTGACTGATAGCATTCTCCCAAATCCCAGAGGAAACCCGCGAAAAAATATCAGACAGCGAGACATTGATAGGCTTTGCGAGTCCATAATTGCTTGCGGGGGCATTCTTGTCCCGCTTGTGGTCTTCAAAGGATCGAGAGAGGGCACTTACTATCTACTAGATGGGGAAAGAAGGCTTCTTGCAGCAAGAAAATTGGGCTTAGAGAGAGTACCAGTCAATATTCTGCCAAAAGCTTTAGAAGATGACGTTAATCTCGCAACAATGTTCACGATTCATATGGCTAGAATCCCTTGGAACACAATGGCAAGAGCCATGGCACTCAACGAATACTTGAAACTGAAACCTGAACTAGAGAAGGACAAACAGCAACTAAGGAAAATCACGGGGATGAGCCCAAACGAGATTAACAATGCTCTTCTAGTTCGCATGTTTCCAGAGGAAATCCAAATGCTAGCAATCTTTCCTGAGAAGCCAGAAGGTCTTGAACCAAGCTATCTAATAGAATTGGCGCGACTTATCGAAAAAGCTGAGGAACTGAGGCTTTCTGACGAGAATTCAAGACAGCGGATAATCAATGCCTTTCTTGAGAAGATAAAAGGAAACCTGATCAAAGACCCATACCAGATAAAGGACCTAAGGAATGTTTTGACCAACGTAAACAGAAGGGAAGCACAGAGAATCCTACTAAGCATTGTTGAGAACTCCGAACTTAAACTCGAATCCATCTTACTTGCCTATAGTGGCAAGATCAAAGGGCTTCGTTCGTTGCACATTCCCGTAGCCAGAAGCTTAGTTTCAGATGCGATAGTAACTGCAAAAGCTCAATGGAATTCATTGCTCATTTCTCTGTCAGCATTGAAAGGTGCCAAGCTCTCTCAAGAGGACTTGAAGGAGATTAGGAGACTATTTCGACAAACTAAGTCAGCCATAAAGACAATGTCTGAGAGCTGAACCTGAAGAATGTCAAATACAACATTCGCTACAACAAGAGAGCAAATGATCAGAAGAGTAATTTTGTCTTTGAATAGTCAGGGCTATTCCGAAGATGAGACTCGCAAAAAACAGTTTGCAGATGGGCTTCGAAAGTTGATGGGTGGTCTGATCACATGGAATCCGGACATCCTCGTGGTAGACGTAAATGGAAATGCATTGGTTGGAGACGTCCAACTCCCTGAAGAGAGAAGGACTCAGTTTGTTCCTGTGACTATGGAACAAGCAATCCCGAAAATGGACTCTAACTTTGGTCCGATCTTACCTGTGTTGTTTATAGTGATGGGAGGCGTCCTATCAGCTGATACAATCAAGAATACGGCAAGACTTGGTATAACTGTGGATGCGATTGACTTAGCAGGAAGCATACATACGATACTGGACCCATCGACAGTATGCCAAGCTCAAACACCAAGCTTGGACGAAAGAGAGATAATTGAGAACCAGAGAGGTTCGGGTTGGTTAGTTCCGAGAGTGCTGGTGCAGCAACTCCGTAATATAACCAACCTCGAATATTCAAGAAATCTACAGCAATTCGCCGAAGATTATTTCAGTGCATCTGCACCAGCCAAACTAAGTGTTCAATATAAACTAGCATGTAGATGCATAGAGGACATTTTTAGAATGACCTATGATCTTGATTCATGCTGTGAGTCAATACGTGGCACAAAGGACCTGCAAAAAATGGCGAGGATAAAAGGAGAGACGAGGGATCATTTCCTCCACGCATTTCAGACTTTTCTGATGGGTTCAATTATCTTAAGCAAGCATTTGGAATCGTCTTCTTCACCATTCATTCTGTGTACCAGATATCAGAGGATGGACCTCCCATGGTTGATCACATCGATATTTCATGACTATGGTTTTGATTATGCGAATCTGGAATCCTGCCTACCAACGACAACGGGTGAATTCTTGTATGTTCCACGAAAGAACCTCAGATACTCACCTCGTATTAACTCTCTCTATGACTTCCAGAAAAATGATGGGGATCTCGATGATTGGCAACCAGATCGCTATCTGGTTCACAGTCACGATCTAGAGCATATATTGTTCAATGCCGCGGTGGAGAAATATTCACAAGCGACTGGCGAAAGGCTTAGAGTAATTCACAGCGTTATTAGTGCACATGAGATTGCACAGCTTGAAGAGAAGGTTTCAGCAAATAGACCAAGTTTGAAATCTGAATTCATTGCCTCAGCTTTGTCTGCTTCAATGCATGACAAGGTCCTCTGGACTGAACTTTTTTCGCATTCGATTTTTCCGATTGACGCAAAGAGTTTCCCTCTGTTGTATCTTCTTGTCTTCTGTGATACACTTGCCGAAGCAGGGCGTCCTAAGACAATACGAGTAACGCAACAGGATGCAGTCCTTGCTTGCTTCAATGTCCAAAATGGCAACATTGATTGTGCCGTTTGGTTTTCGGAACCTGAGAGAGCTTGCATAATGAATTTCTGGTCGAATTTTGTGCAAACAAGGTGCTTTACTAATCCTTTCTTGAGTCTCAATTGTAGAAGTCTGTCTTAAAGGCTGTGCCTTGCCATACACATGAGTTGTCTTGGCTTGGTTTTGACTCTCTTTGGTCTTAGTGTAAATGCCTCTTTGAAATCCTTCGCCTTTCGGAATTTCTCTTTTAGTTTTTCGTAAGGTGCTAATGCACCATGATATCCTAGCACTCGTCTGGCATCCGCAACCATCTCCAATTCCTCTTCAGTCCAATTAGGAGAAATATAACTATCTTTCTTCAGGGCATACGGCAGCTTTATTGGCTGGTATCTCATCGGGTAAGACGCGACACCCCATTCCATCGCATCCAATATACGCGTTAGCAGATCCTCAGGAGTATCTTTCTCGAAATTGAAGAGCAAGTACATAAGTATCTTCCTAGCCGAGACACCCTTGGACGTCAAGAGTTCAACTCCTCTCTTAACCTGATCTTTTGAGGAGCTCGAGTCATAAGCCGTTCTGATCAAAAGTGTTTTCATCGCAGCTATCATTTTGGCTTTTTCGTCGTTCAGCAAACGACTGTCAAGGCCTTGATTGAAATCGACCCACAGCTTCCTTTCCTTGATCTCTAGTAAGATGTCATGCCAATATGGGGAAGCCAAGAAGTTGTTGTCCCATAGGATAACACGCGTGTGCGCAGGATGGATGAGATTGGCTATAGATCGCTTAGGCACGAAGTCCTTTTCAAGTGTTGGAACGGCGCAGAATGGACATTTTCTTATACATCCTCTCGAGCTAAAGATGATGCTTCCATCCCAGTTTGGAACAAGAGAATAGTCAGGTCTCAGTTCCTCGACTTCTTTGACGAGTCCTTGATGAATTTCTGCCCCGCAAGTCTTTGCATGTTCTGGCAGAAGAGAAGCGTATAATCCGCCAAGCATAATTCGCGCATCAGGATAAAGATGCCTATAGTAGGATACAGCTTCATGAACGGTTTTCCACGCATATGTAAATAAACTCGTGACGTAAATCTCGTCTGGAGTAAAGGAGGCTGGCCGATTAGGGCCTTCGTGGTAACGGTCAGGACCAGTTGGTTGGTATCCTTTTTTGGTAAGAAGAGTTGACAATTTTAGCAGACCGAGTGGTGGAAAAGAGGAATGATATTGTGGCTTTACCAGCAACGCCTTCAATTTCGTTCATCCCGTAATACGTTCCAATAGTATATAAAAGACCCGTCAAAGACCGTGCAAAAATCGCCAGATAAAACCTTCTGCTAGACCATCGCAACAGCCTCATACTCAGCCTCTTCTTATGAAGAGTTGACATGAATTGTCTTTCGACTATCCCCAACATCAGAGAACTAGTCAAACAAATCGCTGAAGAAGAGAAACCGACTACAGGCATATGATAGATGCGCTTTCAAGATCTGATATGATGAGAGCTTGTTGCGAACAACGCGGCACCCTTCAGACACTTTGTAGTTCTCTTTGAACACATCAGAAAACTTGGCTTGCCCCGAAAAGAAAGCCATGACAAAGTGATAGTCTCAGGTACATTAAGCATGTCGGTGAACCCATCGAAGCTTCTATTCTTCGGACAAATAGAATTTGCCGAAACGAGAAAAAAACCTTCATGGAGATTTGATGCAAAAGGGTAGGGATACTGACCTAATTCAATTGTGGGAAAAAAGACGATTGGCTAACGAAAAGTAGTCACTGCGGCAGATTGTGCGTTTATCATAAAACATAAGAGCATTTAGAAGACTCTATTGCACACCTCGTAACAAGAAACTTCTTGATGTGAGCATTTACGTCAACGATAGATAAGGAAGTGCTAAGCTATGAGCACTGGGAAAATTACGATTAGGCTTGTACCTATCCCAGATTTTGCTGAGGATGAGTATAATCCCGGTCAGATTGAGTGTTACGCAAAAATGACTGAATTGGTGTATAGAGCTTTAAACCTTGATTCAATCAGTGATTTCTTGAAGGAATTTATTGCTATTATTAACATCAGAGAGGATGTTGAAGTAAGGATTATGAGGTTGCCATCTTATAGGAGCAAAATATTCGGAGTGGATAATAAAGGAAAAATTTTCGACGAACAACTCCACGGGCGTTCATGGAAGAATAGACCATTGATCGATGTATTTCCTGATAGATTATTTCCAGACAAGTTGTCTAAGCCATTTTTGAGTGTAGGATTAAGGGGCTTCATACTCAACAGTTCTATTCGAACCATTATTCATGAAGTTCTTCATAAGTCAGGCTTAAACGAAACGAGGGTCAGAGAACTAACAAAACACTACTACAAAAATTTTAGACGCAAACATATTCAAGCATTCGACGAAGAGTTAAAGCCACTACTCAAAGAGTGGAAACAATTCAATAAGCGAAATGGCGAACTATCTCAGAGAGCAAGATAGACAGAACACAAGTGTCGAGAGGACAATGCACTAACAATAGTTTTCTCCGATTACAACTTCAGTTCAAATGAAGTAGAAGAAACCACAGAATCGTTTTCCAAGATTTTGCCAGAGCAACGTATTGTGTTTACCGAAATCCTGCCCGCAGTTGAAGCACGGTTAGCCCCTGGCTATTTCTATTTTCTTTCCTCTAATCACAAAACCGTCGGGCGATACTTTTATTTGGGGTTCCTCGGTGGAGCTCACTATCATCATCTTACGGTAAGGATCGATTACAATCCTTATTTTTTCTCCCTCTTTGAACGGATACTGGGAGTCCTGAACCATGACTATGGAATAACCAAATATTGCGTATGTGCCTTCTTGCTCTGCACAATCTTGGTTTCGAATTCCTTTACCATACAATAACCACCAAGTTTCCAAATAACAACTGTATGAAAACTATATAAAAATCTTATTAATCTTCGAACAGCCTACATAATATTAGGAAAGGACAAGGCCTTTGTACATCTTCAACTTGGTGCAGAGTTCGGAAGACTTAAGTCAATCTTTGCGGTTTCCTCGTTGGAAGACTGAGAGTTTGCGGGAACCGTTTAGAGTGCTCTTTGATGAAGTTGGAAACCCTATTGACATACCAAGCATACAGCATCTGATAAGGGATTTCGGAAGAAGCTATTCGAAGGTCATGAAAGCAGTAATCGCCAATTCTATCGCCCTAAACAGAGATACATTTAGGCTTAATGTTGCCACTTTGATGCCTTCTTTCGGAATGACGCGGAGGGGTGCGTTTCACGGTCTGAAGATCGTTGACGGAGTCATACAGGACCCAAATGGTGCGCTTGACGTATGCTGGGCGCAAGGTAATCAAGGACTGCATGATTTGAAGAAATACGTGGCAGAAATCGCTTTGGATCGGAGAAGACGGACAATTGTCGAATTATCACCACAATCGTGTAGCTATACGATTTCAGCAGCATCTGAACTCTTTGACAAGCTGAAATGGACCAGTGCAAACGGGAGCGACGTTGGTCGAGTGGCAGCCAGCAAGATTCTTTTTGCGGTTTTGCCCGAAATCGCTCTTCCAGTTGACAATGCCGAGTGGGACGACGTCTTCAGAACCGACAGTTATGGCAAAATACTTTCTATTATGGTAGACGAAATCAATGAATGGGAAAAAGAATCCGGAAGACCTCTCGATACGTTGGATCCCTGTCCTCCGACGACCCTCACATCAATCTACAATGTGATGGCGATGTCCGCACGACCTTCGGCGACGCAAACTAGATGAAGCGCGAGTGATTACACGTCACGCCCAATTTTCCAACCATTTTTCTTTCCTGCGCTGTTGGAATGCATCCCAGTTAGTTCTCCTCTGATAATTCCTTGTCAAACTCTTCAATGACTGTCTTTTCGATGTCTATGCTGAGCCTCTTCGTTAGAGCCGTGCTTAGCGCCTTCAGAATGTGCCGGCATTCTGTTGTGTTGCCGCAAAAGAAAGGCTCCAGAGCAATGGTCATTATTTTTGCATTGCCAAGAAGAAAGCGAAAAGCGTCTGATTCGAGAATTGAGTTCAAGTTTCTTTCGTTGAGAGCCCATGTTGCTCCTTCGCTGTCGACATAAGTAAAGAAATCGAGATCTACATCCAGAATCATGTTCCCTTCCTTGGATTTCTTGTTAAACACTCTCTGAACGTCCTGGTGTGTGTAGGTATCTGTTAATAGACCTTGGTAGCCGGTCAATTCACGGATTGAAGAACCTGCCAAGTAAAATGTGTGGAGCCTGTCTCTTCGGTCCAAGAACTCGGTTCTGTTTGTTGTACCATAAGTCATCTTCTTGTATTCTCCATATAAGTGATCATAATCCTGTTCCCAATGTATAGAGATCGCATCTCCTATCAATCCTCTATACATCGAAAGCACGATAAACTCGTAGTTCAACACACTAAGCTTGGTCTTAACAAACTCTTCAAGCTCCCTCTCTTGATCGTCGGCGATCCTATCATTGTCATCCAGTAGTGCGAGCGAACCTAAAGAGAAATCAGGATGGCGGTCAATATGAAAAAGAAGCGCGCCGGATTTGGCGACCCCTTTCCTGAAAGCGTCGACCCAACTCAGATATGCAACTCGATGATTCAGCATGACATAGACTTTCCTCCTCTGCACGTCAAAACAGATACTCTTCATGTTACACCTATTTCCAGGGGTCTCACACGTCATATTCTCACATCCATCAAACAGAGAAGGCCATTTCGGAAAAACTTTTCCTTTGGTCGAATCAGTGCATAGCTGGTCGGCGTTACGGTGCCCTGTGGAAAAGTATCAACGCACAGACATATCGGAAACCTTTCTTCAGCTGTGCGATAGCAAACGTATGCCACAAGAATTCATAAACAGATATGTCAAGCCCTATGGTCGCAACATAGATACTGCATCTCTCCAGAGCCTGATCGTAAATCAAATGAGATCAATGGAGAAAATCCCAGAAGGCATTCAAGAAATGGTGAAGGCAATCTTGAAACTGTGACACGGACCGACCACGTTGGTCTATTCAGGGCGACGCTATCAATCTGTGCTTGATTGATTCTTGGCATCGCTGATGACCTCATCCGGGCGACATCTTGCTTTTGCAACGTCGTAGGATGCCCTAACAATAATGCTTGAACCGATTGAGATGAAAATGCCACTTGAAAAGAGGATAAACGGATATGTACCGCTTTCTCGACCATCGTGACAAACAATTGTGAATTGCTGCTGTAGCCAATCAATGCTCCAGTGGACTACGTTTACTGTATCGTTGCTTGACATCGTTACGGTATCAGGGCCAGAAAACGATTGGACATCCTCTGCAGGGATACAAGAGCAGTTCATGCCGGAGAGACTGCTAAAGTATTTCAGAATAAAATGGCGTGCTGGTTCGCGGGTGGGGCTCTTATCCTCTTTTCTCAAAGGCAATTTCGCCAAGAACCATCAGAAACAAGCGATGATTTTTTAGACAGAAAGCGCTCTTCTTGATAAAGGGACTGGGCTTGAACGATATCGAGGCTTGGCTGAAGGATTTTCTGGTAGAATTTAGGAGACAATATGATCAGCTGTCTGAGGACCAAAAATCAAGGATTTCCAATCTTGACAACTTCATGCCTCCGTGTCAGATGGACATTTTCTGTTTCAAAGGTGTGAGTTTTCAATGGTTAATCGTGACACATGATAGAGAAAGAAAAGATGCAGAGATCGACTGTCATGGTCCTGTTCCAACATACCAAGCGGTGGAAATGCTTGAGTCTGTGCTGAGCGACTCAAAGTGGGACAGAGAATTGTCAGAGGAGGAAAAAAAGACGTTTTTCTTCGTCACCGAGAAAAGACCGAAATTCCGTGATCTCTTGGAACCTGTTCTTCTCAAAATAGTGGATGAGTTAAGGAACCTGCCATTGATTGGGCCTGGTCCGACGATGATCGGAAGGAAACAAATGCTGAGTCTGGACAGTTTTGTCTGGTATGTCCGAGGAAGTGTTACAAATCTTCTTTGCGCTGAAGCAGTCACCGGAATAATGGAGGATGCCAAGAAACAAGCGGAGATAATCAAAGTCAAAGGCGAACAAGCCCATCCAGAGCCTCGTAAGCCGGGCATCAAAGGGTTTGGGACTTACTTCTATCCGCCAGTGTGGGTCGGCAAGCTCCCTGAACAGACCTTCAGAGAAAAAGCGTTTGGTTCAATCCTCTTCCCTAAGAAGGCCCTTGACACAAATTACAAGGGAAGAATCATCGTGATCAACGAAGATGGGTTCATCGCTATTGGCGAGCAAGACAGCCTCAAGGCAACGAAAATGCTCAATGAGGTTATGGCAACAGCTTTTCTGCGTGGTTTGCAGTTTCTTTCTGCAAGAGAACTCGAAGTATCAGACGCAGAAATTGACCCCTCCACTCTGACCCTGACATCTTTCGGAGTGAGAAGCACTTCATTAAGAGCTCAACTCTTTCCGATGACTCAGTTCTCAACGCGAATATTCAGAATAGAGATTGAAAAGGAAACTCTTGTTGATTTGATTAGAGAAGCAGAGCGTATCAATCAAGACCCAGACCTTGCTGATTTCTTGGTTCTACTCCTCGAAGCTCACACTTGCCTGCAAAGTTCAGAGTACATGCAGTCTTTCATGCTGAGCTGGATGATTGTTGAAAAGAACATTTCCTGGATCTGGAACAAATTCTTGAGAGAAGAGCTGATAACTCGCGAACGAAGAAGCAAGTTGACGAATCCGATGTCATGGACAGTGGATTCCATTCTCGAAGCACTGAATCTTGCCGGCAAGTTGCTATCAGATGATTATACAAGCCTCATGGTACTCAAGAACAAGAGAAACAGCATAATGCATGAAAGTGAAAGAGTCACCCCTGAAGAAGCAGAGAGATGCTTCAATGCAGCCAAAGTAATCGTTCAACAGCGATGCAGTGGCCTAAGCGACAAAAGAGACTAAGTGTGTGCGTATGTTTCCGTGCGGAGGCGGCGGCAGGTTGTGTGATCATATCTTGTCCCAAGATTGCTATCGCGGCATGGACGCTGACATAGGTTTCAAGTGTGTCTTGAGGTAGTTGCCACAGCTTCATTTGATGTAGACTGTCCCATTGATTTCGACGAGTTCACCGTCAGAGTCGTCAAAGAACCTGAAGAGGTCAAAGGCTTGCTTGAAGTAGGGTTCAACTACGTTTGCCAAAAAGACAACTTAATATTCATGAGAAAACGCAAATGAGTGACACTGACCCATAGAGTGGTCGGAGTCATCAAAAAAGCAACCGAAGCTATGCAAAAAGCAGCCGGAGACTGCAAAATAGTGGCCGGGGTGAGGTAGCTTGGTAGCCTATAGGCCTGTGGAGCCTAGCGCCCGGGTTCAAATCCCGGCCCCGGCCCTCCGAGACTCCCCAAGCTCAGCCGTGGGAATCAGAACTTTTCACTTGTTTCGTGTCCAGTGCAACTGCTTATCTAGGTGCTGAATTGTAGTTGTATATTGTGGTGAATAGTGTTTGGGTGTGAGTGATGCTCAGAGGGTTCGAAAACCCAGACTTCCTAAGAAACGTCTGCTGAGAAAGACTCGAAGAAAAAAGTGACTCATTCGTCCTGCACTGTCCATTG
>Ga0315296_10002845_pt1 | contig 14635 bp, 7 predicted proteins | sample YL17G14_18_MG_FD_203921 | JGI IMG/M metagenome (GOLD analysis project Ga0315296, IMG submission 203921) | Sediment microbial communities from Yellowstone Lake, YNP, Wyoming, USA - YL17G14_18 | ecosystem: Environmental > Aquatic > Freshwater > Lake > Sediment | place: USA: Wyoming | collected... | reverse complement strand
CCGGATGGATGACATCTCCATCCGGACGCAATGCATGTAGAGCAATCACCTCATTCAGCAGTTCGAGCGCCTTGCCTGGAAAGCGCCGGGATCGCAGGAACCTGTCCGCAACAGCGACCACGGTCTCTGCGATGTCCCGACCGAATGTGAAGCGGCGTGGGGCGCCCTGCCCGCTCTCGAGCTTCTGCATGCGGTCGCGCACCATCGTGAGAGTCTCTCGATGCAACGGTTCCGGAATCTGCACAACACAGAACTCCTGAGTGAAGCGCGAGTTCTCGCGGAGCATCGCATCGTAGCCATCGGGAGTCGTCGCGGCGATCATTGTGATCTCATTGCGCGCCAGGTAAGGAAGCAACAGGTTCGCGACAGTCCGGTCTGGGTTGTCCTCATACCGGCCGGCTGCCACTGCGAGGTTGACGTCATCAACGAAGAGTATCCCGGATTCCCGGATGCAGTTCTCGGCGACGAGCCGCACCTTGGTCTCAAGATGGCTAGTGTAGTAACAGGAGGTCTGGAAGGAGGCGGGCGTGCATTCGTAGATGTGCCGGTGGCGAACCGCTGCCTCCTTGACCCGGTCGTCGTCTTGCGCGATCCAGGTGGCCAGGGCGTGCACGAGCGCGTTCTTACCTGTGCCGGGCTCCCCGACGAGGAGCACCTGCTTCTGAGGCCCGTCAAGAACCGCTATCACCTGGCGCACGAGGTCTTCCCGAATATACATGGGGAGTATCTCGCCCACGCGAGCCAGTTCGACAAGGTCGCGCCCGAGGTTGCCCAACTCGGCCGCTCGACTGATCAGCTCTTCTGACTGGATGGCGCCCGACCTTGTGGCGGAAGCAGCAGGTTCATCTCTGCGGGCGCGCGCCGCCTTGGTTGCCGTCTCCCTGAGGCCGACCAGATTCTTACGGAGGACGTTCTCGAGAGTCGTGAGCACCAGTTTGAGGGACGGGAGATCCAGGCCCTGTTCCGCGATGGGCAGGTAAGCGCAACACCAGAGCTCACCGCTGTCAGCAAACCACTCGAACCTGGGGAAGTACGTGCCACTCTGGATTGAGAGGCAACGAACCGAGAGAATGCTGGGCAGCGACTTCACATCGCGGAGGGCGAGGGCTTGCAGCGAGATGCACCGTCCCCTGTCATCATACTTGAGCCAGAGATCGACCCCAGCCAGCCCTCCGGGATCGCGAAGGCGCAGCCTGTCATCCACAACGTCGGGCGCGTATCCCCACGCCGTGAGCGCTTCCTTTGCAGCCTGAAACGGGTCGTTCTGTGCCGACACTCTCAGGTGCCCCCTGGCTAGATCTCTTTCTTTGCCGTTATAGGTGAGCTGGGTCGCTCAGGTTCGGGCTGAGTGGCTGCCGCCTGCCCTAATGCGGCCTGCCGCAGGAGTTCCTTCGCCGCTTGAGGATCGAATTGCTGCTCCCTACAAACCTTCATCGCGGCATTCAACTGCTCGAGTGCCAGCTTTGCCGGACAAGGGGCCGCGCCCGAATCGAGCGTGGCCTGGAGATAAGGACGAAACTGATCTGCCGCTAGCATCAGCGCATGCAGTGCCCGCCCCACCTGTTGCGAGGTGAGGGTGCTGTCCTCGATGGGGATCTCAACGCTGGCAACTACCTCGCCGTCACTCGGGTCGAACTCGAAACGTACCATCTTGTAGAGATAGTGAATCTCGGCCAATGCCTGGAAGAAGGGACCCGCGGTGGCGGCATCACGCTTATCGGCTGGCACCGACAGGTAGCCGCGAATACGGAAGGCGACGAACTCGCCCTCCTCATCCAGCTGGATGCGCACATCCAGGTCCCCCTGGAGGCCGCCCACGTCCAGTCCGAAGCGACCGTCCTCAGGTGAGCAGAAGAACTTGTGCCCGGTCTGCGCAAGGCAGCGAGCAAACTCAGAAGCAATCATCGCCATCGGTCAGGCCCTCCCTTGTGGCAACTGCACCTCTTACCGGACTCCGACACTGCTGATCACCAGTATTCTCTCTTTGCCACCGCTCTCCTGCTTGCCGCGTTTTCAGCCTTGCGCCCTCCTTGGCGCGTCCCGTGCGAAAACGGTCGCCCGGAGCAGATGAGATCGCCCCAGTAGAACCCCTGTTGCCTCCCCGGCGCGAAGAGGGTCAGACGGTGGACGGCTTCTTGTCCAGCCCCGCTCGCGCTGCCGAGTCCTGCAACTTGGTGTGGGCTAGAGCCTTTCCGAAAACCGTCGGACAAACTCCGGGCCGTCTACATCCAGCACCACATCCACGTGCGGCGAGGGCTTCATGATATCGAAAGCGCAGAGTACTTGTGCCTGCTCCGACGGTATGGCCCCAAGCGCTTCCCTGCACACCTTGTTCAGCCAGGGATTGCGGGGTCGCCTGTCAATCATGGTCATTCCCCAGGTCGGTCCAGGCCCGGTCACCACCTGAACGTGATGCTTCTCAACGTGATGCTTTTCATCGCGGGTGGCGAGTTCCGGCCATATCGCCAGACCGACCGCGAGGGGATCGTGCAGGTAGCAGCCATCATGCTCTTCTTGGTCGCGGTAGAAGTCCATGTACATCTGGCAGATGCGCCAGGCAAAGCGCGTGCTTGGCGTATCGTTTGCATCGGCGACATCGCGGAGCTGCTGCCGAGTCAGCGCACACTGCATGGCCGCGTCGAGCCCCACCACGGTCATCGGGATACCGAACGACAGCACCTCTTGGGCAGCATCGGGGTCGCAGAAAGCGTTGAACTCGGCCACAGGGGTGATATTGCCGTGCGTCGCGTAGGCACCGCCCATCCAGATGATGCGCCCGACTCGGCGCATGGCCTCTGCGTCCTTGCTGATGGCCATCGCGATGTTGGTCAGCGGTGCAGTTGCGACTATGGTGAGTGTCTCCTCCTGCGGCACACTGTCGTCCCTTGCGTCCGGATGCGATCGCGCCGCGTCAAGGATCACGTCGACCGCATGTCGTGAGTCAAGGTCCTTGGTGGGCGGGTCGGGGTAATCGGCCTGAACGTTCCCCAAGCCATCGGGGCCGTGGATGCCGCCTGCGCGGAAGGGGCTACGTCGCACCGGTCGGTCCGCGCCCCGCGCAACGGGAGGCACAGGCTTGCAGCCCAGCACCTCGAGCGTCTTCTGGGCGTTGGCCGCGCACTGATCCAAACCCACATTGCCGCCGCAGGTCGTGATCGCTTTCACTTCGATCTCTGGCGAGCGCATCGCCAGCATGATCGCCAGCGCATCATCCACGCCGGAGTCCGTATCCAAGAGGATTGGCAAGCGGCTACTCATTCGATGTTATCCTGTCTCAACGCATGAAGTGAGTACGGTCATTCCAAACCCATTCCACGTCTTGCCCGACATGACTTGGTGGCGGGTCTTTGGGCAGGCACAGTCCGAGACACTCAACGAACCGGCCTGTTACCGCCCACTCATCTAGTACGTAGAGAGCAACGCCATCATCGCCGTAGTGCCATTGCCGCGCGGCGTGCTTTGACTCGTAGGCATATCCGGGCCAGAAGTGCCACTGGACCGGATGCCCGTCGTGCCCGACAGCATCATCTGGCGCGCGTGCTACACAGATGGTGACGCCAGAAATCGCCCGATGCTTTGGGAGGTGGAGGGTTTCCTGCTCCTGCAGCCAGCCAGCGTAACCATGACTGCGTCGCGCGTAGAAAGCTTGGTCATTGCGGAGGGTCTCGCACTTTGAGCGATAGACGGACTCACCGCCCACCCTCTTCCAGTGATTGTCTATCTGATCCAAGATACGGAGTAGAGCAGCCCACGGGGCCAGGTGCGGAGCTACCTCGTATAAAGCGCCTCGAGGAAAAAAACTCTGCATCCGCCGTTTGGCATCGGACATCTTCACAAAGGGTGTGCCGCTCTGGTGATACTCGCACAGTAGAGCCACATGATCGGACTCGGATCTTCTAAGGTCATACAGCTCCGGCTTGCTCCGGATGAGCCTGCCGCTCAAGGGGGCGTGGTACTTCCGCACTACCGGAGCGTACTGGTACTCTGCGTCACCTTTGCACCCGATATCGTGAAGCCAGAGGGAAACGAAGAACCGGAAAAGGTCAGAAGCGGTGCAGCCCTTGCGCCGGATGTCATCCCAGGTGCGCGCGAGCAAGGTGTTCGCAAGCCGCCAGAGGCTCGTGTGGTGCTCTATTGCGTGCTCAGCCGCATGGAAGGTCTTCTCGCCGTGCCACAGCGTCCCTGGGCACGATTTCCATAGCCGAATCAGCCCGACGAGTCGCCTGCCAAGGACTGGGCCGAGATGAGGTAGCAATGGGCTGATTTCACCGAAAAGGAAGCGGTCGACTTCGTATGGTAGCCGGAAAAGACGGCGTTTTGAGACGAATCCGCATGCGTTTGACTCTCGCACGGCTTGCGCCATTACATCCGGTTCCTCACTCCACGTCATGAGAAAGGCAGGGATCTCGGGGTGGCGTTCGCTCAGCACCCGAATTGCAGTTAGCCCCGATACTGCGCCTTCGAAGAGAAGATCGACGAGTATCCCGTCTAACTCTCGGAAACTGGGCATCTTGCACTTCTCTTGCTTAGAGTCGGTGGGGCCTATCCTCTGGCAGTCGCCTGGGAGCCTCAGCTTTCTGGCACCAGGCTTGAGCTTCTCGAGGCACCCGCGCCAATCGCGTGCGATCAGGAATTCGTCTCCCGTCGCCTTAGTCAGAGCCGAAAGCTTGTCTCTAATGCGATCTGGGTGGTCATCGATAATCAGAAACCTCCGCGGCCCGTCTTGGAGAGGCGGGCGGCACGAAGCTAGATAGTAATGGTCCAACTTCGTCTGATACTCCCATATGGCCATAAAGCGACCCGCATCGGAGTTCGCGCGCATGATCTCATGTTCGGCCATTAGGCGCTCGGACGGGCCAGTTGCGGCGAGGCGATCCAGCGAGAACCAGTTGTCCTGGGCAGATGGCGAACCCGGAAGCTGTGCTCTGAGGCCTTCAAGCGCGACCTTGACACGTTGCCAATCGCGGCGCCAGCACGTCTCCGCTTCCTTGTCGGAGAGGGCCTGCGCAATTGCGGCCCTGATCTGTGACTGGCACAGTGGTAGTCTGAGATATCGTGGTTCGAAAGCCTCGAACAATAGCTGGAGGCAGGGCTGCGCTCTAATACTACCGCGGATAGTCCCCCCGCCCTTGTCCCATGGAAGCCACCCGATCACTAGCAGGCGTTGAATCGGCGGCTTCTGCGGACGCAGATCTCCGGTGAGCATGGCGGCAACGAAGTTCCTCGGCAACCACTGCATGGAGTCGAGAACAAGCACGCGCAAATCTGCCCTGTGAAGCACGCCGTTTGGATTCGGCTGTCCCGGCATATCAACAACGCGCAGCCTGTACTCACGCCCTTTCCTCTTGAAGCCTTTCTTGAGGCCGGCACGTTTGAGAGCAGCCGCGACGCTCGTCGAGGCGATTATCTCCACCGAAAAACAGCGCGTGGGACTGGTCACTGATCGAACCTCGTCTGCAGACCGCTGGCGAAAATGCTAACTGCTGCGACAGCGTTGCGCAGAGCCTCTATGGCGTCCACTTCGCTGACCCGCGTCTGGGGAGCATGCCCGCCGTGAAGTATGGAGTTCCTGAGTTTCCAGATCTCCGCCCCCGGCCTCCCGGCGGCACGTCTGATGTTGCCGTCCATGTTGCCGGGCGCAGCCCAGTCAGCGTGGTCTCGCGAAACAAGGCGACGATGACGGAAGCAGCAGGCAACCCAACCGAGGAGTTCGACCGCGCGTCCGGCACTTAGAACCGCGTCGGCGAAGTAACCATCTCCCGTGGAGAGCAGTCTGCGCACGCGCCAGTTGTCAACCGGCGGCGGAAGCCTGTCGGACATACCCTCCATAACCCCCAAATGGTGCAGCATGAAGCCGGTCCTCAGATGCTGGAAAATCATATCCTCCAGCGTCTTGGTACTGAGCTGCGTCAGTGTCATGACCTCGCGGGTTGCATCTCCACTATTGCGTGGTGCAGACAACGCCCGCTGTACCGAGGAGACCTCTTGCCACAGTTCCCGCGCTCCCGAACGCCCCAGTTCAATGGCACCAAGAATCGCATTGACCAGGTACCGACTTGCCCTCTGCCATCGCTCCGGTTCAGACTCCGCAGGGAGCCATCGAACCACATAGTCGATAGCTCCCAGCCGCAGACAGCGCAGCGCCCACACCGTGTCCGCGCCGCTCGAGAGGACTAAGACGGGGAGAGAGGGATCGATGTGCCGCAACCTTCGCAAGCAGTGCAGTCCAGCCCGCGGTGTGGGCTTCCCGTCTCTCTCCGGCAGCCACAAGTCCAGAAGGACGGCGTCGCAGTTTCCCAGGCCGACCGCCCTGTCCGTGAAACGGGGGCGCTCCACGAATCGAGTTTCTATTCCCATGCTGCCGAAGACGAGTTCGAGCACTCGCTTCCATCCTGATACCGAAGCCTCGTCGTCGATGACGGTTAGCTTGCCGCGCGGCTTGCCCTCCTTCTCGACTAGACAGGCCCCGTGTTCCTGGATGATGAAGTCGATCGCCGCATCGATGCCGTCCCGTTCCGCACACAGAAAGGCGAGTCGGAGGTTTTCTTCGTCAAGATCATTTGCGCCAGAGTTAAGGATGGTTCCTAACAGGAACTGCATTGCCCCTCTCTGTGCTGCCTCTAAATGGCCAGCTATGGTCCGTACGGGTTGAACACTGGCCCGATCCCCAGCTGTGGCAAGATCCTCGTCGCGGATTCTGGCTGGCTCGAGTGATATTGCGCCCACCATAGGATGACGTTCTGTTGGTCCGACGCGCGACGCTTCAAGCCAATTCAGGAGCAAACCCATAACTAGGCAAGCATCCTTTGGCGCGAATCGTCTCCTCGCTGCGTGTCGGGCATCTCTCACCAAGGCCCCTGCCCGGGTTCCATCTAGGAATTCCCCGACGGCAATGCCCGATTCGGCCGCGCGCTCTCTGGCAATCCATAGAGAGAGAATGGCCTCTTGGCACAGCACGCTGGGAGCAGCGGCCAACGTTTGCTGCCGGTCACGTCGTGTTCCGGACAACCCCGGTCTCAGACACCACAGGTTACCATCGGCCAGGGAGAAGAGCGCATAGAATGCTTCACGCACACCCTGAGCACATTCGGGAGATAGGCTCTGTAACGCAGCCTCGACCGAGGAAAAGCGACGCCACAGTTCGCGCAGGCTTCGTTCCCAGGCCGGCCTTCGGATGATCTCGGAGAATCGGTAGAAGTAGTCGAGAGAATCCCGATCTTCAGGGTCCCCGAGTTCCTTTGCGAAGAACTCGTTGCATCCCGAGCGCAAGGCTTCCTTCGCAAGCTCGGCGTTATCGAATGCCGTCATCATGGAGATGGGCAGATCCCATATCTCTGCCCGCAGGCGGGGGATGGACCGAAGGCCTGCCAGTGAATCGGTACCGATCCGACAATCGACCAGCAGCATGTCTGTCCCGTCAAGGGAACTCCTGTGGCGGGCATCCAGTACCGCGTCCGGTGTCCTCACAAAGTGCAGGTTGGCAGCGGGCATAATCGCTTCCAGAACATCCTGCCAACCGAGAGTGTCGTAGTTGTCATCAATCAGGGACAGGCGTATCTCCGAAAGCCCAAGACGGTCAGCAAACGGCTGGTTCGTATACCGGAGAAGAGTATCCGCGATCCTCTGCCATGTGCGGTCATCCGAGCTTGCGGCTTCGTCGATTGCGCGTGCACACAATGCCGCCTGTAGTGCGATATGGTGTTGCCGCAACGCCTCGAGCACTTCGCCGGGATCGGTCGCGATGGACACACCCTCGCGCAATGCTTTGGCATGCAATGATGCCAGTACCGTTTCTGCATTCTCGACGGAGGCATCGCCACGTTGTAGAGCGCCGAGGTAGATTCTGACGGCAGCTCGGAGACCTCTGTGGCTGTGTCGGAAAACGCTGCCACGCACGTCCAGACGATGCTTAGATGCCTCAAAGGCATGAAGATGGCGCTTCCATCTCTGAGGAGAACGCTCAAAGCTAGTGAGACTGCTGGCTATGCTCTCTGCCGTTACGGGGAGTCGGAAACAGAAGAGAAGCTCCTCCGGCGCAAGCAGGTAGCCAAAGCGCGGATCGTTACGCAGAGCCTTCTCGGGTTCGAACGAGAGGACGAGGCATTTCTCCAGACCATCAACGTTGCCCGCGAGGACTCGCTCCAATTCAGAAAGCCCCCACCGGGCACATCGGGGCCTTCTTTCGTCTCCAATTGAGTTTGCGTATATGACAGCCCAATCTGACGGTGCGACGACAGCGTCTGCGTCAAGCATCCTAGCCTGACAGCCACCAAGCTCCGGCAAGCGCTCGACTGCGGCCTTCAACCCGCGTTCGAGCACTTGGGCCAGACAAGGATCGGCCACTATCCAGATATGTGTGCCCTCAGCCTGCCTCATGCTCCCGACTCAGCGGACGCACCCCTTGCGTTTCGGTAACCTCCGAAAATGCCTCGCACCTCATATGTCCCGCGCGTCCCGACGAGTATCTCTTTCGGATCGATCTTCTTCTTGCTTGCCTTGGAAATCGCGGCCCTTAGACGAGCCACGATGGTGTTGAGGGTGTCCTCGGCGTAATCGGGCAGCTCGTCCGCTTCCTGGGGTGGCCACGCTGCATCAATGAGCTCATTTCGATCCACCGGGGTATTGAGTCTGCTAACAAGGTGCCCGAACACCCGTGCAGGCCGCGGCGGTAACTTCAGCGCGTGCCCGTCGATCCAGAAAAGTTGAGCATCTTGCTGTGACGCCTCGATACGATGGAACCCGGTTGGCTCAGTGCACGGCGGAATCATGGAACCTCGCATGGTACCTGTTGCGAGCCGCCATAGCGACCACGATAGACGCTCCGTAGGTTCAGGCCAGTGTTTCGATATATAGTCCTGGAAGTGGACGCCCTCGCGAACTATTCCCAAAAGCAGTCTGTCGTTCCACTCAAGCGCGGTGAGAACCGCGACTCCGATTTCCGGGTAACGATCACGCAGGTGCCGCAGCAGCGACACGCCATGCTCCTCGCTGAATCTCCCTGCACGGAGATCATCTGCATTCTGTGGCAGTTGGAGATCCAGGCTAACCGCGTGCGGAGGTGCCTCCAGTGCTGCCAATGCCTCTTCCGCCGTCGCTGCGCACGCCACCACGAAGCCGTCTTGCACAAGTTCCTCTCTGATGCTCTCGCGCCAGTCGGGATCGTCCTCAATCACCAGCACACTCATTCTAACGTCTGCCTTGCGGGTGATCCTTTCATCGCTGACAATCGTAGCGTCTCCCACCAGTCGGTAGCTTGTTGTCTCGGAGTCATAGGCGACAAGAACAGGCGCGGAACCTGCGGCGGCTGCGCGGAACACGTCGGCAACGGCAGACTGTATCGCGGACATGTACTCGTTGAGGTGTTTCGTCGTCAGCAGGGAAGCCGGTTCCGGGTAGAGAGACTCTCCTCGTTCGCACTCTTCGCTGATCTCCTCAGAAACAGGCGGCGTGATGTCAAACGGCCCTGGTGTCGTGAGAGCGGCCCTGATCATCTCAAGCGGCCGCCACCTTCTTGCATGCCCGGCGAGGTAAGAGAGGAACACAAAAGGCTTCCGGGCGAGCTGCACTTCAATCCCGTTCACTCGAATCAAGCGGCCTGTGCTTGGCAGCACTTCCACCAGCGGAAGACGGGGAGGCGGAGGTGCCAGAGCGAGTTCGATCCGAGACCGTAACTGCTGTTCCCATTCTCGGGGAAGCTTCTGGACATAGTCGTGTGGCGTTACGCCGGCCGCAAGTGCTGCCCGTACCGCCGCCGAGTAGTTCTCTACAGCCGTCAGAATGATGAACCCGTGGCGAGACGTCTGGGACATCACGGTGCGGATGAGGTTCAGACCTCCGTCCAGGTCAATCCGGCCAGCAGCCAGATCGCGCTCGGTCTGCGGGAGGCCGAGGTCTACCAGCGCCAGAGTCGGCGAAGCGTCTGGCCCAAGAACAGCGAGAGCGCGAGAGGCGCAACTTTCGGACATGACTTCGCGCTCACCCGCCAGTTCTGAGACAACGGAGGAGACGGCTTCTCGCCACGTTTCTTCATCTTCGACGATCAGGATACGCTCGTAGCCTCCCCGTTCACGTTGTGTCCGGCCGATCGGTAACAGCGACCTGCAAACCTCATCGAACGCTGCGATTTGATCCTTCGCGGCGATGACCGACGTTTGGAGCCTGCGCTGCTGATCTCTTGAATCACTGCCAGAGCACGCTGCCGCCAGAGATTGCCCCAGCGCCGCTCGCAACTCGCCCACCACGCGAGGCAAATCTGGGTGGATAATGCGCATCTCGTTGTCAGGAAGGTTGTCCAAGATGCGACACGACTCGGCAAGCGCGGTTCTCTCCGGGCCACTCGCATGTTCTGCGAACCGCAACTGGTTGCAGAGGCGGTGAAGACTCACCTGAAGTGGCGGGTTCACACCCGCGTCGCGGAGCAAGCCCTCTGCCCGGCTCGCGAGACTGGCCAGTTGTCCAAGGTCCTCAGGCTGGATGGCAGCTTTACCGGCCGCCTTCCTTGCGAGAGTCTCGAATGATCTCACGTCCTCGTCCGCGGCACCGCTGTGCTTTGCAGCCGAGTCAGCGGAGTCAAGGATCGCCGACTTCAATGAAGCTCCGGCAATACGCTTGCCTTCAGTGGCCGCCCGCAGCAGGGAGCGAAGGGTACTGCGCAGGCTAAGCACCGATGACCGAAGGACTTCGAGTCGCCGCTGTTCCGACAACGGCGATAGCTCACCTACCATTTGGGCAACGATGGTCACATCAACAGGGTGCGCGACAAACCACAGCGCTTCTGCCGCTGCGTGCGCCTTCGGGTTGGCGGGCAGGCCCGCCTTTGGCACTACGGCCAGCACGGGATTCCAGACGAAGGACTGCCGTCTCAGGCCAAGGACACGATCCTCGAGCTGACCGACGGCGAGCGGATCAGGAGTGGTGACAACCAGAATGGCTTCGGAACTTGGCCGCCTATCCCCTGGTGGCTGCTCAACCTCGTCCCATTCTACAGTCCCCACCGAGAAGGCAGGCGCCAGAGTCTTTGCGAGAAGCCGGGCGTGCGCGGGGTCGAAACCGACCAGGGTTAGGCGACGTGGTGATGCAGGGGCTGGAGTTGCTCGAAATGGCGTCCCCTGTCTCACGGCTTCCCCCTACCTCGTTGAACGTCGCGGACCTGCGGTCGACTCGCTCTCCAGCGCCTTACGCACGCGTTCGGCATCCAAGCGGAGGAAAACAGAGGTATCAGATACTTGCTGGCACAGCGAGGCCACTTTCTTCCAGTCCACCATCTTGCGTCGGCCGCCAGACTGCTGCTTGCCCCTGCTGGTCAGCTTCGAGCAGGCAGCTGCCAGCCCGCTCACCGCCTTGGACAACTGGCGAAAGGACTTCACAATGTCTGCGGGCAGCGAGACCCCACCCTCAACCATCTCTCGAATTCCGGCCTCCGACGCCCTAACAGCTCCGAGCGCAGGTGAGCACCAGTCCCTGCCCACGATCGCCATGAGGTCGGCTTCGTCGAGGGCATCCGGCGTCGCCGTCGCTGCCTGCAAAAGGGTAATCCCTTGCTCCAGATCCATCCTCACTTCACTTTCGTCGAGCCACTGCACGCAATGATGGAACACCGCTGATGGAGCCTCGCGTCCTACCCGGCTCAGAACCTCGGCAGCATCAGTTAGGTTGCCTTGGGATAGATGCTCTTCCACCCCTCGCAGGGCGGAATCGAACACACCCGGCCAGTGCTTCTGGGCAAAACGCTGCAGTTCACGAACACGTCCCTGAATGCTCTCATCGCCGGTATCAGCGGCGCGGACGGCGGAATCCACCGCCAGTAGGAGCAGGCCCAGAGGAGTTGACGGAGAGCGCCCGCTCTCCTGCGTCTTGGCGAAGGCTTCAACCTGCCCCAGGAACGATCTCAGCCCGCCGAGTGTCGCCGGAAGCCGCAGATGAGGGGCATCGGTCTCCGCCAGCCAGGTCAACTCAGGCTTCGTGCAGAGCCTGGAGCGGCCAGACCACGCGACACACCCTGCCGCTCGATGCTCCTGGCCGGAGCCTATTGCGACACAGCGAATGTCTCCGAGAGCCAGGAAGCGAGCAAGAGCGTCGGTCAATGCACGTTCCAGGATTTCGCTCTCGACGGCCAGGATGATGGTGTTCTCCACGCCGATAGGTCCTAATCTCCCCCCAGCCACGACTTGGTGAAGACCGCCAGTAGACGGTTCCACTCGTTCCAGTCCCGTCCATTCTTGGCCGCCGCCTTCAACTGGTTCAGGGCATCCAGCGCGGTGGGATGCTTCAAGGTTGATGCGAGTGGGTCCCTGCTGATGGAGTCCGCGTCGGCGGAGCCAAGAAGGTAGGCTCGCGCTATCTTTTCCAGCGAGCCGGCTGACTCCTCGCCTTCCTTCCCCTCCTGTGGCTTCCTCCCGCGTTCTCTCTTCTTGGCTGCCTTCGCCTTTGGTGGCCCCCCCGTTGCCTCCCACTCCAGTTGCAGCGTCCACGCCGCCGTGAGCAACTGCTGGGCCGCTTCGCTGGCCCCTCCCCCGTAGAGAAGAAACTCCCACCGGGGACGAGCCTCTTCCGCCAGCGCCTTGATGAACGCAGGCAGGTTGCGCTCTATGCTGCTGAGGGACTGGCAAGCCCATACGAGTTCTCCCTCTCGGCATAGGCCATCAGAAACCTCGCCGCCGTACACAACCAGTTCTGCGCCCTTCTCCGAGCATCTGCGGGCGAAGTCTGCCTGGGATTCGCCGCCGCGGTCGCTGTCATGGAGTAACACCACAATCAGCCGTTCAGTCGTACGGCCCAGCTCTTGCTCGACTTCCTGACACGACACTCCCCTGGGCATTGTCGTCACCTTGGCCCCTGCTTCCCGTGCCTTACACCTGATGCCATCACGTTTGGCATACCGTCTGTCGCCTTTGACGAGATGCCGGTCCACCATCACAACCCGGACAACGTCAGGGATCATCTTCGACTCCTATCAAGTATCTCTCTCCGTCGGACGAATCTCGCTATCAGTGAGTCGAGGCCAAGGCACACGCGCGAGCAGATGGATGCACATAGTGTTATCGTTATCGTCAGGAAGGACCTCCAGCAGCGAGCTGCGCTTGTCATCGACAAACTGGTGCGGGTCAAAGCCATTTTTTCCGGTGAGCCGCACGAGTCTGTGGCGCTTGCCACATGCGTCAATCGCTATCAGCCTGAAGTACGGTTCTAGTTTCTCAAACGCACTGGGCAACTTGTGACCGGGCTGGCTCCTCAACTTGTCCGGGTTCCACCATGTGTTGTCGAGCGGATACCGGAAAGCCAAATGCCAGCCGCCTATCTCCAGGCCCTCTGTGTCCGGGTCCAGTACGTCTTCCCATGGGTCCTCTCGCAACAGACGGGACACGACGGTTATTCTCTTCCCATTCCAATCGAGGGGCGATCTTATGTTGTCCTGAAGGTGGTCACGCACGAGTGTGAACCCCTCGTATAGCCGGCTAGAGAAGGCATACAGCAAGGACGGGAAGTCGCCCTGTACAGTGCTGTTCCTCAGCAGCATGTTCTCCAGTTGGGTTTGTATGTCCGACACCACTCCGCTGCTTCCTATGGTCAGCCTGAGCTCGTTGGTTTGAACCGCTGTTCGCAGAGCCTTCCATGCGTCCAACAGGGCGTCGTCACTTGAATTACCGTCGAACTTCGCTGAGAGGTTCTGCAATTTTTTTCTGCTATCCTTATCAGCGAAGTAGGCAATCGCCTCGAGCTCCACTTGCACTTTGCCCAGCAGATCCCTGACTTGTTCAAGCTGACCTTTGTCCGGTTCTCTCTCCAGGTGCCCAAGCACAAATGCCGCACTTCCGCCGTCGCCATCCCAAGGGGGCCGCACCGGCAGGAAGCACCAGCGCGCCCGCATGCTCTCAGGCTTTTCGAACTGGAACCACCGACGAAAAATGGCTAGCACACAGAAACCATCCCTAATGGGCCGAAAGGCGCGCGAGATGTCACCCAACACGTCCCTAACCTCCCGCGTTTTCTTCCTAAGCGCCTCGTGCTCAACCCAGAACGCTCCCTGAAGTAGGGCAGAGAAGTCGCTTTGTTCAAAGAGTTCGAGAGCGCGTGTGTGATCACTTATTGAGCTAATACTGCTCAGGAATTGGCTCCTCTCATTTGGGCGCATGCGTTGCACGACCTCCAGCTGCAGGGTTCTCCTTGCGACTGCCGTACTTACCGCCAAATCCGTTGTGGCTCGCTCGACTTCAGCATCCACCCGTTTCACGAAGTCTGCTCTCAGGCCCGCGACGCGTTCCTGCTTCGCGCGCTCCTTAGCCACGCGAAGCCCGTAGTAGTCACTTAGCGGTCCAAGGATGTGTGTCAATGTCAAGTCCACGTGCGCAACCAGTTCATCGGAGGGTGTCTTGCGCGAGGCTATGACGAAACCGGACGGCAGCAACACTAGACGTCGGTCTTCCTGCTCGAAGGAGGCGACCCGGAAATTGGGCAGGTGCCGTACAGTATAGACCGCAAGTTCCGGGTGCGTTGCCCCAAGCCAGATGAAGTAGTTCGCGATCTTCCATAGCGGTGGGTCACTACGTTCCGAGATAATATTGATTTGCGAAATAATCCCCCGAAGCGCCTCGACAAGACATACCGGTAGAGCAGTAGTTGCCGCGTAGAAGGTCTG
>Ga0315296_10002844_pt1 | contig 14637 bp, 9 predicted proteins | sample YL17G14_18_MG_FD_203921 | JGI IMG/M metagenome (GOLD analysis project Ga0315296, IMG submission 203921) | Sediment microbial communities from Yellowstone Lake, YNP, Wyoming, USA - YL17G14_18 | ecosystem: Environmental > Aquatic > Freshwater > Lake > Sediment | place: USA: Wyoming | collected... | reverse complement strand
TCGGCCCGCTCCCGCAGCACCGCCTGGCACAGCGCCTCGGGGTGCTCGGAGCCGCAGCCGCGGTTGATGTCCTCCCCATCCGGATCGGCGTACAGGACGGTCACCCGGGCCCCCAGCCGGTGAAAGAGTTCCGGGGCTACCTGGTAGGTTGCTCCCTGGGCGCAGTCCAGCACCAGGTGCCAGCCCTGCAGGGAGGCAGACTGGCCGGCCCGGGAGAGCAGTGCCTGCAGGTAGACCTCCTCCGGCGGATGCTCCGGGGAAACGGGCCGCCCTACCCGGAGAGAGCTTTTGCCGATGGGCGGGACTTCCTGGACACAGCGCTCGATCTCCCGCTCCAGCTCATCGGCGATCTTGAAACCTGTGCTGGCGAACAGTTTGATCCCGTTGTCCGGGTAAGGGTTGTGCGATGCGGAAAGGACGATCCCCAGGCCGGCACCGAAGTGCCGGGCGAGCAGGGCCACCGCCGGGGTAGGCATGATTCCGATCAGAAGCACGTCCAATCCCCGCTCCATCAGCCCGGCGGCCAGGGCAGATTCGAGCATGGGGCCGGAGCAGCGGGTGTCCCGCCCGATGACCACCAGCGGCGGATAGCCCCCCTCGCGGATGACCTCGGCGATGGCCTGCCCCAGCCGGACGACAAAGTCGGCGGTCAGTGGCCAGTGGGGTACCTGGCCGCGGATTCCATCGGTACCAAAGAGGCGAACGCGTTCAGCCATTTCTCTTCTCCCGGGGTGTCTCGGGGGATGGAGGAGACGATGGAGTCGGCGATGCGGCCAGGCCGGCCATCTCCTTCCCAGCCTGCAGCAGCTCCTGGACTCGCCCAGGGGTGCCCGCCTCGGCATACATGCGCAGCAATGGCTCCGTCCCCGAGCTACGGATCAGCAGCCAACTGCCGTCGGCCAGAAGGTACTTATAGCCACGCTCGTCCAGGGAGGCCTGGACCGGCTGATTGCACAGGGCTGCCGGTACGTTCTGGCGCAAATGGGCCAGGATATCCTCCGGACAGGTTCCAACGCAGGGAACGTCGGCACGAGCATAGTGGTGCTCCCCCACCAGATCAAACAGGTAGGCCACCAGCTCGGAGGGAGTCCGCTGCAGCCGAACCATCATGTCGAGCAGGAAGAGGGCGGAAAGGACTCCGTCGCGCTCGGGAATGTGGTTGCGGAAGCCAAAACCGGCGCTCTCCTCTCCACCGATGATCGCGTCCTCCTGCACCATCTTTTGGCCGATGTATTTGAAGCCGACCGGTGTCTCAAAGACAGGCACCCGGTAGCGCGTGGCCAACTTCTCCACCATCGAGGTCGTGGAGATCGACTTGACGATCGGACCGCGCCAGTTCCGCACCTCCAACAGGTAGAGGGCGAGCAGAGCGAACACGCGCAGCGGGTCCACAAAGTGGCCCTTCTCGTCCACCAGGCCGACCCGGTCGGCATCGCCGTCCAGGGCCAGGCCAACGTCGGATCCGCTATCGGGCACCACGGTGCACAGCTTGGTCAGGTTATGGGCCAATGGCTCGGGGTTCTTCATCCCCGGGAAGACCGGGTTGCGCTCCCCGTGAACCTCGATGACACGGGTGTCCCCCCCACTGAGGAGGGCGGTCAGATAACCGATGCCGGCCCCGTACATCGGGTCGGCGATGATGGTCAGGCCGGCCTGGCGGATCCGCTCCAGGTTGACCAGGCTGGCCAGTTGCTGTTGGTAGGCCGGGAACGGGTCGAACAGGGCAACCAGCCCCTCCTGGAGGGCCTGTTCGAACGGCTTGCTCCGCATCTGGGAGCGGTCCAACAGGCCTTCGATCTCGGCGATCATCTCCGGAGGAGCAGAGGCGGCATACTGCGTCTTGACCTTGAACCCGTTGTAGCGGGGTGGATTGTGACTGGCGGTGATGACGACCGCGCCGGCCGCCTCGCGGGGAAGGATCGCGTAGGCCGCTGTCGGCGAGGGGCAGGCCTGCTGGCAGAGGAAAGAGGAGATCCGATTGCCCGCCATCGTCTCGGCCACGGCCCGGGCGAAATCCTCGGAGCCGAAGCGCTGGTCGTAGCCGATCACCAGCCCCCGGCGGGCCAGGTCATAGCCGGCCATGTAATCGGCCAGGGCCTGGCTGACCCGGCGGACATTGGTGAAGGTAAAGTCTTCGGCGATGACGCCACGCCAGCCATCGGTGCCGAAGTGGATGGGGTCAGGCATGGAGGGCCTCCCTGGATGGACGAGACCAGCCAGAGCAGAGGGTTGCGGGGAGGCAGAGGAAGAGCACCCCTACAACCCCGCTGCGCCCTCAGGAAGCGGGTCCGGACGTGGTGGCCTCAGCTGTCTCGGGGGTCTGCGGGCGAGGACCGACCCGCTCGAGCAGTTTCTGCAACTCGTCTCCATCCAGCGTCTCGACTTCCCTGAGACGCTGGGCGATCATGTCCAGGCCTTCGCGGTGCTCCTCCAGCGTCGTCCGGGCGCGTTGGGAGGCCTCCTCGACGACCCGGCGGACCTCCTCGTCGATCAAACGGGCCGTGTCGTCGCTGTAGTCCCGTTGCTCGGAGATTTCCCGTCCCAGGAAGACCAGCTCTTGTTTCTGGCCATAGGCGATGGGGCCAAGGTCCTCGCTCATGCCAAACTCGCAGACCACGCGCCGGGCAACTTTGGTCACCCGCTCGATGTCGTTCTCCGAGCCGGTGGTGATCTCGCCGAAGACGAGTCGCTCGGCCGCATAGCCTCCCATGGCGTAGGCCATGTCGGCAAGGATCTTGCGCCGGGACATCAGGTAGCGGTCCTCTTCGGGGAGGGCCATCGTGTAGCCCAGCGTCATGCCCCGGGAGACCACGGAGATCTTGTGCACCGGGTCGCACTCCGGGACGAGGTAGGCGACGAGGGCGTGGCCGGCCTCATGGTAGGCGATGACCTGCTTTTCTTCCTCGCTGATGCGGCGGTTCTTGCGCTCCGGGCCGGCCACCACCTTCTCGGCAGCTTCTTCCAGGTCGAGCTGGCCGATCTGCCGCTGGTTGCGCCGGGCGGCCAGGATGGCCGCTTCGTTGACCATGTTGGCCAGGTCCGCGCCGGAGAAGCCGGGGGTCTGCCGCGCCAGCACCTCCAGGTCCACGTCGGGAGCGAGCGGTTTGCCGCGGGTATGCACCTTGAGGATCTCCATCCGCCCGCGCATGTCGGGACGATCGAGCACCACCCGCCGGTCGAAGCGGCCGGGGCGTAGGAGCGCGGGGTCCAGGATGTCCGGGCGGTTGGTGTTGTGCAGAAGGATCGGGGACTCGCCGCCGAAAAAGGCCTCGTTCTCACAGCCGCACAGGTCATAGACGTAGCCATCGAAGGGCAGGCGTCGAACCGCCGTGACCAGCGGACGCCAGGAGTGGTTGGTCCCTCCCTCCGCAGCCTCCAAGAAGGGATTGTCGCCCTTGCCTCGCTGCCAGTTCGAGATGGTTTTCTGGGAGACCCCTAGCTCGCGGCCAATAGCCGCCTGCGAGAGAACCCCTTCCTGAGCGAGGACCATCGCGTAGGCTTCCTGAGAGGTCTGATCCTCCGTATAAACTGGCAGGTCCAGATGGAAGAGATCGGGGAAGCGGTGTGCCCGGATTTCCTCGCGGGGGTTGTTCCGACTCACCTTATACGGGAGCCCGACGAGGATGTCACCTGGTTGGAGGTTGGCCACTGCCTTGGTCTGCATGCCCTGCTGTGTCCGAACGAACACAGAGTGGTTCCCTGTCGTGCGCAGCTTGCCGCCGCGGTACTCGATCTCGTAGATCTCATCGACACGGTGGCGGTATACCCCACGCACCGGCACAAAGGCACTATGGTCGAAGAGAAGTGCGCGGCTGTTGCGGGCATGGGGACGCCGGACAAAGCCCAGCGCCTGGAAGCGAGCCGGCTTCTCCATCCCTTCCTCGGCCTCGGCATAGGAAGGATCCACGACCTCGGCGATAGGCAGTAGCCGGACCTGGCCGTCCTCATCTTTGATCAAGATCGGCGTGTCCCCGGTCACGCTGGCGGCGATGATAATGATGTTCGTGTTCGTGTCAAACCCATCCATCTCCACCAGGATCTGGTTGAGGGTCTGTTCACGCTCGTCGTGGCTGCCGCCCAGGCCGGTACCGCGCTGCCGGCCGACAGCGTCGATCTCGTCGATGAACACGATGTCGGGGGCGTTGCGCTTGGCCTGGTCGAAGAGATCCCGAACCCTAGAAGCACCCACCCCGACGAACATCTCCACGAACTCCGACCCCGAAATCGAGAAGAATGGCACCCCTGCTTCCCCTGCCACGGCCCGGGCCAGGAGCGTCTTCCCTGTGCCTGGCGGTCCCATCAGCAGGACGCCGCGGGGGATGCGCGCCCCGAGGGCGGCGAACTTTTCCGGGTACTTGAGGAACTCGACCACCTCGGTCAGCTCCTCCTTGGCCTCCTCCACCGCGGCGACGTCGGCGAAGGTGATCTTGGGCTTGTCCCCGGTGAAGAGGCGGGCCCGGCTCTTGCCGAAGGAGAGGGCCTGGCTGTTCGTCCCCTGCGCCTGGCGCAGGAAGAAGAAGAGGATGAACAGAAACACCAGCGGGAGGATGAAGTAGCTGAGGGGGCCCAGGATGTTGCTCCAGAAGGAGGGGCCTTTGACCTCGATCTTGGGCATGTCGGTCACTTCCACCCCGGCGTCGTGCAGCAGGGAAAAGAGGCTATCCTGCGACTCCTTGCGGGAGGTGGCCCTTTCGTCGTTGTTGTACTCGATATCCAGCCGCTGCTGGTCGTTGCCGACGGTGATCTGCTTGATCTTCTTGTCGCGCGCGTCGGACAGCACCTGGTTCAATTGGACCTCGCGGCGCTGGGACGGCGGACTGATCTGGTTAAAGATCAGGGCGATGGCCGCCACGATGATCAGCAGGTAAACCAACCCGGTAATCCAGCGATTTCCCATAAAAAAACGACCTCCCAGAGCATCGATACTAGGGCCATTATACCAGAAAGACCCCAAAACGCAAGGCAAACGATCACCAACACGGTTGGCACGATTGACACCCTATCCCCGCTGTGCTAGAATTGCGGCCTCAGGCCCTTTCTGGTGTCCTTTCCCTTCAGTGAACGGCAGCAGTTGAGTAAACGATAAGGAGTTGCCATGCGCTCGCGAAAGATCGTCCGCACGGAAAAGGCCCCTGCCGCGGTGGGTCCCTATTCCCAGGGAGTCGTGGCGGAGGGGGTCCTCTTCACCGCCATGCAGATCCCGTTGGACCCGACCACCGGGACGATCGTAGGCCCCGACGATACGGCCGCCCAGGCGAGGCGAGTCCTGGAGAACGTCAAGGCCATCGTGGAGGCGGCCGGCAGCTCCCTGGACCAGGTGGTCAAGGTCAGCGTGTACCTGCAGGACATCGCCGACTTTGCCGCGGTCAATGCCGTCTACGCCGAGTACTTTCCCCAGGATGCGCCGGCCCGCGCCGCCATGGCCGTGGCCGCCCTGCCCAGGGGGGCGCGGGTGGCGATGGAGGCGATCGCGCTGGCTCCCTGAGTAGAAGGAAGAAAAGGCAGGAACCACGAAGACACCAAGGCACCAAGAAAGAGATGTTGGAAACCACTCCCTCTACTGGGGACTTGCTTCCTTCGTGGCAAAGATTCACAAGGAGGTGAACCATGGCGCTTCTGCTCACCCGCAAGGATGTGGAAGCACTGCTCCCGATGTCGGAGGCGATGGCTGCCGTCGAGGAGGCCTTCCGGCAGTACGCCCTGGGCAACGTGACCATGCCGCTGCGCTCGACCATCCGTATCCCCGGCTACAAGGGGGTGAACCTGGGCATGCCGGCCTACATCGGCGGGGAGATGGATGCCCTGGGACTGAAGGTCGTCTCGGTCTACGGGGACAATCCGGCCCGCTACAACCTGCCCACGGTGATCGCCACCGTGCTGCTGAATGACCCGCGCAGCGGGGCCCTGCTGGCCATCATGGACGGGACCTGGCTCACCGCCATGCGCACCGGGGCGGCCGGCGGGGTGGCGGCCAAATACCTGGCCCGCGCCGACGCCCGCGTGGCGACGATCCTGGGGGCAGGGGTGCAGGGACGCACACAGCTCATGGCCGCCTGCGAGGCTCGGAAGCTCCGCCGCACCTACGTCTACGACACCGCGCCGGAGCGCAGCCAGACCTTTGCCGGCGACATGAGCACGAAACTGGGGGTGGAGGTCATCGCGACGGACGACCTGGAGATGGCCGTGACCGAGGCCGACATCCTGGTGGCCGCCTCCAACGCCCACGAGCCGATCTTCCCCGGGGCATGGCTCCGGCCGGGGACGCACATCAACGGCATTGGCTCGCACGCCCCGGCAGCCCGCGAACTGGACAGCGAGACGGTGCGCCGTTCCCTGGTCATCGCGGACCAGCGCGAGGCCTGCCTGGCCGAGGCCGGCGACATCATCATCCCGATCCAGGAAGGCGCCATCACGGCGGAGCACATCCACGGCGAGCTGGGGCAGGTCATCACCGGCCAGGTGGCCGGCCGCACTTCCGACGACCAGATCACCCTTTTCAAGTCGGTGGGGCTGGCCATGCAGGACGTCTCCACGGCAGCGCGCATCTACGCGCTGGCGCGGGAGCGGGGGGCCGGTCAGCAGATCCCGCTGTAGGAACCAGTCAAACCGCAGAGAGCGCCAAGGGCGCAAAGAATAGGCGGCTGAAAACCTTTGCGTTCCTTGCGGTCCACTGAAGCGGCCCTGCTACACGCTATTGCCACAACCCAGTCAGAGGGGTCCGATGGGCTGGTGGGCATATCTGGCGGCGACGGTCTGGAGCTACTTCGGCCTGCTCTTCCGCTCCTTCGGCAACCGTTTCGGCCGGCCGGCTACCTACCGGCGGGCGGTTTCGTGTTTCACCCGCGCACTCCAGTACGCTCCACAGGACGCTTCCCTCTACTTCTACCGGGGCACCCTCTACTGGCGCGAACTCGGCGACTTTCAGCAGGCCGAAGCCGACCTGACCCGGGCCATCGAGCTGGACCCTTCCCTGGCCCGGGCCTACCTGAACCGGGCCTTTGCCCGCCGCTATGCCCTCCCTCCCAACCGTAGCGGCGCAGCGGAGGACCTGCGCGCCTACCTGGACCGGGCCGATGACCCCTACTGGCGCGCCGTAGCCGAGGAAAAGCTCCAAGAGCTGGAAGCCGCGTAGAGGCGATGCCGGGGCACCGTGTGCTCTGTCCCTGCATTGCCGAGGGAAAAGCCATAGTCGGCGCAGGGATCATCCCCGGCAGAGCATGAAAACCGGCCCGCAGAGGCGCGGCATCCGCGCCCCTACGGGCCGGCCCGATTCTCACACCGAGTTCTTACTGCGCTGCCTGGCCTTGACCGGGATCTCTTCGCCGGGGCGGACGGCGCGGCCGGCGGCGCCGGTCCTGAGAAGGACGCGGAGCCGTTTTCTCCCCGCCGGCCGGAGGCCGGCCGGCCCTCCTGGACGGCTTGGCCGCTTGAGGCGGTGCCGTGGCCGCTACCGCCGGCGACTCCCCCTTCCCCCGGTGCCGCCTCCGGTGGCGCGGCTTGTTCGGCCCCTCGGCCGGGGGAGTCGAAGGCGCCTCCACGGACAGCGGCAGTTGTTCCGGCACCTCCACGTAGGACGGCTGGGCCATCGCCGGCCGGTCCTCCTTCTCCATCTGGGCCGCCTGGGCCAGTTCGGCCGCCGTGGCCTCCACCCGCAGCTCCGGGCGCACCTCCACCGTGACCGTCTCCTTGGGCACGTTGACGCTGATGACCTTTCCCCTCCCCCGCAGAGTCGCCACCTCGTCGCCGACAGCGGGGAGGTCCTCCTTGATCTCGCGGTATTGGTCGTACTCGTAACTCAGGCAGCACAGCAGCCGGCCGCACACCCCCGAGATCTTCATCGGGCTGAGCGGCAAGTCCTGCTCCTTGGCCATGCGCACGGAAATGCGCAAGAAGTCGTTCAGAAAGGTGGCGCAGCAGAGCAGCCGGCCGCAGGAACCGATTCCACCGAGCAGGCGGGCCTCGTCGCGCGCCCCAATCTGGCGCAGCTCGATGCGGGCGCGGAACAGCCGGGCCAGCTTCTTGACCAGCTCGCGAAAGTCGATCCGTTTCTCCGCGGTGAAGTAGATGGTCAGGGAGCGGCCATTGAAGGTATACTCGGCCGCCACCAGGCGCATCGGCAGCTCCATCTCGGCGACCTTCTCCCGGGCCCGCACGAGGACCTCCCCCTCCCGCTCGCGCAAGCGCACCATGCGCTCCAGTTCCGCGGGGGCGGCCTCCCGGACGGCCGGCTTCAGTTCCCCATGGACCTCCTCGGGGGAAATCTCGTGGGCTGTCGTCACCACCTGCCCGGCATCCTGGCCCCGGGCCGTTTCCACCACCACCCAGGTGCCCGAGGAGGGGGTCAGATCCCCAGCCTCGAAATCGTAAACCTGGCCATAGTGCCGCAAGCGCACACCGATCACCTTGGGCACTCGATCCTCCTCCGGGGAATATCCCGGCATCGTTCTCTTTGCCCGGTCCTCCCAGTGGCCGAAAGGGCCACAGGAGGATCGGGGGGAATTCACACCGTAACCGGCAACTGCAGCAGCAGCTCCTCGAACGCCAGGCGCGGGTTGACCTGTTCCAGCAGCCGCTGCCGGGTAGAGCGGAGGGCCTGCAGAAAAGTCAAGGCCGTTTCCGGCGGGACCTTCTGGGCTGCGGCGTGCAGGCCCGCCAGGCAGTCCCCATTGCACACCAGGTCCAGGCAATCTTCCTCCACCAGCAGGAGGTCGCGCCACCAACCCTGCCACTGTTCCAGCAGACCCAGCACGGCGGCGTGGTCGCCGCGCTTCCAGCGCCGCTCCTGCGTCTCGGCAAAAGCAAACCGCTCCAGCAGACCGGCCTCCATCAAGCGGGCCAGTGCCGCCAGGTCTTCCTCTCGCCGCTGCAGCAGCTGTGCATCCTGCAGGGCCTGGACGGCCCAGCCCAGCCGGCCCAGGCTGAGCGCGGCCAAAAAGCCCGCCTGCTCTTCCGACGTCCCCCAGCGGGCGACCAACGCCTGGTGCACCTCGGGCCGATTGAGGGCCCGCAGCGGCAGCACCTGGCAGCGGGAGACGATCGTGGGCGGGAGCAGGTGGTCGGAAAAGGCCACCAGCAGGAGCACGACGAAGGAAGGAGGCTCCTCCAGCGTCTTCAGCAGGGCGTTGGCCGCCTCCACGGTCATGCTCTCGGCATCCTCGATCAGGTAGACCTTGCGCGCACCGGCGAAGGGCCGCTCGGCCATTCCGGAACGCAGCTCACGGATCGCCTCGATCCCCAGGGTGCGGCGATTGCCTCCCTGCCCCTCCAGGTTGAGCAGCCGCAGGTCAGGATGGTTCCCGGCAAGCACCTTGCGGCAGGCAGCACAGCGCCCGCAAGGGACCCCGGTATCGGCCCGGCAGAGGAGGGCCTGGGCGAACCAACGCGCCAACGTGCCTCGGCCCACCTGGGGAGGGCCGGTGAACAGGTAGGCGTGGGCGATGTGCCCGGTGGCCAACTGGCGGGCGAGCAGGCCCACCGCCCAACGGTGCCCGACGACCGGGTGGGCACCGGCTTCCCGGTCCCCCGCCGGCCGGCCTGTTCCTGCCTGGCCCGCCGGCAAGCCCGTCTCCTGTGGAGCCGTCGTATCGGACAAGGTCCATCCTCCTACGTGGCCTTCGGCCGGGCGTATTATACCGCGTCCAATCGCGACGCGCAACCGGGGCTGGACTCAGAGGCCAGCCCCGGACGGTGAAGGGGAACACAGTAAGGAATGCCCATCTATCTCTCACCCCAGCACGCTCGTCAGGAACTGGCCGGTGTAGCTCCCCTCCACCGCCGTCAGTTCCTCCGGCGGCCCCTCGGCCACGATGTAGCCGCCGGCATCGCCGCCGGCCGGCCCCAGGTCCAGGATCCAGTCCGCCGTCTTGATCACGTCCAGGTTGTGTTCGATGACGACGACGGTGTTGCCGGCGTCCACCAGGCGGTGCAGCACGTCGAGCAGCTTCTGGATGTCGGCCGGGTGCAGCCCCGTGGTCGGCTCGTCCAGGATGTAAACGGTGCGCCCGGTGGCCACCCGGCACAGCTCCTTGGCCAGCTTGACCCGCTGGGCCTCGCCGCCGGAGAGGGTGGGGGCCGGTTGCCCTAACTGCATGTAGCCCATGCCCACGTCGGCCAGCGTCCGCAGGATGCGCACGATGTGGGGATGGGCGGAGAAGAACTCCAGCGCCTCCTGCACCTCCATCTCCAGCACGTCGGCGATGGACTTGCCCTTGAAGCGCACCTGCAGCGTCTCGCGGTTGTAGCGCTTGCCCTTGCACACCTGGCAGGTCACCCAGACGTCGGGCAGGAAGTGCATCTCGATCTTGACCTCGCCGTGTCCCTCGCAGGCCTCGCAGCGCCCACCCTTGACGTTGAAGGAGAAGCGGCCCGGCGCGTACCCACGCACCTTGGCCTCCGGAGTGGCGACAAAGAGGTGGCGGATCTCGTCGAACACCCCGACGTAGGTGGCCGGGTTGGAACGGGGCGTCCGCCCGATCGGCTGCTGGTCGATCTCGATCACCTTGTCCACGTACTCCAGGCCCCGCAGGGCACGGAAGGGGCCCGGCTTGCTGCGGGCGTGGTACAGCCGCTGGGCCAGGGCCGGGTAGAGCGTCTCGGCGATGAGGGAGGATTTCCCCGAGCCGGAGACGCCGGTGACGCAGACGAAGGTGCCCAGGGGGAAGCGGGCGACGATCTCCTTCAGGTTGTTATGGTGGGCGCCCTCCAGGACGAGCCACTCTCCCCGCGGCGTGCGGCGCTGCGGCGGGATGGGGATCTCCAGCGTCCCGGCCAGGTACTGTCCGGTCAGCGAGCCGTTGCGCATGATCTGGGCCGGCGGGCCGGCCGCCACGACTTCGCCTCCCTGGGCCCCCGCCCCCGGACCAAAGTCCACGATCCAGTCCGCCTCCCGCATCGTCTCCATGTCGTGCTCGACGACGATGACGGTGTTGCCCAGGTCGCGCAGGCGGAGCAGGGTATCGAGCAGCCGGCGGTTGTCGCGGGGGTGCAGGCCGATGGTCGGCTCGTCCAGGATGTACATGACCCCCACCAGCCCCGAGCCGATCTGGCTGGCCAAGCGGATGCGCTGGCTCTCCCCGCCGGAAAGCGTCGGCGCCGAGCGGTCCAGCGTCAGGTACTCCAGCCCCACGCTCATGAGGAAGCCCAGCCGCTCGCGGATCTCCTTGAGCACCTCGCCGGCGATTTCCAGGTGGTAGGGGCTGAGGGCTGGGAATTTGGAACCCAGGGCACCGACCTCAGGACTCGAGATACGTCCTCTACTGCCCGAGCCCTGAGCCCTATGCCCTGAGCCCTGAATCCTCTCCACCCACTCCAGCGCCCCGTCGATGGAGAGGTTCGTGGCCTCGCGGATGGACAGCCCTCCCACGGTCACCGCCAGGGCCTCGGGGCGCAGCTTGGCGCCGCGGCACTCCGGGCAGGGCAACTGGCTCATGAAGCGGGCGTACCACTGCTGCATGCCCTCCGAGGCGGTCTGGCGGTAGCGCCGGGAGATCTCGTGGATGACCCCCTCCCAGGGGCGATAGAACTCCCCCTGGCCCATCTCTCCCCGCCAGGTAAAGTGGACCCGCTTGCCGCAGGAGCCATCCAGGATCACGCCCTGCTGCTCGGAGGTCAGGTCCTTCCAGGGGGTATCCATGGTAAAGCCGTAGCTGCGGGCGATGGAGAGGAGGCAGCGGTAGCCCCAGGAATCGCGCTTGAGGCGCATCTCGCCCCAGTAGCGGATCGCCCCATTGTGGATGCTCAACTCGGGGTCGCCCACGATCAGGTCGGGGTCCACCTCCATCACCGTGCCCAGGCCGGCACAGCGCGGGCAGGCCCCCTGGGGCGAGTTGAAGGAGAAGAGCTGCGGGGTCAGCTCCGGCATGCTGAAGCCGCAGGTGACGCAGGCATTCTTCTCGCTCATCAGGGACTCTTCGCCCTTCTCCGGGGCGATGAGCACCGTCCCTTCGGCCAGCCGCAGCGCGGTCTCGACCGAATCGGTCAGCCGGCTGTAGAACGCCTCGTCCTGCTCCTCGGGGATCGCCAAGCGGTCCACCACGGCCTCGATGTTGTGCTTGACCTTCTTGTTCAGTGCGATCGGTCGCTCCAGGCTGCGCACCTCGCCGTCCACCCGCACCCGGGAGAACCCCTGGGCGCGGGCCGTCTCGAAGAGATCCTGGTACTCCCCTTTCCGTTCCCGCACCATCGGTGCCAGGATCTGGAACCGCGTTCCCGACGGCAACTGCCGCACCCGGTCCACCATCTGCTGGGCGCTCTGCGAGCCGATCTCGCGCCCGCAGGTGGGGCAATGGGCGATGCCGATGCGGGCAAAGAGGACGCGCAGGTAGTCGTAGATCTCGGTGACGGTGCCGACGGTGGAGCGGGGGTTCTTGGCCGCCGACTTTTGCTCGATGGCGATGGCCGGGGAGAGGCCGCTGATGTAATCCACCCGCGGCTTTTCCATCTGTTCCAGGAACTGCCGGGCGTAGGCGGAGAGCGATTCGACGTAGCGGCGCTGGCCTTCGGCGTAGAGGGTATCGAAGGCCAGGCTGCTCTTCCCCGAACCGGAGACCCCGGTAAAGACGATGAAGCGGTTGCGGGGGATCTCCAGGTTCACCCCCTTCAGGTTGTGTTCCCGCGCGCCGCGGATGATGATCTGTTCCATGGAGGTCCGTCCCGGCACTGCGGACCTTGCGAAGGGCCGGAGCCCTCACAAGGTCCGTGTGGATGCGTACATCTGTTCTAACGCCTGCCTCTATTGTACCACGGCCGGCCGCCGCTGTCAATCTACGGCGCAATCCATGCCAGGAACCATAGGGGCGTTCAATTGAACGCCCCCCAGGCGGCCGAACAGTCCCGGTTGACCCCCTGCGGCTCCCTATGCTACAATACCACCAGCAGAGGGCCTCCTGGTTGGCCTACGGAGTACCGCCCCTGTGCGGAGACCCATGAAGATCCTGGCTGTTAGCGACCGGGTAGTCGAGGAGATCTACAGCGCCGCCATCGAGCAGCAGTTCGGCGACGTCGATCTGGTGCTGGCCTGCGGCGACCTCCCGACCCGCTATCTGGAGTTCATCGCCGCCAGGCTCGACGTGCCCCTGCTCTACGTGTTTGGCAATCACGACCAGGGCATCTTTACCTCGAACGGCCAGTTCAAGTCTGCCCCCGCTGGCTGCATCGACGTGGACGAGCGGGTCGTGGAGGTCCAGGGGCTGCTCATCGGCGGGCTGGAAGGCTCGATGTGCTACAACGACCAGGGCGAGCACCAGTATACCGACTGGGACATGCAGCAGAAGGCGTTCCACATGACCCCATCTTTGTGGGGGAATCGCCTGCGGCACGGCCGTTTCCTGGACATCCTGATCACCCACGCCCCGCCCTACCAGATCCACGACGGAACGGACCTCTGCCACACCGGCTTTCGCGCCTTCCGCTGGGTGATGGAATTCTACCGCCCTCGTTACCTGATCCACGGCCACCAGCACGTCTACGATCCGGATAGCCCCGTCCGCACGACCTACCGCCATACCCAGGTGGTGAATGCCTACCGGTACCAGGTGATCGATTGGAGCGAGGCCAATCCCCCCTGATGAGCAGCTCGATGAGTGGATCCGCAGAACCGGGGCATCCCAGCTTTCTGTCGGCCGTGCAGGACTTTCGCCGCGCCCGCCGCCGGGCAGCGCTCCAGGACATCCTGGCCCGGTTGACCGGCAAGGCGGCCGACCTGCTGTCCTACGAGGAGGCCACCCAGAAGCTCAAGGCGGCAGGCGCCATCCGGCGGGGATTGCAGGAGATCCCACTGGATGCCATCGTCGGCAGTGTGGACCGCTACGCCGACTTTAACCGCAGCTTTCTGCCGCGGCTGGACAGCGACGAAGAGCGCTGGGCCACCGTGAAGCTCAAGATCACCCGGCGCGGCGGGCTATCGCCGATCAAGGTGTACCGGATTGGAGATGCCTACTTTGTCTACGACGGCAACCACCGCGTGTCGGTGGCCCGGCAGCTCGGCGCCACCAGCATCCAGGCCCACGTGATCGAAATCCCCACCCGAGTGCCTCTATCGCCCGAAGACAAGCCGGAGGACCTGATCTGGAAGGCCGAATACGCCGACTTCTTGGAGTGCACCCACCTCGACGAACTCCGCCCCAAGGCCGACCTCGCCGTGACCGTCCCCGGGCAGTACCAGGCCATCGAGAAGCAGATCGCCGCGCATCGCCAGCGCATGGGCCAGGAGCGAGGCCAGGATCCCTCGCGGATCCCCTACGAGGAGGCGGTCACCCATTGGTACGACGAGGTCTACTTGCCGGTGGTGCAGGCGATCCGCGAGCAGGGGATCCTGCGCGATTTCCCCGGGCGGACGGGGACGGACCTCTACGTGTGGGTTTCGGAACATCGCGACGTGCTGGAGCAGGAACTGGGGTGGGAGGTCCGCCCCCAGGATGTAGCCGAACACCTGGTCGAGGAGACGAGCCCCACGTTGGCGCGAGTCCTGACCCGGGTCGGAGAGAGGATCCTCGCGGCGCTGACCCCGCCGGCACTCCAGGCCGGCCCGCGGCCGGGACACTGGCGGCAGGAGCACGTGGCCAAGCGCCACGACGATCGCCTGTTCGGCGACATCCTGGTGGCCATCAGCGGCCAGGAGGCCGGCTGGCGCGCCCTGGA
>Ga0315296_10002843_pt1 | contig 14639 bp, 21 predicted proteins | sample YL17G14_18_MG_FD_203921 | JGI IMG/M metagenome (GOLD analysis project Ga0315296, IMG submission 203921) | Sediment microbial communities from Yellowstone Lake, YNP, Wyoming, USA - YL17G14_18 | ecosystem: Environmental > Aquatic > Freshwater > Lake > Sediment | place: USA: Wyoming | collected... | reverse complement strand
GCACCTATCCAATTCACCATGCTCTCGCTGAACTGGATCGACTTCGCCATTGTCTGCAACGACTCGGCTACCCAAGCGCCGCTCCCGGTCCTTGTTCATCTGCGCTGCTGGCCAATGGACAAAGGCCGTGCTCACCGCAGACGAAACTGTTCACCTCGCGGCCAGGACCAGGGTTTCGGCAAGTCCGACAGCGACACAATCAGGTTGCCGCCGCCCCAAAACGAGCAAACCCCGCGCCAAACGTTGAGCCCCTCGCCTCCACGGGGTGAACCAGCGTTACTCACAGGCAGGCAGTTGTTGAGGCTATCTATACTCTCGAGGTCGAAGGCAAAGTCTCGTATACGATCCCAAAAGATTCTGATTGATCGGTGCCAAGTCTGAAACCTGGAGAACAATTCAAGGGCCGCGCGTCAAGAAACACGCGGCTGGCGAACATGCGCCGACTGCCCGGCCAACACCGAGAAAGACTGACGGCCCTCTTGCCCAACAGAAAGTATGGTGCTATGATGATGTCGGTTCCGTCAGCGCAGCACAGAGCAAAGGACTCGCTTGTGCGCTGCCGTAACGACGGTGCTGATCCAACGGGCGCACGTCGCCAGCCTTGACGTTCTCCGCCATGTCGGTTTGACCTGCGTTGAGCCGCAGCCCAAATTTACTCTGTTTTGCAAAAGGTCTCACCACCATGCAATTCTGTTCAAGATGTGGTTTCCCGCTCGAAACAAGAGAGATTGAACAAAGACAACGCCTCTTTTGTTCTCAATGCCGTCACGTTTACTATGAGCAACTGAAAGTTGGCGCAGGTGCTTACATTGAACAGGATAGGAAACTTCTTTTGTTCCAGCGAACAAAAGCACCATTTGAGCGTTGCTGGAATCTACCAGCGGGTTATGTTGAAGTAGATGAGAGTCCTGAACAGGCGATTGTCAGAGAAGTTCGCGAGGAAGTAGGCTTGCAGGTAAGAATTGCCGACTTGGCAGGAGTCTATTTCTTCGATGATGACTCGCGCGGGAATGGAATCCTCATCGTTTACAGGTGTGTTATCGTCGGTGGAAAACTGGCGGAGAGTTCCGAAAGCGTACAACCGACATTTTTTGCCCATACTGACATTCCGTTGGATTTGGCAGGTGGTGGACACAATCAAGCAATATCTGATTGGCAGAAATCTCAAATATCTGACATTTGAAAGGCAGAGTGCGAAACAAAGATACACGGCGGAGAACACGCGCTTGGCGAACATGCGCCTTGGCAGGCCGCCCAGGGCTGGTGCAGAGACTAGCCTTTACCGCTCCGGCCGAAAGTATCAGTGGTCCAAGTTGTGATATGCTGGCCTGGAGAGGTATCGAGTAGAACTGACGCCCGTGCGTTAGTCCAATCATCGAGCCAAGTCCGGGGGCGCCCGTCGCCAAGCTTCACGTTTCGCGGCATTCCGACCGGACTGACAGTGACTCGGGAACGTGGAGGTACAGAATGGCCATTGCGGACAAAGACCTGTTCGAGAACGCGAACAAGTATAGACTGCACCAGGATACGCTACGCTGGACTCTTCTCGCTGGGTATGCCGCGTTTCTTGTTGGTCTCCTGAGTATCGAGAAGAGCAGACTGCCTGATGCATTGAGGATTGTGCTGGTCGCTGTTGGCATCTGTTACATGGTCATCCTTGCTGTCGAGAACTTCTTCTACAACCTGTTCGCAGAGTACGTGAAGGATTGCGAATCGAGGAGGGACTCCGAACAGAAACTCAGAACGCTCAGGGAGTTCTCGGCGGCTGAGGCTGGGAGAGTTGGGCCGTTTCACCTCAGCTTCGTCTTTGCACTAATGATCGTACTGCTCGGCAACATCGCGCTGACGCTCGATGTTGCCTCTTGCGTGACGAGGATCATACTCTTCGCCGTCAGCCCTTTGTTCTTCGTCTTGACGCTCCTCCTCTGGCGGGTGTTCGTCTTTCGGTATCTCGTACTGCCGTTTCAGAGGATCTTCGACGTGAGCGATGAACAGAGGAACGTCTTCTGGCGATTGCTCAGGCGGATTCGATCCCGCAAGAAGCGACCTGCCAAGTAACCGGCTCTCGGGATGGGATACGAGCCGGCAGTACGTCGCAAGGGACAACGGAACGCCGCGAACACGCGGCTGGCGAACAGGCGGGGTCGTGCTACGGAAGGTGAGTGCCAACCAAACGGGAGAAGTGACCGGGCAAACCTAGACCTCCGATTCGTCCACCCGCCCGTCGCCAGCCTTCACGTTAGCCGACATTGCCTGTAGCAGACCAAACAGAGGAGGCACTACAATGGGATGGCGTGGAGCTCTACGATCACTCGCAGCAGCAGCACGGCAATCGGAAAGAGAGGCCCAGAGACGCAGGCGAGAGCTACTACAGAAGCAAAAGCATATAGCTCATATGCAGGACCTTCAGCGTGCTGCCTACGAAGTCGAGGCATATGAGAACCTTGTCAGTGTGCTACTCTCGGTACACAAGGAAGGCTCAACTGCCTGGGACTGGCAAGCAATCAAAGCTATCGAGCACCCGCGAAAACCAGAATATTCCGACGAAAGTGAACGAGCAGCACGAAGCGAACTAGAGCAGTACTCTCCCAGCACCTTCGATAAATTACTCAGACGAGGCGACAAGAAACGTGAAACGCTGGCTGCAGCCGTCGAACAAGCAAAAGCAGCGGATGTCCAACGGCATCAAGCCGCCCTGCAGCAGCACGAGAAGGATCTCGCAGAATGGCAGACTTCCCAAAGGATCGCATCTGGAGTGCTGGCGGGGGACGTGTCCGCCTACGTGGCCGCAATTCGGGAGACGAGTCCCTTTGCCGACATCGGAGAACTTGGATCACAAATCTACTTTCGATCGAAAGCCCCCTGGTACGTCGAGGCGACGCTGCATGTTAACAGCGAGCGAGTAGTTCCTTCCGAAGTCAAGACGCTTCTTCAAAGCGGGAAACTGTCTGTCAAGAAGATGCCCAAGGGACAATTCTACGAGTTGTACCAGGACTATGTATGTAGCTGCGTGATTCGTGTTGCACGCGAGTTGTTTGCTCTACTCCCGATCGATATGGTTTTCGTCCACGCCGTGGGGGAGATACTGAATCCACAGACTGGTCATCAGGAGCAGCAGCCGATAGTCTCTGTCGCCATCCCAAGGGCAACCCTCAACAAGCTGAACTTCAACCAGATAGACTGCTCCGATTCCATGAGCAACTTCTCACATCGCATGAAATTCAGCAAGACGAAAGGGTTTGCTCCCGTCGAAGCACTCAAACCAGAGGACTTCAAACCTGCAGACCCAGTAGGCAACGTCGGCTAACACGCGCTTGGCGAACATGCGCCTCTGCAGGCCGCTCAAGGATGGGGCAAGAGTCAGCCTGTACCGCTTCCTGCCGAGGTATGAGCGGCAGGGATGTGATATACTGACCTGGAGCGCACACGAGTAGCGTAGAAGCCAGTGCGCCAGTCCAATGGCGGAGACAAGTCCAGGGGCGCACGTCGCCAATCTTCACATTTGGCGATATTGAGCCTGTTCAACAAGGAGGACAGCATGAGTCCGCTCAAAAGGGAATGGCTGACACATGGATGCATGAGGCTCTCTGACTACGAGGAGCATGAGCGCCCATCACTGAAGATCAGGGCCCATATCACAGAAATGCACCAAGGCATACCCTTCAGTGTAAGGCAATGGCCACGCTTGGGCTTTCGCGACACTCTCTGGTGGTACGAGAAGTCCGTAGAAGTGCCCTGTTCGGCCGCGTCCTACGTACTCAAGGTTGATCGGCGAAGAGGACCCAATCTGTATGCTGGCATTTCCGTAGAGAAAGCTTTCGAAGATGACGAGAAAGCTCGTGAGTCTGCGGCCAAAGCACGTGTCCGCTTCGAATGGCAGAGACTAGATGAGCGATGGGATTGGTATCGCTTCGTGTCATCCTTGCCGCAGATCGAAACACTTGTCCGCTCTGTCGCCGGGGAATTGGGGGGCGAACTCTACCTCTGGGTCGAATTCGGAGAAGAAGGGGAAGTCGCCAGCCAGTATTACGTGGTCACAGGGAACGCCCTATACTGGCGAGGAGGGTTCAAGCCCGTCCGTTGGAGCGAAGTAGCGCAGTTTGTCGAGCAACCACGTCCCAGGTCGTGGGGCGGTGTTTACCTGGTAAGAGCATTTACCCTCGATGAGTGTAGCCCGTACTTGAGTGAATGGAAGGTTGTCGATGTACTCAAGGCTATGCGGCCTATCCGGGATACGTGGAGAGGGCTCATCCCCTGACCTACAGGCCACAAGCCAACAGGCTCAACATCGCCAAACACGCGGCTGGCGCACACGCGCCGACAGGCCGCCCGATGATGGAGCAAGGCTCACATCTTGCCGCTCCTGCCGAGAGTATCAGAGGTAGGGTTGTGACATACTCGGTCGGGCATCGCGGAGCACAGGAGACCTTGTTCCGCCCGACCAGCGAAAGTGCCAGTGTAAGGGCGGGCGTCGCCAGCCTTCACGTTTGGCGAAACCTGATTGCGGTCTTGACAATGGCACGAACCCGTGTTATACTGCCGGTAGAAAGGAGGGTATGAACATGGCCCATGTCAAGACCGCTGTCTCTCTCCAGAAAGAGCTTTTCGAGCGGGTCGAAACCCTGGCCGGCGAGATGAGGATCTCCCGCAGTCGGTTGTTCGTCCTGGCACTGGAGGAGTTCCTCCGTCGCCACCAAAACCGGCTACTCCTGGATCAGATCAACGCCGCCTATGCCGATGCTCCCGATCCCTTTGAACGGTCTTTGCAGCTGCGCATGCGCCACCAGCATCGGCAGATTGTGGAGGGCGAATGGTGATCAATCAAGGAGACCTCTTCTGGATTGACCTGGGCGAACCCACAGGCTCAGCTCCTGGATACCGACACCCTCACGTAGTCATCCAAAACAACCTCTTCAACCGTAGCCGCCTCAATACCGTCGTCGTCTGTGCCCTCACTTCCAATCTCAAACGTGCTGTCGCCCCAGGCAACGTCCTCCTTGACCCCGGGGAAGCCAGCCCCCCCAAACAGAGCGTTGTCAATGTGTCCCAGATCTTCACAGTGGACAAGAGCCAGTTGGGAGAAAAGATTGGTGCCCTCTCAACCGGGCGTGTGCGCGAGATCCTGGATGGCATCCATCTCCTGCTTGAACCACGGGAACTTGAGTAGGGCGGGTTTCGCCAAACACGCGGCTGGCGAACAGGCGGCACCGTGTCGCCGAACGTAGGTGCCAACCAAGCGGGAGATGTGGCCAGCTAACGCTAGAGTTCCAATGCGCCCACCCACCCGCCCGTCGCCAGCCTTGGACGTTTCGCGGCACGCGGCCCGTACAGGCAGACAACCCCTACCTGCATGGCCAGAATCAGATCGTGCTCTTGGGGCACCCCCCTCTGGCACCGTGTAGTTATGAAACCAAGGACATACGGGTCGGACTACGCCGGTGTAACGGGCCTGAAGTCACGCACCAGAGAGTAATGATGAAGAAACCTATCGGCAAAGCAGCTGAAGAGCCTTGTATGCAGCACTTCGCACACTACTTGGCGGAGCAGTTAGGCATTCGCGAGGTAGGCTGGGAGAAGGGAGAGACACCTGATCGCGTTATGTCTCTCCAGGATAGGCAATATGCCGTGGAGATCACGACGCTCATCGAGTCAATTCCTCTAGCAGCCGACTCGAAACGCCCCTTATCTGAATCGCATGCCATTCATGCTCGTCTTGTCGAAGGAATCGAGAAAACTGCCCTGTGTCAAGGAATCCTCGACGGCGCGTGCTCCGTTTGCTTTGGGGTCAGCGTCGTTGGGCGGCCAGAGTTCGAACCTGAGGTATCCCGCTTCGTCTTGGATTTTCTGAGGAAAACGAGCGGTATAGACCGATCAGAACCAGAGACACTTCCTGCCCCATCCAGCTCCCGCACTCTGGTGTGGATCGTCAAGCATCACAAGAGATATCCTCGTCTTTGCTATGCACATCCTCCTATTGCCGCCTGGGGAACCGAGTTTGATAATGAGGCACAGAGAATCATCGAGGAGCGGGTCACAGAGAAGATCAGAAAGCTGGCGAACGTGGAACTTCCGAAGGTACTCCTCTTTTGGGATGCAACATCACTCATAGAACCGGCGAGCCTCCGCGCGATCTCGGTTCGGAAGGAATGGACAGACTTCATAGATGCGGCATTCCTTGTACGGTATGACGGCCAAGTGGAGGAACTCTGGTCACGGATACTCAATTGGTGAGATCTACCCAGTGGAGTTTAGCCGTACGCTAAACAAGAAATCAGCTCCTGCTGCCCAACAGGAGATTGCAGATCAAGATAGAATCTTCTCCAAGTATCGAGTTTAGGCCTGATATCAAGGCCAATGTGGGAGTACAAAACCCAAGGGGCGCGCGTCAAGAAACACGCGGCTCACGAACATGCGCCGAGTGGCCGGGCAGCTTGTTGGGAAGGCAAAAGCACGTCTCCCAGGAAAGCCCAATGCGGGACTCGCTCTACTTGGGAAAGCCGCCCAAGAGGACAACAAAGGTGTGCCCAAGCAAAGATAGGTAGGTGCGAAAGTCCGGGGGCGCGCGTCGCCAGCCTTGAACGTTTCTTGCCACGCGGCCACGTAGGCCCACACATTCTTTGCCCTGCGGGGCTACACTCGGACGAGCACCCAGCGGTACGCGCCATTTGGCGCAACATGGAGTTAGGCACTTCTTTGTTCTCCCCAAGTGGCTGTGATTGTCAGAGAGGGTTGAGATGTCCGAATCACCAGAGGTAAAAGCACTCGAGGCAGCCATTCGACGGAACTGGCCTAAACCGCCAAGTTCCAAAGCAAGTCGGTATGTCGACCAGTTCTTCAACACCGTTCAGATTGGCGCCAAGATCGTTGGGCAAGTTGAAGGCAATCACGGTACTTATACCGTATCCATCCAGGTCGACGAACAAGGGCTGTCCTCTGCTTGTAGCTGCTATATCGGGCGAGGTGGCTATTGCCATCACTGCGCGGCCTTGGCGGCGACCTTTTTACAAGACCCGCGTGGTTTTCGCGCGGTTCAGCCCAAGCGATTGGAAGATGTTCAAAGCCTGGAGGAGATTCGAGAATACCTGCGGAGCGTGACGCTTGAAGCCCTGCTCAAGGAACTGAGAGCCCGGGGTATTACCCAGAAAGCTTTTGCGGAAAGCATTGGCATGAATCCGCAGCACTTGTCGGCCATCAAGTCAAGCGAATTGAGAAACCACTACTTCAATGAGTTGGGGGCGACGAAACTGGCGTGTCTGTGGGTGTTGGCCCGTCAAGAAGGGGCCAAATCAAGTGGTAGCAGATAAACGGGGGAGAAAACCATTCCTTTATGCTTTTGTTGAATGACCATGCGGCAAGGCTAATGTTGGAGTACAAAGTCGGGGGGCCGCGCGTCAAGAAACACTCGACTGGCGAAATCCGGGCGAACTCAAACCCCCGAGCCAGGAAGCTGCACGCGCGTTTTGCATCGGCCGGAAAAATGGTATAATGAGGGCGTGTAGTACTGCGTTCAAGTTCAAGGCTGTGAAGCTGAGGAGCTGACGTTGCATCTATACGATGTCATTTGGAAAGACGCCTTCGTGGAGAAGATGGCTGACAAGCACGACATCACAACTGATGAGGTTGAGGACGTCCTGTTCTCACAGCCCCACGTCCGTCTGGCTGAAAAAGGACACATCAAAGGCGAGGATCTCTATGTGGCTTACGGACAGACAGCAGCGGGCAGATATCTGGTTGTTTTCTTCGTCCGCAAGCATCGAACGGCAGCTTTGCCTATTTCTGCCCGGGACATGACTCCATCTGAGCGGAGGTACTACGATGAACAGAGAGAAGCACGTTGATCCGATTCCAGAGGAATTCGCCAGCTATGAAGAAGCTGCCGGGTTTTGGGATACCCATGATACGACCGACTATCCCGATGCATTCAGCACCGTGGAAGTCGTAGCCAAACTGAGAGGGCGCTACTACGAGATCGAAATCGAGGCCGACGTAGCCCAAACGCTGCGCGCGCAAGCTCGCAAGAAAGGGATCCCAGTCGGGCAGTTGGCAAGCGAACTCCTCCGCGAGCAACTTGTGACCTCACAGTAATGGCCATCATCCACGACCATGCCAATCGTTGCCCATTGGCGTGGTGGCATGCCGCATTGCTGTGCGGCCAGACCAGAGCAGCTTTCTACCGAACGCCTTGAACAGAGGGCCTAAACTCCTGACCGGTTGGCTCTGGCTTGGCAAAGCGAAGTCTTTAGCGTCATTGCAAGTGAGGTGAGCCGATGTGGGTACCTTCGTTCAAGTCAGCCGCGGTGAAGGAGTACCAACGCTACAGGAAAGTCGGAAAAACACTCAACCAGAAGATCATTGAAGCCTTTGTTGATAGCGACGTCATCGATTATGCCGCTCGGATGCTGCATCTTGGCAGAAATCGCCAGTTGTTCCTGGACAGCGAGGATGACCTGGATGTCCTGATGGATTTCGCCCTGTATGAAATTGCCCATCAGGGCCTGAATATCGTCCAACGATATCAAGCTGCGCCTGGCGGCCAGAATCAAGTGGAGCGCACCTTGCTAGCGGCGATGGTCCGGGCGCAGACCAGTCTGTTTCGCGTCGAGAGCAGCGCCCCCCAACGCGGCACCGTGAGTTTGCGCAGCCTGGTAGGGGCGGAACGAACCATCACCTTGACTGACATCAACTTCAGCCAAACCATGATCCCTGGCTTGGTGGTTTTCCTCCGCCCGATCGAACTGCCCGAATGCACCATGACCTCGGGTATTGCGTTCGTGTTTGCCCCAGCGCTAGCCCCTGCACTGGCCCAAAAGTGGGAGCGCCAGTGGGCGCGGCAGAACACCGCCGAACGCTACGCGGAGATCTTCAAGTTGAGCAAGCGGAAGGGTTACGAAGTGATGTTTGAGTAGCGGGGGCCGAAGGATGCGATCCTGCAGGGGGCCAGACAGAGCCTACCTGAACCTGAGACCTGGGCCGAAGCAACAGAAGTATGCGGCACGCCACCAAACACGCGCTTGGCGGACATGCGCCGACTGCCCGGCCAGCGACCGAGAAAAACCGACAGCTCACTTGCCCAACAGAAAGTATGGTGGTAGGATTATGTCGGTTCCACCGGCACGGGACGGTGCAAAATGAAACCTCGACGTACCACCAAGCGTGGTTGCTGACCCTTCGGGCGCACGTCGCCAGCCTTGAACGTTATCTGGCATTCGGCTTGAGAGTTCGCACATTGGCAGGTATAATGACTTCGGGAGGTGATCAGATGGGAATGCATACCTTCACTGCGGTGCTGCACAAAGAAGGCGACTTGTACGTCGCGGACTGCCCCGAAGTCGGTACTGTCAGTCAAGGATACACCATCGAAGAAGCAATTGCCAACTTGGGAACCGACCGAACTCTACCTGGAAGAGTTCCCACTGCCCGACACCGGGCGGCCCTTGGTGACTACCTTTGAGGCCACCCATGCCTAAGCTACGCCGAGTTTCAGGAGGGGAAACAATCCGGGCATTGGAGCGCTTGGGCTTCGTGCAGGTCAGGCAGCGTGGTAGCCACGTCATACTCAAGGAACCGCGGCAGCATTGCGGGGCTTGCTGACGCTGACCCAAGGGGGCGGCGTTCTGAATACGGCCTACATCGAGCGCCTGAACGCCACTTTCCGCGCCCGGCTGGCGGCGCTGGCCCGACGAACACGGGCCCTGCTGCGGCGGAAACCGCTCCTGCGGGCCGGGATGTACCTGGTGGGCACGGTGTACAACTTCTGCACGTTTCATGCCAGCCTCACCCAGGATAGGCTGCGCCGCACGCCCGCAATGGCGGCAGGAATCACCGATCATTGTTGGAGCGTGGCTGAATTGCTCTGGCATCGGATACCACCACCTCCTTGGAGACCTCCGAAGCGGCGCGGAAGACCTTCCAAGGCCATGCAAAGGTTGGTGGCGCAATGGGCGACCTGACCAAGTTTAAGCGCACACCTACCATTCGGAGCGCTCCTGCGTATGCCGGCCAACCACCGATACGCTACCACAAAAGGAGCGCTCCGTCCAATTGAGTTCTCCATGCGGTTGTTAAAGTGCGGAAAACAGGCTAAGACCTGGCGGTCTTGTTGGTTTGTCCATCGTCTCCAAGAGGTGTTTTGATTTGGGTCAAAATGGCTGCGACTTTGGGTCAAAATGGCTGCGACTTTGGGCCAGAATGGCTGCGACTTTGGGCCAACATGTCTGGAACTTTGGGCCAACATGTCGGCCGTGTTTCAACCCTTCGTGCAGACGACCAGCGAGGAGGGGCTGGCGTCGACGCAGCACCGCGAGGGAACCGGCCTGGGCCTGACCATCAGCCGCCGCTACGCGCGCCTGTTGGGCGGCGATATCCGCTCGAGCAGCGAGTTGGGGAAAGGAAGCATCTTCACGGTTCAAGTGCCGATAGAACTGGCCGACGCCAGCAGTGTGCAGCCAGCGCAACCCACACGCTGGGTCGTCGGCCTGGAGCCAGGCCAACCCACCTATCGCCTGTTGATCGTCGACGACGAGGAAGGGAATCGCAAGCTGCTGGTCGAACTGCTGCAACCCATCGGTTTCGAGCTGCAAGAAGCAGTCCATGGCCAGGAGGCGATTGAAAGGTGGAGGGATTGGCAACCCCACGCGATCCTGATGGACATGCGCATGCCCGTTTTGGACGGTTACGAGGCGACCAAGCAGATCAAAGCCGCTCCCAGGGGCCAGGACACGGTGATCCTCGCGCTGACCGCCAGTGTCCTGGTCGAGGATCGGGCCGCCATCCTGGCCGCAGGTTGCGACGGCTTTATCCGCAAACCGCTGCGCGAAGAGGATCTCTTTGACGCGCTGGCCCAACATCTGAACGCGCGCTTTGTCCACCAGGAAGCGCAGGAAGGGGAACCTGGTGCTCCAGAATTGCCCGAAGATGCGGATGCCAGGGTCATCCAAGGCCTGGCCGCCCTGTCCCGCGACCTGGTGTCTGAACTACGGCAGGCGACCGTCCTGGCCGACCTGGCCTTGATCATGCGGCTCATCGATCGAACCCGTCAGCAAGACACCTCGCTGGCTGATGCGCTGACGGACCTGGCCCACAGCTTCGAGCATGACAAGATCCTGCGGCTCATCCAGCAGGCAGGAGGATAGCCATGGACGACCAGCAGGCTGGGGCTCCCGCGGATATCCTGATCGTCGACGACACCCTGCCAGCTTCCTGCACCGCAAGTTGCCGCACACGCCTGGCTGGCAGATTGCGGTAACACTGCGGCCCGCTCGGGAGACCTCCGGCGACTATTACGACGTCCTGGACTTTGGCCATTTCAGGTCGAGTAACAGGCCACTTCTACCAGAGAATGTAGCACGGCCTGCGGAATTAGGATACAGTCGGCTCCCTGGGCAGATGTGCTGTAATTCGCACCGCGCCACAAGTCACTGCGCACAGCCGCCAGGGCATCACTGAACGTCGCTTCTTCCTTGAAATACCATCTGGTTTGCCGGATCGGCAGGGTAACAGGATACAACGTCTTGGCCATCAGAACCACCAAACTAAAGATGCCAAACAGACACGGTGTCGCGCGCTCGATGGCCTTATCCGACCATTGCCGCTGGGTCTCAAAGCCCAACTGGGCCCGCAGTTCCTCGAAGGTCCCCTCGATGTTCCAGCGCGCGATAAACCAGAGCACGATCTGCGGGGCCGAAACCTTGCTCTCAGTGCAGAACAACGCTTGGGGTTTGAAGCTGCCTTCCGGGCAACGGATCAAGACCCAGCGGATGGGCAGCGGGTCTTGCCCACCCCGGTACCACAAGCACACCCCGGTGGTGATCTCGATCTTTTTCTCCTGCCCCCCGTACCAAGGAATCACCAGTTCTTACCAACCAGTCGCCGGGTCCGCCAGTCGCTGCGCCGGATTGGGTTGCCGGGCCCCTTTCTTCGGTTGCGGTCCCCGCTTGCCTTTGGGACGCGGGGCCGGAAAGTCGTACAGGCGGGCTTCCAGCCGCAGCCGCGAGATCAGCTGCACCGGCCGGTTGTGCCGCCGACAATGGTGGCCCAAGGCCACGGCCGCATAACTGCCGTCGCCTACCAGCACAATCTCGCGCTCCGGTTGCCAAACACGCACCTTATCCACCATGATCATCGCCCACTCGACAATGGTACGATGCCGCTTCCGCAGCTTGGCGCTGGTTTGCGGCCCCAGCGCCGCGATGGTCATAAACCGCAGGGCCCACAGGCGCTGGCTCCAGGGCACCGGCACCAGGAGCGCCAGACAGATCCACCGGATCCCCAAGGACTTGCTCACATCGGTGAGCGTCGAACGAATCGGGTCGCGGAACCAGCCTTTGTACTTGATCTGCGGCCCGCGCCGCCGCTCCAAGGTTTCATCGACGACCAGGAGAAGCGGGGCGTCGGCCGGCAAGAAAAGCCGTATGAGCAACGCCAACAGCAGTTGGCTCAACACCCAGGGCGACCAGCGCGCGCGGTTGAGCACGCGGTGATAGTTGCTAAAGTGCTTGCTGGGGCCCAGCCCCATCATCCGCAATGCCGCCGCTACTGTCCGGCGACCAGGAGCCAAGATGGTGCCATAGAGCAAAACCAGCGCATTGGTAAAGGTTGGTGCCGTGAAAGCGGTTGCGAAAACCGCAAGGACCTGTATAATCTGAGCAGATGGGGTTGGCATAAGTCCTCCTGGGATCGAGCTGGCCGGCTCAGATGATCCCAAGAAGATTATCCGACCCCATCCCTCTTGTCAAAAATGGCCAAAGTCCAGTCTACATGGCAATCGTTCTCGTATCAACTGAGCTGGTGGCCCCAAGAAGGCGACCGACGGGCAACAAGCCACCTTCTCCATCCTCTTGAGCAGATCCTCTTCGCTCGGCTCCGCATAGATCATCACCGTGTTCAGGCCGGCGTGGCCCAGGATGGAGGCCAGGCTGCGCAGGTCGTCGGGGTTGGCCTCCAGGTAGCACGTGGCAAAGGTGTGGCGCAGGGAATACGGTGTAGCTTCACCGATATTCGCCCACCGGGCGTACTTGGCCAGCCGGCGGATGGCCCAGCGGGGGATTCGTCCCCAGGACCTGGCCCATGTTCTCCAGCACGAGCGGCGCATATACAACAGGGCCGGCAGCCTCTGCATCTTTCTTGGGTGGCGAGATGCGCCTCAAGAAGACCGGGCTGCTCGGGGGTGGCAGTTGGTTGGCACTACGGTAGTCCTGGACGCTGGTGCGGTGGTCACAGTGTACTGCAACCGCCAGGCGATCAGGAGGCTGAAGCGGGGAAGAAATCAACGAGGGTAGCGGGGCAGTGCATGCCAGGGGTGGTAACTACCCCCGGGTTATTTGGTGGAGTTCCGCGGGTTTTCCAAGACGGTCACAGCCGTTTGTCCTGTAACCACGACTCCGCAAGAGGGTTGCAGAATTACCTTTTGTGTTGTATAATCGTTCTGAGAGATGGAATCCATGACATAGACGGTAACTCCCTGACATGAACACGAAGACTCTGGGGCCGGAAAGCGCCGAGCTCCTGCTGTGGCTTAGCGCCAGGCGCAAGCCGATCTTTTCCATCGCAGACGCCCAGGCCATCACCGGCAAGCCGTACAAGGCTACGGCCACACTGCTCAGCAACCTGGTGCGCAAACGGTGGCTCGTGCGTCTGGTGCCCGGCAAATACCTGATCGTGCCTCTGGAGGCCGGCCTCGAGAGCATCCCCATGGCCGACCGCTATGTGATCGCCCGCGAGGTCCTGGACGACCTGCCCTATTACGTTTCCCACTACAGCGCGCTGGAACTGCACCAGATGACCACTCAGCCGGTCAACGTGGTGTACGTGACCGTACCGCGGCAGGTGACCAGCCGGACCATCGCCGGTGTCGAGTACCGTTTTGTCTACGCCAACCCGCGCTCCTTCTGGGGCGCGGAGGCGATCTGGGCCACCGACCAGGAACAGGTCCAGGTCAGCGATCTGGAAAAAACGATTCTTGACTGCACGGCCCGGTCCGAACTGTGTGGTGGGCTGGGTGAGTTGGCCAGGGGCATCTGGATGCGCAAGGACGGCCTGGACGAGGAACGCCTGGCCACCTACGCCGAACGACTGGGCCACCGGGCGGCAGCCCGGCGCGTCGGCTTCCTCCTGGAGACGCTGGGCCTGGGGCAACCGGAAACCATCGCCCGGCTGCAGGCTTTAGTCAACCGGCGCTACGCGCTGCTCGACCCAACGCTGCCGGACGAGGGGCCCTACCGCGCCCGCTGGCGGTTGCGCATCAACCTGGATCCCGAGGAACTGAGAACCTCCCTTTGGACGTGAGTGATGATCTCGACGGCTGAAATCGCCAGGATGGCCCACCACATGGGGGTAGGTGACCGGGTCATCGAGAAGGACTATGTCTTGAGCTGGCTGCTGGTCGCCATCGCCGAGAGTGACCTGCGGGATAGATTGGCTTTCAAGGGGGGAACGGCGATCAAGCGCTGCTACTACCCGGACTATCGCTTTTCCGAGGATCTCGATTTCACCCTGCTCCCCGACCTCGCCCACGCCGATCTGGTCAAAGCTGTCGAATCCCTCTTCCCGGTGTTGGGCAAGCGGGTGAACCTGGCCCTGGCACTGCGCAGCGCGGAACAGAGCACGGCAGAGGATACGACCCTGTTCATCAACTACGTGGG
>Ga0315296_10002842_pt1 | contig 14640 bp, 15 predicted proteins | sample YL17G14_18_MG_FD_203921 | JGI IMG/M metagenome (GOLD analysis project Ga0315296, IMG submission 203921) | Sediment microbial communities from Yellowstone Lake, YNP, Wyoming, USA - YL17G14_18 | ecosystem: Environmental > Aquatic > Freshwater > Lake > Sediment | place: USA: Wyoming | collected... | reverse complement strand
GGGTTCATCTCATAGAGGGCGACTTCCTCGACCCCCTCCCTGAGCCTGTGGACATCATTATAGCCAATCTCCCGTATGTCAAGAATGCTGATTTGAGTCAGCTTAGCGCTGAGATAAGGCAGTTCGAACCTTTACCGGCGCTCGCAGGGGGTGAAGATGGACTGGACAAGGTGCGCCAGCTTCTGGGCCAGGCCGGGGGAAAGCTCCGCCCTAGGGGTTTGGTTCTGATCGAGATTGCGGCCGGTCAGGGGCAAGCGGTGGCCTCGTGGGCAAGAAGCCTTTTCCCCGGGGCCAGCGTGGAGCTAGCCCAGGACCTCGGCGGTTGGGATCGGGTGCTGAGCGTCAAATTTATTGACAAGGACTGAGGGCTGTGGTAGTATCCTTATTTGCCGAGGGAGTACCTTAAGACTTAAGTTTGAGGCTATATCAGCAAGAGATGTAATCACAGCCTCCGTTTATATTAATGCCTGTAGTTTGAGAAAGGCTCAAAAGGGGCTGTAGCTCAGATGGGAGAGCGCCTCCTTTGCACGGAGGAGGTCAGGGGTTCGAATCCCCTCAGCTCCACCAAAGGTTTCAATAGGTAGAACTCCAACCTGTTCTTTATTTTTCCCATCCGGGAGCATGGGCAATCGATAATATATGGCAACTTGCCCATCGTGGACTTCTATTCTCCTTATGAAGGATCGTAGGAACACCTTTCTCTCGATAAGGTCAGCCTCCTCAAGCAGTTGGCGCAGGTCGTGAGCGTAGGATTTTACCACTGCGGCGTCTACCTGCTGTACGCCCTGGGCGGCCATTTCAGCTTCCGTTTGAATCCGTGCCTTGTCGAGTTCATCCTGGCGAACCTTCAGTTCCTTGATCCTGGGAGCTAGATCGTCCAGGTCCAACTTCCCTGTTTCCAGCGCCTCATAGAGTCGGAGCAGTCTGCTCCGCACATCCTTTAATTCAGCATCAATGGTATCCAGGCGATCCCTTAGTCCGCAAGATGCCGCTTGTAGTTCCTCATTTACCAGCTTCACTAGCTCTTCCAGGTTGTCGTCTGTGAGTACTCTGGCTCTGAGTTGCTCTATGACCAGGTGCTCAAGTTTGTGCTTGGGGAGCCTCTTGGCATTACAGGCATCCCTGCCCTGTTTGAAGGCTCTTGAGCACAAATAGTAGAAATGCCTGCCAGACTTGGCGCTATGACCCATCATGGCTCTGCCACAGGAGCAAAACAGAAGCCCGCTCAGGAGGTAAGGGCTCGGCACTGTTCGAGGGTGGATTATCTTGGGGCTCCTATCAGCCAGCCTCTGCTGGATTATCTTGAAAGTCTGTTTGTCAATGATAGCTGGCCAGGCATTCTCCACTCTCACCGGGCTTTCGCCGTGAGCCGGTGGTTGAGCTGGCCTCCGGCCCCATACCAAGGTGCCGCAGTAGGCCTCATTGGTGAGGATCTTAATGAACAGTTACCCGGCCCCACCGCTCTCCTTTGGCTGTGCGAAAGCCCTCCCTGTTTAGCGTTTTGGCAATCTCCTTGCACCCTATGCCCCTGGCTGCCATATCGAAGATACTCCGCACCACCCTGACAGCCACAGAGTCCTCCAGTTCTGGCTCCAGTTTGTTCCTGACCTTTGCACCATCGCGCACGGCAACTTTGCGGTAGCCATAGGGTGGTCTGCTGGCATTAAAGAAGCCGCGGGAGGCATTCTCCCGCATGCCTCGCTTGATATCCTGTCCCAAGTTAGCGCTGTAGAACTCGTCGATGGACTCAATAATCCCTTCAAGCAAACGTCCGGTCGGGCTGTCACCCACCGGCTCATTGATCGAGATGACTTCAACACCTTTGTTCCTCAGCAGCATCTTGTAGGTAATGGAGTCGGCCCGGCTCCTAGCAAAGCGATTCAGTTTCCACACCAAGATGGCTTGGAAAGGTGGAGGCTTTAGCTTCGCTAGGCTGATCATCTCCCTGAAGGCCGGCCTGGCGGTGGTGCGACCGCTCTCCGCCTCATCCACGAATTCCCTAACCACCGTGTGCCCATCTCTAACGGCATAGTCCCGCATAGCTTTAAGTTGCGCTGAAATGGACAGGTCAGCGTCTTGCTTGTCTGACGATACCCTGGCATAAAGAGCTACTTGCATTTGTCACCCCTTTCCTGTTTTCCATCTGATTCTCACACCTATACCCCCAACCGGCGACAGACTCTGCACTGGCCCGGTACGAGACCCAGTAAAGCTATTTCCTCTACAACCCGCCTCGCTTTGGCAGTAATTTCCACGACTTCTCTGTAAGTTGTCGCGACGTTCTCAGCCTCGGTCGATGCCCTAAGCTCCGCTATAGCTTTAAGGATGTTCTGCCTGCATTCTTGCTCCGCGCCGGGAACCTTTGCTAGCGGTGAGTTTTGGTATGTAACCTCGCCGTTTTTGGTGTCTGCGACGATGTCGTGCTCTGGCTCTCTGCCGTATCGGATACCCAATGCCACATGCAAGGCTGGTTCATAGACCTGAGGCATGGCAACATGCGCGAGGAGATACGGACCTTGTTCGGGCACCCTGTCAACCAGCTTCAGGCCCGTTTTCTTCTCGAGCAGCATTGCTGCCATTCGGTTGAGAGCTATCCTGGCGTCGATGTGCGCCGCCACCACTCTTTTCCAGTGACCAATGACTTTCCACATCTGGTCACGCTTCAGATGCTCCTCAAGTAGCCCCCATAGAGGTGAGTTCTCGCTTTGAAAGAACACCGTGCACCCACTTAGGAGTTTATACTGCGCTGTGGCCCCAGATAATCGTATCGGAGACGGGCTAGCTTCCAATTTCCAGGACACTTCCAAGTTCGCGGGCGGCACTTGAAGTGCGGGCAGTATCCCTTCAATTATGCTCAGGAGATCACCATGGTGTTTCCGTAGCGCCTCCTTCAAAAGTTCTGCTCTGGCGGTCTGCGCATCCCGCTGTCGCCGGGCCTCCTCAATAGCCTTCTTAACCGTTCTTACATCACAGTGGACATGTTCTCTAGCTATCTGGAGTTCAGTTTTGCCCTTTTCGTAAAGGTCAAGCCAATCCCTCTTATCGCCTGCGGAAAACTTCTTAGGCACCGTACAACCTCCATGCTCCTAGTGCTTTTGGTGCAACCTGTTAAGCCTGGAAATGCATTATACAGCACAATGAGGCCCCTGTCAAGAGCTTTAAATGCCTTATTGTGTTTTGACGCGCAGAAACCGTCGTGCTAGATTAGATATTTGGGCAGAAGCATAAATATGCAGAACACGAGCCAAGTGGAAATAGAAACAACTACTCGCGTGTCGCCTAGTGTAGACCCGCGAGAGCAGGGCCTGCGGCTACTGGCGCGGCTCATTGCAAGCAAGCATCTCCAAACCAAGCGGCCCCAAATAGAACAACATAGATGGAAAGAAGAAGACAAGTGTTAACCGGTTAGCCCTTGTTGACCACTTAACCAAAGCGGAGCAGCCAGCTCATGGTAGTGGCGGAGGCTTAAAACAATGGCTAAATCGTATCTAGAGGTCGACGAGGTGGAAACCTTGGAGATGGCCGCCACCAATCTCCGGGACCGACTCCTCATCCGCATCCTTTTCCGGCTCGGCTGCCGCATATCGGAGGCCCTGGCCTTGAGGGTAGACGACATAGACCTTGATCGAGGCACGGTGACCATCGAGCACCTGAAGGCCCGCATAAAGGTCTCCTGCCCCCAATGTAATGCTCGATTGGGTAGAACACATGCTTTTTGCCCTAAATGTGGAGTTAAGGTAGAGCAAGCGGTGACCAGAGAGCTGGAGCACCGCCAGGTCAGAACCCTGCCTCTGGATAGCGACACCTTGAATATGCTGAGAGACTACATCGACCGCGGCGGGCCAGTCCCCCGGGGTGGCACCATGCTCATCCTTGGTGTCAACCGCCACAGGGCATGGCAAGTGGTGAGGGAATGCGCCGATAGGGTAGGCCTCGGTGATCTGGTGAACCCCACCACCGGCAAGAAGTGCGGGGTGAGCCCTCACCGATTGCGCGACGCATTTGCCGTCCATGCTATGAAGCTCGATGATTCAGGCGATGGGCTGAGGCTCCTACAGGAGCACTTAGGCCACGCCAGCTTCAATACCACGGCGAAGTACCGAAAGGTTGCCGGGGAAGAGCATCGGGAGTGGTATGAAAGGCTATGGGAAAAAGGAGAGGCCAGTGGTTGAACCATTGAGGCCGACGAGGGGCGGTTTCCTGCGGCCATTTGGCTGCGGGTGGTTCGTCCGGGAATTCCTTCTCGGAAATGGCCCTGAGGGATCACTCAAGATAGACCCCGATGTTGGTGCCCCCCAGTCAGACATTTTCTACCACTATAAGACAGCTCTTCTCCGAGCCATCGCCCTGGACAGAGCTACCAAGGAGGAAGAGAGGCGGGCAAGGCGTGAGAGGCGTGGCATTCACCCGGAGGAGATCGAGACGCTCACTGAGAAATACCTGGCTCGCACGCCTTATAAGGTGGCCGGCTGCCGCTACCACTCGTTTGTTGTCTATTTTGCGAACCTCCAGCGGTTGGGCTGGGTGGAGTTTACAGGCAAGGAGGAGCCATCAGCCTTTCAGGATCATTACCCGCCGGGGCCACCACGGAGGTATTTTCGCCTCACATCGGCGGGGCGTGAAGCCGGTGATGCCGCCTGGTCAAACCCCTTTCTCGCCCTCTACGGCGAGACGTAGGAGCCGAGCTAACAGCCTCCCCCCTGACAAACAGCTGAGTACAACGGGGACTTTACTTTGGTGGGCATTGGTCACAGTGGCGGTCAAGAAGTCGGTCAAATGGACAGTCAAATAGTCAAATGGCCCAATAAAAATAGTACATAATTGTGATAGTTGAGGAGGTATATACAATGAGGGAAATATCAACGAAAAAGCGCATGAAGGTCATAAAGCTCTACCTTGACGGTTTGCCCTACGATGAAATCGTCCGCCGTACTGGCGTATCCAAGGGCTCAGTGGTTAATATTATCAACGAGCTAAAACAGGGGCTTCATCCCGGGTTTGAGGAGATTTCCGACCAAGTTGATTTCCTTCGCGATCTGGCGGTGGAGCTACGCCGGCTCAATATCAGTCCGTGGCAGGCACAGTCGGGTGCATCACTGTTCTGGCGCCTTCTCCATTTGGGGGTGGAGCCGGTGGACCTGGAGCACTGGATAGGGCTCTGCCAGGAGATTGCCTCCCCTGACCAGTCCACAGAGGGCTTCATCACCGCTGCGCTGGAGCTTTCAGCTCTGGAGCAGGAGAAAGGCATCGGCTATGAGGCAATCGTGGAGGAGTATAAGGTGATGGTTTCACAGGTGAAAGAACTGGATACCAAGATCGACCAACTCAAAGGCCAGCATGCCGCGGAGAAGGCAGATCACGATGCCGAAATGGAGCGGCGGCGGGGTGAGCTGGAGGCAGTGACAGGGTCTCTGCAGGAACTGCATAGGGGCTATGCTGAGCAAAGGCGCAGGTTAGAGCAGGAGATGAGCGATAACCTGAAGAGGCATAACCTGACCTTGGAGAAAGTGAACCTCGTGGCGCGCTTGGCAGGAGAGGAGCTTAGTGGAAGCGGCCTTAGCCAGGAGGCCATCGACTGCCTAATGAAGCAGGTTAAGGAAGCGGGGGGCTTGAGCGGACTGCTGCCACAACTCAGGACCGAAAAGAAGAAGCTAGAGAGTATCAACAAGGACCTGCTAGCATCGTGTAACAGCTATAATTGGACCTGCTCAGAGCTCTCACTGCAGAAACATAGCCTGACAGACGAGATTCAGCATGATAAGCAGGAGCTCGAGTGCTTGAAATCGGAGACGGCTAGCTTATGCCAACAGCATGACAAGCTCAAGGACGACATTGACCTCGCAAAGGCTGTTAACAGGTTGATAGCGAATCCGTTCCTTCTTACCGAGAGGGATTTTACAATCCTTTTGACGGAGATGCTCTCCTTCTGGCAAACGATGATGGAGGCAAAATCCACTGCGGGCTGGATATATTACGAAGAGAAAATTGCCGACGGGCTCAAGCGAAAGCTAGTAGAGCTACTGCTGCCCACTGTCAAAGATCAATTCGTTCCCAAATGGTGCTATGAGGCCTCAGAAAAAAGGTTTGACCAGGTGAAGGAAGAGCTTGAGAACCTTAGGGCTGCCGGCAGGTAAACGGATGGATGATTTTGGTTCCTCCTGTTACACTACCCCAGACCATGGCATTTATCAAAGCGGGTGCCTTGTCAAACGTCACAGTTCCTTACCTTGGTCCCTTAAGGACTATTGTTGGTCAGCTATCGGGTTTCCTTTAGCTGCAGCTTGGAGCGCTTGTCTCAAAAAGCGCTAAACAACTATGGTTTGTCCTTGCCATTTTCTATTGCTTCAGCACATCATGTGCCATCCTCTCCCCCGTCTCCTTGTGCTGGAGGATATAGCTGGTTCTCTTTTTGAAGTCATATGTATGGACGACCTCCCACTCTCCCGAATTCAGAAGGTCATCTACACCTGGCTGTGGCTGGGGTCCCAGAAGCTGATTCAGTTGCTTCACCTGTTTCGCCAGCCTCTTCATCTCCTTCTCCATGACGGCCAGCCTTTCCTCCAGCTCATCAAGCCCCCGCCTCATCCGCTTCATCGGCGGTGATAGGGGAAGTTCCCAGCTGTCACTGCGCTCTTGATGCTCCTCGTTCATCTAGTACCTCCTCTTCAAGTTCCTCGGAACGTGCTAGTTTATGTCTGATCCATGCGGGCTATATGCCCACTAGTGAAGTCGCTTCTCCTTGTCAATAACCACCTACTTTGATCCACCTCTGACCACATACTTTGACCCACCCGGGTAGTTAGGTTGTATCACTCTCGGTTCATGGTGTCAACACCCCCTTCCTTCGGCCGTGAAAATGAGTGGTTTGAAGATTATCAGCAGTTTCTGGCCTTATTTGGGGTAACGGGGAAAGTAGACTCATTGGTGTTTGCCAAGAATGTTAATGGGGTGAAATTGCATTTCGGATGGGTTAGAGGGGACAACAGGTATTTGGACAGATAAAAAGTGGCAGAACGTGGAGACGTTGCACATCGTGGCTGATTGTTGGATCACAGGGGAGAAAAGGCGGTGTCCGCTCGCCTCCTCTCGCAGGAAAGACTAGCACTTGTTGAGCGCCAACATCAAGATAATAAGCAATGGCATGAAGAATCTAAAGAGGGAATATTTTAGATGCTTCGGCGAATGCCCCAAACGGCGGCAACAGCTACAATGATGGAAGCCACAAGAATGGCTAAAGCTGAAGCTACTTTCCCCCCAATACTTAAGTCTCCTCTTGTCACTAATGTAACTATTTGTACAACCGTCAACATGATGGCGATTGCGGCTATTGTACCGATTCGTTTGAGATAATTAGCCTTCACAGTCACTTCCATATCTAGTTCTAATGTTCCAGTCATCGACTTGGTATTAGCAGATAGAGTTATCCAAGTCCTCTTGCTTCGGAAAGTCGGATCCTCTGTCCGGATACGTAACTTCTTCAGATCGTAGCGAGAATCTAGTCGAAGCTTAGGAGACGATTCAAATTTGAGATGATCTCCAGCGGATGCTGACATGACATACTCGCTCGGTGATTTACTGCTGTGATAATGATAAATAACCAGCTCATGATCCTCGTTTGCTGGGAGTGCATCAGGCCACTCAATATGCCGTAATTTCGCCGTGATTTCGCTTAGTTTAGCCTGGGTAAGCAATCCCACGACGGTGAAAAAGGTTTCTTCCGACTCGAAGTCTTCATGCTGAGACAACTGCGTAACCACAAGCTCCCACCCCCCGAGATCCTCTATTTCAACGATCGATGCTGGCCGGCTGTTCAGTTCATTACAGTAGAGCCCCGTTAGTTTGCCGTTGGTCCACTTTGGCAGAGCCCCGCCGGAAAGCCCGGTGATCTCGTTATTAAATGTCGTAAGATCAGCTGCATGTACTACCCGTCCCAGGGAAAAGATCAAGGATAGGGTACTGCCAGGCGCGGTCGCACTAGTTACGGTCGCTAGACGAACAGGCACTAGCTCAACTGCGCCTTCACTCTCTGGGCGCAATTGGTCAGCGTAGGCAATCAGTACCTCCTCACCAACGATTCTCCCTTGGTTGATCATCTGCAATACGCCGGGGCTAGCATACCTCTTGTCATAACGGAACTGCAACTGAGCACGTAGAGGCAGGGCAATAGCCCGGAGAACATCCTGGCGATATCGCGGTCGTTCTCCTGACGATAGACAGATCAACATGGATTCCCTCCTTGTCGATGCATTTGTTGTCCAATTCGGTGCCTTCCCAGAGTGCGCATATTAGGAAAGAAATAGGTAAGTAGGCCTGATCTAGGTATGTTAAGGTAGCTTTAGCTCGATCTTACCGCATAATCGCACAGCTTTGATTATTTGCTGGATATCACCAAAATCTATCTGCCAGAAGCCCTTCACACCGCTGGTGTACTGCGCTGGGTTAAACGATTCTGGGGTGCTGAGCCAAAGCCCTACGTCCTGTCTGAGTAAGCAAAACATAGCTATACCCACATTCTGGAGCTTACTACCATGAGGAGCAACTATCATATGGTAGGATTCCTCGTTAGAACTGTAAATTTGCTCTAACAAAGAGAAAGTATCAACATAATTGAATGTCGAGATTTCATACGTTCTCTGATCCCCGGGGATTTCATTGATCTCTCGCATAGCACTCGTCCGCCACTGATTTTCAGGGGCATGTGGAATGCCTATTATCCAGAATATCTGAGCAGGTTGTAGCTCTGCACGTATACTTCTCATGCGTTCTGGTTTAAACGTTGGGAAAGCTACCAACAAAATGGGCAATTCGCGTAGGTTTAGGCTTGGATATAAGCAGGATTCGTTAGCCTTAAGAATGCCTTTGGACATACCTTCGCCGTCTACGGTCCAATCTTGAGGTGACCGCTCGTACTCTGAGGGAGTCGGATGATAAATAGCAGCCTCGGCATAAAGTAGCCTGAGACGTATCCTTCGCTCAAACAATAATTTGAGAGCCGATAGAATCATCTTGCCGGAGCAGGCACTTATATCGAACGAAACTCGAGGCAATTCCTCACCAGAGAGTATGAGCCTATCTAGGACACTATCAAACATACTCACAAAGTCCTCATCTCTGTAGGTGAGACTACCGGTTTTGGTTTCCGAAATGCTATCTAAACATTGAGTAAGCCTAGGTCTGTTTATGGCATTGTCCTCCCTGTTGGTCTCATGTTCAAAAAGAAGACTATATCGAGTCTTGTATTTACCTGATTCGCTAAGACGAGACGGAATAGCTATTGAGCGATCTTCAAAGCCACAGGCGCAAATGAACATTTGGTCTGGATCCTCAGTCGAATCCAACTGCGGATCATAGCGCTGAATAGTAGGTAGCTGGTCACAAACCTCAGCAAGCTCAATTTCTTTGAGAAACACTATCACCCTCCTTCTTCCAAGAGTTCAAACATGGGCAGCTGATTTAGGTCCTTTTCCAATTCAATTGACTTTTTACCGAGCTTCTGAGCAAGGTATCGTTTGCACATATCCCGTGGTGAATCTAGCAGAAAACGAAAATGCTCACGAGTAAGGTGCAAGGGCTCGCTATGCGTGAGGGACATCTTAAATGCAGGACAGTACGCGCGCCGAAGTTGAAGCCGCCGAGTAAAAACTCTCCGTCTTGAACGGCCCTTGGGAAGTTCAATAAAGATGGCACGGCGAAGGATCTCCTGAATTATTTGTTTGTGCGTATCCGGTAAGTCTGGTAAATTAGGGTCTTCGTCAATCTCTATCCTGATCAGTTCATACGGGTCAACTCCACCATTGCTTCTGCTATGAACTCCCTCATGCTCACAAAGTAAGATTCTTGATGTCCAACCGAATGCATGTACCAGCTGTTGCATCTCCTTACCATAGGGTGTGAAATCACGTATTCTTGAGTAAAGATCCTTCGAGAAATCTTGAATAGCATTGTGCTGTTGCTTAGGCAGAATTGAAGCGATAGTGGCAGGGTTCACATTCGCTTTTTGAAAAATGTGGCGCACAATGTCAAGAGCAGTTGCGATATCACCGGAGCAGAGGTCCGCTATGCACTGCAGGCCATGATAGTAAACCGGTGATCCCGGCAATTGCTTCTTTATCTCCGCCTTGAGCGCCGTGCCCAAAGATAGATTGTTGGGGTATAGGGTTGTGCCAAGAAGGTGAGCAGCGGTTCCTACATAGCCTGCCAAGCGTAAGCGGCGATTGAGGATGTCCTCGAGGAATTCGTGGCTCTCTTTTTGCTCGCGCAAATTGAGGTATTCCAACCCTACGTTCACTTCTACGAATTCACGACTGGTATCTGCACTTCCACCCAAAGGAGCTTCAGCTACTATTCCGCCAACTTCTGAGGAGACCTTGAAAACGTAGCTGGGTACTTGCATCCAAACAACTTGGTTTAGGATTCTCTGAATGTGAGATGGTATACGATGCAATGAATAGTCATCGAGAAGGAAGAGGATCCGCTTACCACGAAAATAACTCACATTTTCTGACAGGTAGCTCGTTACGTCTTTCAGGAATGCGGGCGGGGCGGTGAAATCCAGATTTTTATGGTGAAGAATACATTGATGTGTCTTCATTCGTTCTTGATCTATGATTCGCCTCAAGTGGTCAAGCCGTGAAACGCCATCGAGACGGTCTGCCTTCTTTTCTGGCATGCCAAGGAGATCTAAAAGAAACGCATGGAAGTCTCGGTCCACCTGACCTGTCCAACCGAACGCCGCTTCAGCATCTTCGCGTAAAGAAATCTCTCTCAGCGTATCGACTACTTCGCTTAGTAGCACGAGGTTGAAAAAGTGCAGAATTTCCTGCACACTCTTGCTTGCGGTTTCCTCCCTAAGTAAGATAAAACGGGCGCCAAATTCTGAACTACAATGGATATAGAAGCCTACCTCCGTTAGCGTCAGAATTTCCTCCGGTGTCTTGGTGTGTAACAGGGTTTTCAGGCGGAGCATGCGAAATACACTCGATTTGCCGCAGCCTCTAGGACCGTCTAGGTTTATTGGGTCGGGGCCTTTTACTTTGTCATACCATGGACACTTATCAGAGAATAATGCCTCAAGAACTTTATCACTCACAATGTGTTCGGCCTGAATATAGTCAAACGGGGTCTTTAGAGCTGGCTTTTCAGGGGTAATGTAAGTGGGAGCATGGGCCTCCCACCAAGCTCTACCAAATTCGTCTCTTATTATTCGAGGATCAGAAAGACGCCGCTGTACATCCTCTTCCACCATGCTTTGTAATATGGCTTTCACGCCACTGACATATTTTTTGTCGGCGGTACGTAAATAATGCCTATTTTCGAGAATTCGGTTATAGATAGAAACCAAGTGGTTGACAAAGTGCATGTGGTCATCCATTACGTCTTGAGCAGGTCGTGAATCTGAGCTTATCCGACCTAGGTCTATTACCTTTACTATCATCCCCTCCTGCGCTAAGCTCCCAGGGTATGGGGTACAAATCATGATATTGCGGGCATGCATGTCATTATGGTTAAGCCCGTGGTATCGCATAGCGTATAGCGCTTCACACAGTCCAGCCACAAATTCACGCAGGAAAGGGGTGTCTATGGTCGCAGTCTCCAAATAATCTTCTAGGCAGTAACCCTCAACATATTCACTGATGAGGCACACAAGAGGCTCCCTAGACCCAGACTGAGGTAGGGAAATTGGTAGCATGTCCCAGGCCTCGAGTTTTGCAATGTTCCGGCAATCTCGTAGTCTCCTGGCCTTCCCGACCTCTGCCAGATAGCTTCTCTCGTCGTAAAGGCCATACGTAGTGAACTTGATGGCATATGAATCACCCATGTCATCGGTACACCTACGCGTTACACCTGTTCGGCCGGGCCGACCTAGAAGTTCATGCACCACATATTGGACACCTCTAACCGGAACCTCCATGCCAGACATCTCATTCGAACAAAGTTCGTCTCTTATATTACCTGGCATTACCTCTTGGCTCATATTCCCACTCCCTCCCTGAAAGGTCGACGGCACCAGGCTGCATCTGGTACCAGGGTTCAACTTGTGCTAGTATTATATCATGCTCCAGCTAAGCAGTCATCTCACATTCTTGACTAATTGAGGGACGCTGTGAATAAACCATGTTCAAGCGGGCAATTACTAAGACTAAGAGGCCGAACTTTCATAGACGATGATATACAAGTTGTAAAGACCATCGTCAAGGAACACTGGACAAAGGGTCGCTCACAGATTTCTAGGCTTGTATGTAAGTCCCTTGAATGGTATCAAGACAATGGACGTTTGAAAGAGAGAGCCTGCCGTGATGCCCTTCGCACACTGGAAGAGCGAGGCGTGCTCAGCTTACCACCAACCAAATCAAGGTCAACTCATTCTGCGACCCACACGGACCATTCTTTTGCAAATGATCACCCACTATCACCTACGAACACGGTTTCAATCGAGGTTAACGACATAACCTCTTTATCGATAGTGATGGTTCGCTGGAGCGAAGACGAAGAACTTTGGAATAGGTTAATCGCGACCTACCATTATCTGGGTTATACGCTAATCGTAGGAAGGCACCTGAAGTATATAGTCTATGAGAAAGATATTCCAATAGCTTGTTTAGGCTGGGGTGACGCCGCATGGCACTTGAAAGACAGAGATACTTGGATTGGATGGAGCAAGGAAGATCGTCAGAGAAACATAAAGTTGGCAGTCAATAACGTGCGATTCCTAATACTACCCTGGGTGAGAATTCCCAATTTTGCTTCTTTTATTCTGTCAAGAGGCGTGAAGGCGATGACACGAGACTGGGAGTATTTCTACGGTGTGAAACCAGCACTATTAGAAACTTTCGTGGATAACAGGCGCTTCAAAGGAACATGCTACCGGGCAGCTAATTGGATATATGTTGGCTCAACCAAAGGATATGCCCGTAGAGGCTATTCCTATCACAACCACCAATTGCCAAAGGATATCTATATATACCCGCTGTGCAGCAATGTGCGAAAGCTTCTGAAGTCATAGAGCAAAACAGAGCATTTTTGAGCAACAGGTGATCAGTAGTTTATGAGATAGGAGTAGGCAATAAGTTCCACAGTCTGAGTACTGTCTGCTAATCAAATATGGTGAGATTGCTCCACGCAGGAGATCAAAACTGACTCCTTTTATGCAGGCACTCTCTCCAAACATTTGGCTTTTACCTTGGAGGTAACAAAATGACGAATTGTGTGGTTGGGAATCAGTTCCCAAAACAGAGCCCGATTCCGCTGGGACTCCGATGCTATTCGCTTCCCAAGCCTAAGGGCGATGCGCCTTAGCGGAGTTTGTTCCGCACCGAATTCAGCTTGCTCTCCATTGTAGATGGCTTGTCTCGCCGATCGTCTATGGTGATGGTAGTAAGAACCCTTCGGACTTCCTTATCAAATACGCTTTCGTGCATTTGGCTGACTATGCTCAGCACCTTATCTAGGTTGCCCTCAATTATGGTTCCCATTGGTGTGAGCTTGTATGCTACGTCCTTCTCGTTCTCCAAAACGCTGAGAGCTCGGGCCACGTACTTGCTAACAGAGGAGCTACTAGTTCCTATAGGTACAATACTAACCTGGACAATCGCCATTTGCATCACCTCCGAACTTCAGCAAGTTCGTATTCATTAGACAAATCTGCTTCTCATGTGCAATCTTATCACACAAAACGATGTTGTGTGTCACCGGGACATAGGTTATCTAGGGATTACAAGAAGTAACTCTGAATGGATTAGAGATTACTCACGGGGTTCAACTGCAGACTCTACTTGAGGAGCAGGCCCATGCATTATCTGAGTCGCTGTAGTGATCACACGGACAATGATTTGAAGGGGCCACCGCAGGCTTACCCCTTAATGCTCCTCTCCGGTTGACTGCCGATGAAGGTCGGTATATACTTTTCGCGCACGAAGTCGTATACGCCTGAGCGACAACATGAGCCTAGTCAGGCGCACTGAGAGGGGCTGTGCAAACTAGAAAGGTTATCACACATGGCTAAGGGTACTATCAGGAGGCTGATTACAGACCGTGGGTACGGCTTCATCAAGACAGCAGAGGGGCAGGACCTCTTCTTCCATCGCAATGACCTGCAGGGAGTAGCCTACGAGTCGCTCACAGAAGGCCAAGACGTCGAGTTTGAAGTAACACGCACAGCCAAAGGGCCGAATGCAGCGAATGTCAGGCTCGCTGGAGAGAGCAGCTAGAATCTTGCATGTATATCCTGCCCAGCCAAGCGGATTTGGAGAGCGATAGCAATTTCATGATTTATCGGGGAAAGGAGACCACACATGTGTGGCAGTTTGAGGGCAGACATTCGCAAGTATGAGGCAGAGAAGAAGACCAAGGTCAAAGGGCGTATCTGGCCCCACATTAGGTGTCTTTGGTGCCCAGCATCATTCTTTGGGTGTGGGATGGCAAAGAAATCTCTGAAGATTGAGAAGCCCTGACCCAGCCTTGCCAGGCGGAGTTGGAGAGGGCAAAAGATAGGGAGCAACTCAAAGTGAATAGGAGCGAACGCAATAGAAAGGTTGCCGAGGAGTTGAAGTACATTCCTCAAGGGTCCGTTTACCAGAATATGCTTCGGGCAGGCTACCACAATATGCGTAGACGTGAGCTTAGTAGGAACCCGGCATTACC